>Ga0268386_10001772_pt1 | contig 15005 bp, 15 predicted proteins | sample RVTome_15_FD_200260 | JGI IMG/M metagenome (GOLD analysis project Ga0268386, IMG submission 200260) | Soil microbial communities from uranium-contaminated site in the Upper Colorado River Basin, Wyoming, United States - RVT150D86... ...
GCCCCGGTCCCCTCGCCTTTTCCGGGGAGCCCGTCGCCGATCTCGCCCGCTTCTCCGTTCACGCCTCAGCCCTACCCCGTCCAGCCCTTCCCTCCGGCCCCGCCGGGCACGCCGGGAGCGCCGGATGTGCAGCCGACCGAGCCGGTCGAGGACGCCGAGCCGGAGTAGACGAGGCTCAGCGCCGCGGCGTCCCCGCCGCGGGTGGCGTGCCGGGAACACCCGGCGCCGGAAGGCCGGGAGCGGGAAGGCCGGGAGCGCCGGGAGGACCGACGGGTCGGCCCACGACGCGGGGCTGGCCGGGCAGGAAGATCCACTCGTCGTAGCGGGTGCGCCCGTTGAACACGCGCAGGCTCTTCTCCTTGCTCGTGCTCGCGACGCCCTGGATCGCCCCGATCGTCGTACCGGACTGGGCGAACGCCGACGGCCGGGTCGTGGTCGTGGTGGTGGTCGTCGTCGGCGCGCCGGGCCCCGAGGGCGGGCGGACCGGTCCGATGGCGTCGCCGGGGCGGATGAGCCGCCACTTCCCGTGCTTCGTCATCGGGTCCTTGTACTCGCGGCGAAGGTACTTGCCCTTGACGAGGACCTCGAGCGACGGCGGCAGGGCGTTGCCGTTTCTCCGCTGGTAGCGGGCGATCGCGTCGGCGATCTCGCCGCCGCGGAAGATGAGCTCCTGCTCGGCGTCGTCCTTCATGACGTAGCGCCAGGTGGGCGCCGCCGCCGCCATCATGATCATCGTGATCGCGATCGTGGCCATGAGGGAAACGAGGGCGTAGCCGGCGCCCGACCGCGTCCGCGCGCGGCTCACTCGGGTCGCTCCCGGTAGCGGTCGAGGACTCGCTTCACGTAGGCTCGCGTCTCGCGGTAGGGCGGCACCCCGCCGTGCCGGGCCACCGCTCCCGCGCCCGCGTTGTAGGCGGCGAGCGCGCGGACCAGGTCTCCCCCGTACAGGGTGAGCAGGGAACCGAGATGCCGGACCCCGCCGTCGAGGTTCTGGGCGGGGTCGAAGGAGTCCTCGACGCCGAGGGCGGCAGCCGTGCCCGGCATGAGCTGCATGAGGCCCTGCGCTCCCTTCGGAGAGACCGCCTCGGGCCGGAACGCGGACTCGACACCGACCACGGCGAGCACGAGGGCGGGCTCGAGCCCGTGGCGGCGGGCCACCGCCACCGCGAGCTCGCGCAGGTCCCCCCCCTCCGGGAGCGCGACCTCCTCGACGACCTCGTCGGGCACGAAGCCGAGGACCGCGGAGCGCGGCAGCCCGATCTCGCCTCCGCCCTCGAGGAGGAGCACGACCGCGTCCCCCTCGATGCGGTGCGACTCGAGCTTCATCGTCAGGCCGCTCGACAGCAGGGCGATCTCGGCGGAGGACGTCCCGGCCACGGCCAGGATCCCGAGAGCGAGCCAGAGCGTGCGCGTCACGTTTCCCCTCAATTGATGAACACCGTCACCGACGCGGAGACGTTGTTGGGCGTGGTGGCGGTCACGACGGCCTCCCGCTGTATCCCGTCCTGCGGCGCGCGGGTGTGAAGCGTGTCGAACGCCTGGCCGTTGGTGTCGGTGAAGCGCTGGGCGCCGCCGCTGCCGAGCGTCTCGGTGAGGGCGCCGCTCCCGCCCCCGTCCAGGGAGAAGATCACGGGCACGTTCGCCACCGGGTTGCCGTTGTCGTCGAACACGTTCGCGATCAGCGTCGAGCGGCGCGGATTGGTGATGCGCACGGGGTCGGCGGAGATCACGACGAGGGCGGGCAGCGCGCTGCCGATCGCGACGCCGCCCTCGATGGTGGCGGTCTGGTCTCCGGTGACGGCCGTCACCTGGGCCGTTCCCGAGCGGGTGTCGGAGACGAGGTTGACGCGGGCGACGCCGGCGCGGGTCTCGCCCTCCGGCGCGATCTGGCCGAGTGTCGTGAAGAACAGCACCACCGTGCCGTCGGGGACCGTGGTGCCCGCCGCCTCGATCACCAGCGCCGAGATCACCGACACCCCGCCGTTGGCGATGATGAACGGCGGATTGGCGAAGACGGTGAGCGTCGACCCCGGCGGCGCCGTCAGCGGCGGCTGCTCGCAGGTCACCTGCGCCACCGCGAGCAGCACGAGCGGAACGAGCTTCGCCTTCGACATGGCCAGTCTCCTCATCGGACCCGCCTCACGGCGTCACCACGAGCCGCGCCGGCGGCGGCGGCGCGGGCTGGTCCGTACCTCCGGTCCGGCCGATCGCGACCGTCTCCACGACCACGCTGCCCGAGCCGGCGGCGAGGCCCCGGAAGGTGAGGGACGCGACCGCCCCCGACCCCGCGGCGGGGGTCGGCCGTCCGAACCGCATCCGCGCCCGGCCCGACTCCAGCGTCCGCGAGGCGGCCACCGACGAGCCGTCGAGGGTGAGCAGGGACCCGGCGGTCGCCTCCGTCATCTCGGCCAGCGCCGGGTCCCAGGCGAGCACGACCTCCACCCACTGCAGGTCCCGGGCTCCGACCAGGACGAGCGCCATGCTCCCCGCCCCCCCCACGGTCAACGCCACCTCGGGGGGGCTGAAGAGGAGGCTCACCGGCCTCGCCTCCGCGGCCCGCTCGGCGGCCTCGGCGGACGGGAGCGCGCCCGATGGGGGCGGGACGGCCCCGGGCTGCTGCACCTCCGGCGACGCGGGCCCCACGTCGTCGGCGGGCGTGAGGGACGGCGGCGGCTCGGCCGTCGCGGGCTCCTCCCGGGCCTCGGTCGGCGGCTCGGGGCCGAACAGGCCGGGGGTCGCCCCCTTCACCTTCGGGACCTCCTGCGTGCCCACGGACAACGGGACCATGTCGTCCTCGGTGACCTTGGGGGCGCGAACGATCCGCGGGGTCAGCGAGATGATGACCTCCCGGTCGTCCGCCCGCTTCTGGGTGTCGCCGAAGAGCTTCCCGATGATCGGGATGCTGCTCATCCCGATCGCCCCGCGGAAGGTCCGGGCCTCGCTGCCCTGCACCAGCCCTCCGATGAGGCCGGTCTCGCCGTCGCGCAGGCGCAGGGTCCCCACCACGTTGCGGGTGAGGAAGGTCGGGACCACGAGGGGGTTGCCCTCGGAGCCGACGTTGCGGTCGTCGCCGAGCAGGCTGAACTCGGCGGCGAGCTCGAGCGTGATGTCCCCGCTGGCGCTGACCTCCGGTGTGAGGGAGAGGTTCACGCCCACGTTCTTGTACTGGAAGCTCGTGGCCGGGAGAAAGGCCCCGACGCCGCCGGCGGCGCCCGCGGTGAACGTGGTGATCGGTATCGGGACCTCCTGGCCGACCTTGAGCTCCGCCTTCTTCCCCTCGGCCGCCCGCAGCCGGGGCGAGGCCAGGATGCGCACCGTGGACTCGGTCTGGAGGAACCGAACGAAGATGCTCGAGGGCAGGCTCACCACCCAGTCCGCCCGGTTGAGCGACGAGAGCAGGTGGGCCCGGACGTTGGTGAAGCCCCCTTCCGTCGTCTCCCCCTCGGCCCCCGTCGGCGAGAACGTCGTGGAGACCTGGTAGTTGGAGAGCTCGATCCCCCACCGCTTGAGGTTGTCGCGGCTGACCTCGAGGATCCGGACCTCGACGATGACCTCGCCGCGCGTCTTGTCGTTGAGCTGGATGATCCGCTCGGCCATCGCCACCTGGTCGAGCGTGCCCAGCACCGTGATGGCGCGCACGCTGGGGTTGCCGGCGACGGTCGTGACCCGGGCCAGGGTCTTGATGAGGTTGACCGTGTCGTTGACCTCGGCGTTGCGGAGGTAGAACGTCCGCAGGACCAGCTCGTTGTAGGCCACCCGCTTCTGCCGGGACTCGGGCACCACGATGATGGTGTTCGCGTCGAGCACCTTGTAGAAGAGCCGGTTGACGAAGGTGAGCTGGTCGAGCGCCTCCTCGAAGGTCACCCCGGTCAGGTTGACCGAGTACTTCTTGTCGCGGAATCCCTCGTCGAAGAGGATGTTGACGCCGGCGATACGGGCGAGGCTGTCGAAGATCTTCTGCAGGCTCGCGTCCTGGAACTTCAGGGTGATCGGCACGGGGCTGCGCGGCGAGAGCACCGGGACGGGAACCCGCGCCGACTCCGCCCGCGCCTTCATCTCGTCGTAGCGCTCGCGCTCCTGCTTCTCCTCCTCCCGCCGGCGGATCCTCTCGAGCACGATGACGAGGTCCTCCTCGGCGGAGCGGTTCGCGGGATCGTAGTTGGTCGCGATCTCGAGCTCCTCCGCCGCACTCTCGAGATCGTTGGCGGCGATGTGCTGCTTGGCCTTGTCGTAGTGGTAGCGACTCGCCTGGATCCTCGCGTTCTCGAGCGCGATCCTGTAGCCGATGTTGTCGGCGTCCTCCTCGACGGCCTTGGTGTAGCGGGCCACCGCGAGGTCCCACTCGCCCACCTCGGCCGCCTGCTGCCCCTTGCGGTAGGCCCACTTCGCGGCACAGCCCGCGCCCACGAAGGCGCAGAGCAGGACCGCCGTCACGAGCCGCATCCCCTGGAGCCTCATCCCATTCCTCACCGCTGCTCTCACCACTCGTTGTACGGCGAGCCCCCGAGCGAGACGAGCTCCGAGGCGCTCCTGACGTCGTGGACCCCGGGGACCTCCCCCGGCCGGTCGGGATCGGGCTCCGCGTAGACCGGCTCCCAGTCGGGGGCCCCGGTGAAGGGGTCCTCGGGCATCTTCCGGAGATAACCGTCCTCGACCAGCGACTCGAGCGATTGGGGGTACTGGCCCTTGTCGATGTAGTACTGGTCGATCATGTCCCTCAGCTGGAAGAGGTTCTCCTTGAGGACGGCCTCGCGCGCCTGGATGATGGCGACCCGGTAGTTGGGCATCGCGATCGCGGCGAGGATCCCGATGAGCGCGACCACGGTGATCAGCTCGATCAGCGTGAAGCCGCGGGCGCGGTCGTCACCAGGTGTTGTACGCGGTTCCATCCAGTGCCCTTGCCGTGCTCGTCGAGTACACGTCCCACACGTTCTCGCCGCACCAGGACGCGCTGTCGGGGTCGTCCTGATAGCAGCGCTTGCCCCACTCCTCCCCGGTCATGGGGTCGACCGGTATGCGGCGCAGGAACTTGAGCTTGCGATCGAGGGCCCCCACCCGCTCGACCCCCTCGACCAGGGTGTCGAGATCGGGCGGATAGCCCTCGCTGCCCAGCTTGACGTCCGTTCCCCCGATCAGGCCGGCGTCGACCGCCTCCTTGTACCTGTCGATCGCGCGCCGCATCTCCCGCAGGGACCTTCGCAGCTCGATCTCCTCCTGTCGGATGTGGGCGACCCGCCCGAGCGGCAGGATGGCCGAGGCGAGGATCATCAGTATGGCCGTGGTGGCCACGAGCTCGAGGTAGGTCACGCCGCGCGAGGCGCTACCGTGCACCGCCCCTCCTTCGCCGGACAGCACTTCCCGGGGGAAGGGCCATGTACGCGCTGAGCTCCACCTGGAGGTCCGCCTCGCCGGCCTCCTCGCCGGTGAGCGTGATCCGGTCGACGGTCAGGAAGCGCTCCGAGCGCTCCACCTCCCGCAGGAAGCCCACGAGCTGCGAGTACGATCCCTCCAGGGGGACCGAGACCGCGACCCGCTGCACCGCGGCGTCCTCGACCGCCTCGCGCTGGTACCGGCGCGCCCCCGGCCGCAGCCCCGGTCCGCGCGCCATCCGCTCGATGTCGCGCAGGGTGGGCAGCAGGTCCGTCTTCTCGGGTCCGATCACGTCCTCGTAGAACCTCTTGAGGTCGACCGAGTTCTGGCGGATCGCCTCGGCCCGTTCGGCCAGGCGCGCGGCCTCCTGTCGGGCGGCGGCGGCGGCCTCGCGCGCGGCCTCGACCCTCTGGGTGGCGTTGCGCAGCCGGAGGGCCCGCGGCGCCGTCCACGCGGCGAGCACGCCGAGGTTCAGGGCGACGAGCGCCAGGAACGCGGGAAGGAGGACACGACGCCAAAGCGGGCGCCTCGGGGTCATCGCTCGGCCCCCGTCGCCCCCGGCTCCGGCGGGCCGTCGTCCACCGGCTCTTCGTCCTCGTCGGGATCGGTCCACCCCTCGTCCGCTGTCTCGTCCTCCGCGGGGCGGTCGTCGGCGTCGACGGAGGCGCCGCCGTCGGCCGACCCGGAGTCCCCCCCGGGGGCCTCGCTCGGCGGGCCTTCCGACGCGGCTTCAACGGGCCCGGCGGCAACGCCGGCCGCCCCGGCGGCCCCCCTCCGGGGCGGCGCGTACCTCATCGTGTACGGGATCTCGATCCCCTCGCGCCCTTCCGAGACGTTCGTGAAGAACGCGTCCTCGAACTCGCCCCGCTCGCGGAGCGCGTCCAGGAACTCGAGCCCGTCGTCCACGGTGCGACCGGTGGCGAGCAGCTGGACTTCCAGCTGCCCGTGTTTCACCCCCGGCGCGATCGACCGCAGACGGATGCCGGGCGGCATCGTGTCCTCGAGGCACCCCAGAAGCGCCGACCACGAAAACGCGCGCCGGTCGACGAGCTCGCGTACAGCCGCCCACTCCCGAAGGGCTTCGGTGGGAGCGGTGCGCCGTCGCAGCTCGGCTGACTCGCTGCGCAGGCGCGCGATCTCCTGCTCGAGCGCGACGAGCTCACCGTCCACGCTCGCCGTCTTCTCGGGCAGCAGGGCCCAGGCCGCGAGCACGTGGCGCACGGTCACGGCCAGGAGCGCGAGGCACGCCGCCCCCAGCACCAGGGTCGGGAGCCTCTCGTTGCGGAAGGGACGCTGCGCGAGGTTGAAGGGCCGCCTCACGCCGCCCTCCGCACGGCGCTCGCCGCCGCCCCGGCGAGGGCCTGGACCACGGAATCGGACAGGGCGGCTCCGAGCCGGGCCCACGGCTCGACCGGACGGGGAGGCAGCCCCAGCACCGGAGCGAGCGTGTCGATCGCCTGCTGCGCCGGGCAGGCCCCGGCCCGGACCATCGCGTCCCGGAGCGAGGTTCCGCCGAGCCGGTCCCGGTAGAACTGGAGCGTGCTCGTCGCGTGGCGGGCCACGGTCCCGGCGTCGGCCTCGCCGGGCAGTGTGCGGACGAGGAGCGGCTGCTCGTCGCGCAGGAGGAGGAACGACACGTAGCCCACGTCCCAGTTGACGAGCAGGCGGTCCCCGCCATTGGGCTCCGGCCCGGCGAGGGAGGCCAGGGACAGGCTGGCCGGCTCGACGAGTCCAGCGTGGAAGCCCAGGGACTCCAGGGCGTCCTCGTACTCCCGCACGACGCCGTCGGGGGCCACGGCGACGAGGGCCTGCTCGCCCGAACCCGGCTCCCACGCGAGTCGCGCCGTGCGCACGTCGAAGGGCAGCGCCTTGTGCAGGCGGAACCGGATGACCTCGACCGCGTCGCGGCCCCGCCCTCGCAGGCCTTCGGCCGGGACGAGGGCCAGCCGCACGGCCGAGTCGGGGAGCACCAGCGAGACGGGACCGCCGCCGAGCGCCCCCGCGCGCTCGAGCACCGTCCGCAGCGCCGTGCGGAAGGCCTCGCCGTCGCGCAGGTTCGGGCGGGTCAGCGAGACGTCGAGGGTCGCGGGCGGCAGGTCCACCACGCCGGCGGCGCCGAGGCCCAGCCGCCCGCGGTCGAGGGCGAGCCGCACCGCGGCCACCGCGCACGGCCGCACCTCGACCGCCAGCAGCGGGTACTCCGGCTCCAGCAGCACCCGGCTCAGCCACCGGCCCGCACGCCTGAGAGCGGCCCCCGGGCCCGGCCCCGGCGCGCTCACGCCACCTCCACGAACGTCACCTTGTTGATCTCCTGGAGCGTCGTCCGGCCCCCGAGCGCCTTGTTGACCGCCGACTCGCGGAGGAAGATCATCCCCTCCTCCCGGGCCGCCCGCTTGATGTCGGCGCTCGAGCGGCGCTGCAGGATCAGCTCGCGGATGTGGTCGCTCACGTCGAGCAGCTCGCAGATCGCGGTCCGCCCCACGTACCCCGTCCCTCCGCACTCGATGCAGCCGCCGCCTTCGTAGAACGGCACGTCGGCGTAGGTGTCGGGGTCGAGCCCGGACTCGACGAGCAGCTCGCGCGAGGCCCGGATCTGCCGCTTGCAGTGCGAGCAGATCGTCCGCACCAGCCGCTGGGCCTGGACGCAGTTGAGGGCGGAGACGAAGTTGTAGGGCTCGATCTTCATGTTCAGGAAGCGGCCGAGGACGTCGATCACGTTGTTGGCGTGGACGGTGGTGAACACCAGGTGCCCGGTGAGAGCGGACTGGATCGCGATGTCGGCGGTCTCGGGGTCGCGGATCTCTCCCACCATGACCTTGTCCGGGTCGTGGCGCAGGATCGAGCGAAGCCCGCGCGCGAAGGTGAGGCCCTTCTTCTCGTTCACCGGGATCTGGGTGATCCCCTTGAGCTGGTACTCGACGGGGTCCTCGATCGTGATGATCTTGTCTTCCTCGGTCTTGATCTCGGACAGCGCCGCGTACAGCGTCGTCGTCTTGCCCGAGCCGGTGGGCCCGGTCACGAGCACCATGCCGTACGGCTCGCGGATGAAGCGCCGGAAGCGGGCGAGCTCCTTTTCGTCGAAGCCGAGCACGTCGAGACGCAGCGACGTGAACTGCTTGGAGAGGCTCTCCTTGTCGAGGATGCGGATGACCGCGTCCTCCCCGTGCACGGAGGGCATGATCGACACGCGGAAGTCGATCGAGCGCCCGCCCAGGCGCACCCGGAAGCGGCCGTCCTGCGGGACCCGCTTCTCGGCGATGTCCAGCTCGGACATGACCTTGATGCGGCTGATCACCGTGGCGTGGTGCTCCTTGGCGATCGGACGCATCGCCGGCTGCAGCACGCCGTCGATGCGGTACTTGATCACGACCTCGCTGTCCCGGGTCTCGATGTGGATGTCGGAGGCGCGGCGGTTGAGCGCGTCGAAGATGGTCGAGTCCACGAGCCGGATGATCGGCGACTGGTCGGCCTGGATCTTGTCGATGGACAGGACGTCCTCGCCGTTGTCGTCGTCGCGCAGCAGCTGGATCTTGAAGGACTCCGAGGCCTGCTCGAGGACCCTCTGGGTCCCCTGACCGCGCTTGAGCGCCTCCTGGATGGCCGAGGGCGTGCCGACCGCGGGCTGGACCGGGGTCTGGAGCACGAGGCTGAGCTCGTCGACGACCGGGAGGTCGGTGGGATCGGCCATCACGAGGACGAGCCGCTCGCCGTCGCGCCGGTAGGGCAGGAACGTGTAGCGGAACATCAGCTCGACCGGCACCGACTTGAGGATCTCGGGATCGGGGGCGAAGGACGCCACGTCGACGTACTCCAGCCCGTAGCGCAGCGCGAGGTCGCGCGCGGCCTCCTCCTCGGACGCCGAGGACAGCGCCCCCGCGGCCTCGTCGGGCATCAGGCGCGGATCCGCCATCCCCTCACCTCGCGGACTGCACGGCCGAGATGGCCTGGAACATCGGCAGGTAGAAGGCGAGGAGCATCCCCGCCACGATGACCGCCATCAGCACGAGCAGCACCGGCTCGAGCAGCGACAGCACCGCCGCCATCTGGGTGTCGAGCTCCTCGTCGTAGAACTCGGCGACCGCGCTCAGCATGTCGCCGAGTGCGCCGGTCTGCTCCCCCACCTTGACCATCTCGAGGGGAAGCGCCTCGAGCATGTTCGTGGACTCGAGGGCGGCGGTGAGGCTCGCGCCCTCTCGGATCCGCCCGGTCGCGGCCCCCACCGCCTGCGACATCGCCCGGTTGCCGACCGACGCCGCCGCGACCTCGAGCGCGTTGAGGAGCGGCAGCCCGCCGGCGAGCAGGGTAGAGAGCGTGCGCATCAGCTGGGAGGTGGCGTACATGCGCATCAGCCCGCCGAAATAAGGCACGCGCAGAAGCGCCCGGTCGAGCGCGGCGGGGGAGCCCTCGCGCCTCATCCAGTACCAGCCGAAGGCCACCGCCGACCCCACCCCGAGCAGGATCCAGGTCAGGTTCGCGCGCACGGCGGTGGCGAAGGCCAGCAGCAGCCGGGTGGCGACGGGCAGCTCCGCCCCGAGGCCCTCGTAGAAGCTGCGGAACTGCGGAATGACCCAGACCACGAGGATGGCGACGAGGACCCCCATCATGGTCAGCAGGACCACGGGGTAGACCGACGCCGAGATCGCCTTCTTCTTCAGGCTCAGGTTGAGCCGCAGGTGCTGGGCGAAGCGGCGCAGCACGCCGTCCAGGTTGCCGGAGCGCTCGCCGGCGACCAGGCTCGCGGCGAGGATCGGCGGGTACAGCTCGCCCTCCTCCCGGAAGGCGTCCGAGAGGGCGACCCCGGACTTCACCTTCTCGCGCATGCGGGCGAGCGACTGGCGGAAGACGGGGTCCCTCTGGCGCTCGAGCATGACGTCGAGGGACTGGAAGAGAGGCAGGCCGGCCTTGAGGAGCGCCGCGAGCTCCTGGGCGAAGACGAGGAGGAGCGACGCCCCGACCCGGCGCGGCCGAAGCCGCAGGGTGGAGAGGGACAGACCGCGGCGGATCCCCAGCAGGTAGTACCCCTGCTGCTCGAGGTCCGTTCGCAGCGCCCGCTCGTCGGGAGCGTTGAACGCGCGTTCGACGACCTCCCCCGACGGCGTGCCGACCCGACAGACGTATTCCATACCCGCGCTCGACCCAGACTGTAGCAGCCGAGCCCTTAAAGTTCAAGACTTGAAGGACTTAGGGCGCGTGGTGGACGCGGGCGACGATCAGGGTCTGGTCGTCCTCGGCGGGACGGCCTCCGGACCACCCCTGCACGTCCCCGAGCAGCGTGTAAAGGGCGATCCGCACGGGGTCCCGATGGACGCGGCGGGCCGCGTCGTGGAGCCGGGCCGCCCCGTACAGCTCCCCCGACGGGGAGACCCGGTCGGTGAGCCCGTCGCTGTGGAGGACCACGAGGTCACCCGGCCCCAGGTCGACCCGACCGGTCCGGTAGTCCGATTCCTCGAACAGCCCCAGCACCGTCCCGCCGCTGTCCAGACGCTCCTCCCGGCCATCCCTTCTGACGAGCAGGCCGGGCTCGTGGCCGGCGCTGACGAAACTAAATGTCCCGGCCTCGAAGTCGAAGACCCCGTAGAACAGCGTCGCGAAGAGCCCCCGCGGCGTCAGCTCCCCGAACACGCGGTTGACGCGGGCGAGGATCTCGGCCGGCCCGGCTCCCCCGCCCCGCACCTGGGCGTGCAGGCAGGCCTTGAGGTTCGCGGCCAGGAGCGCGGCCGGGACTCCCTTGCCCATGACGTCTCCGAGGGCCACGCCCAGGCGCCCCCCCTCGAGGGCGAACACGTCGTAGTAGTCACCGCCGATCTCGCTGACCGGGATGAACTCCGCCGCGAACTCGAGGCGCGGGTGGCTGAGGGGCGGGGGCAGGAGCGACCGCTGGATGTGGGAGGCGAGGCGCAGCTCCTCCGCCATGCGCCCCGCCATCCCCTCGAGACGGGCCGAGAGCGCCTCGAGCGCGGCGTTCTTGCGGGCGAGCTCGGCGAGGACCGCGCGGACGCGCAGCGCGGTCCGGATACGGGCGAGGAGCACCTCGGGGCCGAGGGCGCCGTTGACGAAGTCGTCGGCGTGGTCGATGAGGTCGCCACTGACCCGCGTCCGCCGGCCCTCCTCGGTCACCACGATGACCGCGGGCCGGTCGGGCCGGTCGGGATGGCCCACCCGGCCGAGCACGGAGGACAGCACGTCGGCCGGGAGCCGTCCGTCGAGGAGGACGAGCTCGGGAGGATCCCGCTCGATCGAGCGCAGCGCCTCGCCCGGCTCGGCCCGGTGCGCGTCGACGGCCACCCGCAGCCACGCCTCCCCGCTCGACAGCGCGAGGCTGCCCACCACCAGGGTGCGGGGCCGCGGCGGGTGCGACACCGGCGACCCGACCGGCGCGGGGGGCGGCGAGGAGCTCACGAGGGATCGATGAACTTGTAGCCCATGCCGTGGATGGTCAGGATCCACCGCGGCTCGGAGCCGCTGTCGCCGATCTTGGCCCGCAGCTTGGCGATGTGGGTGTCGACGGTACGGGTCGAGGGGTAGCTCTCGTAGCCCCAGACGTCCTCGAGGAGCTGGTCGCGGGTGACGGTCTCTCCCTTGCGCTCGATGAGGTAGCGCAGCAGCTCGAACTCGCGGGGGCTCAGGTCGAGCGGGCGGCCGCCCTTCGTCGCCTTGTAGCCCTCGAAGTCCAGCTCCACGTCGGCGAACTGGTAGCGGGCGAGGCGCTTTCGGGAGCCCTCGGTGCGGCGCAGCACCGCGCGCACCCGGGCGAGGAGCTCGCGGATCGAGAAGGGCTTGGTGACGTAGTCGTCGGCCCCGAGCTCGAGGCCGACCACCTTGTCGATCTCCTGGCCCCGGGCCGTGAGCATCAGGATGGGGCCGCCCCAGCCCTCGCCGCGGAGGGTCTTGCACACCTCGAGCCCGGAGAGCTTCGGCAGCATCACGTCGAGGACGATCAGGTCCGGCTTGACGGTGCGGGCCCTCTCGAGGCCGGACTCCCCGTCGGTCGCCGTCACCACCTCGTAGCCCTCGAACTCGAAGTTGTCCTTCAGCCCGAGCACCATGTCCGGCTCGTCCTCCACGATCAGGATCTTGCTCATCGCTGCGGTCCTTCTCCTTGCGGGGCGGACGGGTGCGCGCCCCGGCGGCCGGTCGGCTCGAGGGGCAGGATCAGCCGGAAGGTGGCGCCCTCGCCGGGAGCGCTGGTCAGCTCGACGCTGCCGCCGTGCGCCTCCATGATGTGCTGCACGAGGGCGAGGCCGAGCCCGCTGCCCTTGGTGGTGTGAACGAGCGTGTTCTCGACGCGGTAGAACTTCTCGAAGATCTTCTTCTGCTCCCCGCGGGGGATGCCCACCCCGTGGTCGGCGACCGAGATCACGAGCCGCTCGCCGTCGCGGCGGACGTCGAGGCCGAGGTAGTAGTCGCCCTTGCTGTACTTGATCGCGTTGTTGACGAGGTTGAGCAGCGCCTGGGAGAGCGCCTCGGGGTCGACCGACACCTCGGGGATGTCGTCGGCGATCTCGACGTCGAGCCGGAAGCCCTGGTGCTCGATCGGGAAGCGGTAGGCCTCGACCACGTCGCGGACGACGGCTCCGACGTCGGTCGGGACGAAGCGGTACTCCTTGCGCCCCGCCTCGATCCGCGAGAAGTCGAGGATGTTGTTGATGAGCTGGGTGAGCCGCTGGCTCTCCTTGTTGATCACCCGGTAGTACTGTCGGGCCTTCCCCTCCCCCGGCACCCGCCCCAGCTCGAGCGTCTCCGCGAACAGACGGATGAGGGCGAGCGGGGTCTTGAGCTCGTGGCTCACGTTGGCCACGAAGTCGCTCTTGAGGCGCGAGAGGTGCAGCTCGCGGCGCACGTTGGTGAACACGAGGTACAGCCCGGCGAGGAGCATCACGTCGATCAGGCCGATCAATCCGGTCTTGGTGATGGCGAGGCGTCGCACCTCCTCCTCGATCGAGCGGTCGCGGTAGCGCAGCTCGAGCTTGACGCCCTCGAACGACGGCACGCTCATCACCCGCTCGACCTCGAACCGGTCGTCGGGGGTCGGGCCGGTCTCGTAGAGGACGTGGCCCCCCGGCTCGCTCACCCGGATCACCCAGGCCTCATCGGGGTTGACGAACTGGTGCTCGAAGAAGTCGCGCACGAGGCGGCCGTGGACGTATTCGCAGCTGAACCGGAACCGCACGGTCCCGAGCTGCTCTCCACCGGGGCTGGTGAGGGGGACCGCGTCCTCGTCCTCCCGACCCGACGCCAGCTCGATGCCCTGCAGGGCGTCCCGGAGCGCGCGCACGTCGGCGCCCTCGCCCCGACCCCGCCGCCCTGCCCCCCCGGCCGGGGACCATGCCTCGAGACGAAGGGTGTCGAACCGCATCTCGTCGAGGCCGGCCTGGTCGAGGGCGGCGCGGATCACCTTGGGCCGCCCCTCGAGGAGCGGCTCCATCCCCACCGCGCGGGCCGCCTCGAGGGCCCGGGCCCGGGCCGCGGTCTCCAGGTCCTGCTCGACGTAGTAGAGGATCTTGTCGGCCTGGCGCTTGAGGCTGATCTTGAGGTTCTCGGCGTGCTTGGGGATCGAGTTGAACGAGAGGACCGACAGCGCCACCGAGGGCAGCAGCACCGCGCCGACGAAGATCGACACGATGCGCCCCCGCGAGTCGGCCGGCGCCGCGAGCCGGCTCTCGATGTCGGCCATCCGAAGGAATCTACCACCACGGCTGGCGCCCGTCCGTCCCTGACCGAAGGAGGGCCGGTAAAAGGTTGTGCAGGCACCCGGTTGGCTGCAGGCCGCCGGTTGGCTGCCACCGGCTGGCAGGCGGCTGGTCGGGCGTCGCCGTACCCCGCGTGCGGTGGGACCTCGTCGATCACGGGGGTGCTGCGCCGCACCCGCTTGCGGACCCCCGGCCTGTCGGAGGCGACGCTGCGCGTCGCGTCGTACGCCCGGGGTTGCCGCCCGCCTCGCTTCGCTCGGCCGCGCGGACGCCAGGCCCCGCGGTCTCGCCGCCTGGCCAGCCTGCCGACTGTGGGCGGCGCTGCAGGCCGCAAGGCCGGACGTCGAGCCCGGGGAACCTGCGTGCGGTGCGACGTCCGACCTCGGCTAGCATTGGAGTCCGATCATGGCCAGGGCAGCCGCCGCCGGGGAGAAGGTGCTCGCCACCAATCGGAAGGCCTTCTTCCTGTACGAGGTTCTCGAGCGCGCCGAGGCCGGCATCGCCCTCTCCGGCACCGAGGTGAAGTCGGTGCGCGAGGGCGGGCTCAGCTTCAGCGACTCCTTCGTCGACTTCCGGGGAGGCGAGCTGTTCCTGGTCGGCTGCCGCATCGCTCCCTACAGCCACGGCAACGTCATGAACCACTCGCCGGAGCGCGACCGCAAGCTGCTGCTGCACAAGCGGGAGATCCTCAAGCTCGGCGGCAAGGTCACCGGGAAGGGCCTCACCCTGGTCCCCCTCCGCGCCTACCTCAAGAACGGTCGCGTCAAGCTCGAGATCGGACTGGGCCGTGGCAAGCGCGCCCACGACAAGCGCGAGGCGATCAAGAAGCGCGACATCGAGCGGGACACCCGCCAGGAGACGGGCCGCCGCACGTAGGGGGAGGGGAAGCCCTGTGGGCTTCGGTCCCTGTCGCGTTCGTTCATCGACCCCCGATTGTTCATCGAC
>Ga0268386_10001774_pt1 | contig 15003 bp, 14 predicted proteins | sample RVTome_15_FD_200260 | JGI IMG/M metagenome (GOLD analysis project Ga0268386, IMG submission 200260) | Soil microbial communities from uranium-contaminated site in the Upper Colorado River Basin, Wyoming, United States - RVT150D86... ...
GTGGTCATCAAGGTCGACCGCCGGGACCTGCAGGAAGATCTCGGCATCGTGGGCGGGCGCGAGCCGCGCTGGGCGGTGGCCCGGAAGTTCGCTCCCGAGGTCGCGATCACGAAGCTGCTCGACATCCGCATCAATGTGGGTCGGACCGGCGCGCTCAACCCGTGGGCGGTCCTCCAGCCGGTGGAGATCAGCGGCGTGACCGTTTCCGCCGCGACGCTTCACAACGAGGATCTCATCGCCCAGAAGGACATCCGGATCGGCGACTGGGTGGAAGTCGTTCGCGCCGGCGAGGTGATCCCCCAGCTGATCGGGCCGGTGCGCGATCGGCGGGACGGCAGCGAGCGAACGTTCGAGATGCCGGCCGCCTGCCCGGCCTGCGATACGCGGGTCGAGCGGCCGGTGGACGAGGCCATGCACTACTGTCCGAACGCGGCATGCCCGGGGCGCATCTTCGAGGGGATCGTGCATTTCGCCTCCCGGGGCGCCATGGACATCCGGGGGCTTGGTCCCGAACGAGTACGCCAGTTCCTCGAGGCCGGCCTGATCCGGGATGTGAGCGATCTCTACTATCTGGAGGCAGAACGCCTGCTGGACCTGGATCGGTTCGCGAAGCAGTCGGCGAACCAGCTGGTGCAGGCCATTGCAGCATCCAAGGAGCGGCCGCTTTCCAAACTCTTGTTCGGCATCGGGATACGCCACGTAGGCGAGAACGTGGCAACCCTGTTGGCGCGCCACTTCGGGTCGCTCGACGCCCTGATGCAGGCCACGGAAGAGGACATCAGCGCGGTTCCTGGCGTGGGGCCGACCATCGCGCAGGCGGTGGCAAGCTTTTTCCGTGCTTTGCCCAACCGCGAGCTCCTCGAGCGGCTGGCCGGGGCCGGCCTTACCCTTCTCGAGCCTCGGGCGGTCCAGCGCGGCGGACCCCTCGAGGGCAAGAGCTACGTGCTCACCGGGACGCTGCCCACTCTCTCGCGAGGCGAAGCGACGGCGTTGATCGAATCCGCCGGAGGACGGGTCTCCGGAACCGTCAGCAAGAAGACCGCAGCGGTGGTGTCGGGCGACGAGGCGGGCAGCAAGCTCGAGAAGGCGCGGGCGCTGGCCGTGGAAGTGATCGACGAAGCGGAGCTCCTCCGGCGGTTGGGCCGGGCAGGATGACGCGAGCAGAGGAGAAATCATGAGCACGACGAGCGGCATCACGGTCGGTCGAAAGGCGCTGCACCAGCTGCACGCCGTTCTGGAACGGGAGACGGGTGCGCAGGCGCCGCTCCTCCTCCGCGAGATCGGCTTCGCGACCGGCGAGTCGCTCTACGGCGCTTTTGTCGACTGGTGCCGCGAGCGGTACCACGTCGAGAAGCCTCAGGAGCTCGATGTGGCGCACCTGGGCGGCGCCCTGTCGGGGTACTTCACCGAGGCCGGGTGGGGCCACATCGACACCGTCGACCTGGGATCCAACGTGCTGGCGCTCGACATGCCCGCGTGGGCCGAGGCGGAGCCCCGCGGCGCCACCTACCCATCCTGCCACTTCTCGTCCGGCATGCTCGCCGACTTTTTCACCCGGCTGGGCGGGGCCCAGGCCGCGGTGATGGAAGTCGAGTGCCTGTGCCGCGGCGATGCCCGCTGTCGTTTCCTCCTGGGCTCGCCCGACCTGCTGACCCACATCTATGAGCGGATGGCGGCGGGGATGAGCTACCAGGACGCGATGGCGCGGTGAGCAGTGAGCAGTGAGCAGTGAGCAGTGAGCGGTGAGCAGTGAGCGGTGAGCAGTGAGCAGTGAGCAGTGAGCAGTGAGCGGTGAGCGGGAAGGCGGTTCACCGCTTACTGCTCACCGCTTACCGAACAACCACGCCCACACCGTCGAAGACCATACTGGGCGCGCACCAGCTTCCCACCCAGGTCGCGTCGCTCCCGATCGCGACCACGCGCCCGAGCAGGTCGAACGCATTCCCGGTGAGACTCACGGACTCGACGCGACCGCGCACTTCCCCCTGCTCCACCAGGTAGGCCCACGGCGCGCGTGCCATGAACGCGCCGGGTAGCGGGTTAGGCCCCGGGCCCCACTCGAGGTCCTCGACCAGCAGCCCCGGGGCGAGCGGCGCGAGGAGTGCCGCGCGGTCCCCGTCGCCGGCGCGGACCAGGAGGTTGGTAAATCCCACACGGGGCGGCCCGAAGGCCTGCCGCCAGGCATTCCCGGTAGAGGGAACCCCGGCCAGCGCGCCGATCCGCAGGTCGGCCGCCATCGCGGCGAGACGGCCCTCCACTACCAGGTCGACCCGCCGGGACGGGACGCCGTCGTCGTCGATCGGTCTGGATCCCGGGCGGGCGGGCACCAGCGCGTCATCCACCAGCGAAAACCGGCGGTCGAAGAGCGGTTCGCCGCGCCGGCCGCGCAAGGGCGATCGGCCCAGCAGCGCTTCGTGGCCCAGCAGCGCGGCGCGCAACGGCAAGAGCAGGATGGCCAGCGCCCTCGGGGCAAAACAGACCGGCATTCGGCCCGATAACGCGCCCGACTCCACGGGTGGCGGCGCGAGCCTCCGATCCGCCTCGGTGACCAGCGTCTCGACCTCGACCATGGAAGGCATGGTCGCGCCGGCCACGTGGAGCCGGCACGGCGGCGCCGCGCCGGCCCCGATGGACTCGATCATCGTGCCGATTCCGATGGTCGAGACTTCGTACTCGGCGAGCACGCCTCGCGTGTTTCCTACCCTGACCAGGCCCAGGGACCGCTCGGCCCACACTTCCACCCGCCGGTTGGTTCGTGCCAGACGGCCCGCCAGCGGGCGAAGCATCGAGAGCAGGGTCTCCGGTCCCGCGGCGGCGGCCTGGGGAGATCGGGTCATCACACCCGGGAGGGGCGCCGGCGCGGGAAAATGGAGGGTGAGGTCCTCCCCCTCGGGAAGATCAGCGAGGGCCTGCTCCGCGAGCGCCAGGGGCGAAGGGTCCGTGCTGGACGCGACGGCGACTTTGCCGTCACCTGCGATGCGAAGGTGGGAGACCTCGCTGCGACTTGCCGTCACCGTCACACGACCCTCGTCGTCGAGGGACACGGTCAGGGTATCATCGGCCTTGGCGACCGCGTCGGCAGCCGCCACGCGGCCCGCCACCGCGTGGAGCAGCCGTTCGATCACGGCATCCCCTCACTCACCGGCACATCCATCAGGCGAACATGGGGCGCGCCGGCGGTGACCGACACGACGCCGGCTGCACCGTCGCGGCATCGCGTTGCCGAGGAGTCCCAGGTGAAATCGCCGGCGACCGCCTCCACCCGCCCGAGCAGCGACAGCATCGAGCCTTCGAGCTGCACACCTTTCACCGGCTCGGCCAGGCTGCCGTTCCGGATCGCGCGGGACGATCCGGCCCGGAGGGTCAGGTTACCGCCGCTCTCCTCGGCCGCGAGCAGGTCCGAGACGTACACCCCGGAGCCGACGCCGCGCAACAGATCCTCCAGGGTCCCCGCTCCCTGGGCCAGGAAGCTGTTCGCCGCTCGCGGCGCCGGCGCGGCGTGCAGGCTCCCCGCGCGCCCGTGCCCGCTGGGAGCCAGGTGGGTCCTCGCGGCAGTCTCCCGCGTGGTCAAATGCCCGGTGACGACTCCGTTCTGCACCAGGATGGTGCGGCGGGTAGGCGTTCCCTCGTCGTCGCACGCGGCGCTCCCCCTCAACCCCTCCGCGGTCGGATCGTCGCCCAGCGTCAGACACTCCGGCCCCACCCGGAGCCCGAGCGGCAGCGCATCGGGATCGGCGCCGGGGAGCGTGGTCCGGCCGAGATGGGCCACGATACGATGCGCCACGCAGGCTGCCGCCGCCGGATCGAGGATCACGGTGTAGCGCCCCGGGCGCACCGGCACGGCGTGGAGACGCTCGATGGCCTTCGGCGCGACGGATTCGAGCGCTGGAAGGGCGCCGTCGAGCGCGGGCCCGGCCGATTTCCCGCTCCAGGTGCCGAGGACCCGCTCGAGGTTTCCCGCTTCCCTCGCGACGGCGAGGACCGACAGGGACGTCTCGCCTCGCGTCTCGTGCAGCCAGGCACCCTCCGAGGTGGCCAGCCAGGTTTCCACGACGTCGTCGCGATAGAGGACCCGGCTCTCGACGATCCGGCGATCGAAATCGTGAATCACCGCGGACAACCGGTCGGCGATCGCGCGCTTGGCGGAAAGGGGAGTGGCACGGGGGTCATCCTGGAGCACGTCGGCGAGCTCCAGCTGACGAATCGGAATGGGGGCGAGGAGCACCGGGCGCCGGTTGACGGCGGCGGCGGCAAGATCCGCGGCCAGGGAAACCTGAGGCTCGAGCCGGTCCACCTCGGTGAACCCGACGACGCCCCAGCCCGTATCGGGGGAGACGGCGCGAGCGACGCCCCCGATGCGCGTGGCGCTGCCGGCGACTTCCACGGCACGATTTCGAACCAGGACGCTGCTCGACCAGACTCGGCGCACCCGGATCTCGGCGTAGGACGAGCGCGCCCCGCTTACGGCAGCGAGCAGCCGCTCCTTCACCGCTTGTTTTGCAGGTACGGCACGTAGTCGGGCCGGGTTACCAGCTCGCCGTCTGCCACCACCTCGCGATCCCAGGGGAGGATGATGAACTTCTCGGTCTCGAAGGAATGAAAATCCGGCTGAAAGGGTCCGGTCTTGAACGAGACGGCGGTGCGCACCTCGGCGGGCTTGACCGCTTTGACTTCGTTGATGGCGAGGCGCAGGGTGTGGCCGGTATCGCAGGTCTCGTCGACGATCAGAACCCGGCGCCCCTTCACCGTGGGCGGCGGCCCCGTCACCAGAACGGGCAGCTCTTCGCCCGCCTTCCGGGTGACGACCATGGAGATGAAATCCCGCTGCAGGATCGAGGCGATGACGACTCCCGGAATGATCCCCGGCTTGGCAATGCCCAGGATGAGCTCCGGGTCGTACTCCCGGGCGACCTTGAGGGCGAGAGCGCGGCAGAGCTCGCCGAAGAGGGGCCAATCGATCTCGAGCACGCCCCGGGTCGTCGAGACGGGTTTACGTGGCATGAGAGTGCTCCGGCGGAGGCGAAGGACGCGGGGGTTCGACCGGCCCAACGTAAACACCGGAATGCACAGCGGGCAAATGCGTTGCCTGTTGGCGAAGGAAGTTTTAGCTTAGGACCGGCACCCGTGGCACACGCCGTTCCTCTCGCCCGGAGACACCCCCGCCCCGATGACCTTCTGGCGACGACTGCTCGAGAGCTTCGTGGATACCGACGCACATCGTCCTAAGCGGCTGGATTATCTCAACGAGGCGCTCGCCCTCGAGCGGCAGGGCGACTACAACGCCGCAATCACCTCGTATCGCCTGGGGCTCCGCGATAACCCGCGGGATCCCCGGATCCTCCAGAACATGGCGATCGCCTTCACGAAGACGGGTCAGCCGGACGAGGCCATTCGCCATTACCGGAAGGCCCTCGAGCTGGACCCGACGCTGACCGGCGCGCACTACGGCATCGCCTACCTGTTGCTGAAGCGGGGAGATGTCGACGGCGGGGCCCAGCACCTCCGCGCGTTCCTCGGCCGGCCGCCCAGGGGCGCGGATGCGGACAAATGGGTGCGTCACGCCGAGGCGACACTCCGCGACCTTGAGGTTGGGGCATCGACCCCGGGGGCCGAGGCGGCGGAGCCGGCGTGAGGCCGAGCCGCTGGGCCTGCGTGGCCCTGATGGTCGGCGCGTGCGGCTCGCTCGCTATCACCGACGAAGGTGTGGCCTTCCTCGAGATCATCGAACCGCCTTCCCGCACGGTCGCCGTGGGCGATACCATCCAGTTCCTGGCGCGGACCCTGGACCAATCCGGCGCGCCGGTCGAAGCCACGATTCGCTGGCGGACCCCCGACACCACGATCACTGTGAATGCCGAGACCGGGCAGGTCGTGGGTCGCTTTGCCGGCGCGGCCAGAGTCCAGGCGGTGACCGGAACCGAGGGCACCGATCTCGAAAAGTTCATCGCGTCCGATTTCTTCACGGTGACGGTCACCGACCCTCCACTCCCGCCCGGCCCGGCCGGCCCTTCGCGCTGATCGCGCATATCCTATGGCGACACCCAGCACGCTGAACGACCTCTTCTTCGGGGCGATGGACCGATTTCGCGACCGGCCGGCCGCTATGCGCTACAAGGTGGATGGCCGCTGGCAGGCGATCAGCTATGCCGCCCTGCTGGAGCGGGTGCATGCGGCAAGCGCCGGCCTGCTGGAGCTCGGCATCCGGGCCGGCGACCGGGTCGCGATCCTTTCCGAGAATCGCCCCGAGTGGGCGATCAGCGACTATGCCTGTCTCGCCGCCCGGTGCGCCGACGTGCCGGTGTATCCCACTCTGCCGGCCAAGCAGATCGAATACATCCTGAGGGACTCGGGCGCGGTGGCGATCTTCGTCTCCACGCGCGCCCAGCTCGAGAAGCTCCGGGAGATCCTGCCCAATCTCCCCGCCCTCGGGCACGTCATCGCGTTCGATCACGAGCTGGAGGACGACAAAGTCCTGTCCTTCGAGGCGCTGCTGGAACACGGCCGGGTCGCCCGGCCCCAATGGCCGCACTGGCGCGAGGAGGCCCTGGCGGCCAGGCCCGACGACCTGGCGACCCTCATCTACACATCGGGTACCACAGGCGAACCCAAAGGCGTGATCCTGACGCACGGAAACATCGCGTCCAACGTGGCGGCGTCCTGCCTCTCGCTCCTGGTGAACGACCGGGACGAGTGCCTCTCCCTGCTTCCCCTCTCGCACATCTTCGAGCGCATGGCCGGGCATTACCTCATGCTCGAGGCGGGCGTCATCGTCAACTACGCGGAGAGCATCGAATCGGTCGCGGCGAACCTCCTCGAGGTGCGGCCCACGATCACCTTCGCGGTGCCGAGGCTCTTCGAGAAGATCTATGCCCGGGCGCTGGAGGTGGCGGTCAGCGGCTCCGGAACGAAGAAGCGCATTTTTTTCTGGGCGAAGCGGGTGGGCGAGCTGTGGGCGGATCGGGTGCTGTCCGGGAAAGAGGTGCCCTTCGACCTCCGATTCGCCCGCGCGATCGCCGACCGGCTGGTCTTCTCCAAATTCCGGGCCCGGGTAGGCGGGCGGCTGCGGTTCTTCGTGTCCGGCGGGGCCCCGCTCAACGTCGAGATCGGGCGGTTCTTCTACGCCGCGGGCCTCACCATCCTGGAGGGCTACGGCCTGACCGAAACCTCCCCGGTCATCTCGGTGAACACGCTCGGCGCGTACAAGCTCGGCACGGTCGGACGTCCGATCGCAGGCGTCGAGGTGAAGATCGCCGAAGACGGGGAGATCCTGACCCGAGGACCGCACGTGATGATGGGCTACTACAACAAGCCCGACGCCACCCGGGAAGCGATCGACACCGAGGGCTGGTTCCACACCGGTGACATCGGACAGCTGGACGCGGAGGGCTACCTCCGGATCACCGATCGCAAGAAGGATCTGATCGTCACCGCGGGCGGCAAGAACATCGCGCCGCAGCCGATCGAGTCACGGCTGAAGCTCAACAAGTTCATCTCCAACGCCGTGGTGCTCGGCGACCGGCGCAAGTTCCCGATCGCGCTGCTGGTGCCCAACTTCGACCGCCTGGAGGCCTGGGCGACGGAGCAGCATCTGCGCTGGAGCGATCACGAGTCCCTGGCCGTCCTGCCGGAAGTCGAGGCCCACCTGGCCGCCGAGGCGCGGAAGCAGCTGCGTGACTTCGCGCAGTTCGAGGTGCCCAAGCGATTCCTGATCCTGTCGCGCGATTTCTCGATCGAAGGCGGCGAGCTCACGCCGAAGCTGTCGGTACGCCGGCGGGTGGTCGAGGAACGACATCGGGATGGAATCGAGAAGCTGTACGCCACACCCACCGCGGAAGAGGCGGTCGAGGCAGGTGAGCGGTAAGCGGTGAGCGGTGAGCGGTAAGCGGTAAGCGGTGAGCGGTGAGCGGTAAGCGGTAAGCGGTAAGCGGTGAGCGGTGAGCGGTGAGCGGTAAAAGGGGTCCCGCTTACTGCTCACCGCTTACCGCTCACCTTTTTTCCGACCCAGCACGCCGGCGCGCTGGCGAGTATTTCCACGCCGTCGAGCAGCGGCGACGGGGCCGGCCCCTCGACCACCACGCGAAGGCCGGGCAGCACGACCCGCACCGCGTCGGCCACCCAGCGGGCCGCGTCGGCCAGATCCGCTCCGATCACCACGCCGCGCATCGAGCCCGACTTGAGCGGGAGCCCGGGGGCCCGGACGACCGACGCAACTTCTTCCTGTTCGGCGCGGGGAGGCGGATTCACCGCCACGAGCTGAACGCCGGGCAAGAGCGGGGCAAGCGCGCCCGCGAGCCCGGCGGCGGAGCCGGCCAGCGCCACCCAGCCTCCCGGCCCGCCGAGGCCGAGGAACGCCGCGGTGCCGTCCGGCGTGAGGGTAGAGTACTCGTCGCCCGGCACAGCACCGGTAAAGTCCACGACGCCGTTGCGAATCCTCACCTCCCGCCCGCACACCGGGCACCCGAGATGTCCCGTGATCACCCGGCGGCCCATCATGCGGCCGGTGAGGAGGACGAGGTAGCTCTCCTCGTGCGGCTCGAGGCACTTCAGATGGTCCGTGAGATCGATCTGCATCGTCAGTCCTCAGTTCTCAGTCCTCAGTTCTCAGGGCTCGTTTCCTGAGCACTGAGCCCTGAACCCTGAGCCCTGGGCCCTGTGCACTGACTCCCGACCACTACGCCGGCCCCAAGCGCACACATTCGATGTCTAGGTGCGCTGGGCGCGTGGCCACCCAGAGGACGGCTTCCGCGACATCCTCCGGCCGGAGCATGGCGTGTCGGGGCACGAAGCCGGGCCGGTTGTCCGGGTCGACCGGGTCCCAGACCGCCGTGTCGGTCGGTCCGGGACTCAGCAGGGTGCAGCGCACGCCGGTTCCGCGGTACTCCTCACGCAGCACCTCGTGCAACCCTCGCAAGCCGTACTTGGCTGCGGCGTACGCGGCGTTCTCCGGAAATGCCCGATGATCCGCGATGCTTCCAATGGTGATGAGGCGTCCGCCTCGCGCCCGCATGGCGGGCAGGAAGGCGCGGGCCATCAGGAACGGGGCGCGGAGGTTGACGGCGAGCTGGGCCTCGAAGTCGGCGGGGGCGGTGCGCTCGAGCGGCGCGAGGAGCAGACCGCCCGCGTTGTTCACCAGGAGATCGGGAGGACCCCAGGAACCCAGCACCCGCTTGGCCAGCGTGTCGACCTGGGCGGGGTCGGTGAGGTCGGCACGGCAGTCGAGCCGGTCGGGCGACTCCGTGTCGGCGAGGGATCGGGCCACGCGAATCACCCGCGCGCCCGCCCCGTGCAGCGCCGCCGCGGCGGCCGCGCCGATCCCGCGGGAGGCGCCGGTCACCAGCGCGACGCGCCCCGCGAGGCCCGTCACTCGACCGATCGGCCGACGTGCACGAGGCGCAGGAACTCGGAGCGGGTCTTGGAGTCGCTGCGGAAGATGCCCCGGACGGCGCTGGTGACGGTCCGGGAGCTCTGCTTCTCGACGCCCCGCATCATCATACAGAGGTGAGCCGCCTCGATCACGACGCCCACGCCCTGGGGCTCGAGCGCCTCCATGATGGCATCGGCGATCTGGTCGGTCAGCCGCTCCTGCACCTGGAGCCGGCGGGCGAAGACCTCCACGATGCGCGGCAGCTTGGAGAGGCCGATCAGCCGGCCGTTCGGCACGTAGGCAACGTGCGCCCGGCCCCAGAACGGCAGCATGTGGTGCTCGCACAGCGAATACATCTCGATGTCGCGCACCAGGATCATCTCTTCATGGCTCTCGTTGAACACCGCGTCGCCGATGATATCCTCCACCGAGACGTCGTACCCGCGGGTGAGCCAGCGAAGGGCCGTCTCCACCCGTTGCGGCGTCTTCTCGAGACCCTGGCGTTCCGGGTCTTCCCCTATGGCTCTGAGAATCGAGCGCACTTCGGACCGGAATGCGCGCAGGCGGGGCCGCTTGGCTTCCTTAGGTTCCTTCATAATCCACGTAGTTGCGGGGGGTTTCCCAGAGCCGGATCCGCACCAGTCTGCCTCGAGGGATCCGCGCCGCGAGCCGCTCCCAGCAGAACACGGCGATGTTCTCCGAGCTGGGAAGCCGGTCGCGGAACCAGGGCACGTCCAGATTCAGGTTGCGGTGATCGAGCTCGGCGAGGATGAGCTCGTCGGCGAGCCGGCGCAGCACGCCGACGTCCACCACGTAGCCGGTGTCAGGGTCGATTTCGCCTTCGACCAGGATGTCGAGCTCGTAGTTGTGGCCGTGGTAATTCGGATTGTTGCAGGGTCCGAACGTCTCGCGATTCCACTCGTCGGAGCGGGCCGGGTTATGGAGCCGGTGGGCGGCGTTGAAGTGAACCCGTCGCGCAACCACGCATCGCGGCATGCGACCGCTCCGGGACCGGGGGCAGGAAAACGAGGGCGCCGTCCCCGCGTTCGGCGGATAGCGGCGCCCAGGTGTCGGCTGGCGACCGGGGGGTTTTCTGAAGCCCGAAGTGAATTCTTGGCGCCCTCACCACAAGATCTGTCTTCCCCCGAGGGGCGTGACATCGCTCACGGTAGGTAGGCCCAGCCTCGGACCTGTTGGCTCAGAAACTGTGTCCCAGTCGTCAGTCGACTCGGTTATAATATGGACCGCTCCATCACACGTCAACCACGGAAATCATCCATGTCGGCACCGTTGATCGCGTCGGTGGCATGCCTGGGGATCTGGGTCGTCCTGGTGTACGTGCAGCCGGTCGGGCTCGGCGTGGTACACCTGTTGCTGGCGGCCGGAGCGGCGTTGTGGATCCGGTGGTGGGCGTTGCGGCCGGTAAGCGGTAAGCGGTAGGCGGTAAGCGGTAAGCGGTTAGCGGTTAGCGGTAAGCGGTAGGCGGTAAGCGGTAAGCGGTAAGCGGTAAGCGGTAAGCTAGCGACGAGTTACCGCTCACCGCTCACTGCCGTTCAGATCTCCCAGTTCGAGAACACGATCCCTCCGTCCGCCGGCGCCATCTCTTCGTGGCCGTCGAGCGTCATCCGCAGGTCCGTCCAATGCACCCGGTAGCCCGCCTGAAGCAGCGCAGTGTAGGCCGTCCGGTGGGCGGTCTGGCAGCGCACCGAGACCCGCCGGGCACGCTCCTCAGTCGCGTGGGCCTCGACGCCAACGACCAGGCGCCGGAAGGTCGGTAAGTCGAGCGCCACGAGCTTGAGCACCCGCACTTCGTCGGGCCCGCGGCCTTCGGCCAGCGGCGCCGAGTGCCAGAGGGCAAACCCGGTGAGAACCCCACCCTGGTAGACCAGGGTGACGTCGCCCAGGCGATGCTCGATCGTGCCGCAAAGCTCCCGGCTGAAGTCGAGGCCCGGCAGGAGACGGCCGGTGAGCGCCGCGCACTCCTCGAGGCGCTGGTCGATCAGGCTCATGGGCGCCGTCAGGCGTTGCGCGTCGTGCGACACCGCGCGGGCCAGCTCACGCACGAGGCTGATGGTGAGGTGTCCCGGCCGGAACCCCAGCCGGGAGTAAAACCCGATGTTCTCGACGGTGCGGGGCATCGTCTCGAGGCCGATGGTCCGCGCGCCGGCGCGCTGCAGCCGCTCGATACCGGCTCGCACGATGGTCGCGCCAAGCCCCTCGCCCTGCCGGTCGGGCCGCACCGCAAGCGGCCCCATCCATCCTTCGGCACCGGAGCGGTGGACGATGTTGAAGGCGATGACCCCTCCGGTCTGATCGCGCCAGAGGAGGGCATCCTCCCCGGCGGTCGACAGCGCGAAGCGCCAGATCGCGGGATTCAGCAGCGGAACCCGCACGCCCATCATGCCGTCGCGCTGGTACCGGTCGGTGAAGGCTTCCGAGAACAGCCGGTTGACCCGCTCGATGTCGGCGGGTGCCGCCCGCTCCGGACCGCGGACCGCGCTCTCAGGCGGCGGCATGGCGGGTCAGGAGCGGCGGCGGTTCGGGAGTTTCGTCCACTACCCGCGACACACCCTGGCCCACGTCATAGCTCACCCGGATCACCCGGTCGAAGCCCTCCCGGACGGAGTCGATATGGGTGATGAGAATGACCTGGGGAAAGCGGTCCGCGAGCTGGCGGAGCAGCGCGAGCACCGACCCGCGTCGTTCGTCGTCGAGCGAGCCGAAGATCTCGTCGAGCACGAGGAGCGAGAGCGGCTGCCCAGCGCGTTCCGCGATCATCTGGCTGATGGCCAGCCGGAGTGCCAGGTTGGCCAGGTCCTCCTCGCCGCCGGAGATCACCGGTTTGGCGCTTCCTTCGTCGATGATCGTGGCGAGGTAGTCCTCGTCCAGCTCGAGGTCGTTGTATCGGCCGGCGGTCAGGCTGGCGAGGAACTCGGAGGCGATGCCGGACAGCTCGGGCCGCAGGGTGTTGTTCAGGTCGGTGCGGAGCTCGCCCAGGGCGCGGTCGAGCTCCTGGAAGAGCAGCAGCTCGTCGCGCAGCTTCACCGCCTCCGCGACGCGGCGCTCGCGGTCTTCCCGCCGGCGCTGGATCTCGGCTCGGAGCGCGAGCGCGGCCGTGAGCTCACCTGCCGCGTGGGCGCGGCCCACCTCGGCGCGCCGGACCGCCAGCTCCGCCTCCTTGAGCGCGGCACGTGCCCGCTCGAACGCCTCGCCGGACCAGCCCAGCGCGGCGAGCGACTCCCGCAGCGTGCGCGCGTTCGTTTCGCGACGGGTGAGCTCCTGGTCTGCCGCCGCGGCGCGGGGCACGAGATCACCGGCCCGCTCGGCGATCGCGCGCAGCCGGCCCGACTGCGCGACGAGCGGCTCCAGCTCCGCGATCAATCGCCGCACCGTGGCACGGCGCTTTTCGTCGTACTCCCCCGGAGAGACTGCCACGGCGGTTTCCAGCTCACGGGCCAGCGTGCCCAGCGTGAGCCGCTCGGCCTCGACCCGGCTGCGCTCCGCGGCGAGCTGTTCCAGGCGACCCGCCTGACCGGTGAGCCGGTTCGCCGCCTCTTCCCGCCCGTGGCGTTCCTGCTCCGCCAGGACCATGTCGGGCGGCTCGGTCTGGAGCTGCTCGATCCGCTGCCGATAGTACCGGCCGTTGGCCTCGACGTCCTCCAGCTGCCGCTGGAGCTCGTCGAGCACGCTCTGAAACTCGGCCCCCAGGGGACGGTTGCAGGTCGGACACACGCCGGCGGCCCCCCGCTCCTCGAGGCGGCGCCGTTGCTCTTTCAGGTCCTGGTACTGCTCCAGCAGCAGCTTGCGCTGGGTCTCCGCGTCCTGCTTGTCGCGGACCCACGCCGTCCGGTGGGACTCGGCGTCGCGCGCGGCGACCGCGAGCGCCTCCTGTGCCCGGGTGCGCTCTGCCAGCGCCTCCATGACCTGTTCGGCGCTCGGCAGCTGCGTCAGGCGCTGGTCCAGCCGCTCCAGCTGACTTCGCGCATCGACCAGCCGCGCTTCGGACGTCCGTCGCGCGGAAGCCGCCTCGTGCAGGGCATCGAGCGCCTCACGCTCCGCCCGGAGCGGCTCCAGCGGTGCCAGCCGGGGAAGGAGCTCGTCGAGCCTGGTCTTGGCGCCCAGGGCCTCGGCCAGCTCGCGGTCCAGGCGGCCGAACTCCTCGCGGGCGGCGTCCGCTCCGTGCAGCGCGACTTTGAGGTCGCCCTCGAGCGAGAGCACCATCTGCTGCATCCGCTCCCAGCGCTCCGCTTCCGGCCGTACCGTGGCCAGCGCCGTCTCCGCCGCCTGGAACGCGGCCGCGTGGCGCGCCGATCCCTCCTCCGCCGCTCGCAACCTCTCCCCGGCCCGCTGGTCCTCGAGGGCCAGCTCCCGCGCGTCGCTGATCTCCGACTCGCGGACGTCGAGCGCCGCCTGGGTCGCCTTCCGGCGTTCCCGCAGCCGCAGCTGGGCAGTACGCAGCTTCTCGTATCCCAGGACACGGCTCAGAAACTGGGCCCGCTCCGGCGCGGTCATCGCGCCCATGATGGCGAGCTCTTTCTGCCCGGTGAAATACGTATTGAAAAACTCTTCGCACGACATGCCGAGCAGCCGGGTGACCCGTTCGGTCACCATGGCGAGGCTGTTCGCGATCGGCGCCGGGTCGTGATCCTTGAACAGCTCGGCATGTTGCAGCGTGCGCACGATGCGATAGGTATGCGCCCCCAGCGAAAACTCGAGGTCGACCTCGACCCGCGAGCGGGGCGGCGCGCGCCTCCGGCGGATCGTGTCCCGGCTGCCGCGGGCCGCCGGCATGCCGTACATCGCCCAGGCAATCCCTTCGAGCAGCGTGGTCTTCCCGGCGCCGTTGGTTCCGATGATACCGGTCAGCCCACGATCGAGCTCCAGCACCGTATCCTCGTGCTGGCGGAAATTCACCAGGCGCAGGCGGCGGATCTCCATCAGGCCGCCTCTCCCGCGGCGGGATCCTCGTGCTCGGCCAGGAGCTCGAGCCCGAGGGCGACGAAGCGCTCGCGGTCCACCCGCTCGGGGAGCGGTCGTCCCGTGAGATAGCCCCGGACCTGCTCCTGGAGACTCGGGCGCCGGCCGGAAGTGCCGCTGGTCGCCTCGACGGCCGTCTCCGGGCGACGGAAATCCAGATGCAGGTGCAGCGCGCGCGCCTTGACCTTCCGGATGGCCTCATGGTCGAGGTCCCGGACCAGGTGGCGCGGCGCGTTGGCGATCACGAGGCGGACGATCGCGTCGTCGAGCCCGCCCGGAACGAGCTCGAGTCGCGCGGCGATCGCCGCATCCAGGTCGGCGGCGCGCATGTCCCGCGCGTTGAGGGCCGGGAGATCCTCGACGGGACGCGCCAGGGACACCGGGCGGCGCTCCACCGTTCCCCGCTCGAGATCGGCGAGCAGCCATCCCTTCCCCGCTACGCCCTCAACCGCTTCGGCGGCCCGCTCCCACCAGATGTTCGTGCTCGCATACTCCAGGGCGCCCGCATACCAGATGTTCGGCGCCAGCTCCTTCTGGACGTGATAATGGCCCAGCGCCACGTACGACCACTTCTCCCGGCGCAGCTCGAGGAGATCGATCAGGGCCCCCCCGTACTCGAGGAAGCTCCGGTCGCCGGGAATCAGCCCGGGTGTCTCTCCATG
>Ga0268386_10001776_pt1 | contig 14996 bp, 14 predicted proteins | sample RVTome_15_FD_200260 | JGI IMG/M metagenome (GOLD analysis project Ga0268386, IMG submission 200260) | Soil microbial communities from uranium-contaminated site in the Upper Colorado River Basin, Wyoming, United States - RVT150D86... ...
CGCCGTAGCATCATTCGTAACCATTAGTGTCCATATCGACAATGGATTAACATTCATGGCGCTGCTTTTTACAAAAGGCAGCGCCAATGTTTTATCTGTGCTCTAAGTACTGTTCTCCTATACCCGAACCCGTGAGCCAATCGATGAACTCCAAAATGGTTACCCTCCTACTAATTGTGTTGATGTGGTCTCCGGTCCTGACCCAAAAAGCAAAACGAAGAGGTGCGGTTAACCGCAAACCCGTCGTGGCGACGCCCCAACCCCGACCAGTTGCTCAACCGGTCTCAACCCCGCGGCCTAACCGCAAGCCCGTCGCGCCCACTTCGATAGTCGTCGTCAACGGCCAAACTCTGACTACGGCGGATTTCGAACCTGCATTGCGTCAAGAGTTGGAGCAACTCGACGATAAAATCGCTGAGGCCCGTAGCGCGGTGTTGGAGCTGCAAATCAACACAATGCTCCTTCAAGCGGAAGCCAAGAAGCGTCGTATCAATACTCATCGTTTGTACGAATTGGAAGTAAGCAGTCGCGTACCACCAATCACTCAGACTCAAATAAAGAAGTTCACCGACGATAATCGCCAACAATTCGAGGGCATGGATCCGGTGGTCACTAATCAACAGGTGGCGGCCTTTCTCCGCGAAGAAGCCGAGAACAAGTTTGCGGACGACCTTGTGAAGCGATTGCAAAAGACTAATCCCGTCATCATGGGAGTCGACATTAACTCAGCGAATCTAAGCGGCAACGCCGTGGTTGCGACAGTCGCAGGTGAGTCATTAAGAGCAGACTCTCTTTTAGAAAGACTAAAACCAATCATCTACAAGATGAGGCTTGAGGCTTACGAGGAAATGAAGAGACATTCCGATCAGATGGTAGATGACATGTTGCTGTTGGACGAAGCTAGGCATCGTCAGATTGGGCCAGAGGAAATTATCAGGGCGGAGATCAGCGATAAGGTTCAGAGCCCAACCGAAGAAGAGGTGGCAAAATTTTACTCGGAGAACAAAGCGCGCATCTCTGGAGATCTGAACGCCGTGCGCAATCAGGTGGCGAGCTATCTGCAGGATCAATCACGACAGCGTCTGGAGAGAGAGTTGTCAGCGCGACTTCGTAAGAGTGCCGAGATTCGCTGGCTTATAGCTGAACCCGCTCAACCGATTCAAAGCGTCAGTGCCGACGATGATCCCGCGCGAGGCGAGGTCAATGCCCCCGTAACGATCGTTGAGTTCACTGATTTTCAATGTCCAGCCTGTGCGGCGATGCATCCGGTTCTGGAAGAGGCATTGAAATCCTACGGCGACAAAGTGCGGCTCGTAGTTCGTGATTTCCCACTAAGCCAGCATGAGAACGCGCGCAAGGCGGCAGAAGCGGCAAATGCCGCTAATGCTCAGGGGAAATTCTTCGAGTACGCTGCGTTGCTTTTCAAGAATCAAAAGGCTCTGGACGTTCCGTCATTGAAGAAGTACGCAAGCGATCTGGGATTGAACCGTGCGCGTTTTGACGCTGCATTGGACCGAGGCGTATACGTAGCCGAAGTTATGAAAGACATCGAAGACGGTGAGATTTACGGCGTCGGAAGTACGCCGACGATTTTCATAAATGGAGTACAACTAAGGACTTTGAGCGTCGAAGCATTACGCGAAGCGATCGATCGTGCGATTGCCAATGCTGGAAAAGCTGGCTCATCGCAGTAACTACTCGTCAGAAGTACTGCCTTCAGGGGCTATTCGTCCGCAGCAGATGGACCAGCGCCCGCGCGGCGTGACCCTTACGTAATACTTCCGTTGCTCGGGCGACAAAAGACTAAAACTAAATAGACCGAAAGCCCGTGTTTGTGGGCCAAACTGGCGCAAGGATTCTCTGATGGTTTCGTTAAAACCAGAGCGGCTTAAACGGTACAAAGATGTCGCAATGCTTCTGATCAAGTACGGACGTTCGGATCTGATCAGTGCAGCGGGACTCGAAGGCAGTGTTCTGCCTGATGAAATCGCGGCGGAATCTGAGACCGCTCCGGCAGAAGATCTCGCCAAGGACCTCGAGAATCTTGGTCCAACATTCATCAAACTGGGCCAGTTGTTGTCGACGCGCGCTGATCTATTACCGGGTCCTTACCTCGATGCCTTAACAAGACTCCAGGACCAGATCGAACCGTTTCCATATGAAGAAGTTGAGCGAATAGTTTCAGGAGAACTCGGCGTCAGGATGTCCAAAGCATTCGCCGACTTTGATCCGTCACCACTAGCTGCGGCATCCCTGGCCCAGGTCCATCGCGCATATATGCGAGACGGCCGGGCCGTTGTCGTAAAGATTCAGCGACCTGATATTCGAGATCTCATTGTTGGTGACCTCGAAGCATTAGGTGAGATCGGACATTTTCTTGACGAGCATACTGAACTTGGCAAGCGTTATGAGTTTGAAAATATGCTTGTCAACCTGCGCAAGAGTCTTTTGCGCGAACTCGACTTCACGATCGAAGCAAACAATCTTCACACCATCGGACAAAACCTTTCGGAGTTTGAAGAGATAGTCGTTCCAGAGCCAATTGACGACTTCACGACTACACGCGTTTTGACGATGGAATACATCTCCGGAAAGAAGATAACAGCCCTTAATCCGTTACGACTTCTCGAGATCGATGGCGGTTTACTGGCCGATGAGTTGTTTAGCGCATACCTGAAGCAGTTTCTGGTAGATGGTTTGTTTCACGCGGACCCGCATCCGGGAAATGTTTTTCTTACCGATGACGATCGTATTGCGTTGCTTGACCTCGGCATGGTGGGACGCGTAACACGAACTTTCCAGAACAACCTGTTGCGGCTTCTGCTTGCGATCAGCGAAGGAAGAGGTGAGATGGCCGCTGAAGCAGCAATCAGAATGGGTGAAGCAAAGGAAGGCTTTGATCGGACTGGTTTCGAGCGACGAATCACGGACCTCGTAGCCGAGAATTCTGATGCCATTCTGAGCCGACTCAATGCGGGTAAAGTGACTCTCGAAATAACAAGAATTTCCGCCGATTGCTGGTTTCGGTTGCCAACTGAATTTACGATGATCGCTAAGGCCCTTCTTAACCTTGATCAAGTTGTTTACACGCTTGATCCAAACTTTGACCCCAATTCAATCATTCGCGAACGTGCGAATGAAATACTGCAACGAAACATTCTTAAGAGTGTTGCTCCAAACAATCTGTTATCTGGCGTTGTCGATCTAAAGGAGTTTGCCGAGAAGTTTCCGACTCGGGTCAATCGAATCCTTGACGCGGTAGGAAATAACGAACTTCGTTTCAAGGTCGACGCGATCGACGAGAAAGTCGTGTTGGAAGGTCTGCAGAAGGTTGCCAATCGAATCACACTGGGTCTCGTCGTGGCCTCTCTTATCGTCGGCGCTGCGATGCTGATGCGTGTTGAGACGTCGTTTAAGATTTTTGGGTATCCAGGGTTGGCGATGATCTTTTTTCTGCTGGCGGCTGCCGCAGGTCTTGTTCTGGCTGTCAGTATACTTTTCTACGATGAGAAACGTCGCAAAAAACACTAGGTTAAGTGTTCTCCCTCACGGACGCTATTAGTTCTTTCAGCGCAACTCTCTCGACTTCACTCAGCGAAGCAAAAAACAATCCGAATCCCACGCCAGGTTGGTACGACGCAACGTGACCTCGCAGCGGCAGCCATTTTCCTGAAGGAAGTTTGATCTGCAAATTCACCACCTCATTCATTTCTACTCTTCCGAAGGTGTTAACAAAGCACCCTCCCAGACTGACATCGTCAACGCGAGCCTCATGCCTGCGCGACATACTCTCCCATTTCGCTTCCAGAAGAATTCTCTTTCGCTCGCTACCTCTTCGCTCGTCAGACATCGCGCGCCTTTCGCGTCCGGAGTCATAGGCCCAGATGACCTTGAAGCCATTCTAAACGATCTCCAAACGTGACTATAAGCACTATTCGCGAGGAAAAAGATTCGCGCCGGTGTTGGGTTGTTGCGCAGGCACGTACTTAGCGAATAGGCGATATCCGAGCAGGAACAGCAAGATAAAGCCGAAGGTCAGCGGCAAGCGTGTATCTGACTTTACAAGCATCCAGAAGTGGACCACGCCCGCGATCGCTGCAAGGTAAACAAGTCGGTGGAGCCGTGCCCAGCGCTTTCCTCCGAGCCGCTTTACCATCCGGTTGGTTGAGGTTATTGCGAGTGGAATCATCAGAACAAAAGCGGTCATGCCAGCGAGGATGAATGGACGCCTTATGACGTCCTGGCCGACGCTTATCAAATTGAAGAGCCGATCAAACCAAACATAGGTAAGCAGATGAAGCGCGCCATAGAAGAATGCGAACAGTCCGAGCATTCGTCTAAATTTCACCAGGGAATTGATACCGAAGATCTTTCTTAACGGAGTGACTGCAACAGTCAAGCTCAGAAATATCAGCGTCAGCATTCCTGTCGTTCTGGTGGCGAACTCGAGCGGATTAGGACCAACTCGTTTACGGTAGAGATCCCATAAGAGCAGCATCAGCGGAATGAGGGAGTTGATGAAGAGAACGAGCTTAGGGAAAGTCATGTACTTAGTGCTTTGTTTTTTGGTCTTGGGACTTCGGTCATTAGGTCTTTGCACCAAGTCAAAAGTCGAAAAAACCAAAGACCCAATCAAAAGTTCTTCACCAGATCCATCCCCTGATACAAATGCCCCACTTGGTCGGCGTAGCCATTAAATAATAGTGTGTCACGGCGGCCGTATTCGCCGATTCTTCGTTCCGTAGCCTGGCTCCAGCGCGGATGCGGAACGTTTGGGTTTACATTTGAGTAAAAGCCGTATTCATGGGGCGCCTGCAAATTCCAGGTTGTCGGCGGTTCATCGGCTACCAGCGTTATTTTCACTACTGACTTGATGCTCTTGAAGCCGTATTTCCACGGCACCACAAGCCTCACCGGCGCCCCATCTTGCGGTGGCAATGTTTCACCATAGAGGCCTGTCGCCATAATGGTTAGTGGATGCATCGCCTCATCGAGACGAAGCCCTTCAACATAAGGCCAGTCAAGTATGCCAGTACGCTGGTTCGGCATTCGCTCCGGGTCCAGAAGCGTTTGAAACGCAACGAAACGCGCCAGCGAGGTTGGTTCAACCTTTTCCAGGAGCCTGTAAAGAGGAAAGCCGATCCAGGGAATCACCATCGACCATCCTTCAACGCAGCGCAATCTGTAAATGCGTTCCTCGAGGGGAAACTTCAGCAGCTCATCAAGGTCAAAAACTCTGGGCTTGTTGACCATGCCTTCGACTGCCACCGCCCAGGGTCGTGTTACAAAGCCTTTTGCAGCATAAGCAACTCCGCTCTTCGAGGTGTCGAACTCATAGAAGTTGTTGTAGTTCGTAATCGCCTCTAAAGGGGTCAACGTATCAGCTACCGTATATCCTTCCCTGAGCGCCTCTTCTCGTGGTGCCTTGACGACTGCGGCCAGTTTGTCGCCTTCAACCCTGTCCGCACGTGGCGGATTCAGGCGGCGATAGAGCAAAGTGCTCGCGGTCGCAGTTCCAGCTAAGACCGCTGCACGCATAAACAGTCTGCGGTTCAAATAAACGTTCTTCTTGGTAACCTTTAACTTCTCCGCCATTTTGAAACCTTGCTTTTTAGAATACCTCTATTGGTCGTTTGGTTCGCCAAATACTTACGCGGGCACGGTCGCGGTTGGGATTCAATCGGAGCGTGCTCAATGAAAACTCTTGAGTATCCAGCGTCTAAGGGAATAGTATCCCCGAGTTGTTGTGTCGCCCCAATTAAAGGACGATTGCGTGGAACAACCATCATCGCTACCTCCCGAACAACTAAAAGAAGAACCCACCGATAATATTGGATTTCGAAGCAGACTGCTGCGGTGGGGGATTGTTCTGTTTGTGGCGGCCGGAATTCTATTGATTCCGGTTCCTTCTGGCATTACGCCTCAGTCGTGGCGCTTGCTCGCAATCTTCGCGGCGACCATCACCGGTTCCATCGTTCGACCGATTCCTGGCGCAGCGGTCGTTTTATTAGGCATAACTGCGCTGCCAATCTTTCAGGTGTTGACGATCAATGAGTCGCTCGCGGGCTACGCGGATCCGGTGGTGTGGTTGGTCCTGGCTGCGTTTTTCATATCTCGAGGAATGATTAAGACTGGTTTGGGACGCCGTATCGCTTTCCTTTTTATTAGAGCAATAGGCCGGCATTCCCTCGGACTCAGTTATGCGCTCGCTTCGACTGAAATGGTGCTCGCAACGGTGATCCCATCAACCGGCGCGCGGTCCGGTGGAATAATTTTTCCGATCGCGAAAAGTCTGGCAGAAGCTTACGAATCCAGACCTGGACCTACTGCACGTCGCCTCGGCGCATTTCTAATGGCGAGTGTTTATCAATGTAACGTTGTAGTTTGTGCGATGTTTCTGACTGGTCAGGCCTCTAACCCGATAATTGCGCGATTCGCCCAGGAAGTAACCGGGATTGAAATCACGTACGCTCGCTGGGCCATCGCAGCAATCCTCCCAGCACTTTTGAGTCTAGTGCTTGTGCCATTGTTGCTGTATCGAGTTTTCCCGCCAGAAATTAAACACACGCCGGTGGCCAGTGACCTTGCTTCACAAGAATTGAAGGCAATGGGCCGCATGAAGTGGTCCGAATGGTTAATGCTACTGGTCTTTGCGTTGGTAGCCCTTCTCTGGATGACGAGCAAGGTCCATGGCATTGACTACGCGGTAGTTGCTCTTCTCGGTATAAGCGTACTTCTGATTACCGGTGTGCTGAACTGGGAAGATCTAATTAGCGAGAAGTCAGCCTGGAGCGTATTCGTCTGGTATGGCGGGCTCGTTCGCATGGCCGAGGCGCTGGGCCAGACTGGAATCACCAAAAGATTCGCCGAAGCATCGGCCAGTTTGACGACGGGTTGGAAATGGTGGCTAGCGCTTGCGGCACTGCTGTTGATCTATTTTTATGCGCACTATGTGTTTGCCAGTATCACCGCACACGTAACGGCTATGTTTGCGCCTTTTCTTATTGTGATACTGGCCGCTGGGACTCCGACTTATTTGGCAGTGCTTTCGTTGGCCTATTTTTCTAACCTCGGAGCGTCACTTACTCATTACGGCACGACGCCAGCGCCGATCTACTTTGGCGCCGGTTATACAACGCAACGAACCTGGTGGTGGCTGGGACTAATTACATCGCTAATAACTATTTCTGTTTGGAGTTTGGTAGGTTTCACATGGTGGAAAGTTCTTGGATTTTGGTGATTATATCAGGACACAAGACATGGCTGGATATTCTTCGACGCCCCTGGCGATGAAACTTGGTATTAAGGAAGGATCTCGGATCGGATTAGTCAATGCGCCTAAAGAATTTCAATCCGGGTTAGGAAAACTACCTGGCAAAGTAGAGTTTGTCAGGCGGCTGACAAATGCGCTCGACATAGTTCTTTTCTTCGTTTTATCGGAGCGCGCGCTCGCTCGAGATTTCGCGAGACTCGCTGAAAAGCTCACTACGAATGGCATGATCTGGATCGCATGGCCGAAGAAAAGTTCAGGAGTAACGACCGACCTTTCCTTTGAACGTGTCCAAAGAATCGGTCTCGATGCGGGCTTAGTCGACGTAAAGATCTGCGCAATCGATGACACCTGGTCCGGGCTGAAGTTTGTTTATCGCTTGAAAGATCGATCCAGCCGCGACAAGGCACTAAACACATAAAAACGATTTCCACAGATCCTGAGGAAATCTTTGTGGAAATCACGCAGCATAGTTTTACAAAGCTGTTACAACCGCACACTTAGAACATTTTGCACACGTGAGCGGCGCGCTCAAAAAGCTTTCTGTATGAACGGCTTAAGCCTAAAACAACCATCCGCGTTACCACTCACTTGCAGTTGGTCCAGCTCACTCGATCACTTAATTTTTCAACGCGCTACTAATGGTAGGACCATCAAAAATAAATACGAAGTACTTGCGCCAAACATACGGCGAACGGTTTTTTAAGTTTTATGAGTATTCGAATTTTCTAAAGAATTCGAACGACTCTCGAAGGTGTTCGTCACACTTAAGACACATAAACCAAGCTCGTGTTATGAGTGATGTGATCACGTATCCTCTCATGCAAGAGTTGTTTGCGTTCACAAAAAGTGATGTTGACATGGAGATCGATCGCCAAAATTTCGTAGTTGATTTTCAGGCGAAACAAATCTGAAAAAGATGTTGCAAAAAAAGTCTCGAGCACTATAATGCGATTCCCTCGCTGACATTTGATTGCCATTACAAGTTTTGATCAGCGGCCTGTTTTTGATCGTTTGAAGGTTTACTAGCTCTCATCTTTTTTCTCGCAATTGCCCGGAGGCCTTCAACGAGATGCAAGTCAGGTAAGTGAGTGGGGCGTGACTGGTGCGGTAGTTACGTGAGGCAATCTAGGCGATCGCCCCAGTGGGATCTTCGCCGTAAAATAACCCTCAATTAAATCTCCTTGCCGGATGAATTAAGTACCGGACGAAGGAGTAGTATTGTCCGAATACGGATTGTAGCCAATGCTTAAAAGCCCAGTGGAGTGCGGAAATGATGGAGATACAGTTGTCCCCCCAAGTAAAACATTGTCCAATTTGTGCAAATGATCTTCCGATATCTGAGTTTGGAATTTGCCGCGCGCGTAAAGACGGACGCAATCTCTATTGTAAGAGTTGCATCCGCCACAAAGTTACGCAAAGCCGTCGCGCTTTGAAGGAATACAGGTCTGCCCGCAAGAAATATATCTCCCAGCAAGTTGATATTGCAGAGCTCCTTTCTGCTGACTCAACAGGCGCTCAATATCCGGCGAAGGCGATGACCAAATTGTCGCCCGTCGAGCGCGTACGCGATGCGATCCGTCGAGGTTCGCGAACGCAACGTGAGATAGCACAGGAAACGAAACTCGGAAAGGACGAAATAGGAGACGCTTTAGCTAATCTTCTGCTTTGGACGCACGAGATTCGAACCCAGGTGGTTGATAATACGCGACTGTATTTCCTGAACGATTCCGCAGAGGCTGCGACTCTGGACGACGGTCCGAGCCTGCCGGCAAGAAAACGGGATGTGCCGAGTTCGTTCAGTTGTTTGCAGGGATTAATGCCCGGCAGAAACCCGGAAGGTGAACCCGAGAAGATTGGAGGCTGGGTGGCAGCTTAGCCCCATGTCAATTTCCGATTGCCAATTTCCGATTTGAAAAATTGGCAATCGGCAATTTGATATCGGCAGTCACTTTGGTTTAGTCAGCGAAAGCCTCGAGGACCTCACTGGCGTGATCCTCGGGCTTGACCTTCTCGAAAACCTTTTTGATCTTGCCATTCTCATCGATCAAAAAGGTGGTTCGATGGACACCCATATATGTTCGTCCCATGAACTTCTTCTCTCCCCAAACGCCGTAAGCTTCCGCGATCGAACGATCCGTGTCGGCCAAAAGAGTGAAAGGGAGTTTGTACTTCGTCTCGAACTTTTTGTGGGAAGCTTCGCTGTCTGGAGAAACACCCAGGACGGCAATTCCCTTTTTCTTGAACTTAGAAAAAGCGTCACGAAAAGAGCACGCTTCTTTTGTGCAGCCAGGCGTATCGTCTTTGGGGTAAAAATAAAGCACTACCTTCTGGCCGCGCAGGTTCTTCAAACTTACAGTTTCGCCATTGGCATCTTTGGTTTTAATGGCCGGTGCAGTAGCTCCCTCTTTGATCATGTTTCGTCCTCTGGTTAGTCTTGAGATGGTCTGGGCTGATTGTAGAGGATCAAGGTCATTTTCATGAAAGCTACAACAAAGAACAAACAGAACTACTGGATGGTAAAACAGGAGCCGGAAACCTATTCCTGGGACGATTTCGTAAAAGATGGCAGCACAGACTGGTCCGGGGTGCGAAACTATCAGGCGAGAAACAATCTGCGCGCAATGAAACCCGGCGACAAGGTTCTCTTCTACCATTCCGGCAAAGGGAAAGAAGTTGTTGGATTAGCCGAGGTCACCAGGAGTGCCTATCCAGATCCGACCGCCGACGATCCGCAGTGGGTTGCCGTTGATCTAAAACCGGTAAAGCCTTTAGCTACTTCCGTTCAGTTGGCGGCCATCCGTTACGACAAACGTCTCAGCCAGCTTCCGCTCATTCGGCAGTCGCAACTGTCAGTAATGCCATTAACCAAGGATGAATATGACGTGATCGTGGCGATGGGAAACAGCAGAGCGCGCAGACGATAACTTGAGGAGGACAAAGCAAGAGTGAGCCACAGATCATCACAATCAACACGGATCAGAAAAGCTTTTCTTGATCCGTGTCATCCGTGTCAATCCGTGGCGACTTGTCCCCTTCCTTTGTTGCCGACTCAGCAAGCCGAGGGTAAAACTCAAAGAGTGGCTCAGGGGCTGGAACACGTTCCTCCTCGAGAGCGGCTTTGATCTCGACGGCGTTCACGACGGCCTGTCCGCGAAAGTGATTGTTTGTAATAACATACGTTTCGCGAGTATGTTTGGCGACTTCTCTAATTCGAACAAGCCACGGATCGAGCTCATCAAGCGAATAGAGATAGTTGTAGCGCTGATCCCGAGGCGCCTTGTCGCGAAACCAGTTTTGATAGTTCCTTCCATGCAGGCGCACATAACCGACGCGGGACGTGGTTAAGGCCGCTGGACGAATCGACTTGGCAAATACCGGTTGATCGATGTTACAGACTCCAACGCCGCGTTCCTCCAGCCACTCATAGACTTCTTCGTTATTCCAGGATGTGTGCCGCACTTCGACCACGAGCGGATACACGGCAAACCGGTCCAGAAGCTTCGCCAGGTAGGTGCGTTCGTCAGCGGTGTTTTTGAAAGACCAGGGAAACTGAAGCAGTACAGACCCGAGCTTTTCCGCTTTTGCAAGTAAATCCATCCCTTCGCGAAAAGCCTTTTCATCCTCCTTGGTCGCTTTACCTCGTTCGTGTGTGAAAACTCGGTGCAGCTTGGCTGTGAAAGCGAACTCTTTGTTACCGGCGACGCGGCTTGCCCACGACCTGGTTGTTGAAGCCGTTGGCGGCCTGTAAAAACTGCTGTTGATCTCGATCGTGTTGAAGAAACGTGAAAGATATTCGAGCGGATCGAATGTCTTGCCAGGTTTATGAGGATAAACTACACCTTCCCAGTCTTTGTATGACCAGCCGGCCGGCCCGATGCGAATGAGTGGTTTTGGCACTGGATGCCTGTTCTGCCCGAAAACTAGTTCGATCTTCCTCTGCGATCTCTGCGATCCTGGGCGTCCTCTGCGTTAATGGCTCTTTCAACGCAGAGGACGCAGAGGACGCAGAGGACGCAGAGGACGCAGAGGACGCAGAGATTACGCAGAGGGCCGCAGAGACAGTTCTTCAGATTGACATCACTCAAAAACAATGGTTCGTTTCTTTCGCACGCTTGCGCGTTGCACAGTTTCCGCTGAAAATCGCTCGGAACGAATGTCGTTCTGGTTTCAGTTCATGAAGGAGGTGCTGTCGATGCGTTTGACGGAGATGGTTTCGTGTTCCGGTTGAGCGGCGAAGCTTAGCCCGAGCTTACTCGCTCAAGTTTTGAGCGGGTTACCCAAACAACCCGTCGATCCGAATTTGATTGTCGGTTTTGATACGGCCGACGACGCGGGAGTATACCGCCTTCGCGACGACCTGGCGCTGGTGCAAACGCTCGACTTCTTCACTCCAATTGTCGACGACCCGTACGACTACGGCCGCATCGCAGCTCTCAATTCCATCAACGACGTGTGGGCAATGGCCGGCACCCCAATCACCGCAATGGCCATCACATGTTTTCCTAAGAAAGGCGTCGATCCGGCAATTCTGGGCGAGATCATGCGTGGCGGCCTCGAGACGATAAACAAATATGGAGTAACGTTGATCGGAGGCCACAGCGTCGACAACGAACAGATCATGTTTGGTTATTCAGTGACCGGCGTCATTGACCCAAACAAGATCGCAACGAATTCAGGTGCACGGCCCGGCGACGTCATCATTCTGACTAAGCCCATTGGTACAGGCGTGATATCCACCGGCATCAAAAAAGGTCAGGCGAGCGATGCAGTTGTTGCAGCCTCCGTGGAAACGATGCTTACGCCCGGCAAGCATGCGGCCGAAGCGATGCGCGAGTTTGGAGTAAAAGGTGCCACCGATGTAACGGGCTTTGCGCTTTTGGGTCACACATGGGAGATGGCTTGCGCCAGCAAAGTTACGATCGAGCTCGATTCGAACGCGATTCCACTGCTCGACGGGGCCCTCGAGCTTGCCGCTGGAGGAATGCTGACCAGTGGCGATAAAACGAATCGAGAATATGTCGGCGCTGATATCGAGATAGCCGGCTCGGTTGACGAAAACCTCGTGAAGTTGTTGTTCGATCCGCAAACGGCGGGCGGGATGCTGATTTCAATCGCTGAAAGTCAGGCCAAAGCGCTTCTGACCACCTTGAGCAAAAACTATCCGAAGGCACGGATAATAGGTCGTGTTCAGGCCGCAGCCTCCCGTTCGATTATCGTTAACTAAGACATCTAATCTGTGTAGTCTGCGTCATTGTGGATTGCTGAAGCCTCAGCGAGTATTATTGGGTAGCAGATCATGGCTTCAACAATTCGCGATATTTCAGGGCAGGATACCGTCTCCATAGCCGATCTCTACACTCAGGTTCGTGCGCGCACGATGCAAATCGTGGCACCGCTCGAGATTGAAGATTACGTAATCCAAACGGCTGACTTCATGAGTCCGCCCCGCTGGCACATCGGCCACACCTCCTGGTTTTTTGAAACAGTCCTGAGAGCCTACAAGCCCGATTATCGCGTCTATTCCGAGGATTTTCTCTTTTACTTCAACTCTTACTACGAGGGATTTGGAGAGCGAATCGAGCGTCCAAAGCGAGGAACAAAATCGCGCCCAACCGTTAAAGAAACTGTCGCCTACCGCAATCATATCGACGAGCAGATACTATTGCTTTTGCGATCGCTGGCCAGCCTGGCTAACGCTGAAACAGTGTTGTCACTTGTCAGGCTGGGACTCGAGCACGAGATGCAGCATCAGGAGTTACTTGTCTACGATATCAAGCACCTTTTGTGCGACCAGTATGATGCGCCGATGAAACCCCGTCCTAAACCGTTAATCAAGGTTGACGGCATGGCGGAAATCGAAGGTGGATTGTTTTGGCTGGGTTATGAGGCGCCGCACTCGGAGGAGGCACCGCAGTCTGGCAATTTTGCTTTCGACAATGAAAAACCGTCGCATCAGGTCTTTCTGCAGGATTTCGCAATCGATAAAGCTCCGGTCAGCAACGGCGAGTATCTTGAATTCATTCGCGATGGCGGATACCAAAACTTCCGCTGGTGGTTTTCTGAAGGCTGGGAGACTGTTAATCGTGAGCAGTGGCGAGCCCCACATTACTGGGAATTCCATGACGGCGAATGGATGATTAGAGATTTTTTCGGCCTTCATACTGCCGCGAGCAGGAAAGACGACCCCGTTTCACACGTTAGTTATTTCGAAGCATCAGCATTTGCAAAGTGGGCCGATAAACGACTGCCCTCGGAATCGGAATGGGAGAAGGCTGCGTGTTATGATGCACAACGCCAAGTCAGGAATGCATTTCCCTGGGGTGACGCTGACCCCGATTGCGGCAACACAAATCTTTTCGAGAACGGTTTCTGGTCAGTTGCGCCAATAGGCGCCGTTCCAGAAGGCGCGAACGCTCATGGATGCCAGCAGATGATTGGCGACGTGTGGGAGTGGACCACTTCCGATTACGTGCCCTATCCGGGGTTCAAATCCGAGTTTGATGAATACAACGACAAGTGGTTCGTCAATCAGAAAGTTTTGCGTGGCGGCTCGTTTGCCACGCCGCAGTTGCACATCAGAGCGACATACCGGAACTTTTTTCACGCCCACGAGCGCTGGATGATTTCGGGATTTCGTTGCGCGCGCGATATGTGACAAGCCACGGATTTCACAGATTTACACAGATCAGGCCCGCCTACCTAACGAAGGAGAACATCATGTCCCCAAGACTCCGAAGACTATTCGCATGTTTGGTTTTAGTGGTGTCAGCTACCGTCATCACCCCGTCGGTCCTCGCGCAAACGGATGCGCGCAGCAGTGCGGCTAATGACGCAAAGGGCGCGACGGCGACGCCGAGCGCCGCGAAAACTGCGGTAAATCCAAAATACACCACTCCAACGTCAGCGCTCGACACGGCGTACGGCGCAAAGATTGCCGAGTACACCACCGAGAAGTACTTCATGACGGAACTGGTCGATCACCTGCCGCTGTCTGAAAAAGTACCCTCTCCTGAGAAGGTTTTGGGATACGTGATAGGCACGCCAAACAAACTCACTTACACAAAAGATATCCATCGTTACTTCCGCGAGCTTGCAGCAGCTTCCCCGCGTGTACGAATCTTTATCGCGCCGGAAAAGAGCGAAGAGGGTCGCGAGCAGTTGCTCGTGCTCGTTAGCGATGAGGCCAATCTCGCCCGGCTCGATCGTTACAAAGAGATAACCGCAAAACTAGCCGACCCGAGAAAGATCAGTGAAACGGAGGCGCATGCTTTGGTAGCCGAAGGAAAGCCGTTCTACTGGGCCTCCGGAGCCATACATTCTCCTGAAACCGGTTCGCCCGAGATGTTGATGGAGATGGCCTTTCGTCTCGCGGTGGAAGATTCACCGTTTATCGAAGACATTCGCAAAAACATGATCGTGATGATCACTCCTGCGTTGGAAGTTGACGGCCGCGATCGCATGGTGGATCTCTACAACTATCGCAAGGCTAACCCGGGTAAACCCTCGCCGCCGCTTCTTTACTGGGGCAAATACGTCGCTCACGACAATAACCGCGATAGTTTAGGGCTGGCGCTCGCGCTCACGCGCAATCAGATGCGGACTTTTCTTGAGTATCATCCTACCGTCCTTCACGACCTCCACGAGTCAGTGCCTTACCTCTACACGATGACTGGCACCGGGCCTTACAACGCGTGGCTCGATCCACTCGCGATTGACGAGTTTC
>Ga0268386_10001777_pt1 | contig 14995 bp, 11 predicted proteins | sample RVTome_15_FD_200260 | JGI IMG/M metagenome (GOLD analysis project Ga0268386, IMG submission 200260) | Soil microbial communities from uranium-contaminated site in the Upper Colorado River Basin, Wyoming, United States - RVT150D86... ...
GGCCGTTCGCCGCGCTGACCGACACCGCGTGGGAGGCGCGCGACGGGCGACACGGGCTGCCGGGCAGCGATCCCAACGAGGTGAACGAGGTCATCTTCACGTCCGGCACCACCGGCGAGCCCAAGGGCGTCATGCACACGCCCAACACGGTGCTCGCGATCGTGTACCCGGTCATCGAGCGCCTGGACCTCTCCGAGCGCGACGCGATCTTGATGGCGTCGACGTTCGCCCACCAGACGGGCTATCTCTACGGCTATTGCCTCACCTTCGTGCTGGGGGCCACCGGCGTCTGGCTCGACGTGTGGGACGCGACGGCGGCCGCGCGGCTCATCGAGGCCGAGCGCGTGACGTTCACCATGGGCGCCACTCCCTTCCTCCACGATCTGACGTACGCGCCGGCCGCGCACGATCTCTCGTCCCTGCGCGTGTTCATCTCCGCCGGGGCCCCGATCCCGCGGCCGCTCGTGCGCGACGCGCGCGCCCGGCTGGGCTGCGCCATCTCGCCGGGCTGGGGCATGACGGAGAACGGCCTCGTCACGTGCAACGGCGTCGACGCAGCCGAGGGGAAGGTCTTCACGACCGACGGCCGCCCGGTGCGCGGCATGGAGCTCCGGATCGTCGACGGCGACGAGCGGCCGCTGGGCCCGGGCGACGAGGGTGACCTGCTCGTCCGCGGCGCCTCGCAGTTCGTCGGCTATTTCCGGCGTCCCGACTTCACGCGGGAGTCCTATACCGCCGACGGCTGGTTCCGCACCGGGGACCGCGGCCGCCTCGACGAGGACGGCTACCTGTCGATCACCGGGCGCTCGAAGGACCTGATCATCCGCGGCGGTGAGAACATCCCGGTGGCCGAGGTCGAGAACGTCCTGTTCACTCACCCCAAGATCGCCGGCGTGGCCGTGGTGGGGATGCCCGACCCCCGGCTCGGCGAGCGCGCGTGCGCCGTGGTCATCCCCCGGTCGGGCCAGTCCCTCACCCTCGCCGAGCTGGTGGCGTGGCTGGACAGGCAGCAGCTGGCGCGGCAGAAGTTTCCCGAGCGGCTGGAGCTGGTGACCGAGTTCCCCATGACCCCGAGTGGCAAGATCCAGAAGTTCCGCCTCCGGCAGCTGGTCGCCGAGCGGCTGGCGGCGGAACGCGAGGGCCGCGGCTGATCCATGGAGCGCTGGTTCTCGCTGGCGGGACGCGTGGCGCTGGTGACCGGCGCCAGCCGGGGGCTCGGGGCCGCCACCGCCGCGGCGCTGGCCGAGGCGGGGGCCGCGGTCGGCTGTGGCGGACGGAGGCTGGAGACGGCCGAGGTCACCGCGCAGCACATCCGCGCGCGCGGGGGTCAGGCGCGGGCCTTCGTGCTCGACGTGACCCGGGCCGACCACGTGGCCACGATCGTCGCCGAGGTGGAGCGGGCGCTCGGCCCGGTCGACATCCTCGTGAACAACGCCGGCATCACCCTCGAGAAGAAAACGCTCGAGGTCACCGACGAGGAGTGGGAGACCGTGCTGGCGACGAACCTCACCGCGATGTTCCGCCTGGCGCGCGCGGTGGGGCCCGGCATGCTCGCGCGCCGGCGGGGCAAGATCATCAACGTGGGCTCGATGTACGGGGTGATCGGCGTCGGACGCTACGCCGCGTACTGCGCGAGCAAGGCCGGGGTCGACGGCCTCACGCGCAGCCTCGCCGTCGAGTGGGCCGGCCACGGCATCCAGGTCAACTGTGTGGCGCCGGGCTACATGAACACCGACATCCCGCGCGCGGCGCTGGCCGACCCGCGAATCCGCGAGCGGTTCCTGGCGAAGGTTCCCGTGCGCCGGATCGGCGAGCCGGAGGAGATCGGGCCCGTCGTCGTCTACCTGGCGTCGCCGGCCTCCGACTACATGACGGGCCAGACGCTCTACCTGGACGGCGGCCAGACGGTCGCCTGGTGACGACACCGACCCGACTGTCCGAGGAGGAGACATCGCGATGGAGCTGAACCTGGCCGGCAAGAGCGTAATCGTCACCGGGGCCGGCTCGAACATCGGCCGCGCCATCGCCCTCGCCTTCGCGCGCGAGGGGTGTCGCGTCACGATCGCCGAGATCGACGAGGCGCAGGGCACGAAGGTGGCCGCCGAGGCCCAGCAGGCAGGGGCGCCGGCGGCGGTCGCTGTCCGCACCGACGTCACGAGGTGGGACTCGGTCCAGGCCATGGTGAAGGAGGTGGAGGCGCGCTGCGGCGGCGTGGACGTCCTCGTCAACAACGTCGGCTGGACACTGGACCGGCTCTTCGTCGAGAAAACGCGCGAGGAGTGGGAGAAGGAGATCCAGCTGAACCTCTGGGGGATGATCAATTGCACGCGCACCGTGCTCGACGGCATGATCGCCCGCAAGGCCGGCGCCATCGTGAGCATGGGCTCGGACGCCGGCCGCATGGGCGAGTTCCGGGAGGGAGTCTACGCAGCCTGCAAGGCGGGCGTCATCGCGCTGAGCAAGAGCCTCGCCCGCGAGGTGGGCCGTCACGGGATCCGGCTCAACGTCGTCTGCCCGGGCATGACGATGCCCGAGTCGGATGACGAGATCGGCGGGCTCAGCATGTGGGCGGCCGACGTCAACCGGCAGTGGCAGACGCCCGAGATGAAGGCCCGCATCGCCAAGACGTACCCCCTGCGCCGGCTCGCGAAGCCCGAGGACATCACGGGCGCCGTCCTCTTCCTGGCCTCCGACGCGGCCGGCTTCATCACGGGGCAGACGCTGTCCGTGAGCGGCGGCTACACGATGATGTGAGCCCGGAAGGAGAGACCACGATGGACCTGACCGCCGTGACGTACAGTCTGAAGGACGGGGTGGCGCAAGCCGTGCTCAACCGGCCCGACCAGCTCAACGCGATCAACCGGACCCTGCTGGAGGACCTCGACCGGGTGTGCGAGACGGTCGAGCGCGACGGCAGCGTCCGGGTCGTGACCCTCACGGCTGCCGGCCGCGCTTTCTGCGCGGGGGCCGATCTCCGGACGGTGCGCGAGCTTTCGCCCGACCCGGCGCGCTGGGGCGTCTTCATGCGCCTCTGGCATCGGGTGTTCAACCGGCTCGAGGCCCTCCCCGTGCCCGTCATCGCGGGCGTGCACGGCCTCGCGCTCGCCGGCGGCCTGGAACTCGTGCTGGTGGCCGACCTCGTGGTGGCCGACGAGGCGGCCCGGCTCGGCGACCAGCACGCCAACTTCGGCCTGGTCGCCGGCGGCGGCGGCAGCCAGCGGCTGCCGCGCCTGATCGGCGCGCGCCGCGCCAAGGAGCTGATGCTCCTGGGAGGCTGGCTGAGCGCGAGCGAGGCGCGCGACTGGGGGCTGGTCAATCGCGTGGTCCCCGCCGGCACGCTGGCCACGGCCGTGGACGAGATCGCGGCGAGCCTGGCCGCCGGCAGCGTGTCCGCGAACCGCACCGTGAAGGCGCTGGTGAACCGCGCCTTCGACGCCGACCTCGCGAGCGGGCTCGAGATGGAGCTGCACCTGGTCGCCGCCCACATGCGCACCGCCGAGGCCGCCGAGGGTCTCGCTGCCTTCGCCGAGAAGCGCAAGCCGGCCTTCCCCCGTTCCTAGTGGAGGCGTGCCATGCACCTGGCCTTTACCGCCGAGCAGGAGGAGCTGAGCCGGACGCTCCGCGGCTTCGCCCGCAAGGAGCTCGCGCCGCGATCCGGCCAGTGGGACCGGACGGGCGAGTTTCCCCGCGACGCCTGGCGTCAGATGGGCGCGCTGGGCCTGCTGGCGCTTCGCATGCCGGCGGCCTACGGCGGCCAGGACGCGGACTACATGACCTTCGGCATCGCCATGCAGGAGATCGGTCGTGGCGACTTCAGCTGCACCTACGGGATCCAGCTCGCCGGGCTGGCGGGCGAGATCCTCGGGCGGAGCGCGACCGACGAGATCAAGGCCCGCTGGCTGCCGCCCACCGCCCGGGGCGAGACGGTCATCGCGCTCGCGCTCACCGAGCCCGGCGTCGGCTCCGACGCCGCCAACCTGGCGTGCCGGGCCGAGCGCGACGGAGAGGACTACGTCATCACGGGCGAGAAGTCCGGGATCAGTCTCGGCATGGTGGCGGAGGCGGCCATCGTCTTCGCCCGCACCGACCCCGCCGGCCGGGCGCGGGGTGTGACGGCGTTCCTCGTCCCGCTCGATCTTCCCGGCGTGTCACGCAGCCCGCTGCGGGACATGGGCACCCGGGCTATCGCTCGCGCGGTGCTGGCGTTCGACCACGTGCGCGTGGCCGCCTCCAACCGGCTCGGTCAGGAGGGAACCGGGTTCTATCAGGTCATGCAGGGGTTCGACTACAACCGGGTCGGCATCGCGCTCGCCAGCCTGGGCGTCGCCCAGGTGTCGGTCGAGGAAACCATCGCCTACGTCCGGGAGCGCAAGGCGTTCGGCCGGTCGCTGGCCAGCTTCCAGGGCGTCTCCTTCGCCATCGCCGAGGCGGCCACGCACCTGGAGGCCTGCCTGTGGCTCTGCTACCGCGCGCTCTGGCTCGCCGACCACGGGCAGCCCTACACCAAGGAATCGGCCATGACCAAGTGGTGGGGCCCCCGGCTGGCCGTCGAGACCATCCACCAGTGCCTGCTGTTCCACGGCCACTACGGCTACACCGACGAGCTGCCGTTCGAGCAGCGGATGCGGGACGTGATCGGGCTGGAGATCGGCGACGGGACGGCCGAGGTGATGAAGATGGTCATCGCGCGCCAGTTGCTGGGCCGCGAGTTGCTGTGACGTTCTCCGGGGGCGCGTCGGGCCGCTGGATCCAGAAACGCCTCCAGATGCTCGTCGATCACGCGGTGCAACACGCCGTGAGTGTCTGATTCCAGGACCGGCGCTGCCAGCCCCTCGCGCTCGCACGAGCACGTTGCAGTAGAGCGCGTGGCGCTGGCGCGGGGGCGGCGGTAATCTTTCCCAGCAGCCCGGACCCTACCCCGAGAGGAGACCGCGATGCCCTACCGGATCAATCATATCCATCTGAAGTCGCCCGACCCGCGCAAGACGGCCGAGTGGTACGAGAAGGCGTTTGCCTTCAAGATCGTGGGCGACGAGACGCGCGTGTTCGGCGATCGCTTCATCCGCTGCCAGAGCGAGGACGGTGGCATGGCGATCAACATCTCCGGTGCCCGCACCGACGAGAAGCTCGGCCCCGGCGACGCCAGCCCGCACCACGGGCTCGAGCACTTCGGCTTCGACTCCGAGCACCTCGAGACCGACATCACCCGCCTCGAGCAGCTTGGCGCGAAGCTGCTCGAGGGGCCGATCCAGAATCCCGGCGGCGCCCGCATCGCGTTCCTGCGCGCCCCCGACGACTGCCGCGTCGAGCTCGTCGAGCGCCGCAAGACCATCGCCGGCGGGTCGGACAACTCGTCCGACTGCTGCGTCTAGCGAGCGCCGTGCCGTGGGGCGGGCGGGGGTGTGGGGGCCCCCATCGCGCAATTCCGATGGTGCGCCGTCGGAGCCGCGCTCGCTCTGGGGCTGGCTCGGCGCGCCGCCGCGGAATCGACTCGAGGCATGTCAGCCCCCTTTGGGGGATGGGGGGCACGCGCGAGCCAGCCCCAGAGCGAGCGGGTTCCCGGCGACAGGCGCGCCATCGCGGCGCGATGGGGGCCCCCACACCCCCGCCCGCCCCACGGCACTCCCCCGGCGTGATCGCTGCACCACGAGATCGTCGGGACGGTGATTTGGGACTATTCTCTAGACTCGGACCCCGGGGCGGGAGGGCGTATGCGAGCGTGGACCGTGGACGCCGACGACATTCGCGTCGCGGAGGATTTCGACGAGGCGCTGCTGCATCGCACGCCCGAGATCGACAACTTCCTGAGCCTCGACCGGGACGACAAGTTCATCGTTATCGGGACGAAGGGCTTCGGCAAGACACTCCTCCTCAAGGCCAAGCGCATCCTCCACCAGCGCAAGACGCGGGCGGTCTGCCTGCCGACCAGCAATCTCCTCGACAAGCCCATCGGCGACAAGATCTTCGGCAAGGACGCGCTGACCTTCTTCGCGGCCTCGTCGCTGCCGTGGTCGAAGGTCTGGCTCACGGCGATTGCGGCGGCCACGCTGAAGCATCTGGGCCAGACCAGCGGGCTGAAGGTGAACCCGCGACTCGTGCGCCTGCTCGCCGATGAGCCGCTCCGGGGCGTCATCGACCACTTCGTGCGGCTGCTGGACTTCTCGCCGAGCGACCTGCTCCGGACAGCCAACGACACCGACGGCCACCTGGTGCCCCGGCTGCGCGCGGTCAACACGCCGGTGGCGATCTTCATCGACGGCGTCGACGAGTACTTCAACAAGCACATCGAGGCCGTCCGCAATCGTGCCAGCGTCGCCGGCGAGCTGTCGCCGGACATCTGGCACTTCGCCCAGCTGGGCCTGGTGGAGGTCGCCTACCAGCTGCGGCGGATCAACCACCACCTCAAGGTCTTCGCGGCCGTGCGGAAGGAGGCGTACGCGCGGCTGCAAACCACGGTGATGAGCCAGCAGTACCGCGGCAGCGCCGTCGACATCGTGTACCCGGTCGAGAGCCTGCGCGAGATCTTCGTCAACAACATCCGCCTGGAGAAGCCGGATCGGATGACGCGTCCCGACCGGCTGCGCGCCGACCCCATCGAAGCGTTCCTGGGCCGGGCGACGGTGACTCACGTGTACACGGGGGTCCAGGAGGATGCCTTCGACTACGTGTGCCGGCACACGCTGCTCCGCCCTCGCGACCTGATGACGCTCGGCGAGCGGCTGGCGGCCCTCCGCCCGGACGAGCGAAGCCTGGAGCATCGACTGAAGGAGGTAGTGAACCAGGCGGCGACCGAGATCGCCCAGGAGTATCTCGTCGAGATCGCGCCCTACGTCGCCGGCCTGGACCTGGGCCAGTTCCTGCGGCGGCTGCCCGGCCACATCCTCACCCGCGACGAGGTCGAGACGCTGTTCCAGGAGCACACGGCGACGACGGGCGCCGCCGAGCCGCAGCACGTCTTCTGCGCGCTGTACCGCGTCGGACTGCTCGGCTACCCGCTTCAGGACCGGGTCCGCGGCGAGACGGTGCAGCGATTCCTGCGACCGGGCGAGGCCACCCTCGAGCCGGATGGCGTGCTGCCATGGGCGACGCACTATCTCGTGCATCCCGTGCTGTCGGACGTGATCGGCCAGGTCAATCCCGCATACCTGGGGCGGATCGACCGGACGAACGTGGTCGGCTACGGACGACCGTGGCACGGGGAGCGGAAGGTCGATGCCGGCGCGACGTCCCGGACGCTCTGCGTGCTCGTCGCCGACGTCCAGGGCTTCGGCGGCCTCATGCGCGCCGGCGCGGACGCCCCCGTCCGTCGGGCGCTCGAAGAGGCGGTGCGGATGTCCGCCAAGGACGCGGTCTGCGCCGAGACCGGCGCGGGGGACGCCGTGCTGATCATCCACGACGATCCAGTCGCGCTCGGCCGGGCTGCCCGTCACATCGTCGATCAGGTCTACGGGGCGCCCGGCCAGCCTCGACTCCGCGTGGCGCTGCACCACGGCGAGGTACTGACACGGCGGCGCGAGAGCGACGGCGCGACCGTGGTGGGCGGCGGCGAGGCCGTGCTGTGCGCGGTCCGCGTCGAGCCGCACGTGGAGCCCGGCCAGATCTGGGCAACGGAGGAATTCCGCGCGCAGCTCGCCCGCCAGCCGTCCCTGTGGCGCACCTCGCCCGTGACGCTGCCTGGCGGCGAGGAGCGATTCAATGCGAAGAAGGGCGACGAGCCCGACCTGTGGGTTCGCCTGTATCGTCTCGAGTTCTGATCCGGCATGAAGTGCCCGGTGACGAATCTCGCCCTCGAATCTGCGAAGCGGCCGACCGGTATAGCCACGCGAGGGCCTTGCCACGGCGGATTGCGATAGAGATCGCCACCTTCACTTCCGGCAGGTGCCCCTGCCAGCTGCCACGGTGGCACGCGTGCCATCGGATGAGTGCCTGCAGCCCGGCGCGCGGAGGGCTCGGTGGGTCAACCGCCGGCAAGACGAGCGCGCCGCTCATGACCATGCACGTGAACGGAGGAGCGCGCTGATCGTGCAGAGATCACTCGGGCTACGAGGGCGACCGGCGCCACAAGCACATCACCATCACCGGCGGGTCTGACAACTCGTCCGCCTGCTGCGGCCGGCTGGGGCCGTGGCGTGGGGCGAGCGGGGCGGCCTGCCTCCGCTGCGCCATTTCCGATGGTGTGCCGACGGAGCTGCGCTCGCTTCGGGGGCGGCTCCGCGCGCCGCCGGCGATTCGACTCGGCGCATGCCAACCCCCCTTGGGGGATGGGGGGCACGCGCGAGCCGCCCCCGAAGCGAGCGGGTCCCCGGCGACAGGCACACCATTGCAGGCGCAGCGGAGGCAGGCCGCCCCGCTCGCCCCACGCCACGAAGCTAGGCGGCGCCCTTGAGCAAGCGCGCCCGGAGGCGGTCGATCTGCTCCGGGAACGGCACTCCACGAGGCGAGGTCATCGGTGTCTGGTCGGCGAGCGTGGTGTGCAGCTCGACGAAGATGGGCCCCTCGGCGGTGAGGAAGCCGGGGAAGCGGCGCTTGAACTCGTCGAGCTCGCCGATCGCCAGCGCCGTGCGGTAGCCGGCGCCGCGGGCCATCGTGACGAAGTCGACGGTGAGCCCGCCCGGGATCTCCTGCGAGCCGGACGTGTGGTACACGCCGTTCTTGAAGAGCAGGTGCACCAGGTTACGCGGGCGGGCGCCGGCGATGGTGGCCAGCGATCCGAGCTGCATCAGCAGCGAGCCGTCGCCGTCGAACACGACCACGCGGCGCTCGGGTCGGGCCAGCGCCAGGCCGAGGCCCAGCGACGAGGCGCCGCCCATGAACCCGACGCAGCCGACCGACAGATCGTCGGGGGCGATCTCTCGCCAGGCCGGCGAGGTCGTCATGGTCGGCACGCAGATCGCCTTGCCGCGAGCGCCGGCGATCACCTTGAGGACGTCCTCGGGCTTCATCGCCATGTCAGATGGTCTCCAGCCCCACCAGCACGGCGGTGGGCCCGCGGCGCTGCCGGCTCAGGCGGTAGTACTCGGGGATCAGGTGCACGTCGTCGGGGCCCTCCAGCCGCGCGTGCGGCACGCCGAAGGTGTCGAGCAGCGGCTCGGCGAAGCGCACCATGGAGTGGCGCGAGTCCTTGGGGTCCTTGTCCTTCTCGCGGCTCAGCAGCCCGATCATGTAGAAGACCGGCACCTTGCCGTCCATGGCCACGCCCCGCAGCGTGTTGACGGAGGCGTAGAGGCCGGCGTGCTGGATCATGAGCACGACCGGCTCGCCGCCGGTGTAGAGGCCGGCCGCGATGGTGGTCGCCTCGTCCTCGGTGGCGCACGTCAGCACGCGGATCGACTCTTCCTTGTCGAGCGCGGCGAGCACGGTCTTCTGGTGGGTGTCGGGCACGCTGAGAATCCAGCCGAGATGCTCGGAGGCCGGCGGGCCCCAGCCCTCGGCGGCGCGGGCGGCGCGCGCCTCGCGGAACGTGTCCTTGAGCGTGTCGATGATGAGGGACGCGGGAATCGACTCGGGCATGCCTGTCCTCCGTGGGGGCTTATCCTACCCGAATCATTCGCCACAAGACGAGCCCGTGCACGGCCATCTGGATGGCAAGCGCCAGCAGGAAAGCCGGGCCGGGGCCGAGCGGCACCATGGCCACCGCGACGACGAGACAGAAGAGCGCGAAGCCCCACATGGCCGGAAAGAAGCTGCGCAGCAGCCGGAGCGCCAGCGGCGCGCCGTCCTGAGCGTGCGCGAAGACGAGCAGGACCGCGAGCGCCACCGGGAACGGCGTGAACGCCCCGCTCAGGGCGGGGCCGAGCCGGTCCGCGAGCGAGGTGACGGTCAGCACGACCGCCAGCGTGCCCGCCATCCGCAGCGGCAGATCCCAGACCGGCGGCGCCAGCGGAGCCGGATGCCCGCGCTCGGCCGGGAGCACACGCGCCCCGAGCGCGAAGGCCGCCAGCGTGGCGAGGAGCGCAGCGGCCGGCGTCCACGGCACCGCCTGGGCCAGCATCGTCGTCACGACGAACGCCGCCCAGCTCGCCAGCAAGCTGAGCGGCCAGCCGCACCGCAGCGACGCCCAGCCGTACGCCACCCCGAACGCCGACACGCCGATCAATCCCACTAGCGTGCTCAGCGCCGCACGCGCCGCGAACGCATGCCCCTGCTCCAGCGCCAGGAACAGCAGCGTGGGCCCCGCGACCAGCGGCAGCGCCGTCAGCCACCCCCCGATCCGCGGCCCCCACCGCCGCGCCCCAAGCGTGACGCCCGCGACGAGCCCCGGCACCAGCACGAGCTTCAGGACCAGCAGCACGTTCGCGCCGCGTGACCGCTCGCGAGATCAGACCGCGGGACGCCGGGCCGCAGGGCGGGGCGTGGCCGGCCGGTGATCCCGGCGCGCGATTTCCGATGGCGCGCCCTCGGAGCCGCGCTCGCTCCGGACGTGGCTCGGCGCGCCGCCTACGAATCGACTGTCCGCATGCCAACCCCCTCCGGGGGATGGGGGGCTCGCGCGAGCCACGTCCGGAGCGAGCGGGACCCCGGCGACAGGCGCGCCATCGTCGCGCGCCGGGATCACCGGCCGGCCACGCCCCGCCCTGCGGCCCGCCGCCACCGCGAGGCTACACGCGCTCGAGGATGTGCAGCCCCCGGCCGCGGTCGATCAGGTAGATCAGCCCCCGGTCGTCGACGAACACGTCGTTGCTGCACACGCGCGCGTGGCCCTCGGGCGGCGCCGGCAGGAAGTGCGCGACCTCGCGAGGAGCGTGGGGCGCGGCGATGTCCACCACGCGCAGGCCGTAGGCGAACCACGCCACCGGGACCTCGGTGCTCGTGATCGTCTCCACCGGCTGGTGGCAGCCGGTGAACTCCGGCTGGGGCGAGCCGTCCACGCCGGCCACCTGGAAGCTGGCGAAGGGCATCGGGTGCGTCTCGTCGGTGATGTCCACCAGCCACAGGAACGACGGCGGGCCAGGCGCGAGCTTGGCGACGTCCTCGTCGGCCACCACCATCACCCGCCGGCCCTGGATCGGAAACGGCACCGGCAGCGCGGTGTGCGTGGGCGTGATGAACGGCGGGCTCCAGTCGAGGCCGGAGACGAGCCGTGGCTTGGCCAGGTTCTCGATGTCGAGGATCACGAAGCCGCCATGCCAGTAGCTGACGTAGAGGCGGTTGTCGAGGCGGATGGGGTGGTGACAGCGGTGGTGGCGTCCCTTCCACGACGGCGTCTCGCCGCCGGCCACCCACTGCCCCGGCATCCACCAGCGCCCGACCTCCCGGGGCCGGGCCGGATCGGCGAGATCCAGGATCATGACGATGTTGCCCTGGTAGCCGTCCAGCTCGGGCGAGATATAGGCGTAGCGGCCATCGAAGGTGAATCGGTGCACGCCGAGCCCGCCCGAGCGCCAGAAGGTGATCTCGCGCGGCCGGCTCGGTGTCGAGACGTCCCAGACGCCGAGCCCGCCGGCGCCCGTCGCCGGCTGGGTGCCGTGGCCCTCGCGATTGACCAGCATCAGGCCGTTGACCGCGCGGACCTTGTGGGAATGGGTGCCCGCCGGCACCTCCAGCGTGGCGAGCTGGCGCGGCGATTTCGGATCGCTCACGTCCACCAGGGTCGTGCCGTGGGGCGCTTTCATGTGGGCGATGCAGGCGACCCGGCCGTCCACCACCACCTGGCCGCCGCCGGGACAGTCGAACCAGGCTACCTGCCGGACACCCTGGGCGCTCGCGCCGTTGCCGCTGCTCATGACTATCCAATCCTCCGGTCAAGCGTGTGCGGGCCGGTATGATAGCGCACAACAAGGCAGCCGCGACGCTGCACATCCCGAGGAGGCTCATCCACCCTGCTCGCAGCATGGGGCCGCGTAGCGCATCGCTTCCGGTGGCCGCTTCTCCTGCTCTCGCTCGTGCCCCTGGCGCCCGCCGCCTGGGTGCTGCTGAGCGGCAGTGCGCTCGAGGTGGAGGTCACGCCGCCCGCAATCGACGCGGTCCGCGCCGTCGAGATCATGGAGCGCGAGCTGCCGGGCCGGCCGCCCACGATCGGCTTCGTCTTCACCCATCCGACGCTGCGCGCCACCGATCCCGCCTTCCGGGAGGCCGTGGAGCGCTCGCTGGCGCCGCTGCGCACGGATCCCCGCGTCACGCGCGTCCGGACCGCGTGGGACCGCGACCCGCCGGAGACCGCTCGGCTGTCGCGCGACGATCGCCGCACCTGGGCCACCGTCGAGCTGACGGGCCGGGTGCCGGCATTCGCCTCGATGAGCTTCGGCGGGCTGCCGCCCGGGCTCTACCGGGAGATCCGCAACCAGGTGCGCTCGGACACGCTGGAGATTCTCACGACCGGGCCGGCGGCCATGAACGACGACTTCGAGCAGATCATGGAGCGCGACCTGCGCCGCGCCGAGCTGATCGTCCTGCCGCTGGTGCTGCTGCTGCTCGTCCTCGTCTTCGGCTCCGCCGTGGCCGCGTCGCTGCCGGTGCTGGTCGGCATGCTGGCGGTCGCGCTGGGGCTGGCCGGCACGCTGCTGCTGGGACGCGTCACGCCGGTGTCGGCCTACGCCAGCAACATCGTCAGCATGATCGGGCTCGGCGTGGCCATCGACTACTCGCTCTTCATCGTCAGCCGCTTCCGCGAGGAGCTGCGCCGGCACCCGCTGGAGGAGGCGCTGGCCCGCACGCTCGCCACCACCGGCCGGGCCGTCGTGTTCTCGGGCCTCACCGTCGGCATCGGCCTGGCCAGCCTCACGCTCCTGCGGATGAACACGATCAGCTCGCTGGGGCTGGCCGGCATGATCGTGGTCGTCGCCGCCGTCGTCTACAGCCTCACCTTCCTGCCGGCCCTGCTCGCCATCCTCGGCTCCCGGGTCGATGCCCTCCGGGTGCCGTTCGTGGGGCGACCGGGCGGGCGGCGCGACTCGCGCTTCTGGCACCGCACCGCGGGGTTCGTGATGGCGCACCCGTGGCCGGTCGTGATCCCGGTGGTGCTGCTGCTGGTGGCGGTGGGTCTGCCCCTGCGCCACATCAAGCTCGGGACCGGCGACTCGGACACCCTGCCCCTGACCATGGAGTCGCGCCGCGGCGGCGACGTGCTGGAGCACGAGTTTCCGGGCGCCGACACCAACCCGATCGTGCTGGTTCTCTACTATCACGAGGGCAGCCCCCTGGCGGCCGCGCGCATCCGGGCCCTCTACGACTTCAGCCGCTGGGTCCAGACGCTGCCCGGCGTCACTCGCGTGGACAGCATCGTGGACCTGGCGCCGGGGATCAGCCGGGAGCAGTACACGCAGATCGCCGCCGTCCCGGCCGCCTTCCGCCCGCCCGGGCTCGACATCGCGTTCAAGCAGATGGTGGGCGAGCGCGTCGTCGTGCTCGCGGCCCACACCCACCTGCCGGTAGCCGGCGACGAGGCGCGGGCGCTGGTGCGCCGGATCCGGCAGGAGCATCCGCCCCTCGACGCCGAGCTGCTCCTGACGGGTCCGACCGCCTTCGACCTGGACTTCATCGACCTCATCCGCGACGCCACGGCGCCCGCCGTCGGCTTCATCGTGGTCGCGACCTACCTGGCGCTGCTGCTCCTGCTGCGCTCGCTGCTGCTGCCGCTCAAGGCCATCGTGATGAACCTGCTGTCGGTCACGGCCTCGTTCGGCGCGCTGGTGTGGATCTTCCAGGACGGCCACCTGGCCTGGCTGCTCGACTTCACGCCGGCACCGATCGAGATCCCGATCCCCCTCATCATGTTCTGCATCCTGTACGGGCTGTCGATGGACTACGAGGTGCTGTTGCTCAGCCGCACCCACGAGGAGTGGCTGCGCACGGGCGACAATGCGCTGGCCGTCGCCGAGAGCCTGGCTCACACCGGGCGGCTGATCACGGGGGCGGCGGCGATCATGGCGGCCGTCTTCTTCGGCTTCGGCGTGGCCAACTCGGTGACGATGATCAAGGCGATGGGCATCGGGATGGGCATCGCCGTCATCGTGGACGCCACCATCGTGCGCGCACTGCTCGTGCCCGCCACCATGAGGCTGCTGGGCCGCTGGAACTGGTGGGCGCCGGCGGGGCTCGCCCTCCTGCCCCGAACGGAGGATAATGCGCCGACATCCCGAGACCCCAGGAGGGCCCCGTGAGCAAGAAGATCCTCTTCGTCGGCGCCGGCGCGATCGGCAGTTACCTCGGCGCGTTCCTCACCCGAGCCGGCCACGCCGTCACGCTCGTCGACGCCTGGACCGAGCAGGTCGACACGATCAACCGCCAGGGGATCTCGGTCACCGGGCCCCACGATCCGTTCACGGCGCGCCCCGCCGCCGTCCATCTGCACGAGGCGCAGCGGATGCCGCGCGACTTCGACATGGCCTTCGTGGCGATGAAGGTCTACGACACCGAGTGGGCGACCCAGCTCGCCCTGCGTCATCTGAAGGACGAGGGGTTCGTCGTCTCCTCGCAGAACTGCTGGCCCGACCCCCGGGTGGCGGCCGTCGCCGGCGCCGGCCGCTCGCTGGGGCTCATCATGTCCAAGATCGGCGTCGCCTGCTGGAAGCCGGGCGAGGTCGAGCGCGGCATGGAGCGGGGCGGCAACAAGGGCCACGACGTCTTCCGCGTCGGCGAGCACGACGGCCGCATCACGCCCCGGGCGCAAGAGGTGGCCGAGATGCTCAGGGTGGTCGACGGCTCGCTGACGACCGACAATCTCTGGGGCGAGCGGTGGTCCAAGCTCTGCGCCAACTCCATGGGCAACCCGGTGCAGGGCATGTCCGGCCTCGGCTCGGCCGAGATCGCCGGCAGCGAGGTCGGCCGCGCGATCACCATCCACCTGGCCGGCGAGTCCGCGCGCGTGGGGCTGGCGCTGGGCTACACCATCCCCAAGTTCAACGGCGAGACCGCCGAGCGGTGGGCCGCCTCCACCCGGCGCGAGACCTACCAGGCGCTGGACGAGATGCTCACGCCGAAGACGGCCTCGACGCGCAACTGGAAGGCTTCCATGGCCCAGGACGTCGCCAAGGGCCGGCCGACCGAGATCGACTAC
>Ga0268386_10001779_pt1 | contig 14990 bp, 17 predicted proteins | sample RVTome_15_FD_200260 | JGI IMG/M metagenome (GOLD analysis project Ga0268386, IMG submission 200260) | Soil microbial communities from uranium-contaminated site in the Upper Colorado River Basin, Wyoming, United States - RVT150D86... ...
TCGCGGCGAGCCGCATCGCCCGCGCCCGCGCCGCGGTGGAGCAGGCCCGTCCCTACGCGGAGGGCATCTCGCAGGTGATCAGGGATCTGTCGACGGCGACGGACCTGTCCGACCACCCGCTGCTGGTACGGCGCGACCCCGTCGAGACCGTCGGCGTCATCGTCATCACGGCGGACCGCGGTCTGGCGGGGGCCTACAACTCGAACGTGTTGCGACGCGCCGAGCGCCTGATCCGCGAGTTGCGGTCGGACCACGAGATCGCTATCTACCAGGTCGGGCGCAAGGGCGAGACCTACTTCCGCTATCGGGGAGAGTCGTTCGCCGACGGATGGTTCGGTGTGACCGACAAGCCGACGTACGACGACGCGGCCTCGATCGGTGAGAAGGTCATGAACGACTACCGCGAGGAGCGCATCGATGAGCTCCACCTGGTCTACACCGACTTCCGCTCGACGTTGAACCAGGTCCCGACCGCGGTGCGGCTGCTGCCGGTCGAGCCCAGGTCGTTCTCCGGCGGGCAGGCGTACCCGCCGCTGTTCGAGTTCGAGCCCGCGCCCGACGAGATCGTCGAGCGCCTGCTTCCGCGCTACATCGAGCACCGGATCTTCGCCGGCCTGCTCGAGTCCGCCGCAAGCGAGCACGCCAGCCGGCAGCGGGCGATGAAGGCCGCGAGCGAGAACGCCGAGGAGATCGTCGGCAACCTCACGCGCGATGCCAACCGTGCGCGCCAGGCCGCGATCACCACCGAGATCACCGAGATCGTCGGCGGGGCAGAAGCCCTCGCCGAAGGATGAGTTGGAGTCAGCATGAGCGACACCGCGACGAACACGTCCGAGGGGCGGATCCTTTCGGTCATCGGCCCAGTGATCGATGTCGAGTTCCCCCCGGATTCGTTGCCTGACATCTACTACGCACTCGAGTTCGAGCGCTCCCACGACATCGGCGGGCAGGCCAAGAAGCTGACCGCCGAGGTGGCGCAGCACCTGGGGGACAGGGTCGTCCGCGCGATCGTCATGCAGCCGACCGACGGGGTCGTGCGAGGCACCACGGTCCGCAACACGGGCGCGCCGATCTCGGTGCCGGTCGGAAGCGGCATCCTCGGTCACGTCTACAACGTGCTCGGCATCCCGATGGACGCCGACCCCGAATCGATCGAGGCCGCCGACCGCTGGGGGATCCACCGCGACCCGCCGGCCTTCGCAGACCTCGAGCCGCAGGCCAAGATGTTCCAGACGGGCATCAAGGTCATCGACCTGGTCGAGCCGTACGTCGAGGGCGGCAAGATCGGCATGTTCGGCGGCGCCGGCGTCGGCAAGACCGTGGTCATCCAGGAGATGATCAACCGTGTCGCCGAGGAGCACGGTGGTGTGAGCGTGTTCGCCGGTGTCGGTGAGCGCACCCGTGAGGGCAACGACCTCATGATCGAAATGGAAGAGGCCGGCGTGCTGCCCAAGGTCGCCATGGTCTTCGGCCAGATGGACGAGCCGCCGGGCGTGCGCCTGCGCGTCGCGCTGTCGGCTCTGACCATGGCCGAGTACTTCCGCGACGAGGAGCGCCAGGACGTCCTGCTGTTCATCGACAACATCTTCCGGTTCGTCCAGGCGGGCTCCGAGGTGTCCACGCTGCTGGGCCGCATGCCCTCGGCGGTGGGCTACCAGCCGACGCTGGCCAACGAGATGGGCGCACTGCAGGAGCGCATCACGTCGACCAAGGGCCGCTCCGTGACGTCGCTGCAGGCCGTGTACGTGCCTGCCGACGACATCACCGACCCGGCGCCGCACGCGACCTTCGCGCACCTCGACGCGCAGACGGTGCTGTCGCGGGGGATCTCGGAGCTGGGCATCTACCCGGCGGTGGACCCGCTGGACTCGACGTCGACGATCCTGGACGCCAACGTGGTGGGGGAGCGCCACTACCATGTGGCGACCCGGGTGCAGGAGATCCTGCAGCGCTACAAGGACTTGCAGGACATCATCGCCATCCTGGGCATGGACGAGCTCGGTGAGGAGGACAAGATCACGGTCCAGCGCGCCCGCAAGATCCAGCGCTTCTTCTCCCAGCCGTTCTACGTCGCCGAGCAGTTCACGGGTCAGCCGGGTGTGACGGTGCCCATCGAGGAGACCGTCGAGTCCTTCGAGTCGTTGATCAACGGCGAGGTCGACGACCTGCCCGAGCAGGCGTTCTTCAACGTCGGCAACCTCGATGACGCCCGCGCCAAGGCCAAGCAGCTCCAGGACAACTGAGCCTGATCTCGTCCGAGCGCCGCAGAACGACCATCAGGAGCCTTGCATGGCCGAGATGCAGGTACACATCGTGAGCGCGACCCGGGAGCTCTACCGTGGCGAGGCCAGCGCGGTCTATGCGCGGTCGACCGAGGGGGAGATCGGCATCCTGCCCGGACACCAGCCGATCCTGCTGGCGCTGGAGATCTCTCCTGTCAAGGTCGAGGAGGCCGGCGGCGATACCGCGACGTGGGCGGTGCACCAGGGGTTCCTGGAGTACCGGGACGGCACGCTGACCGTGCTCGCGGACACCGCTGAACGTCCGGAGGACATCGATGTCGAGCGCGCGCGGTCGGCACGCGACCGGGCGCAGCAGCACCTTGGGGACCCCGATTACGAGGGCAACGCACGTGCCGACCTGCGGCGCGCCGAGATCAGGCTGCTGCTCGCCGGTGAGTCCTAGGCGGCGCTCCCGGCCCGCTGTTCGTTGTCCGCTCCGCCGACGGGAGGCAACCGTGCAGTCGCGCCGGCTTCGCGGAGCCTGCCTCCAAAACACCGGTGCGCCCATTTGCACGCTACGCTCAGGTGTTCACGGCCGTCGGGCCGGGCGCCCTGCCATCGTTGAACCGCTACCCGTGAGTAAGCTCAGCCTGTGACAGATGCATTTCTCGTGCGCCCGAGCCCGCACCTCGGCGGTGACATCACCGTCAGTGGAGCCAAGAACTCGGCGCTGAAGCTGTTGGCGGCCGCCCTGCTGGCCGAGGGGTCGTCGCACCTGCGCAACGTGCCCGACATCGCCGACGTCCGCAACATGATGGCGATGCTCGAGCACCTGGGCGCGCGGGTCGGGTCGCGTGGCGATCAGGACGTGGCGATCACCGTGGGTGCGGAGGTCGGGCAGGAGACGTCGGCGACGCTGGCGGCCCGCCTGCGCGCGTCGCTCGTGCTGCTGGGGCCCCTGGTGGCGCGGCAGGGACGCGCACGTCTCGCGCAGCCCGGTGGCTGCAACCTGGGCAACCGCAGCATTGACATGCACCTGTCGGGCCTTGCGCGCATGGGGGCCGAGATCGAGGTCGGCCCGGACTGGCTGGAGCTGCGGGCGCCGCGGCTGCGTGGCGCCGAGATCGAACTGGAGTACGCCAGTGTGGGCGCGACCGAGAACCTCATGCTGGCGGCCGTGCTCGCCGACGGGGTGACCACGATCGACAACGCGGCGCGCGAGCCGGAGATCGTCGATCTGGCCATCTTCCTCCAGAAGATGGGCGCCGACATCATCGGCGCCGGCACGTCGACCATCGACGTCCGCGGCGTGCGCCGGCTCCGTCCGGCTGACCACTGGGTGGTCGGTGACCGGATCGAGGCGGGGACCTACGCCGTCGCGGCGGCGATCACCGAGGGGCGGGTGACGGTCCGCGGTGTGGACCCCGCGTTCCTGGAGCTGCCACTGGACAAGATGATGGCCGCAGGCGTCGAGATCGACGAGTTGCGTGACGGGTTCGTGGTCGCGGGCACGGGTGAGCTCGTCGCGACCGATGTGGTGACCCTACCCTTCCCCGGCTGTCCGACCGATCTGCAGCCGCAGCTCATCGTCCTGCTGTCGCAGGCGAAGGGCACGTCGATGGTCACCGAGAACGTCTATGACGGCCGCTTCGGCATCGTCGAGCAGATGCGCGCGATGGGCGCCGACATCGACCTGGAGGGCCACCACGTGATCGTGCGGGGTCCCCGGCAGCTGGTGGGGACACGGGTCGTCGCCACCGATCTGCGTGCCGGCGCGGCGCTGGTGCTCGCGGGGCTGGTCGCCGAGGGCATGACCGTGGTCACCGAACCGCGTCACATCGATCGTGGCTACGCCGATCTCGCGGGCCGGCTCCGCTCCCTGGGGGCGGATGTCGAACGCGTGGCGGCGCACGCCATCGCCGTGTAGCGCGGGTCCGTGAGCGCCCGGGGCGCAGCGCCGTCCGACGGCTCCGACGGCTCCGACCGTCCGGTCGCATCCGTTCCGTGGGCCGGCGGCGTCGCGGTGCTCGACGTGCTCATCATCTACGGTGCGGCGCAGATCCTCGCCGCCGTGATCGCGCTGGGGCTGGCAGGTTCGGGCGATGATCCCGATGCGCTGTTGCCGCTGCTGATCGCGCTGTCTCCAGTGGTGTCGCTGACGGCCACGGTGCTGTGGTTGCAGGTGCGGTATGGCGGAAGGCTGCGAGCGCTGATGGGACAGCGGGCGCCGCGGCTGTCGGACGTGGGCATCGGCGTGGGGATCGGGCTGCTGTGCCTGCTCGGGCAACGGATCATCGCGCTGGGCATCGCGGCGGTCGCCGAAGGGCTCGGCGCTGAGCTGCCGGTGGTGCAGGAGACGTTCCGCACGATCGCTCAACGCCCTGGCGCGGTCCCGCTGTTCGTGGTGACCACGGTCGTCCTCGCGCCACTGGCCGAGGAGGTCCTGTTCCGTGGCGTGCTGTTCCAGGGACTGCGTCAGCGGACGGGGTTCTGGGTCGCGGCGCTGGTGTCCGCGGCGCTGTTCACCCTTCCCCATCTCGCCGAGGGCGGAGGCGTGTTCGCCAGCGGCGTGATCTCATCGGGGATCCTGCCGTTGGGCGTCGTGTTCGCCGCGCTCGTCGAACGCAGGCGCAGCCTGGCACCGGCGATCGTCGCCCACGCGACCTACAACGCTATCGGTGTGGCCGTGCTGATCCTTCTGCCGGGCCAGGTCTGACCGGGCCTCCTGCACTGCCGAGCGCATCCGCCTGGCGACCTTGCGTCACAAGTCTGTGCAGCATGTGTCATTTCGCCAATCTTGTCGACGCGCGTGACAGCGCCGGCGAGCAAAGTAGGGCTACGCGGTCAGAGTGACAGCGGGAACACACCGCACTACGGAGTGTGGTTATCTTCGAGTCAAGCGGGTGTCCGCAGCGCGTTCGAACGGCGTGGCCGGGCATTGTTCACACAAGCGGGAAGGCGGATGAAGGACATGGTGGGACAGAGCGGGGCGGCGATGCAGCCGTCGAGGGCACAGTACGGCAGCCGCGTACATGCGCCCAGGATCGTCGGAGGTCACACGCGGTTGGCTGACAGCTCCCGACCGGACTCGGTGTCCAAGCGTCACCTGGGTCCGACACACGATGTGCACGCACGGCACGCGGTGGTCTGGGACCGCGATCCCAGGACCGCGATGCGAATCGGCAACGCGCTGCGGCGCCAGGCACACACCGTGCACGTCGTGCACGAGCCTGCCGCGCTCCACCGTTGCATGCGCCACGACGAACCCGACGTGGTCATCCTGAGCCTCGACGAGGTCGGCGCCGTGCCCAGCGAGGTGTTCGGCGACGACGGACCGCCGATCGTGGGCTTCACGACGGCCGTCGACCCGCTCGTCCGGGCGCGCTACCTCGACCTCGGCGCAGATGATGTCGTGCCGGCGCCGCTGTCGATCCCGGAGCTGGAGGCGCGGGTGCGGGCCGTCCTGGCGCGGACCCAGGCCACGACCGAGGAGGTGCCCGCCACGCTGACGTGTGGTGAGCTGGAGCTCGACTCGTCGACGTCGCGGGTGCGCGTGCATGACGAGTGGGTGGATCTGACGGCGCTGGAGCTCAAGCTGCTGTCGTTCCTCATGCAGCACCCTGCCCGGGCGTTCTCGCGCGAGACATTGCTCGAGCGGGTGTGGGGATTCTCGCTGGGTGACACGTCGACGGTGTCGGTGCACATCCGCCGCCTGCGCCTGAAGCTCGAGAAGGACCCGGCACGTCCAGTGATCATCCGTACGGTCTGGGGCGTGGGCTACTACCTGGAGCCGCCGGGCGCCACCGGTGAAGATGCCCGCTGACGGGCGTCGTTGGCCGCCGGAAGTCGAGCGCCGGTGAGTCGCGAGGCCATGCGACGGCCGGACACCGGCCGTTGCGCCCACCAGGTGCGCTCTGCGAGGCGCCGTCACCCCCCTAACGGCGGGCGGTGACGGCGCCTCTTCGGTGTTGCCGCGGCCCGGTCGTGGCATCACGAGCGGCCACCGACCTGGTCCGCACGCTGGCGACGCCGTCGCCGCCAGCTTACAATCACGTGGTAGTCGCTGGCCGCCCACCGCGTCCTGACGCGGTGGGGAATCGCGACCCTCGATGTGTCGGTTCACACTGGAAGGGCTGATGAGATGGCGCGACTCGAGTCACCGTTTCGAGGCGCAGACGCCGATGCAGCCGAACGGGCTCTGTCGGATCCCGTCGCGGCGCTGATCTTCGTCAAGGACGTCGCGCTCCTGCTCAAGGACTGTGCGGTCGACGCGCGTGTCTCGCGCCGGGACAAGTGGGTCCTGGCGGCGGTGGCGGTGTACCTGTTGAGCCCGGTCGATCTTGTGCCCGACGCCATCCCGATCATGGGTCAGATGGACGACCTGGGACTGGCTCTCTTGGGGATCCGTCGGTTGCTGCATTCCGCTGGTCCCGATGTGGTGGCCGATCTGTGGCGCGGAACCGACGACGGCCTCGCACTTGTGCTGAGCGCGGCCGGGTTGTCACTTCGGAAGGACATGGCGTGAGCAAAGGAAGCCGGAGAAAGCGCGCAACGCGGCCGTGGCAGGATCCGAGTGCGCTGCGCGACGTCAGTGACCTGCTCACCAAGTCACCCGACGGCGACGACCTCGATCTGGCGGGCTACGAGGTGCGCCGTGTTGACGGCGCCAGTGCCGTGAAGGAATACTCCTGCCCGGACTGCGGCAACGCGGTCGCCGAGGGGGAGGCGCACGTGGTCGTTTGGCCGGTGGGGGACAGCGATCTTCGTCGACACTGGCACCAGCACTGCTGGCGGCTCGAGGTTCGTCGCAGCAACGGCACCGCCTAGACGCCGACACACGCACCTGACCATCAGTACATCCGCGCCGCGCCTGCGACGCGGTCGGACGCATGCACCCGAACGCGCCGCGCGCGCTCGCAGATGTAGGACGAACTCACCGTGGCCAACCGCAAACAGACCAAACGTGAACTCAAGCTGCAGAAGCAGGCGGCACGTGAGGAGGCCCGTCGCGCCGAGCGAAGGCGGACGCTGATCACGGCAGGCATCGTCCTTGCCGTGGTGGCGGCCGGCTTGGGACTGGTGGGGCTCACGCTCTACGAGGATCGGCAGGCCGCTGCCGAGGAGGAGCGCGACGCGGCCGCGGCCGCCAGCGAGGCCGCGGCAGCGGCCAGCGAAGAGGCCGAGGCACTGGCCAACCGGGAGGTGGCCTGTGACGCGACCGCGCCGGACACCGCCGACGCCGAACGCCCGACGTTCGAGCAGGCCGAGGAAGTGCTCACCGAAGGGGTGGATTACCAGGCGGTCATCGACACGTCATGCGGTGAGGTGGTCATCGACCTCGCGGAGTCCGAAGCGCCGGAGACGGTCAACAGCTTCGTCTTCCTGGCGCGGAAGGGCTTCTACGACGGCTTGGAGATCTTCCGCAACGCCACCAGCATCGGTGCCCTGCAGACCGGGTCGGGCACCAACGACACGTCCTGGCAGATCGGGTACACCCTGCCCGACGAACTGGCGCTGGCCGAGGCGGAGGGGTACGAGCCGGGCGCGGTGGCCATGGCCAACGCCGGACCGGACACCGGTGGCAGCCAGTTCTTCTTCGTCTACAACGAGAACTTCACCCTCGAACCGGCGTACACGCGGTTCGGGACAGTGGTCGAAGGCCTCGACGTCCTCGAGCGGATCGGTGAGATCGCGACCATCGGAGCCCAGGGTGAGAGCCCGTCCGAGCTTGTCTACATGAACAGCGTCGAGATCGTCGAGGCTGAGGGCGGCGCGTCCGAGCCGGCGGCTTCCGAGAGCCCGCCGGCAGAATCCGAACCTTCAGAATAGGAGCAGCCCATGGACGTCGCCTGCGACGGCAAGGTCCCCGACGACTACGGTGAGGCCAAGCCTCAGTTCACGGCCGCCGAGCAGGTGCTCGATGGCGGCCCGGCCTCGGCGCGCATCACCACGTCGTGTGGGGTCATCGACATCGACCTGTTGACGGACGAGGCACCGGTCACCGCCAACAACTTCGCGTTCCTGGCGGACCGGCAGTTCTTCGACGCGACGATCGTGCACCGCGTCGTACCTGGCTTCGTCGTCCAGATGGGAGACCCCACCGGCACCGGCACCGGGGGGCCGGGCTACCGGTTCGCCGACGAGCTCGACGCCGCGCGCGGGCACGGCTACGCGCGCGGCATCGTCGCGATGGCCAATGCCGGTCCCGATACCAACGGCAGCCAGTTCTTCGTGTGCCTCGATGATGTCGGGCTGCCGCCCCAGTACGCGGTGTTCGGCCGTGTGACGTCCGGCATGGACGTCGTCGACCAGATCGCCGAGATCCCCACGCGCGAGGAGCGCCCACTGCAGACGGTGTTCGTCGAGAAGGTGGAACTGACCTGATCCACGCGCTGGCGACGCGGTGAGGGGTGTGCCGGCCGCGGATCCGGGTCGGCGCGGCACCACCGTCCCGAGGTGCGAGCGCCGTTGCTCAGGCGGTCCAGATGGCCGTGGGCGGCGTCTTGTCGGTGTTGATGTGCAGCGTCCACGCCCGGCCGCACGCGCCGCAGCGGGTCGTGTGGCGTGCGCTGCCGCGCTCGGTGGCCACGCGCACACCGCGAAGGTGGCATGGCGTGCGTGTGATGAACCACGGACCGTCGGCCTTCGCGGGCAGCTCGTAGGTGTTCCCCCACGGGAACAGCCCGGTGCGTGAGTAGGGCGACGAGCTCACGCGCCGCGGCGGCCGGTCCTTCGCCATGCACTTCCCTTCGACCACGTCCGGACTTCTCCACGGACGGGCATGCTTAATGTGGACTAGATCGCACACGGTCTGTCTTTGTGCGAGACTGCTTTGGGCTGCAGAGCTTTGTAAGCAGTTGATTGCTGGTCGTGAGAGATATCCCACTTATTCCATACAGGTGTCATCTTGGCTGAGGTACTAGTTCGAGTCAAGTTGCGCAGTTCGTCGACCGCCTCGGCGAGCGGCTCCGGTCGGGTCCGTGATGACCTTGGATGACCAGACCAGTCGGCCGCTGTACCGGCAGGTTGCGGACGAGCTCAGAGGACAGATCCACCGGCATGAACTGGCCCCTGGCGGCCAGTTGCCCACTGAGGCAGGACTGATGGATCAGTACGGCGTGTCGCGCAACACCATCCGGCTCGCGCTCGGTCTGCTGCGCTCGGAGGGGCTGGTCATCACCGGCCAGGGCCGGGGGTCGTTCGTCGCCGAGATGGTGGCGGGTGCGGCGCACCGGGGTCCGGGTCCGCAACGGCATGTGGTGGACCGTCACAGCCTCGATCGCCAGATCATCGAGTTCGGTGAACCCGGCGACGCCGACCGGGTCGACGTGACCGTCACGACCCGCACCGCGCCGTCGGTGATCGCCGATGCGCTGCGCCTGCCCGCCGGGGCGCGCGTGCTGGAGCGTCGCCGGGTGTTGTTTCGTGACCGGCAGCCCAGCCAGACCGCCGACACCTACGTACCCGAGGAGTTGGCGGCCGACGGCGACATCCGCCGGTCGGCGCCGCTGACCCACGGCATCGCGCCCGCCCTCGAGCAGGCGGGTCGACCCATCTCGGGTCACGTGGACGAGATCACGGTGCGCATGCCGTCGCCGGTGGAGGCGCAGGAACTGCAGATCGCCACGGGCGTCCCGGTGGTGGCGCTGTTGCGGACGGCCTACGACGCCACCGACGTGCCGGTGTGCGCGACCATCGCGTTGCTGCCCGGCGACCGGCATCTGTTGCGTTACAGCGTGGTGGTCGACCGGTCAGGTGACAGCGACCCGCATCCTGAGGGCGCGTGAGGCCCCGGCCTACTCTTCGCTTTCCTCGATGGTCTCCAGCGGAGGGAGATCATCGAGGCTGATGCCCGACGAGCGCACGCCGCGATCGAAGTCGCGCATGCGCTTGGGATAGCCGACGATGCGCGCGTCGTACAGCGGCACCCCGTACTTACGCGTGAGCGTCTTGGCCTGCCGGTCGTCCTTGATCGGCCGCCGCAGGTACTCCCCGTCGGCGGCGACCACGACCATGGTCATGGCGTAGACAGACGTCGGCGGCTCGACGAAGGCTTCGACCCCCGGCCGGGAGGTCATGAACTCCTCCAGCTCGGCATTGGTCTTGGCGCTTGGGCCAGTGCCCGCAGGTTTCTTGCCACGGCGCCGGAAGCGGTCGAAAAGGCTCACGTGTCGAGTGTAGCGACGTGCGCGTGAGCGTCATGGGGTCTCAGTTCCCCGCGTCTGATTTGCACACGGTGATCGCGATGTAGCGCGATGGTGACTTTGGGATCGCCGTCACGTCGTCAGCGTGGGATCCTCGACGAGCTCCACCAGCACGCCGTGGGCGCCCTTGGGATGCAGGAACGCGATGGTGCAGCCGCGCGACCCCCGGCGCGGGTGGTCGTCGACCAGGCGGATGCCGCGCTGCCTGAGGTGCTCCAAGGTCGCGGCGACATCCGCGACACCGTACCCCACGTGGTGCACGCCCGGGCCGCCGTTGCGCTGCAGAAAGCGCGCCACTGGCGACTCGGGCGTCAGCGGCTCGAGCAGCTGGATGTAGCTCTCCCCGATGGCCAGCAGCGCCTCGCGGACGCCGTCACCGGGCATCGTCTCGCGGTGGACGACCGACATGCCGTACAGGTCGACGTGGTACGCGATGGCGGTCTCGAGGTCCTCCACGGCGTAGCCGACATGGTCGATTCGCTGCAGCAGCATTGTGGCTCCTTCTGGATCTCGTGGTGTAATTCCGATGGTCTCAGCCGATGGGGGTGGCCGCACGGTCAGCCGTCAGCCACGCGGATGACCGGCCGCCCGACGTGGCCGTTCGACGTGCGATCGGATGCTGCTGTGCTCAGAGAGTTCCGCGACTTCGTCAACAAGGGCAACTTCGTCGACATCGCCGTCGCCTTCGTCATCGGCGCGGCGTTCGGAACGGTCGTCACCGCGCTGACCGAACGCATCGTCAGCCCGCTGATCGGGATGATCGTCCGCATCCCGAGCCTGGAGCGCTTCGGGATGTTCGGCCCTCCCGACGAGGCGACCGGGCTGCCCGCCGGCAGCGTCGGAGCGTTCATCGAGGCGTTCCTCAACTTCCTGATCATCGCCGTCGTGATGTTCCTGGTCGTCAAGGTCTACAACCGCCTCCGGGACCGCGCGGAGCCGGCGGGCCCGTCAGAGGACATCGTGCTGCTGCGCGAGATCCGCGACGAGCTGCGTGCGGCCCCCCGGAGCTGATCCGCCCGAGCCCCGCACCACACGGCCCGCGCGGCCCGTCAGCCAAGGCTGGCATCCGGGGCCGGCGGGGTCAGCGGATCCCGCGGGCTCGACCACAGGTCGCGGGTCCACCACAGCCATCCGAGTCCGGCCGCCACCGCGACCGTCGACAGCGCGTAGGAGGTCGGGCGCAGCCCGATGACCTCGGTCAGCCCCCCGGCGACCAGCGACGAGACGCCCATCGCCAGGGTCGCAAAGCCGAAGTCGGCGCTCATGACCCGGCCACGGATGCCGTCGGGTGTGGTCACCTGCAGGCCGAACGTCGACAGCATCCACTGCGAGCCGCCACCGGCGTGCGCGCAGACCACACACAGCGCGGCCGCGGCGATCGTGCCAGCGCTCGGCAGGAGCAGGTAGCACACGCCGTAGCTCACGATCGACAGTCCGGTGATCAGCAGCAACCGCTGCCCGCTGTCACGGACCAGCGCCCTGCCGATGAAGGGGCCGATCAACGCGCCCAGCCCGCGGCCGGCGACGAGCACGCCGATGCCCAGGTCGCCCGCGCCGAACACGGCGAGCGCGTACGCGGGCAGCAGGCCCACCAGGCCGTTGCCGACACCCACGCCCGCCTTGGTGACCAGCAGGGTGTAGGAGACCTTGCGTGGGCGGACGAACTGCCAGACGTCGGCGATGGCCCGCCACGGTGAGGGCAGCGCCACCGTGCGCCGCTGCTGGAACGGCGCGCGCACCCGCCAGACCAGGACCGCCGACAGGGCGAAGGTGGCGGCGTTGGCCACGAAGCTCGCCGGACGGCCCAGACCCGCGGCGACCAGACCACCGATCGCGGCGCCGACGAACAGCATGGACCCCCACACCGCACCCATGGTCGATTGCGCGAGCGACAGATCGCGGAGGTCGACCACGTTGGGCAGCACCGCGGCGGTGACGGGCTCGAAGAACGCCGACAGCGCCGCGATCATGGCAACGCACGCCAGCGCCAGCAACGGCAGGTGGTGTGCGTCGGCGACCAGCAGTCCCAGCGCCGGGATGACGCGCAGCACGTCCGCGGCGATCATCAGGCGCTTGCGATCGACGCGATCGGCGACGACGCCGGCGATCGGCGCGGCGAGGAACACCGGCAGCACGCTGGCGGCGAACACGAGCGCGCCCGCACCCTCGCGCCCGGTGTCGTCGATGACCAGCCCGCTGACCGCCACGTAGGCGAACCAGTCCCCGCACAGCGACACCACGGACGCGAAGAACAGCCGGCGGAAGTCGCTGTTGCGTCGCAGCAGGGCGAGCAGCGCTGCCGCCTGGCCCGTCAGGGGCACCACCGTCGCACGCGCCGTGTCATCCTGGGCACGGTAGCTCGCCCGGACCGGGCGTGCTGCGGCAACGCTGGTCTCGCGAGGCGCAGCAGCGGAGGAGGAATCCATGAACGACGCGGTCATCGTCGGCTATGCACGGACGCCGATCGGCAGGCTGATGGGCGGGCTTGGCAGCCTGTCGGCGATGCAGCTCGGTGGCAGAGCCATCGCGGCTGCGCTCGAACGCAGCGGGGTCGCAGCGGATCAGGTCGATCAGGTCCTGATGGGGCATGTCGTCCAGGCGGGTCAGGGACAGATCACCTCGCGCCAGGCCGCCCTCGAGGGTGGCATCGGCATGGACGTGCCCGCGACGACCATCAACAAGGTCTGCCTGTCGGGCACCAGCGCCGTGGCGCTGGCCAACCAGCTGATCCGCGGCGGCGACGCCGACGTCATCGTCGCGGGGGGCATGGAGTCGATGACCGGCGGCCCTTATCTGGCGCCCAAGGCGCGGACGGGCTACCGCATGGGGCACGGCACGCTGATCGATGCCACGGTGCACGACGGTCTGTGGTGCTCGCTGGACGACGCGCACATGGGCGCTGGTGCCGACCGCATGAACAGCAAGTACGGCATCAGCCGCGAGCGTCAGGACGAGTGGGCGGTCCGGTCCCACCACCTTGCGGCGGAGGCGTCCAAGAACGGCATCTTCGACGACGAGATCGTCCCGGTCGAGGTACCCCAGCGCAAGGGCGACCCCGTGACCGTCGACGCCGACGAGGGCGTGCGCGCCGACGCGACGGTCGATGGCCTCGGCAAGCTGCGTCCCGCGTTCAGCGAGGACGGTACGGTGACCGCCGGCAACGCCAGCCAGGTCTCCGACGGCGCGGCGGCGCTCGTGCTGACCAGCGCCACCAAGGCCGATGAGCTCGGACTTGCGCCACTCGCACGGATCATCGCCTACGGCACCGTCGCCGGACCCGACCCGTCGCTGCACCACCAACCCGCCGAGGCCATCCGCAAGGCGGCCGGACGGATCGACGCCGACCCCGCGGGTCTCGACGTCTACGAGATGAACGAGGCGTTCGCCGCCGTCGCCATCCACTCGACCGACCTGCTCGGCGTCGACGAGGACAAGGTCAACCCCAACGGTGGTGCGGTGGCGCTTGGTCACCCCATCGGCTGCACCGGCGCGCGGCTCGTGGGCACCACCGTGCTCGAACTGCGCCGCCGCGGCGGCGGTCGCGGCGCCGCGTCGCTGTGCGGTGGAGGCGGCCAGGGCGATGCGCTGATCATCGAGACGCTGTGACGCTTTCCCCGCATGGGCGTTGAACCCCGTCCCGCCGGTGTCCTGTTCGACGCCGGCGGGACGCTTGTGCGCATCAACGGCGACCGCCTGACGGCGGCGCTGGCCGCCGAGGGCGTGACTGCGCGCGACCTCGACGCGGCCCTCTGGCGCACGCTCGCGCTGCTCGACTCGGAGTTCGCACCGGGCACGTCGTACGAGCGCTGGTTCCCACGCTGGCTGGACCGGTTGGCCGAGGCCGCCGCGGTCCCCACGGCCACGCTGGCGCGCGCGTGGCGGGCCGCCGACGCACCGGCACTGCTGTGGGACCAGCCGACCCCAGGTGCCCACGCGTGCCTCGCACGGCTGCGCGCCGCGGGCCTGCGCACCGGAGTGGTGTCCAACTCCGATGGGAGGATCGCGGGCGCCCTGCGACGTGCCGGGCTCTCCGGCGCCATCGACTGCGTGGTCGACTCGGGCGTCGTCGGCGTCGAGAAACCCGACCCGGCCATCTTCGCCTACGCGTTGGACGCGCTCGACCTGGAGCCGGCGCAGGTCTGGTACCTGGGCGACACCGTGCGCTACGACGCCGCCGGTGCGGAGGCCGCGGGCCTGAGCGCATGGATCATCGACCACGGCGGTCATCACACGCTGCCGTATCCCCGCCGGGTCACCAGCCTGGAATCATTCGCCGACGCGGTGCTCACCGGGTCCTGACCGCGGTCGGTAGTCTCGCGTGCCATGGATGTTGCAGCGCTCGTCGACGGGCTGATCAACGGTGACCGCCGCGCGCTGGCGCGCGTGCTCACCCGCATCGAGGACGGTCCGGCCGCGGAGGTCCGCGACATGGTCGCTCGCCTGCATCCCCACACCGGGCGGGCCGCGCTCGTCGGCGTGACGGGTGCGCCAGGCGCCGGCAAGTCCACGCTGGTCAACGCCCTGGTCAGCCACTGGCGGCGCAGCGACCGGCTGGTCGGTGTGG
>Ga0268386_10001780_pt1 | contig 14989 bp, 10 predicted proteins | sample RVTome_15_FD_200260 | JGI IMG/M metagenome (GOLD analysis project Ga0268386, IMG submission 200260) | Soil microbial communities from uranium-contaminated site in the Upper Colorado River Basin, Wyoming, United States - RVT150D86... ...
GGTGTTTTTCAACACCCTGCTAGGTTCGCCGTGCCCGGTTCCGCGTCTCTCGGGCAGTCCCCGGGATTGCTTCCGACTCTCCGGCTTCATCGGCAGGTTGCCATTCGACAACCTCGTCATCGTTGACATTCAGGTCGGATGTTTGCAGGCGTTCGCTTCGCCGGGCCTCTGCCTGTCCGCGGCGCTCCCCTTCGGATCTTGTGTCACTGAACCCGAGATCATCCGGTTCCAGGTCATCGATCGGTCCGTTCCAGTCGTCCGGAGCGTCAGTCGCCTCCAGATCCATTGTGTGCCATTCATCCAGACTGATTTCTTCGATATCGCCGTCGGAATGCTGAAGTTCCACCAGCGCGGCCTCCTCGTCGAGCGACACGACCTGAAAGACCTGGCCGTTGACCAGATTCTGGTACCAGCTCCCGACGTTCGGTTCGATTTCGTTGTTCATGGTTGTGGTTTCGAGGACATGTCCGGTGATCTCCTTGACAGAGGCGACGTAAGAAAACTGCGATGGACCAAGCCGCATGGTTCGTCCAGAGAACCTCCGGTTCCATTCAAGTTCCATGCCATGGCGCGCATCCGCCGTGCGCCCCGGGCAGCCGTTGCGGGCGCCACGCGGATTTACAAAGTGTTTGTAAATCGTTCCGCCGTCGCCTGTACAATCGCGCGCAATGACGATGGAACCGCTCGACAACATTGCACATCCGCCGGAACGTCGCTCGGTTCCGGCGGCGGACGGATACGAACTTGCCGTAACGCTCTACGACGCCGGAGAGACGGACACCGTCGTGCTGGTCAACTCGGCGACCGCGGTGCCGCGCTCGTTCTATCGACGGTTTGCGAGCCACATTCAGAAGCATGGCTGGCACGCCGTTACCTACGACTATCGAGGCATCGGAGAATCGAAGCCCGCTTCCCTCCGCGGGTTCGACGCGACAATGCGCGACTGGGCGTTACTCGATATGACCGCCATGGTCGACTGGATTACCGAAGAGATCAGACCGTCGCGCCTGTTCGCCGTGGGCCACAGTTTTGGCGGGCAGACGCTCGGGCTTCTGGAGAATAGCCACAGCATCGATGCCGTCGTCGGCATTTCGGCGCAAAGCGGGTACTGGGCCGTGCAGGGCGGTTCAGAACCGTTCAAGGTCCGCCTGATCGTCACGGTGCTCATCCCCGTGCTCGCGCGTTTGTTCGGCTACTTTCCATGGAGCCGCTTCGCGAGCGGTGAGGACCTGCCGAAGGGCGTTGCGCTCGAGTGGGCAAACTGGTGTCGCAATCCGAACTACCTGCTGGACGACGATACGCTGCCGCTGGAACGATACCAGGCATTGACCGCTCCGATCCTGGCTTACAGCGTCGATGACGACGATTGGGGCACGAGCCGCGCGGTCGATGACATGATGCGCGCCTACCTGAATGTCACGCGGCGCCATATCCGGCCGGCGGACTACGGACTTCAACGCCTGCAACATATGGGATTTTTCCGCGAGGGCGCCGAGCCGCTGTGGCAGGAGGTTATCGCGTGGCTGAGCGAAACAGTGCGTCCTGCCGCGCGACGACGCGGCGGCTCTCCCGGCGCGACCGCCGTCGGCACAGAAGCAGCAGGAAAAGGGTAAGCAGCGACGCTGCGCCTCCGCCGGACGATTGAGGTTCGGCCTCCGGGGGCGGCGCAGGGCCGGTCGCCGGCGCGCCGGCTGGCAGGAATGCGAATGAGTCGGGCACGGGAGACACGATACCCTGGGGCGGCAATGCTGCGTTCAGGCGAATCGAGACGCCTGGCTCGGACAGGTTCGCGAAAAACAGCTCCTGGATCGAGTCCGCCAGCGACTCTACTGCAAGAAATGCAATTTCTTCGCCATCGGGACTGAACCTCGGTTGCAGGAATTCCAGCGCGCCATGCGGCAGCGGCCCGTTCACTTTCATTGCGTTGCCCGGCGACGCCAGATCGACCAGCATCACATCCTTCATGAATCCGCCGCTCGGTTCAGTCAGATAGGCTATCTGCGTTCCTTCCGGGCTTAACGTGTACTGCGCGACGTTCACGTTCCGTCCCAGCGGCGCATTGAGTCGATGCGATTCTCCCGGGGACCCGATCGCCGCGAGGTAAAGATCCCGCTCCCCCGGTGCGCGCTCCTGATCTGCTGTGAAAACGACAGACCGGCTGTCCGGCGTGAAGCGGGCAAGCCCCGCTCCGAACTGCACCTGACCGTTGATTCTCGTTGCGCCACCGGGTGATGCAAGCTCGACAACGAAGATCTCCGGAACGGAGTCGAGATTCTGGTCCGCGATGTACGCGGCGAAACGGCCGTCAGGGCTGAGCGTGAAATCGAAAACGTCGCCTGCCGCCTGCATCGGCAAGTTCAGCGTTGTCACGACCCCGGGTCGGGCAAGCGAAACCATCTGCAGTTCGCGCACGCCGGGCAGGTCCCCGACCGCGGAGTAAACGACGCGGGTGCCGTCCGGGGTGATGCGGAAGCGGCCCTCCCAGTGGTCGCCGACACTGCCGCCGGTCGAATTCAGCCTGGCGGGAACGCCGGGCGCAGTCAGGTCGACGGCATACAGATCAAATAACTGCTGGTCCTGGGCCGCAACGTACACAACAGTGTCGCCGTCCGGCGTGAACGCGAAACCGCTGATGCTGACCGAACCATTTGCGATCAGGTCCGGGTTGAGCCGTGTCGCCATTCCCGGATCGGCGAGATCGACCAGGTAAAGCTGAGTACTGCCGAAGAATTCGTCGCTCGCAGTGAATGCGATCCTGGTGCCGTCCGGGCTGAATCGTGCGAACAGTTCATTCCGCCCGGCGGGGAGGGCCCCCAGCCGCGTCCAGGTACCGGGCGTGGCCAGGTCGACAAGATAGAGATCCAGGTCCCCGGCGACATCCTGATCGGCGGCATACGCGACGCGGGAGCCATCCGGGCTGATGACAAACCTCGACACCCCGCTCGACCACGGCAACATCGGCTTGTTCAACCGGGTTGTGGCTCCGGGGGCGGAGAGGTCGACGAGGTAGAGTTCGTTTATGAAGGCAAATTCCTGCTCCGCCAGGTAGACAATTCCGGACGCATGGCATGTCCCGGGAGAGCCTCCGAAAAATCCAAGGGCGGCCAGTGCCGTCAGAATGATGCCGGTGCGCTGTCGGCGGCTCTGCACGCAGGTTGACGAATCCATAGGGGGCTCCGTAATGAACTGGTAGGACGCACCAAGCCTGGACGCGACCGCGGAGTGGCACCTGATGGATGCCGGTTTTTTTTGTCAGGATTTGCTGAAAGGCTTCAGGAAGCGCAGGTCACCTGCAGCCTTTGGGGTCATTGCTCGCGAGCGGCGACGTCATCCAGCCTCGCGATCACCGCGTCAAGGCCGTTCGCGCGGATTTCCAGCCCGAAGTCGGTACGCCAGGTGCGCACGTAAGACACGCCTTCGACCAGCACATCCACGATCCTCCAGCTCCTCCCATCCCGCCGCATGTAGAAGTCCACCTGGTACAGCTTCCCGTTGCCGAGCTTCAGTCTGGTTCGCACGCGGGCCGAGCGTCCAATGACGGCATCGTCGGCCGGCACGACGGTGAGCGTGTCATTCCTGAACCCGGTCAGCGCATCGCCATACGAGGCCACGACGAAGCGATAGAAGGAGTCGACGAAATGCCGGCGCTGTTCCGGCGATGCCGCCGTCCAGTATCGGCGCAACATCAGTTGGCAACTGCTCTCGAGGTCGAACTGCGGCAACAACAGCTCGTCGACCAGCGCCTGTCGCTCGACCTTGTCCGTTTCCAGCCGGCCTCGTCGTGCTGCGACGGATTCGGCCAGGGCCAATGCTGTCGTTTCGATGACCTGGTGCGGCGTCAATGGCTCCTCTGCCGGCGCATCGACCGACAAAGTCGACGTAACGAGCAGCATGGTCAGAGCAGGCAGCCCTGGCCGCAAGCGAACGATGAAGTCAGTCGCACTCACCGGCAGCCACTTCACCGGGGCGGACGAACGGCGCCGGCCAGCCGTAACGGTTCCAGTAGGTATCCAGTCCGATTGCGGCAACAAGTTCACCGAAGCGGGGATGGCAGCGCAGGATGCGGGCTTCACGCGCAAACAGAAATTCGACCTTGAACTCGCCGGGCTCGTGCAACAGCTCGAAGGCAGCATTCATTGCTTCGTCGGCATCGCCGAGATAAACCCAGGCGCCCAGCTGGTATATCAGGGAGACGTTCCGCTCACGCGCCGCCAGCGCCAGCGCCTCTCTTGCCGTTTGCAGGTTTGCAGGGTCGCGCAGTGCGGCAATGAACGGGTCGATCCATTCCGTGGCGCGCGCAAACAGCTTCTGCAGGTCGGCAAGAAGGTTCCGCGCCTTGTCGTAGTCTCCCTGCCGCAGCAACAGCACGAGGTAGGCTTCCGGGTTCGCCCGGGGTCCCATGCCGAGCTCGTACGCAAGGTCGAACTGCTGGCGGGCAAGTTCGTCGTCGTCAGCCCACATGTATGCAACCGCAAGCCGCTCGTTTACGACCGGTGAAAGGACATCCAGATTCCTGGCTTCGAGCACCTGGCTCAGGGATTGCTCGATATATCCCACACTGGCGAGCTGCTGCGAGTACCACTGCCGGAGGTTCGGGTCGTTAGGCGTCGCGGCAAGCGCGCGCCGAAAGTCCTGTTCCGCCTCGACCCACTCCCAGCGCCTGAAATGGAGAAACGCGAGAACGTCGTGTGCCGATTCCGCAGTATCAGGCGCATTGACAGCAGCTTGCGCGATTGCAGCAATCGCCAGCGCCGACATTTCCTCGCTATCCTCGTAGGAGTACTCCGGCAGCAACGCGTACGCTCGCGCGAGTTCGCGGTATGCCTCGCCGAATCCCGGGTCGAGTTCGATTGCCTGCTGGAACAGCTCGATGCTGCGGCGGATCGGCTCCTCCTCCCGTCGCTTCAGGTGATAACGCCCGCGCAAAAGGAGTTCATAAGCCGGTATCACGTCGGTGGAATGCGCGGTGCTGATCTGTGGCGAATCGTGCCCGGTCAGCCGCGGCCGGATCTCGTCGACGATGCCGTTTGCGATTTCGTCCTGCACCGCGAAGATGTTCCGCAACGTCGTGTCGTAACGATCCGACCAGACATGAAAGCCGCGTTTCGCGTCGACCAGCTGCGCGGTAATCCGGATCTGCTCGTCATCCTTGCGAACGTTGCCCTCCAGCACATAGTCGACCCCAAGCTGTTCTGCGATGCTGCGCACGTCCTCCTGGTGGTCTTTGAAGGAGAAGGCAGAGGTGCTGGCAACAACCTGCAATCCGGCAACGTTGGCCAGTCTGTCAATCAGCTCCTCGGTCAGTCCGTCGCTGAAGTATTCGTTGTCTACGTCGTCACTGCGATTGACAAACGGCAGCACCACGATGGACGTTTGCGTTGCCACCACAGGCGCAGGCTTACCGGGCCATGACAGGTAGAAATACATGAGGACGACGGACAGCATGGCGAGACCCGCAAGCGCTTGCCGCCAGCGCCGAACCGCGGCAGTTGCGCCTGTCGTCGGCGGAGTCTCCAGCGACTCCACTGCCACGATAAGACGATAGCCGATCTTCGGCACCGTCTGGATAAACTTCGGCTCCCTGGCGTTGTCACCCAGACTGGCGCGCAGCAGAGAGATGCAACGTGACAGGACTTCGTCGGAGACGATCCGACCAAGCCATACGCGATCGATGAACTGATCCCGCGTCAGGACCTCGCCGGCCTGCTCCGCGAGGAAAACCAGAACGCCCATGACCTTCGGCTCGAGGTGCAAAGTGCCTGCGGGACCAGTCAGCGTCCCCAGCCTCGGTCTGACTTCCCACGGGCCGAGCCTGAAACCGGAATCGAGCCCCATAACCAGTGTGCCTCCCGCGGGTCGGGGATTGTAACCAGACAGCGGGCATCAGCAGCACCCGGCCGCGCCGATGCAAGAATACTCCGGCGGGCCGGGGATTCAATTCACAATGCGAGACAAGTAATGAACTCGTCTCATTGCGGGTACTCAGCAGGTCAGGCGGTGACCGCGCTTGTGCTTTTCTTCGAGCGCTCCACGCATTCTCCGCCCATACGCGCATGCACGCACTGCATCTCCATCTTTTCCGCCATGAAGTCGACGAAAACTCGCACCTTCGGCGAAAGTACTCGCCCGCCAGGAAACACGGCATTCAGTTCCATGTCGGGGCCTGTCCACGCGGCCAGAACGCGGCGCACGCCGGGGAACTGCGTGCAGTACCTGACCATCACTTCGTTCGCAAGCATCAACCCCTGGCCTGCGCCCAGCATCGCCAGCCCGACGAACGGGTCGTTCGCGACCAGCACTGGCTTGATTTCGAATTCCTCCTGACGTTCGCCATCGTCCAGCTGCCAGCAGTACTTTTGACCGCGGCGATGCTTGGGTGCAACCAGGGCCCGATGATGCTGCAGGTCTTCCGGGTCAACCGGTTCCCCGTACCGAGCCAGGTAGCTTTCGCTGGCATATATCTGATGGGTATAAACCGCCAGGCGGCGTGCAACGAGAGTCGAGTCGGCAAGCGGCCCTACCCGCAGGGCTACATCGATTTCATTTTCCAGAAGATCCAGCAGATCGTTGGTGAGCGTTATGTCCAGATGCACGTCCGGATAAAGTTCGCGGAACTCGAGGAGAAGCGGAGTGAGTGTCGTCTCGCTCAGGGTGTAGGGTGCGGTTACGCGCAGCCAGCCGCGCGGACTGCCTTCCAGCTGATGCACGGCATTCTCGGCTTCGTCGAGTTGGCCTGCTATGCGCTTGCTGTGATCGAAATAAACCGTGCCCGCCTCGGTCAGGGCCAGGCGACGCGTGGTGCGGTTGAGCAGGCGCGCACCGAGGCGCGTTTCGAGGTCCCTCAACTTGCGGCTGACCGTAGTTTTAGGCAATCCAAGGGAGCGTGCGGCGGCCGTAAAACTTCCGTGCTCGACTACCTTCACGAAGATGAGTGTGTCGTTCAAATCGCGATTCATGGCTGCGATTGTCCCACATACGGAATAGATATTCCCGCGAAACCCGGCTAGTCGCGCGTACCGCTGCGCCTTAACCTACGCGACCCTGATACGGAGCGGTTGCTGGTCTCATGTCGATTGTCGAAAAAATTCCTTCTTCCATCAAGGCGCCGGTACTGGTGCTCGGCGCCACCGATGGCCTCGGGCTCGGTCTCGTCGAAGCCGGTCTGGAAGCGGGCTACCCGGTTCTGGGCGTTGGCAGTGATCGTGAACAACTGGACGGCCTGCGCGAGCGATTCGCCGGCCGGGGCAAGGTTTCGACACTTCAGGGTTCGATAATGACCGACGCTGATGCTGCGCTGCTTGCCAAGTCGCTTCGTGAGCTGCCGACAAAGCCTCTGGTCGCAATCGTTAACCTCCACGTAACCTGCGAGCGCGGACGCTTGCTGGAGCATGACGCGGACTTTCTCGAGCGAATACTGAAGCGGGAAGTCATCCCTCACATGCACGCCGCAAGGCATCTGCTTCCGTTGCTGGCCGAAAGTGGACGTTGCGCGCGCTACCTCGTAATGGGCGGCCCGAACGCCGATACCAGCTGGGTGGGCTACGGACATCACTCGATTGCGGCTGCCGCCACTCGAATGCTGGTCAGGGCGCTGCGGCGCGACACCGAAGACAGCCCGGTGCGTGTGCAACAGCTGGCTATCGGCAGACCGGTGCGTACGGAACACAACGCACGTTGCGCCTGCCCGGAATGGCCGGATGCGCTGACGGTGGGCCGTTATGCCGTAAAGATGTTGGCAGGCAGCGACACTACCGACGCCGTTGTTCGCTTCGAATCCACATTTGACGAGTCCGGTGTCGATATGGAGCACGGCCAGACGATAAGCAGGTAAGCGGCATCTGTATTACGTCTGGCGTAATCGACTACAGCATGTTTTGTTCGTACATATATCTTCGTTGAAGAACATTTCGAGAACTGAGGAAACACCGTGAACAGCACCAGCAGAACTCTCATACTTATCGCACTGTTCGCCCTGGCAGCAGTGGCGGGTTGTCGCGGGGAAGCCGCGAGCGAGTCCATGCCGCCTCCGCCGGAGGTGAGTGTTGCCACCGTGCTGGTCAAGGAAGTTCGCCCCTGGGACGAATTCACCGGACACATCGAAGCGGTGGAAACGGTCGAGCTGCGACCGCGCGTGAGCGGCTACATCGATCGCGTGAATTATGTGGAAGGCGGCGAAGTACGGAAGGGCGACGTCCTCTTCGTCATTGACCAGCGCACCTATCGCGCCGAGCTTGCCCGTGCCGAAGCGGAGCTGGCGCGCGCAACGACGCAGGCTGAACTCGCCAGGAGCGAAGTTGTACGCGCGAAGAAGCTGGCCGAGGCGCGGGCAATATCAACCGAAGAACTCGATCAGCGGAACTCAGTACTGGCACAGGCGGAGTCGAACATCCGTGCGGCGCAATCCGCCGTCGATGTTGCGAAGCTCGATCTTGAGTTCACGGAGGTGCGCGCGCCGATTTCGGGCCGTGCCGGCCGTGCGCTCGTCACTTCAGGGAACCTCGTTTCCACGCAACCGAATGCGACGTTGCTGACGACTATCGTGTCGCTTGATCCCGTGTATGTGTACTTCGAAGGCGACGAACGTTCTTACCTTCGTTACAACGCGATGTCTCGTAACGGCGAACGGGCGAGTTCGCGGGACGTGCGCAATCCTGTGCGTGTCGGGCTGTCCGGAGATGCCGGGTATCCACATGACGGCGAGATGGACTTCATGGACAACCAGGTCAATCCCGACACGGGCACGATTCGCGCGCGTGCAGTACTGCGGAATCCCGACCGCATCTTTACCCCCGGCCTGTTCGCACGCGTGCAGCTTGCAGGCAGCGACACGTTCGAGGCCATGCTGATCGACGACAAGGCGGTCCTGACGGATCAGGATCGCAAGTACGTCTACGTCGTCGGTGAGGACGGCAGCGCGCAGCGCCGCGACGTCCAGCTGGGCCGCATGATCGATGGACTGCGCGTGGTTGCGGCCGGGCTCGAGGCTGAAGACCGCGTGATCGTGCACGGCGTGCAAAAGATATTCATGCCGGGCATGCCGATCGACGCACAGGTGATCGCAATGGGCGATCCGCCGCCGGGACCGCACACCCAGGCTTCCGCTCTTTAGAGATTTAACTGGAATTACAAGTCATGGACTTTGCGAAGTTTTTCGTCGACCGCCCGATCTTTGCCGCGGTTCTGTCGATCGTCATTTTCGTTGCGGGGATGATCACGATTCCGCTGTTGCCGTTGAGCGAATATCCGGACGTCGTGCCGCCGACGGTGCAGGTACGCGCGGTGTACCCGGGCGCCAACCCGAAGGAGATCGCCGAGACCGTGGCGTCGCCGCTGGAAGAGGCGATCAACGGCGTCGAGAACATGATGTACATGAAGTCGGTTGCCGGCAGCGACGGCGTACTCGGCCTTACGGTGACGTTCAATCCCGGGACGGATCCGGATATTGCGCAGGTGCAGGTGCAAAACCGCGTCAATCAGGCCCTTGCGCGGCTGCCCGAAGACGTGCGCCGCCTTGGGGTGACCACGGAGAAGCAATCGCCGAACCTGACCATGGTCGTGCATCTGACGTCACCGGACGGTCGTTACGACAGCGTCTACCTTCGTAACTATGCGACCTTGCGCATGAAGGATGAACTCGCCCGTCTGCCCGGCATAGGCCAGGCGCTGATTTTCGGCTCCGGCGACTATGCGATGCGCATCTGGATCGATCCCGACCAGGCCGCCGCGCGCGGACTCACTGCCGGCGACATCGTGCGCGCCGTGCGCGAGCAGAACGTGCAGGTTTCCGCGGGCCAGCTCGGCGCGCCGCCGACATCGGAGGATTCGGATTTCCTGGTGTCGATCAATGCGCGGGGCCGCCTGGTCACCGAGGAGGAATTCGGCGGTATCGTGCTGAAGACCGGCGCAAATGGCGAGGTAACACGTCTCGCCGACGTCGCGCGCCTGGAACTCGGTGCTTCGGAGTATTCGCTTCGTTCGTTGCTCGACAACGAACAAGCTGTAGCCATTGCAATTTTTCAGGCGCCGGGCTCTAACGCACTCGAACTGTCCAGGGATGTCCGGGCAAAAACCGCGGAGCTTGCCGAAGTCTTTCCGGAAGGAGTGGAGTACGACGTCGTTTACGACCCGACCGTGTTCGTGAGCGACTCCATCCGCGCCGTAATCAAGACGCTGTTCGAAGCCGTAGTGTTGGTCGTGCTGGTCGTAATTCTGTTCTTGCAGACGTGGCGCGCGTCGATCATCCCGTTGATCGCTGTTCCGGTGTCGATCGTCGGCACCTTCGCCGTACTGTTGCTTCTCGGCTTCTCGATCAACACGCTTACCCTGTTTGCGCTCGTTCTCGCGATCGGTATCGTTGTCGACGACGCGATCGTGGTAGTCGAAAACGTCGAACGAAATATCAGCGAAGGACTCAAGCCGCTCGCGGCCGCCCATCAGGCGATGCGCGAGGTGAGCGGTCCGATCATCGCCATTTCGCTCGTGCTGTGCGCGGTATTCGTGCCAATGGCTTTTCTCGACGGAGTTACCGGGCAGTTTTACCGTCAATTCGCGGTGACCATAGCCGTCGCCACGGTGATTTCCGCCATCAATTCGCTGACGTTGTCGCCGGCGCTTGCTGCAGCGCTCCTCAAGCCGCACGACGCACCCAAGGATGCGCTGACCCGGCTGATCGATCGCCTGTTCGGCTGGGTGTTTCGCCCGTTCAATCGTTTCTTTGGCCGCAGTTCCGAAAGCTACCAGGGTGCGGTTACGAGGAGCCTGCGTCGGCGCGGTGCGGTGTTCGCTGTGTACGCGGCGCTGCTGGTGGCGACCGGCCTGATGTTTCAGGTCGTGCCCGGCGGTTTCATCCCGACGCAGGACAAGTTGTATCTGATCGGCGGCGTGCAATTGCCGGCGGGCGCGTCGCTCGACCGCACCGATGCCGTGGTGCGCAAAGTCAGCGACCTCGCGCTGTCAACCGAGGGCGTCGCCAGCGCGGTCGCGTTTCCGGGCCTTAACGCATTGCAGTTCAACAATACGCCGAATACAGGCACGATTTTCTTCGGCCTGACCGATTTCAAAGACCGAAAGCGCAGCGCGGAGGAGATTACCGCCGAGCTCAACATGAAGTTCTCGTCCGTGCAGGAAGCCTTCAGCTTCGCGTTCATGCCGCCGGCCATTCTGGGCATCGGCACCGGTTCCGGTTACTCACTGTACGTGCAGGATCGTGCCGGCCTGGGCTATGGCGAGCTGCAGAACGCGGTGACCGGGCTGTCCGGCGCGCTGAGCCAGGTACCGGGGATGGGATATGCGATCAGTTCGTACCAGTCGAACGTGCCGCAGCTCGATGCCGAAATCGACCGCGCGCAGGCCAAGGCACAGGGCGTGGCGTTGACCGACCTGTTCGAGACGCTTCAGGTGTACCTGGGTTCGCAGTATGTAAACGACTTCAATCGCTTCGGCCGCACCTACAGGGTAATGGCGCAGGCCGACGCGCGTTTCCGCAACGCGCCCGAGGACATCGGCAAGCTCAAAACGCGCAACGTCGATGGCGCCATGGTGCCGATCGGCAGCATGGTTCACATTGCACAAACCTTCGGGCCCGATCCCGTCATCCGCTACAACGGCTACCCGGCCGCCGACCTGCTGGGCGAGGCCGACCCGCGCGTACTGTCGTCGAACGAAGCGCTGGCGGTGGTCGAAGCGATGGCGCCGCAGGTGCTGCCGGCCGGCATGAGCTTCGAGTGGACCGATTTGAGCTACCAGCAGGTCAACCAGAGCGGTGCCGCATTGGTCGTGTTCCCGCTCGCGGTACTGCTGGCGTTCCTCGTACTCGCTGCACTCTATGAGAGCTGGACGCTGCCCCTTGCGGTCATTCTGATCGTGCCGATGTGCATGCTGTCCGCGCTTCTGGGTGTATGGGCAATGGGTGGCGACAACAACATCTTCGTCCAGGTTGGACTGGTGCTGCTGATGGGTCTCGCCTGCAAGAACGCCATCCTGATTGTCGAGTTCGCGCGCGAACTCGAGATGCAGGGTCGCGGTATCGTCGATGCGGCGCTCGAGGCCTGCCGCCTGCGTCTGAGGCCGATCATCATGACATCGATTACTTTCACGGCCGCGGTAGTGCCGCTGGTGCTGGCCAGCGGTGCCGGCGCGGAAGTGCGTCACGCACTGGGTGTCGCGGTGTTCGCAGGCATGCTCGGCGTGACTGCCTTCGGTTTGTTCCTCACGCCCGTATTTTATGTAGCCCTGCGAAAAATGGCCGACTACGTCGGACGCTCCCGCATTGTGGACAGTGCCGGCGACGATGCAGCTGTACCGGAGAGCAGCCATGCGTAACACATCGCTAGTGCCCCCCGTCGCAAATAATCGCCCATTCTCGCGGCGCCTTTTTGCGTCTGGCGGCGTTGCGACTCCTCGCAATAGCGGTGCCATTACTCGTCGTCGCGCCTTGCCAGCCACGAAAAGTCGCTCGCGATCTATGGCCGATTATTTACGACGGGGGGCACTAGCCGCTTTCCTCGTGCTTGCCCTCTCGGCGTGCGCGGTTGGGCCGGATTACGAACGCCCGGACACCGCCGCCCCGGCGGAGTTCGCGCGCTACGATTCGGCGATCTATACCGACGCCGAAATGGAAGCCGATTTCTGGCGCCAGCTCGAGGACCCCATGCTGACGAGACTGGTGGACGAAGCGCTTGCCGCGAATCACGATCTCCGAATCGCGCTGGCACGTTACGACCGCTCACGCGCTTTGCTGCGGGAATCGGGCTTCGACCGGTTTCCGACGATAACCGCCGGGGCCACTGCCGCCGATCAGCGAGCGAGCGCCTCCCAGTTTCCTGGCGCGACACGTTCAGAGCGCGACGGCGAAAGCTACGACGCTTCGATATCGGCGGCCTGGGAACTCGATTTCTTCGGCCGCGTGCGGCGCAATCTGCAAGCCCAGCGAGCGGAAGCCGAGGCGAGCGCCGCGGACTTGAGCGTCGTCCAGGTCAGCGTCGTAGCAGAACTTGCGCAGAGTTACTTTCAGCTACGCGGTCTCCAACAGCAGCTCTCCGTCGCCCGCAACAACGCCGACAATCAGCGCGGTTCCCTGGAACTGGTGCAGGCAAGACTGGACGCCGGCAGCGGCACCCAGCTGGACGTCGAACAGGCCCGCAGCCAGCTTGAAAGCACCCTGGCGCTCATACCGGCGCTGGAAAGCGAGATTGCGGTAACTGCGCACCGGGTCGCGGTGCTGACCGGACGACAGCCTGCCGCGATGATCGCGGAACTGGAAGCTCCGGCGCCGCTGCCGACACTACCCGCTCACATTCCGGCCGGCGCGCCTGGCGATCTGCTGCGGCGGCGTCCCGACATATTTGCCGCCGAGCGCCGTCTTGCAGGGGCGACAGCGAGAATCGGCGTTGCCACGGCCGACCTGTTCCCGAGCTTTACGCTGGGCGGACTGATCGGCACGCAGGCTATCGACACCGATGCGCTGTTCGAGCGCGACAGCGAAACGCGTTCGATTGCGCTCGGCGTCGACTGGTCGTTCCTGGACGTAGGGCGTGTGCGCGCCCGGATCGCAGCCGCTGATGCCGACGCCGCCGGTAACCTCGCAAGTTACGAGCAAACGGTGCTGCTGGCACTCGAGGAAACCGAAAATGCGCTGGTGCGTTACGCAAGGCTGCAGCGCGAGCGCGAACATCTTGAAGCCGCCGCGACGGCCGGCAGCGAAGCGGCACGCCTCGCCCGCCTGCGCTTCGACGGCGGCATAGCGGATTTCCTGCAGGTACTCGATGCCGAACGCTCGCAACTGGAAACAGAGGACCGCCTTGTGCAAAGCGAAACCCGCTCTGCGGTGGCCCTGGTTGCGCTGTACCGTGCGATGGCGGGCGGCTGGCCACTCTGACTTCCCGGTGACCCGGTGCCGGGCCTGAACCCCGACAGACTGACGCACGCCCCCGCTGCGGATTGTCCCGTCGTTCAGGTCCGGTACCGATTCTCCCGCCCTCGCTCCCTGGCGTCGGACTTGTGTCGGCGTTGCGGCGACCCTGCATGTTATGGTCGTTCGAACCCCGCCGTTTGCGCAAAGGAGCAACTCAAAAATGAAGTCGAGGAGTATCGCCACTGGCCTGGTGTTTTTACTGACCGTCTCCGCCGCCAACGCGGAACGTAAAATCGCTTTCGCGCCCTATGCCGTGCCGCCCTCCGGTACGGTTGCGATTGTCCTGCAGCAGGAGGCGTGGAACGAGGGCGCTTTCGCCGAAGTCGATGCCGCCTCGGGCGGCGCGCTCAGGCGTGCGGTAAACGCCGTCGCATTCCGCGGCGAGGCAAACCAGCAACTCGACTTGCCCGGCGTCGCGCCTTTCGACCGCGTAATTCTCGTCGGTGTCGGAGACGGATCATTGACCTCTCGCGTATTCGAGGATGCGGGCGGCCTGATCGGCCAGGCAGGCGCCGGAAGCCCGGCCGGGCGCATCGAAATACTGTGGGCAGGGGACGAGAATCATGCCGCCGCGCATCTCGCCTTCGGCGCGGCGCTCGGCCAGTACCGTTTCCTGAAGTACCGTGAACCGGCAGCCGATGAACCCGTAACGGGCGAAGGCGAGTTCGTCGTCCGCACCCCGGAAGCTGCGGCGGATGAAGCGCTGTACCGCACGCAGTGGGCGCCGGTGAGTCGCGCCGTCGCCTTTACCCGGGATGTGATCAGCGAGCCCGCCAACGAAATCTACCCGGAAAGCTTCGTGCAACGGGTGAGAGAAGCGTTTGACGGCATCGCGAACGTTCGCATCGACGTTCTGGACGTGGCGGCGATGGAAAAGCTCGGCATGGGCGGCATCCTTGCTGTCGGCAAGGGAAGCGCGCGGCCGCCTGGACTTCTGGCAGTCAGGTACGGCGGCGGCCGCCGCAATGACGCACCGCTTGCTTTCGTAGGCAAGGGCATCACTTTCGACAGCGGCGGTATTTCACTGAAAGACAATGACGGGATGTGGCGCATGAAGTCCGACATGTCCGGTGCCGC
>Ga0268386_10001781_pt1 | contig 14986 bp, 5 predicted proteins | sample RVTome_15_FD_200260 | JGI IMG/M metagenome (GOLD analysis project Ga0268386, IMG submission 200260) | Soil microbial communities from uranium-contaminated site in the Upper Colorado River Basin, Wyoming, United States - RVT150D86... ...
CGTTGAACAGCTCCGTGAGCATGGTGGCCACGCTCCAGCCATCCAGAATGGCGTGGTGAAAACTAAACGAAAACTGAAACGACTCTTCACTGCGCCGCTCGATCTGAAAGCGCAGCAGCGGCGCCTGACGCCAAACGAAACGATGCTGCTTTTCCGCGGCCAGCCACTGCGCCAGGTATTCATCTTGTTCAACTGCCGACAGCGAGCGCAGATCTCCGATCCGCAGCGGCACCGCTACCTCCTGGTGCACCAACTGCAGCGGCTCACTAAAGTCGCTCAAATTGAACGATGTCCGCAGCACCGGATGCAGATCGATCAGTTGTTGCAGCGCTGCTTGTAAAGCGTCGCCATCGAATGGCAGCCGTAGATGAAAGCTGAGGATGTCGAGATAAAGTCCGGCCTCGGGAGCTAATTCGCTGTGAAACAGCATGCCCGCTTGTAGTGCCGTCAGCGGATACGCATCCACTACTCCCGCCGGCAGCGCCGCTCGATCCGCTGAGCTGACTAAACTGAATAGTTCGGTGTCTTCAACAGTAGCGGAACTTTCACTCGAACGTTCCAGCTCTTGAGCAAGCTCCTCCACAGTCTGGTATTGGAAGAGTTGCCGGACATTCAACTCCAAACCCATGGCGTTGGCCTTGGCGATCACTTTAATCGTAAGAATCGAATCGCCGCCTAACTCAAAGAAGTTGTCATCAATACCGACTTGCTCTACCCGCAGCACCTCCTGCCAGATATTGCAAAGCATCTCTTCAGTGGTGGTGCGCGGTGGCACATAAGGCCGCTCACTACCAACCTGCACCTCCCACGCCGCCAATTCGCGACGATCGACTTTGCCATTGGCTGTCAGCGGCAACGACTCAAGCGTGACAATTGCGGCGGGGATCATGAACTCCGGCAGCCGCTCGCGCAGGTAGGCTCTCAATTCAAAGGTGCTCTCACTATGGCCATTGGCCTTCGCCACCACGTAAGCCACCAAATACTTCTGGCCGTCAGATTCCTGCCGCATCACTACCGCGCAGTCGCTCACCGACGCGTGCCGCCCCAGCACCGTCTCCACCTCGCCCGGCTCGATGCGATAACCTCGGATCTTCACCTGCGTGTCCACTCGCCCAACGAACTCGAGCGTGCCCTCAGTACTCCATTTCACATAGTCACCGGTCCGGTACAGCCGCTCGCCGCCAACACTGCTGAACGGGTGCGGCACAAACCGCTCGGCCGTCAATTCAGGTTGGTTGCAGTAACCTCGCGCCAGTCCATCTCCGCCGACGTACAGTTCGCCCTGAACGCCGACGGGCACGGGCCGCAGATGTTCGTCTAAAAGGTAGACTTGGACGTTCGTCAGGGGGCGACCGATGGGGACGAGATGCGCCTGCTCGTCGATACTCGTAACCTCTTGCCAGGTCGCGAAGGTCGTCGTCTCCGTTGGGCCGTAGACGTGCAGGAGCCGCCGCGGTGGCCCTTTCTCCAGGACCTCCCTGACCCATATCGGCTCGACCGCCTCGCCACCAAACAGAAGGTGCCGCAGCCCCCGAAAGGCTGCCGGGAGTTCACGCGCCATGTGGTTGAAGAGGGCCGTCGTCAGGAACATGACGGTGACGCCGTGCGCTTCGAGTTGTGCAGCCAACGCGTGGGGCGCGAGCGCTACGTCCTTCTCGATGATGATGAGGCGCGCGCCCGACAGCAGGGCGCCCCAGACCTCGAAGGTGGCGGCGTCAAAGGAACTGTTCGAGACCTGCGCCACCACGTCGGACTCGTCAAGCGTGACGTAGTTCGTGCCGCGGACGAGGTTGTGAATCGCCCCGTGCGGGACAGCGACGCCCTTCGGCTGCCCCGTCGAACCCGAGGTATAGATGACGTAGGCCAGGTGGTCGCTGGAGCTGTCGCTGTCGGCCAGATCGGTAGTGGGTAAGGCCGACCACAACTCGCTCTCTGTGTCCAGACATAGCGGTTGGGCTCGGGTGGAGGCCGCATGGTCCACTAATGACGAATGCCTGGGAATGATGGCCGAATGCGTAAGAATGACCGGAAGCGACACGTCCTCGACTATGAAAGCGAGGCGCTCGGTCGGGTACTCGGGATCGAGTGGCACGTAAGCGCCGCCTGTTTTCAGGATGGCGAGCATCGCGACCACCATCTCGATAGAACGATTCAGGCAAATGCCGACCGGCGTTTCCGCCTCGACTCCCAGTTGCCGTAGGTAGTGGGCCAACTGGTTGGCGCGGCTGTTTAGCTCAGCATAGGAAACGTGCTGCCCCTGGAATGTAAGAGCCGGAGCCTCAGGAGAGAGTGCCACCTGCTCCTCAAAGAGTTCGTGAATACAGCGAGCGTGAGGATACGGCGCCTCAGTGTCATTGAGTTCGACCAGTAATTGCTGCCGCTCGGCGCTGCTCAACAGTTCGAGTTGTGAAATATGCTGCTCCGGATCGCTTACCGCCGATGCGAGTAACCTCTCAAACTGGGTCAGCATTCGCCGGATAGTGCTCGACTGAAAGAGGTCAGTGCTATATTGGATGTCGACCCTGATCCGATCTCCGTCGACGATCAAGAGAGTTAAATCCAGCTTTGATAAGGAGAGTTCTTCTATACCCCCACCGACGGTGAGTTCCGGTAGTTCCAGGTCGTCCGTGAACGCGTATTGAAGCACCAGCTTCACCTGGAAAAGAGGCGCGTGGCTAAGGTTGCGGTCCGGGTTCAACATGTCAACCACTTTCTCGAACGGCGCGTCCTGATGCGCATAGCCGTTTAACGTCACTTCTTTCACACGCTCGAGCAAGTCGCTAAAGGTTGGATTACCGGCGAGATCTGCACGTAACACAACTTGATTCACGAAGAAGCCGATAAGCGATTCGGTCAGCTCGTGATTACGATTGGCGACGTCTGCGCCGACTAGAAAATCGGTCTGCCCGCTGTACCGTGACAACAAAACCTCGAAAGCAGCCAGCATCGTCATGAATAACGTCACGCCTTTGCGGCGACCTAACGCTTTCAGCAGGTGTGAGAACTCGGAAGAGAGCATTAAGGTCTCATGCGATCCATGTCCCGTAAATACCGCCGGACGCTGGCGGTCGGCGGGCAACGCCAACACGTGTGGCGCACTCGCCAAATGTTGCCGCCAGTAGTCCAGGTGTTGTTCGAGCACTGGTCCCATGAGCCATTGGCGCTGCCAAATGGCGAAGTCGGCATACTGGGAGGGCAATTCGGCGAGTGGGGATGGACGACCTTCAGCGAAGGCTGAGTAGAGATCGGTGATTTCGCGAGTTAGTATACCCAACGACCAGGCGTCGGAGATGATGTGATGTGTGGTAAGCACGATCGCGTGTTCATGTTCACTGATTCGTAGTACCACAACACGCAGCAACGGACCGCGCGTCAAGTCGAAGGGCCTTAGTCGCTGTTCAGGTGAAAGTTTTGATACTTGTCTCTCTCGTTCACTTGCCGGTAATCCCTGCAGATCGATCACGCGGGGATTCAGTTTGATCTCCGAAGAAACGATCTGCATTGGTTCGTCGGCCACGAGCTCGAACGTTGTCCGCAGTACCTCGTGTCGCCTTAGCACCTCATTTAACACCTGCTCGAGCAGCGGAACGTTGAGCTTTCCAGTTATCCGCAACGCTTCCATGCAGTTGTAGGCAGGATTGCCGGGATCCAATTGCGCGATGAACCAGAGGCGCTGTTGCGCAAACGAGAGCGGGCAAGGCTCTCCAGGGACACGCTTCGGGATTCCCTGTTGCTTGCTTGCCTTCCTCGCCTTGCTAGCTTTCAGCTCGTACGCAAGTTTTGCCAGTTGCTCGGGAGAAAGATTAGCGATTTGACGGGAAAGGGTACTCATTTAAACCTCCGTTCGATCACCGCAGAACACACTGGCCTTAGTCACACCATCACTCGCATTTCGCAACCACTACGTGAACCATGGGACTTTCTCAGATCGCGTGTGAGGTTGATTCGCTTGAGCCAGCGATCCGTGCCGTCATACCTTGCCTTGAATGCTTTTCTGCCGTGCACGATCCGGTAGTTGTCGATGAAGAAACAATCGCCGGGTTGCAGGACGACCTCGTGTAGGTTGTCGTCGATGGTTTGGCCCAACGCATTCAGCGCTGCACCTGCTTCATCATCGAGTGGCGTCGTGAAGTACGGATCGAGACGAATGTAAGGCGCTTGCCGGCTGCCGAAGAGCATGGGAATTTTCGGGGGTGCGGAGTTTAGCTCTTTGATCTTCTCGTAAGCAGAGTTGGTGACTTGATCGGCACCGAGTTCTCTGCTCTGCTTGCGCAGATCCGATTCGTTCTTTTCCAGGTGCGACTCGTCGGGCCTGATGAGGTAACGCGGCTGGAACAGAACATCGAGCTGCTCCTGAGACAAACGAGAGAGGTCCGGCGCGCCGATCAACGTCCCCACGCGATCCGGATTGCGCAGGCACATTAGTCCGAGGTAATCGGCACGGTAGGGGTGAAAGGCGTCCTCACTATGCCACCACAGCACTTGTTCGCTGCCGGAGCCGAGCTGGTCGTATCTGTCGGCCTCGATCGGGAACACATCGTGCATCAGGTAGCCATCCTGTTGCGTGGCCCACGCAAAAGCATCGCCGAGCAGAGAACCGTACAGCACAAACATGATCTGCTCTTTCAGCGAGATTGCGGTATCCAGCTTCCACTTCCAGTGTGCAGGAGTTTTGCCGAGCCGGGTGTTGTCGATCGGATACCCTGAGATCACACACACTCCGTCTGCAGGCTCTTGAAGTCTGAAGTCAGTCAGAAACTCTCGAACGCATCGCGGCAACTCGTGCGCATAAACCGGCGCGCGCCGTATGAATTCCGCCTCCTCAACCGACTTATGTTCCAACGCAATCTCATGAGTCAGGGCTTGCACAGCCTCGATTTCATGGGCGGATAAAGAAAGTGCCCACATAATTCCTCCTTCGCGTTGCGTCACAATTGGGTGATTACGCCGATGAAGCGATTTTATGAACGGAAGTAACCTGCGGCTGAAATTGGTGGTATTTTTCGAGATGTTCGGACAGACGCGAGAGCCCCTCGGTTAGCTCCCTGGTCGAGCAGCCAAAGCCCAGCCTTACATGGTTTGGCTGGCCGAAACTCGTTCCCGGCACTAAAAGTACACTGTATTCGCCGGCCAATTGCCGGCAGAAATCTTCGACATCAGCGACATCGTGCAAACGCATGAACGCGCAGACGCCACCTTGTGGGCGAACCACGCTGACGAACTCACGGTGAAGGTTGGTCCACGATAAGAGTAGTTCGAGATTTTGACGAGCCTGGGCGAACCGAGGCTTAACTAAGAGATCGCCGTTTTCAATCGCTCGCGTGGCGACGTGCTCGACCAGCGGTGAGAGAGCCAATGTCGTGTAATCGCGTAAGCGTACCAAACGGTCCAGCACGTCCGGCGCTGCGAGACACCACCCGACACGCAATCCCGGTAAGCCATATGCCTTTGAGAGTGTTCCGAGTGTGATGAACCGATCGTATCGCTCACCCGGGTCTGTCAGTACTGGACTGTCGTAGGTGAGCTCGGCAAAGGCCGCATCCCAAACCAGATAGGCGCCTACGCCTGCGGCCAATTCGATCAACTGGTCCTGTTCTGCCGGTGTCAGCGAAGCGCCGGTTGGGTTATGAGGAAAATTCACCACAATCATGCGTGTGTTAGGACCGATCAGATCTCGAGCTTCGTTGAGATCGGGCCGGAACGAGTTTTCGAATAGCATCCGCCAGTGCTTCAGTCTGCACCCGATAGATTCAGCAATCGAGAATAGTTGCTGGTAGGCCGGATCGAGCACGACAACTTCGTCGCCGGGCTCGAGCAAAGAGTGCATAACCAGGTAGATCGCTTCGCTCGAGCCGTTTGTCGCCATGACGCGTTCGTTGTGGCCGTTGGCAAAACGATTACCTATGGCAGTGCGTAATTCCGGAGCGCCGAGCGTCATGCTGTCACGCAGGACGATGCGATCGAGATCGTCAGGTGTGATGTTGAGGAGTTGGCGTATTTCCCCGAATGAAAAATTCTCAACACCACTACTGCCTATATCGATCTCGGTGTTGAAGTAATAGTCCCGCATCCAGTGCTCGAGACGAGCTGGTACGACTTCCATGAGCAGAACCCGCCTTTCGTTTGATTTAGTTGTTGTTGTGGGTTATGCCTGTCCGAGGGCGGAGAGGGCCTGGGCCATGTCTTCGCTGTCGATTTGTTCGATCTGGCTCTGTACGATCACTGGCGCGATCGTGGCGACTGTTGAGGCTTCAAACAGCGCGCGCAATGGAATATCGACGTTGAAGCTTTCACGCAACCGAAACATCAGGCGCGTGGCCAGGAGCGAATGTCCGCCAAGATCGAAGAAGTTGTCGTTGATACCGACACGCTCGACTTTCAAAATCTCGGCCCAGAGACCTGCGAGCTCTCCCTCCAACTCAGTTCTCGGTGCGACGAAGTTGTCGTCGATATTGCGACTGGATTTCGAGAGTTCTGAGAGGCGCTGGCGATCGATTTTTCCGTTCGCTGTGAGGGGTAATGAGTCGAGCGGGAAGAACGTATCCGGGACCATGTGAGCCGGCGTTCGCCCTTTGAGGTATTCGCGCAATTGCGCGGTGTCCCGCGTACCATTTTTCATCACGACATATGCGACGAGTTGTTTGTCGGCATCAGCAGCGTCGTGCGCAGATCCATTTTTGTGCTGGTCCAACCACACGGCCAGCAGGCTTTGTTTATTCGGCGTAAATTTCGCAAAACGTTCAATTGTATTCATGATCTTGTGCCTCTTGTACCTTTTTGTGGCTCTATTTGACTGCCTTGACGACGACCATGGAGTCGGCGAACCAGTAGTGACAATCCTCAGGTGGGTAGAGTGGCCGGCACACTATGACCTCAAACGAGCGGAAGTACTTTTGAATCAACCGCTGGTGCCTGCGACTTAACGTGTCGATCTCGTTTGTGTACCAGGTGAAGATGCCGCCCGGCCGCAAAACCCTCGCCGCCACGGGGAAGAAATCTTCCGCCATCACGACGTTGTCAATCACCTCACGCAAGTACTCGTCTTCAAACGTCGGTACTGTGTCGAAAAACACACCGTCCATTGATTCGTCTGCCACCTGGTGGTGAGTATCGTGCCAGCGACCATGAAGCAGGCGAATGTCCCGGCCGGGAAACTGCTTCTTCCATTCGTGGAAACGTTTCACCACTTCATCGTTGGCTTCCATGATTGTGTATGACCTGACGCCATACTTTTGAATGCAGGTAGCAGAGAGAGCCATGCCGAAGCCGGCCTCCAGTATGTCGCCATGTGATTCGGTTACGACCTTCGCCATCGCGTCCATCAACGGCAGTTCCCAGTCCTGCATTACCTGCTGGCCCGCAATGATCAGGTTATGTTCATCGTAGGCGGCCTCGTGTGCACCCCAGGGGACCGTCTCCAAACGTGGCCGCGCGGATCCGGCAACAAACCGTCTCGATTGCACGTCGAGGTGTTTGAGATCGGAAGTAAGCTCGTCGAGCGCACGGCGGAGCAGCCAGTTTCTCTGTGCTTCCTTCGGTGGCTTGATGAAGTCTTCGTCTTTCAACTTGAGCTGCACTTCGAACTGCGGGAACCTTCTGATGGTGATCCGTTCGCGATCCTGATCGAGTTGCAGTTCCATGGCGAGTATCGTTTCGCTCTCGTCCTCGGAGAGGGCTTCGATCCTTCCAAAGAGCTGTTCGGCTTCCTCGGCGCTCAGCGTCGCGAGTCTGTCTGCGACGACGTCTTGACTTGCGAATTGCACCGCACCGTCAGCTCCCCGCTTGAACAGGCGGTTGCGTCCGTTTTCGTTTGTCCCCAATGTAACTACTGCGTCCTGGACCTCGGGGTGTTGTTTCAAAAGTGCCTCAATACCGTCGGGCTCAATCCTGAAACCACGAATCTTCAGTTGATGATCGACTCGACCTTGGAACAGTAGATTTCCGTTGGCAAGACCGCGGGCGAGATCGCCGGTCTTGTACATTCGCGCGCCCGGAGTCTGGCTGAAAGGATCTGGAATGTACCGCTCGGCAGTTAACTCCGGATGGTTCAGGTAACCACGCGCGAGGCACTCCCCGCCTACATAGATCTCACCCGAAATATTTGGCGGCACCGGTCGCAGGTACGGATCGAGTAAGTAGAGCTGCGTGTGTGGAAGCGCCCGGCCGAGTGGCAGATCGGTGATTGCTTGATCGGATCGCGGCACGTCGTAAACAGTCGAGGTGATGGTCGTTTCCGTTAAGCCATAGACGTGAATCAACGGCACGCCGAACCCCTGCCACGCGGCGAGTAGTTTGTTTGAGACTTTCTCGCCGCCGATGATCACGAAACGCAGTGTTTCGGGCAAACGCGTTGGGCGTGCGGACAGGATTCTCACCCACTCGTGCCAGTAAGCCGTCGGCAACTCCATTCCGGTGATCTGCTGCTGTTCGATAACGCGCACCAGATCCGCGGGCACGAGCGGATGTTCGCCATCGCTGAATACGATAGTCGCTCCGCACAACAAGGTCGGGAAGATCTCTTCAAGCGCTACATCGAAACTCGGAGAAGCAAACTGCAATATGCGATCGCTCGCGCGCAATCCGATTCGCTCGCTGAAATCCAGGCAGTACTTCGTTAGTGCATCGTGCGTGATGAGAACGCCGTTTGATTGGCCGGTGGAGCCGGAAGTGTAGATGGCATAAGCAAGAGTATCGCCGCCCGCCGTAGCAGACGGATCATACACACCCTCCTGCGCTATTTCCGCGGCTGAAACATCAAGGCTGATCACCTTTGCACCGGAACCAGGAAGTGCGCCGCCGAGAGCTTCCTGCGTCAGAAGGATCGGGGCCTTCGCGTCCTCAAGCATGAACGCCAGTGTCTCCGGCGGGTACGATGGATCGAGCGGCACAAACGCAGCTCCGGCCTTTAGTACCGCGAGTAGCGCAACTATGAGCTCGTACGATTGTTCCAGGTGAACAGCAACAAGCGTTTCTGGCTTTGCGTGGTGACGTTTTAAGTAGCGAGCAAGTTGATTGGCACGCTGATTCAACTCAGCGTACGTGAATTTGCGATCATTGAAAACAACCGCGAGCGCTTCAGGCGTGCGCGCGACCTGCTCTTCGAATAATTGATGAACAAGTTTATTTGCATTCATATCAGTTACACCCCAACGTGTTAGTAGTACCTGAATTTCGCTGCCAGAGGTCAAAGGCAGCTCGAGTATGCGCTGTTCCGGAGCTTTGACTATCTCCTCCAGCAGGTTACGAAAGTGACTCATCATGCGCTCGATGGTTGTCGCATCAAACAAATCAGTTGCGTAGACAACATCGCCGGCGAGTCCACTTTCACTTTCAGTCATTATCAAGTTGAGATCGGTCTCTGACGACACCTCCTGCTCGTCGAGCAGAGTGAACCTCAAACCGCGCACCTCCAATGGCTCGAGTGGCGCATTCTGCAAAGTGAATTCAATCTGGTAGAGCGGCGTGCGATTCAAACTGCGTTGCGGCTGGAGCATCTCAATGATCTGCTCAAACGGCACATCCTGATGCTGGTAAGCTGCGAGCGTCATCTGCTTCACACGCTTCAACAGATCGAGGAAAGTCGGATTGCCTTTCATGTCTGTGCGCATCACCAGCATGTTGACAAAGAACCCGATCAAACCTTCAGTTTCGTCACGGTTACGATTCGCGATCGCGGTGCCGACAGCAATATCCGTCTGACCACTGTAGCGATACAGCAGTGCGTCAAGCGCCGCCAGCAGGACCATGAACAGTGTTACTCCTTCGCGCTGGCTCAATGTCTTGAGTTGTTGAGTAAGCTCTTTCTTCAATTCGAACGTCACTCTCCCGCCACGGAAACTTGCAATGTCCGGCCTGCGACGATCTGACGGCAACTCCAGCACGGACGAAACGTTCGTTAACTGCGCCCTCCAGTATGACAACTGCTCGTCGAGTACATCGCCCTGAAGATGCTCACGCTGCCACACGGAAAAGTCGGCATACTGAATGGGCAAAGCAGGCAGGGGCATGGGAGCACCACTCGCGAATGCGTCGTAAAGCGCTTGCATTTCGCGAGAGAGGATGCCCATGGACCACCCGTCGCTGATGCTATGATGTAAAGTCAATAGCAACGCATGCTCCTGCTCGCCGAGCACTACGATCAGAGCCCGAATCAATGGACCACGCGAGAGGTCAAATGGATGTTGACGCTCGGCATCAGCAAGTTGCTTTAACGTCGAGCCACGCTCTTCCTGCGGCACGTCGCTCAAGTTCATACTCCGTAATGACATGGGAGTGAACGGCTCAACGCGTTGAACAGGACGCCCGCCAACAGTGTCGAAGACTGTATGAAGGACCTCGTGTCTGCGAATGATCTCGTTGAGACTTAGTTCAAGTACTCTGACGTCGAGCGGGCCGGCGATCAGTATTGCCTGGAAAGAGTGGTACAACGGATCGCCGGGTTTTAACTGCTCCAGAAACCAGAGACGTTGCTGTGAAAACGATAGGGGCAACTCTCGATCGCGAGATACAGGCACGATCGGCGGTAATGAGGCCGCGCTTTCGGGCGCGGAAGAATCGATGTGCGTCGCGAGCTTCGCGACCGTGGGATTCTCAAACAATGCACGCAACGGCAACTCCACACCCGTTGACTTTCGCACCCGCACCATTACCCGGGTCGCCAGTAACGAATGCCCGCCGAGCTCAAAGAAATTATCGTGTAAAGAGATTTTCGGTAGCCCCAGCAGGTTGGCCCAGATCTCTGCGACCAACTGCTCCGTGGCCGTGCGCGGCGCCACATACTCGCCTCTGCCCGTGCGCTCCTGCAATTGCGGCAGCGCGCGCCGATCTATCTTGCCGCTCAGCGTGCGCGGCAATTTTTCCATCACCACAAAGGCCGACGGCACCATCGCGCTCGGCAAGCGCTCCTGTAAGTAGAGGCGCAAGGCATCCAGTTTCAACTCACCGTTGCCGACCACGTACGCGCACAGGAAATTCCCACCAATCGTATCTTTCCGATCGATTACCGCCACCTCTTTTACACCCGCGAAACCGCGCACCACGCTGTTCAGCTCTTCCAGCTCTACTCGCACCCCTCTGATCTTCACTTGCTGATCCTTGCGTCCCAGCAGCTCGACGTTGCCGTCATCCAACAGGCGACCGAGGTCGCCCGTCTTGTAGACGATGTCGTTGGGATCGTTACTGAACGGGTTTTTGATAAAGACTTCGGCGGTCAGTTCCGGCTGTTTGTAATAACCATGACTGCGATACGGAGTGCTGATGTAGATCTCGCCGATTATGCCTGTCGGACAGATACGCCCCTCTTCGTCAACAATCAAAGCGCGCGCACCAGGCATCGGCTTTCCGACGGGCACCGACCAGCGTTTCTCATCACCCGGCTGCACCTCGTAGATAAACTTGGCCATGGTCGTTTCGGACGTGCCGTAGAGGTTGATGAGCTTCACCCGCTCGCCGAAGACGGCTTTCCACCGTCCCACGTCTGCCGGCAACAAAGCTTCCCCGGCCAGCAGCACGTACCGCAGGGCCCCAAACTGCTCGGCGTGGAGCTCTTCATTGAGGAGGGCACGGAACAACGTCGGCACACAATGGATCACACTGATCGCTTCTCGCTCCAGCCATGAGACCAGTTCTTTCGCGTCCGTGACCAGCTCGTTGTATTCGGGAACACAGATGGTGCCACCAGCGCAAAGTGGCACGAAGATGTCGCGCAGCGAGCCGTCAAACGACAGCGGTAACAGCTGACTGACGCGATCGTCCTTACCAATGCGCAAGCTCTCGATTTGCCAGCGTATGAAATGTTCTATGCCCTTCAGGCGCCCCGCGATGCTCTTCGGGCGCCCAGTGGAGCCGGAAGTGAAATAGATGTAACAGAAGTCGTCCGGCGCCGCCGGTGCGGCTGCCTTTGCTGCTAAGACGTCGTCCAGCGCAAGCTGATCCAACCGCCGGTACTTGTCCAGGCTGAGCACTTTGCCCTGCGCGAACCCGTTGAGCCGTGACACCAAATTCGATTCGCTGATGAACAGGTCGGGAGCGACTTCCCTGACCATTGTTTCCAGCCGCAGCTCCGGCAGGAGCGGATCGAAGGGAACGAACACAGCGCCGGCTTTCAGCACCGCTATAATGGAAGTGATCGCATCGACCTTGCTGTCGAGAAGAATGGCTACGATGGTGTCCTTCTTCGCGCCGCCTGAGAGCAGCAGGTGAGACAACTTGTCAGTGCGTCGCTTTAGCTCACCGTAGGTGATACGCGTGTCGCCACATGAGATTGCTACCTGCTCCGGCGTGTTCTCAGCTATCCGGTCGAATAAGCGCTGCACACTTTCATGTTTCATAGTTTTCTTGCCTCCGCCACCTGCCGCGCGATAATCGCCAGCGGATCTATGCAACTGTAACCGCGTTGCTGCAGACCTGAGGGTGCGAACTGCTTAGCGAGTAGATGAATTTCGGAGCAGGCCGCGATAAACGAGTCCACTCGATGGCGCGCAAGCAGCGTTTCGACAAATAACCGCGCTTCCAGTAGATTGCGATTGAGTTTCACTTCGTAGATCAGCTCGTGCATCTGTCGCTGTTCGGCCTCGGACGGAAAGACGAAGTAGTTCCGTGCCAGTTCCCAACGCGGGTGCCGTTGCAGTAACTCCAGCTTGATAGTGCCGGTTGAGCTGATCACGAGTTGCTTTTTCTTGAGCGACTCGACTGAGGAAAAGATGGCGTCTGTAAGTGAGATAATTCGTTCTCGCAACGCGCCGGGCACTTGTGGGAGAAGGTAATGGATCGTCATGCAACAGATGACGAGTTGCGATGCGCCCATGTCGCAAAGCAATTCCAACGCATCGATCAGCCTGGTGAGTAGCAGTTGAGTCTCGCCACGCAGGAACGCCTCTGTTCGATCGGGGAATACCGGATCCGAATACATAAGCACGGCGGGCGCCGCCTGTTCCTGCGGTGACACCTCACCGCTGAACTCGTAGATAGTTTTGACAAACTCCGCCGACGCGAGCCCACCCATACCACCTAAAACACCAAGCACCGGTTTATTCATTTTGTTACTTTTGTGCCTTTTCGTGGCTTCAATTGAAGTTGGGAAGATTAAACGTATCCAGAAAGATACCGAATGTGAGCACGATGATGAGGAGGTCGTCTTCGAATGGCAGATTCAGCTTGAAACCGCTCTGAGTGTATTCCGCTCGTAAACGATCGATCACGTCTGGATTGAAATAACCCTGTCGCTTAATGCGGTCGTGCGATACCATATCGTTAATCCACTCGATGCCGTGCTGCAACAAGTAAGGACTGCCCGGCGCGTGAAAACCGAATTTCTCACGTTTCATGATTTCTCGTGGCAACAGATCCTCAGCCACTCGCTTAAGAATGTATTTCTCGATGTAGTTGTGAAGCTTCAGGTCAGGTGGAATTCGGGTTGAAAACTCCACCACATCGATATCAAGAAAAGGGTAACGACCCTCAACTGAATTTGCGAGCGTCATTCGATCGCCGTGATCCGAGATCAGGTGATCCGAGAGCCGCAACCTAAAATCCAGATACGAGCGTTGGTGAAGCGGATGCCTGCCGCGCAAACGTTCTTTATTGATTAAGCCGTGGTTGAAACAATCGACCTCAGGGTACACCTCGTTCACGCGCGCGGAGTACAATGTCTGCTTCACTTCTCGCACCGCGAGATGGTCCTTTTCGTAAAAGAAGTCTCTGTCACCCCACAGTTTTTCCCGTAACTCATCTTCGAGCGCCGTGTCGAGGTCATTACTCTTCGACTCGCGGTCGCGAAAACTGTCAAAGCGATAGCCGACGTAGCCGGCAAACAACTCGTCGGCGCCTTCACCAGTCAGGACCACCTTGACCCCCGCATTCTTTGCCGCTGCGGAAAGTGCCATTGAACACGTGTTATAGCTTTCACGCACGGGACACTCACAGTGATAGACCATGCGCGACAATCTCTCGACGATCTCAGACCAGTCAAAAATGATCTCGTTGTGAATCGAGCGCGTGAACCTGGCCATTAACCTCTGATGTTTTGTTTCCGAGATGTCCACGTCTGTAAAGCCGACGGAGAATGAATGTCGTCTGGTATTTGGCGCAACTTGATTAATCAACGCTCCGATCAACGAAGAATCCAATCCGCCGCTGAGATAAAAACCCACCGGTACATCTGATTGCAGTCGATACCGCACGGATCGGGTAAGCAGTTCTTTCAACTCGTCGACATACTCGTTCTCGGACTTGCTGATCGAACTGGCGCCGAGCGGCGGATAATCGAGATCCCAGTATTCCCTGACTGAGACTTCTCCATTCTCAACCACCATGTAGTGCCCGCTCTTCAGACTCTTGATGCCTTTGAACATCGTGCGTGGACTCACGAGGCCTGGAAACGAAAGTGTCTGGTCCAAACCGGTTAGATCTACTTCGCGCGACGCCTGCGGATGTTCGAGGATGGCCTTGATTTCAGAAGCGAAGATGAACAAGCCATTAATAATCGAGTAGTGAAGCGGGTTGATGCCGAAATGATCGCGTGCCAGAAAGAGCCGCCGGTGCTTGCGGTCGTAAATGACAAAGGCAAACTGGCCATTGATCTTGTCAAGGAAATCTATCCCATGCTCTTCGTACAGGTGCAGCAGGACTTCAACATCAGAGTTGGTTCGAAAGCTATGGCCCTTCTGGATCAATACTTTTTTCAACTCGAGATAGTTGAAGATCTCGCCATTGCACATCAACACCACGGAACCGTCTTCGTTGTAGATCGGTTGGTCGCCACTCTCCAGATCGATAATGCTCAAACGCCTGAAGCCCAGCGCCACAGAATGATCAACAAAATATCCGGCAGAGTCGGGGCCACGATGGACCAGCTTGTCAGTCATGCGCACCAACAGCTCTTGATCGGGCTTGCGCTCACTGCGCATATCAATAAAACCTGCCAGGCCGCACATAAAAACCTTCAGAATAGAGAACAAGTCACGAAGAGGGGCCTGCCCCCGCTGTT
>Ga0268386_10001782_pt1 | contig 14979 bp, 9 predicted proteins | sample RVTome_15_FD_200260 | JGI IMG/M metagenome (GOLD analysis project Ga0268386, IMG submission 200260) | Soil microbial communities from uranium-contaminated site in the Upper Colorado River Basin, Wyoming, United States - RVT150D86... ...
GGCCGGTCGCTACGCGCTCAAGTACTTCGTCATTAGCGTCGGCGTGCTGTTCAGCTACGACCTGTTTCTGTACTCGCAGGCTCAGCTCGTCAACGGCGTCGAGGCGGCGAGCTGGGACGCGCGCGGCCTGGTGAACGCGCTGGTATTGCCGCTGATCACGCTCGGGGCGCGCAACAACCCGCAATGGTCGCTCAAGGTGTTCGTCTCGCGCCAGGTCGTCTTCTACACCACGACCTTTCTCGCGGTCGGAGCGTACCTGTTGTTCATGGCGTTGGGCGGCTACGTGATACGGCTGTACGGCGGCACCTGGGGTCGCATCGCCCAGCTGGTGTTCTTTGCCGGGGCAGGTGCGGTGCTCGCCTCGCTCGTGGCCTCAGCCAGCCTGCGCCGCCGGTTGCGGGTGTTCCTGAGCAAGCACTTCTATCGCAACAAGTACGATTACCGCGTCGAATGGCTGCGCTTCATCGAGACGCTGTCGGTACGCGACCCGGAGATCGGGACGCGTGAGAACGCAGTGCGCTGCGTGGCGCAGATCGTCAACAGCGCGGGCGGCGTCCTCTATATGGCCGGGGAGGGGATCGACGCGCTCGTACCGGTGGCAGGGTTTCCTGCTGGTACGTTTTCGGTCACCCGCTATCCGACCGTTGCGGCCGACGACGAAATGGTCGGCTTCCTGCGCCGCACGCAATGGGTCATAGATCTGGTCGAGTATCGACGCGCACCCGACTTCTATCAGAACCTCACGTTTCCGGAGTTCCTGCAGGGCCAGAATCGCCTGCGACTGGTGCTGCCGATCATGCAGCATGACTCGTTGCTCGGCTTCGTGCTGCTGGCCGATCCGCCGCCCCCATTCGAGCTGACCTACGAGGACCGCGATCTGCTACGGACCGCCGGCCGGCACGTGGCGACGCACCTGGCGCAGCACGAAGCCGATCGCAAGCTCGCGGAGAGCCGGCAGTTCGAGGCCTACCACCGCTTGACCGCGTTCGTGATGCACGATCTCAAGAACCTGGCGGCCCAGCTGTCGCTGATCGTGGCGAATGCGGAGAAGCACCGACGCAACCCGCAGTTCGTCGACGATGCGATCGGGACGATTGCCAACTCGACCGCGCGCATGCAGCGGCTGATCGAGCAGCTCCAGGGCCGCGAGGTTCAGAGCCTGCGTCGTCGCGTGTCTCTGGCAGAGGCCGCGAGACAGGCATGTCGCCGTTGCGAGGGCCGGAGGCCGCTACCGGTGTTCGTCGACAACAGCGCCGAACCACTGGTGGAGGCGGATCCGGACCGGCTCGCGATGATGATCGAGCACGTGGTGCGCAACGGCCAGGACGCTACACCGGAGGACGGGTCAGTGTCGGTGAGCATCCGATCCGACACCGAATGGGTCACCCTTCGCATCGAGGACACCGGGTCGGGCATGTCCCCCGATTTCGTCCGCGACCGACTGTTTAGGCCGTTCGACACGACCAAGGGAAGCAAGGGGATGGGGATCGGCGCTTATCAGGTGCGCGAGTACCTGAATACGCTTGGCGGGCGGGTCCAGGTAAAGAGTGAGCCTGGGACCGGCACCCGGGTCGATCTGCATTTCCCACTCCCCGGCGCTATCGCCGACACCGGATAGAGCCTGAACCCGTATCACAAATCAGACTCGTATCTGCTTGTATCATTGTCGAAACCCCGAGCCGGACCGGCCGGGGGTCGGAGCGTTCGTGGCCGAGGACAAGCCCAAGCTACTGATCGTCGAGGATGACCCCGGGCTGCAGCGACAGCTCAAGTGGGCCTTTGACGACTTCGAAGTGATCGTCGCCGATTCGAGGCAGGCGGCGCTCGCGGGGGTGCGCCGGCATGAACCACCAGTTGTCCTACAGGATCTCGGCCTCCCGCCCGACCCCGAAGGAGTCTCGGAAGGGTTTACAACCTTGCTTGAGATCCTGAGGCTGGCGCCGCACACGAAAGTGATCGTCGTCACCGGGCAGCTCGACCGAGACAATGCGGTCAAAGCGGTCGGGCAGGGAGCCTATGACTTCTATCAGAAGCCCGTGGACATGGATGTGCTGCGCCTCATCGTGCAGCGCGCCTACCAGATCCACGACCTCGAGGCGAGGAACCGGGAGCTGGCCCGCGAGCAGGCGCGGATGCCCCTCGCAGGCGTCATCGCCATGAGCGAATCGATGATGCGGGTCTGCCGCATGATCGAAAAGGTTGCCCCGACGAATGCGACGGCACTGCTGCTCGGCGAGAGCGGGACCGGGAAGGAGCTCCTCGCGCAGGCGCTCCACGCGTTGAGCCCGAGGGCCGGCCAGAGCTTCGTCGCCATCAACTGCGCCGCCATTCCGGATACGCTGCTCGAGAGCGAGCTCTTCGGCTATGAAAAGGGCGCGTTTACCGGGGCTGTGCGCCAGACGCCGGGCAAGTTCGAGCTGGCCGACGGCGGAACGCTGTTTCTCGACGAGATCGGCGACATGCCGCTGCCCCTGCAGGCGAAACTTCTGCGGTTCCTGCAGGACCGGGTCATCGAGCGCATCGGCGGCCGCGAGCGGATCGCGGTCGACGTGCGGATCGTCTGCGCGACCAACAAGGATCTGTCGGCGCTGATCGAGCGCAACGAGTTCCGCCAGGATCTCTTCTACCGGATCAGCGAGGTCACGATCCGCATTCCGCCCCTGCGCGAACGCCCGGGCGATGCGGTGGTGATCGCGCAGGCGGTCATGGAGCGCCGCGGGCGCGAGCACGGCCGCGCCTTGCGTGGCTTTGCGCCGGATGCCCTCAAGGCGATCCAGGCCTATCCGTGGCCGGGCAATATCCGCGAGCTCGAAAACCGCATAAACGGTGCGGTGATCATGACCGAGGGCAAGTACATCGGGGCCGACGACCTCGGTCTGCCGGCCGATTCGCCGGACCTCGAATGGCTCAATCTTCGCAGTGCCCGGCAGCGGGCTGAGAGCGAGGCGATCCGCCAGGCGCTCGCCGTCGCGAGCGGCAACCTCTCGAAGGCCGCCGAGCTGCTCGGGATCACGCGGCCGACGCTCTACGATCTGCTCGACAAGAACGGCATCACCGTTCCGGAGCGCGCGGCGGAAGGCTGACATGAAGAACGACGAATACCCCGGAGCTCCTGCGTGATCGGCCCCATCCGATCCCGTCCCACAGCGTTGTCAGCCATCGTGCTCGCGGGCCTGCTCTGGCCGCTCGCGGCCTGCGCGCCGAGCGGCGAGAAACTGCTTGCGCGCGCCGAAGAGCAGCTGGCCGGCGGCGAATACCGCGCGGCGATGATCGACCTGCGCAATTACCTCGCCCGCAACCCGGATGATCCGCGGGCACGGGTGCAGCTCGGGCTCGCGATGCTGGAGCTCGGCGACGTCACTGCCGCTGAGGCCGAGATCGCCAAGGCAACCAGTCTCGGGGCGGGACGCGAACAAACGCTCGTCGTCGAATGCCGGCTGATGATCGCGCGCGCGGCCTACCAGAAAGCACTCGACCAGTGCACGTCTTCGGGGGATGGCGCGATCCGCGCCGCCGACCTGAGCGTGGTGCGCGGGGATGCGCTGCTCGGTCTCAGGCGTTACGAGGATGCCCGGGCCAGTTTCGAATCGGTGCTGCGGTCTCAGCCGGAGAATCTCAATGCCCTGCAAGGCCTGGCCGCCGCCGCATTCGGCGCCGAAGGCATCGAGGGCGCGCGCCCGGTTTTCGCGGCGGCGCCGGAGCAGCTACGCCGCAATCCGCGCTACTGGCTCGCCCTCGGGTCGCTGGAATTGCGGGCCAATGCGCTTCCCGAAGCCGAGAAGGCCTTCGAGGCCGCGCTTGCCCGCTCGTCGGACGACAAGGAAGGGGCAGATACCCTCGGGGCGCTCGCCGGTCTCACCGAGGTCCAGCTGCGGCTCAACAAGCAGGAGGCCGCGAAGGCCAACAGCGAGCGCCTGCTCGCTGCGGCGCCGAAGAGCCGCATCGCGAAGCTCCTGAGTGCGCAGGTTGCCACGAGCGGGAGCGACTTCGGGCGTGCCCGTGAGCTGCTCGAAGAACTGGTGAGCGCCAATCCCGACGATCTCCAGGCGCGGATGCTGCTCGGCCTCGTCAATCTGCAGCAGGGCAACCTCGGGCAGGCGGAGATGCATTTCGCGACCGTGTCCGCCAGGCAGCCGGACAATGTTCGCGCGCAACAGCTGCTGGTCGAAACGCGCAGCCGCATCCAGTCGCCCGAGGCCACGCTCGAGACCCTCAAGCCGGCGCTGCAGCAGCCACAGGCGGATGCGTCGCTTCTTGCGCTGGCGAGCCGCCTGAGCCTGCAGAGCGGCAATCGCGACGAGGCGCTGGCCTACCTCGCCCAGGCAGCCGACTCGCCCACGGAGAAGTCCGCCGAGGCACAGCTCGAGATCGCGGGCGGATATCTCGCCGCGGGCGATCTCGAGCGGGCCGTCGAGGTGCTCGAGGGCATGCCCGATGGCGGCGCAAACTCTTTGCAACGCGATTCGCTGCTGATTGCCGTGCTGCTACGGCAGGGCAAGACCGCCGAGGCCACCGCCAGGGCGGATGCGCTCGCCGCTGCGGCGGGAGCGAACGCTGCCCCGCGCGGTCTTGCGGCTGCCACCTACGCGGCGACCGGGAAGCGCGATCGTGCCCGGACCGAGTACGAGAAAGTCCTCGAGGCCAGACCCGGTGACACGGCGACGCTGCTCAATCTGGCGCGACTGGAATTGCAGGATCGGAAGGGCGACGCGGCCGCGAAACGCCTGCGCGCGGTGCTCGCAGTCGATCAGAAGAACCTCGCCGCTCAGCTTGGCATGGCGGCGGTCGCGCGTCTCAATGGGGATGCGAAGGATGCCGGGCAATGGATGAGTCGCGTCGTCGCGGATCACGCCGATTCGCCGACAGCGATGCTCGCCGTCACGCAGTTCTACCTCGGCACCCGCGACTACGGCCAGGCCTTGCAGGCGGCCAACGATGCCGTGCGGCTCGACCCGGACAATGCCGCCGCTCTCAACATGCGCGGTCTCGCACAGCTAGGGGCCGGCGAAGGCGCAGCCGCCATTGCCAGCCTCCAGCAGGCAGTGCAGAAATCGCTGCAGGCTGCGGGCTACCGGCTGAATCTCGGTCGCGCACTGGCGCTGCAACGCAACACGGACGGCGCGCTGGAGGCATTCGACGGCGCACTCGCGGTCGACGCCGAGTCGCAGCCCGCGCTGTACCTGGCCGCAACCACCGCGCTGCGGGCGGGCAAGATCGAACGTGCGGCCGGCTATGTCGAGCGCCTGCGACGGATCGCGCCCGACGCCCCGGTGTCGATGCGCATCGAGGGCGATCTTGCGATGGCGCAGAAGCGCTACGCCGATGCGGTCGGGTATTACGACAAGGCGCTGGCCGGCGGCGGGGACTCGCTGCTGATCGGCGCGCGGTATCGCGCGGGCCGCCTGGCCGGCATGAAGAACCCCGAGGCGGTCCTGCGTGACTGGCTCGGCCGCCGGCCCGAGGACACGACGGCGCGAATCCTGCTCGCCGAGCATTACGAGCAGACCGGCGATGGCGCGAAAGCGGTGCGCGAATACGAGGCGGTGCTCGTGCGCGCGCCGGAAAACGCCGTTGCGCTCAACAATCTGGCGGTGATCGAGCAGCGCAACCGCGATCCGCGAGCGCTGGATCTCGCCCGCCGCGCCTACGAGGCGGCGCCCGGGAGCGCCGCAATCCAGGACACCTACGGCTGGCTGCTGGTTGAGCAGGGCGAGCTCGACCGCGGGCTCGAATTGCTGCGCAGCGCCGCCCGCGCATTGCCCGGATCGCCCGAAGTCCAGTTCCATCTCGGCGCCGCGCTGGCCCGCAAGGGACTGGACGCCGAGGCCGGCCCGGTGCTCGAAAAGGTGGTCAGCGGGCGCGCGCCGGCGGAAATCAAGGCCGAGGCGCGGCGCGAGCTGGCACGGCTCGCCGATTGATCACGGAACCCGGACGGATGCAGACGAAGGTGAACCGATGATGACAGTTCCAGTGAGGTCCCGGGCGATCGCGGGCACGCTGCTTGCCTCATGTCTGCTGCTCGCCGGTTGCGGCGGGCGCACCAAGGTCGTCGATGCGCCGCCCCCCGAGCCATCGGTGCAGACTGAATACCGCATCGGGCCAGGCGACAACCTGCAGGTGTTCGTCTGGAACCATCCTGAGCTCACCGTGACAGTCCCGGTGCGCCCGGACGGCCTGATCTCGACGCCGCTGGTCGAGAACATGCAGGCGGGAAGCAAGACTCCGAGCCAGCTGTCGCGCGACCTCGAGAAGGCGCTCGCGGAATACGTCCGCTCGCCGACCGTAAACGTGATCGTCACCAGCTTCGTAGGTGCGCTCGCCGACCAGGTACGCGTGGTGGGCCAGGCGCAGAAGCCCCAGGCGCTGCCCTACCGCGCGAACATGACGGTGCTCGACGTGATGATCGCCGTCGGGGGCCTGAGCGAGTTCGCAGCGGGCAACCGCGCCGTGGTCGTGCGCCAGGAGGGCGACAAGAACCTGCGCATACCGGTGCGGCTTTCGGACCTGATGAACGACGGCGACATCGGCGCGAACATGACCTTGCGACCGGGGGACGTGCTGATCATTCCCGAATCGAGGTTCTGAGGCCCACCCCCCAGGATCCCCAACCGGAGCCGGATCGGATATGCAGGACATACTCGCACAACTCTTGCTCATGCTGCGTGGCGCGTGGCGTTACCGCTGGCCCGCGCTCGCGCTGGCCTGGGCCGTCGCGCTGGCCGGATGGCTGGCGGTGGCGGCGATGCCGGATCGCTTCGAGGCGCGTACGCGCGTCTACGTCGATACCGAATCGCTGCTCAAGCCGCTGCTCGAGGGCATTGCGGTCGATCGGGACGTCATGGGCCAGGTATCGATGATGCAGTCGGTCATGAAGAGCCGGCCGAATCTCGAGAAGGTCGCCCGCAAGACCGACCTGTTCCTGAGCGCGGATTCAACCCAGGAACAGGAAGTGGTGATCGACTCGCTGCAGGAGCGGATCCTTCTCCAGGCCACCTCGCCGCTCGGGCCGGTGCGCCGCGCCGGCGTCCCGAACGAGTTCATCGTCAGCTTCGAGGATTCGAATCCGAAGACCGCCTACCGCGTTGTCCAATCGCTGCTCGACACCTTCATGGAGGACAGCCTCGGGATCAAGCGCGACGACGCCGGTGTGGCGGAGCGCTTCATCATCCAGCAGCTCTCCGACTACGAGCGCAAGCTGCTGGAGGCCGAATCGAAGCTCGCGGATTTCAAGAAAACCAACGTCGGTATGATGCCCGGAACGCAGGGTGATTATTACCAGCGGCTCGACCAGTCGATGGCGCAGCTCGAGACGCTGCGCTCGCGGTACCGCCAGGTGTCGGAGCGGCGCAATGAGCTTGCGCGGCAGCTGCAGGGCGAGGAGCCAACGTTCGGACTCACCGCGCCGGTCGGGTCCGCGCCGATCGACGCGCAGATCGCGTCCTACCAGGCGCGTATCGACCAGCTGCTGCTCCAGTACACCGAAAAGCATCCGGAGATCCTTGCGCTGCGCGACACGATCAGGCGCCTGGAGGAGGAGAAGGCCCAGGGCGCGAAGGTGTCTACGAGCGTCGCGGCGCCCACGGGCGGCAGTACCGACGACATGCTGATGCGCAGCCTCGACATGAATCCCGTCTACCAGAGCATGAAGATCTCGCTCAGCCAGGCGGAAGCCGAACTCGCGGAGGTGCGGGGGCTGATCGCCGCCCAGGAACAGGCGATCGGAGGGCTGCGCTCGCGGATGGACGCCATCCCGCAGGTCGAGGCGGAGCTCTCGCAGCTCAACCGGGACTACCAGGTGAACAAGGCGCAGTACGACCAGCTGCTGCAGCGGCTCGAGTCAGCGCGCATATCGCAGCGGGCCGATCAGAGCACGGGCGACGTCAAGTTCCGGGTGATCGATCCCCCGACGGTTCCGGTGGTCCCGAGCGGCCCCGAACGCACGCTGCTGTCCGCGCTGGTGCTGCTGGCGAGCATCGGCGCAGGGCTCGGGTTCGCGCTGCTTCTGCAGCAGATCCGGCCGGTGTTCTCGACCAAGGATACGCTGCGGCAGGTGACCGGTCTGCCGGTGCTGGGCTCCGTCACTGCAGCGGTGTTGCAGAGTTTCGTGCCCTGGTACCGACGTCAGACGGCGCTGGTCGGCGGCGCCATTGCCGCGCTCGTGGCCGCTTTTCTGCTCAATCTTCTGCTGCAGCAAAATCTGCGCGCGATGCTGCGCAACCTGCTGGGGTGATCCATGTCCATAGTCGAAAAGGCGCTGCAGAAAGCGCAGGTCAAGATGGAACGCGCGGCGAGCCGCGACGCCGCGGCGCCGCGGCCGCAGGACCTGCCCGATGTCGGGCAGGCGCCGCCACCGCGCGCGACCGCCGCGCCGCCGCATGAGACAGTCGCACGCCGGGCGAAGCCGGCCCGCGGCGGAAACGTCGTGCTCGATTTCGTGCAGCTGCGACAGGACGGTCGCCTCGCGCCCGAGGCACTGACGCATCAGACCGAGGAGGAGTTCCGGCGGATCAAGTGGCCACTCCTGAACGCCATCGCGCATCGCGAGGGGGCGCGTCCCGCTGCCAACAACATCGTCCTCGTCACCAGTGCCATCCCGGGCGAAGGCAAGACGTTCAACGCGCTCAATCTCGCGCTCAGCATCGCGCGCGACCGCGACCTCGAAGTCCTGCTGGTCGACGGAGACGTGGCTCAGCCCTCGTTGACCGCGAGCCTCGGGCTCACGGGGCGCCCCGGCATCACAAACCTGCTGCGCGACACCTCGCTGGTGCTGGACGATGTTGTCTATTCGACCAACATCCCGCAGCTCGAGGTGGTGCCCGCTGGCGCGCGCCACGACAACGCCCCGGAGCTGCTTGCCGGCACACGCATGGCGATGGTTGTCGAGGAGCTCTGCGCCCGCGCATCACCCGGCGTCGTGATAGTCGACTCGCCGCCCGTCCTCGCCACGAACGAGGCGCAGGTCATGACCCGCTATGCCGGACAGGTCCTCATGGTCGTCCGAGCCGATTCGACCGAACAGCGTGTTCTCACGGAGGCTCTCTCCCTGATCGACCGCTCGCGCCCGGTCAGCGCGGTGCTGAACCGCGTGGAGCCCTCGCTCGTAAGCCGTTACTACAGCCACTATTATTATGGCTACGGCAGGAGCACAGGCCGATGACGGCGGGCGGATCCTGGAATCTCACGATCCGCTGCGCGCTCACGGCGCTGCTGCTGCACGGCTCCGCCGCGATCGCCGACCCCTACCGATACGACCTGCGATCGAGGTTCATCCGCGAGGACGACCCCGACGAGCGTCCGCCGGGTCTTGATCTGCAGCCGCGCATCGACTCTGCGCTCCTGTTCGTGGGCAACATCAACCTTGCGGAGGACTCGGCCGACGAGATCGACGTTGCCGGTATCGAGGCCGCACCGGGGATCTACGCGAGCTACCACAGCCCGCGGGCGGACGGCACGTTCGACTACTCGCTGATCGGTCGCGCGTTCGAGGACGATGACTACGACACCGTGTCGCACCTGCTGGCGGCCAGCGGGACCTACATGCTCCTGCGGGATCTCCTCTTCATCGATGCGCAGGCGGGCTACAGCGACTCCATCATCGACGCAGGGGTGAGCACCAACTACGGGGGCACGGGTCTCTTCAACCGATCGAACGTCGAGGAGACGGGGCGGGCCTCCGTCACGCCGAGATTGACCAAACAGCTCGGCGGCTTCCGCTTCGACGCCAGCTACACCTACGGACGGGTGTGGTACTTCGAGTCGGACGATGTGGCGAATACGGACTCGATCTTCGTCGGTTTCAACGAGGACTCGGAGGACCAGCGTGCCTACGTGAGCCTCGGCACGGCAGACATGGACAACGCGGCGACGCTCAAGGCCTTCTACGAATGGCGGGATTCGACTTACGAGCTGAGCCAGCCATTCCGCTACGAGCGCACGGGTCTCGACACGTCGCTCAGGCTCACGCGCACGCTGCGGCTGGTCGCCGACGGCGGCGTCGAGAGCGACCTCACCGAGAGCACCACCGAGGGTGGCCTCGACGCCGACTTCTGGCATGCCGGATTCCGCTGGCAGCCGGACAGCCGCACGTACTTTGACGCGCGCTACGGCGAGCGGTTCTTCGGCGACAGCTACAGCGTCGAGGCGAGACGCGAGACGCGTCTGCTGACGCTCAGGGCCTCCTATACCGAAGACCCCGAGGTCGAAACCCGACGCATCGGCATCGATTTCGACCCGGACGATTTTCCGTTGCCGCCGTCGCCCGATTTCTCGATTTTCTCGGGATTCCCCTACGTCCACAAGGACGCCGTGCTGTCCGCGATCGTGGAGGGCGCGCGCACGCAGCTGCGTCTCGACGTCTACGACCGCGAGCGCGAGTACCTCCAGGACGCGTTGCCCGACGAGGAGATCACCGGCGTGATGTTCAACGTTGCGCGCGACATCGGCTCCGACCTGTTCGGTGAGATAGAGCTGCGCTACGAGGACATCCTGCGCGGGGAGCCCACCCTCCTGCCGTCCGGTCCGGTGTCCTTCCACAGCTACGACCGGGACGCCATGATCCGGCTCAGCTGGGAGGCGTACCGCAACTTCACTACCAGCGCAGAGGCGGGCTACCTCGCGCGCTCGGGCGATCGCGAATACGACGGCGAGTGGCTGGCCCTGCGGTTCCGATACACGTTCTAGCTTCCGTGGAGCGAGCAATTGCACCCGCCCGCACAGCAGATGCTCGAGGAGCACGGACGATACGCGTCGGCCTCGCCGCGCAATGCGATGACGGTCGATGTCGAGGAGTATTTCCAGGTCGCCGCCTTCGAGGGCCGGATCCGGCGTGACGCCTGGGAGAACTATCCCTCTCGCGTCGCGCTGAATACGGGGCGCGTCCTCGACGTCTTCGCCGAGCACGGCGTGCGTGCGACCTTTTTCGTCCTGGGCTGGGTGGCCGAACGCGACCCGAACCTGGTGCGCAGGATCGTCGACGATGGGCACGAGCTCGCGAGCCACGGCTACGATCACACGCGCGCGACGATGCTGGACCGTGCGGCGTTCATGGCGGACGTAACCCGGACAAAGAAGACGCTCGAGGATCTTTCCGGGCGCGCAGTGCGTGGCTACCGCGCGCCGAGCTATTCCATCGGCGCGCGCAACCTGTGGGCGCTCGACGCACTGCGCGAAGCGGGATACGTCTACAGCTCGAGTATCTATCCGATCCGCCACGATCTGTACGGCTGGCCTTCGGCACCGCGCTTTGCGTTCCGGCCGCACCCGGGCGCGATACTCGAACTCCCCATCACGACGGTCGAGGTCGCCGGGCGCAAGCTCCCGGCGGGCGGTGGCGGCTATTTCCGGCTCCTGCCGTACCCGGTGTACGCATGGGCTCTCAAACGCGTCAACGACCGCGACCGGCAGCCGGGAATTTTCTACTTCCACCCCTGGGAGGTCGACCCCGGCCAACCGCGCATCGACGGCGCGTCGCTGCGCTCACGGTTCCGCCACTACGTCAACCTGGACACGATGGAAGCGCGGCTGCGCCGACTGCTGCGCGAATTCCGCTGGGGACGGATGGACGAGGTCTTTTCGATTGCTTGACGAAGTCGCAGATCACGGGTCAGCGCGCCCCGCCGCGATCGTTGCCGCCGCGGTTCCTGTCGTGCGTGCGTTTCGTGCGGAGGATGCCGCGGCCTGGGACGCGTTCGTGCGCGCGCGCGAGGAGGGTACGTTCTTTCACCTGGCGCAGTGGCGCCTCGTGCTCGAGCGCGCCTTCGGCCACCCGACGCATCACCTGCTGGCCGAGCGCGACGGCGCGATCTGCGGCGTGCTGCCGCTGGCCGAACTCCGAAGCCGGCTCTTCGGTCACGCGCTCGTCTCGACGCCTTTCTGCGTGTACGGCGGCGTCGTGGCGAGCGACGCGGCCGCGCACGCGGCGCTCACCGAACAGGCCTGCGCGCTTGCGCGCTCGCTCGGCGTCGACCACCTCGAAATGCGCAACCGGCGTCGTGCAAATCCCGACTGGCCGTGCAGGGACCTGTACGTGACCTTTCGCCGGCCAATCAGTCCGGATGCCGACGAGAACATGCGCGCGATCCCCCGCAAGCAGCGGGCGATGGTGCGCAAAGGCGGCAAGGTGGGTCTGAGGGCGGAGCTGCATGGTGACGTCGCCCGGCACTATGCGACGTATTCGGAGAGCCTGCGCAACCTCGGCACGCCGGTCTTCTCGCGTCGCTATCTCGAGGTGCTCAAGGACGCGTTCGGCGACGACTGCGAGATCCTCGCGATCATGCATGGCGGCAAACCGATAGCGAGCTGCATGAGCTTCTATTTCCGTGACGAGGTGCTGCCTTACTACGGCGGCGGCACCCAGGCCGCGCGCGAGCTCGCGGGCAACGACTTCATGTACTGGGAGGTCATGGAACGCGCCCGGCAGCGCGGCAGCCGCCTGTTCGATTTCGGGCGCAGCAAGCGAGGCACCGGTGCCTACGATTTCAAGCGCTACTGGGGTTTTGAGCCCGAGCAGTTGTTCTACGAATACCATCTGGTCGCCGGCAAGGCGGTGCCGGACTTGAGCCCCGTCAACCCGCGTTATGAACGCCTGATCGCCACCTGGCGACGGCTGCCGCTGTGGACGTCGCGTCTGGCCGGGCCACCGCTCGCGAAGTACCTCGGATGAGCGAGATCCTCTTCCTCTCGCACCGGGTCCCGTATCCGCCGACCAAGGGCGACAAGATCCGTTCGTGGCACCTGCTGTCAGGTCTGGCGCGCCGCTGCACCGTGCATCTCGGGGCGTTCGTGGACGACCCCGCCGACTGGAGCGACCTCGACGGTCTGCGCGCCGTCTGCGGCGAGCTTTGTCTGCGGCCGATCGCTCGCGGTGCTGCGCTCGCCCGCGGCATGACCGGCTTGCTGCACGGCGCGCCGCTGACGATCGGTTACTACCGGGATCGCGCGCTCGGCGACTGGGTGCGTGCGCTCGCCGCACGCCGTCGGATCGATGCCGTGTTCGTCTATTCGTCGTCCATGGCGCAGTACGCGGCCGGATCCGCGCTGGCCGTCGACGGCCCACGGGTCATCGACTTCTGCGACGTCGACTCGGACAAGTGGCGACAGTACGCTGATTCGCATACGCCGCCGGTGAGCTGGATCTACGCGCGCGAGGCGCGGCTGCTCGAGCGCTGCGAGCGCCGGGCGACGCTGGCATTCGATGCGGCGCTGGTGTCGGCGGAGCCCGAAGCGATGCTGCTTCGGCGGATCGTGCCGGAGGCTGCCGGGCGCGTCCGGGTGCTCACGAACGGTGTCGACGCAAGCTATTTCGATCCTTCGGGCAGCTGGCCGAATCCCTACCCGGTCGGACGCCGGCCCGTGGTGTTCACCGGCGCGATGGACTATCACGCCAACATCGATGCGGTGCGCTGGTTCGGCGAGGCCGCGTTGCCGTCCATCCGCGCCGCGATGCCGGACGCGGTCTTTGCGATCGTGGGCTCGAATCCCGCGCCGCAGGTTCGTGCCATGGCCCGCGCGGACGGCGTGCTCGTGACCGGACGTGTCGCGGACATCCGGCCGTACCTCGCGCATGCGGCGGTCGTGGTGGCACCCCTGCGCATCGCACGCGGCGTGCAGAACAAGGTGCTCGAGGCGCTGGCCATGGCCCGACCGGTGGTCGCGACCGCAAATGCCGTGCAGGGTATTCCAGGCGCGAGCCAGGCCGGCGTGTGCGTGCGTGACGAGGGCGAGGGGCTCGCGGCGGCGGTTATCGAACGGCTGGCGCAGGGCGCTCCATCGGCGGCCGACGGGCGTCGCCTCGTGCTGGAGCGCTACGCGTGGCAGACGCAGGTCGACGCCGTCGCCGAGCTGCTCTTGCGTGGTGCCCCCGCGAGACTCGACGCCGTCGCGGCGCGATCGGGATACGCAGCCATATGAGCGCGGAAGCCAGCCGGGTCCGCGGCGTGCAGCTCGTGGCGCTCGCGGCGCTCCTGGGTCTCCTCGCCCTCGCGTACCGGGAGACGCTCCACTCGATCGGGGCCAAGTGGTTCACCGACATGACGTACTCGCATGGCGGTCTGGTGGTTCCGATCGGTATCTGGCTGGTCTGGCGCTGTCGCCAGGCGGTGGCCGAGGCGTCCTGGACACCCAGCGGCTGGGGCGTGCTCGCGCTCCTGCTCGCGAGCCTCGCCTGGCTCGTCGCGCGGGCCGCCGGCGTCCTGGTCGTGCAGCAGCTTGCAGTCGTCGCGATGATCTCGGCGGTGGCGCTCGCGGTGCTCGGCTGGCAGGCATACCGGCGCGTCGCGTTCCCACTCGCATTCCTGGTGTTCGCCGTGCCCTTCGGTCGCGCCCTGGTGCCCGGGCTGATGCAGGTGACGGCGGACATCACGGTGACCGCGCTCAACTGGACCGGCGTGCCGGTCTTCCGCCAGGGCATGCTGCTCAGCATCCCGGGCGGCGATTTCGAAGTCGCGCGTGCCTGCAGTGGCCTCAATTATCTGATGACGGGCGTGGTGCTAGGCACGCTCTACGCGTACCTCACCTACACGGACTGGCGCAAGCGCATCGCGTTCGTCGCGGTTACGGTCGCGGTGCTCATTGTGGCGAACGGGATCCGCGCGTATCTGACGGTCGCCATCGCTCACTGGAGCGACATGCGCTACGGAACGGGCTACGATCACATCGTCTTTGGCCGTGTCCTGTTCCTGGTGGTGATCCTGGCGGTGTTCTGGACCGGACAGCGCTGGCGCGATCCACCACGCGCCGGCGCGACGCCGGCGATGCCGACGGGCGATCCGCCCGGCCGCGTGGCGAACCTGGTGGTGGCGGCGTGCGTCCTGCTGATCGTCGGCACGCCGTGGTACCTGTCCGTCGCGACAGCGCGCTCGAACGCGAAGCGCGTACCGGTGCAATCGAGCCTCGTGTTGCCGCCGGGGCACGGGTCGTGGCAGGGACCGCGCGACGCCGCGGATTCCTGGCGCCCGATGTTTACCGGCGCAGCCATCGAGC
>Ga0268386_10001784_pt1 | contig 14970 bp, 14 predicted proteins | sample RVTome_15_FD_200260 | JGI IMG/M metagenome (GOLD analysis project Ga0268386, IMG submission 200260) | Soil microbial communities from uranium-contaminated site in the Upper Colorado River Basin, Wyoming, United States - RVT150D86... ...
TGACGCCTGCGCCATGGAGGAAGACGACTGCGGGTGCACCCGACACCCCGGACTCCCGGACATGCCATTCGCTCGTAGCTCGTCCTCCTCACACCAGGACCGGCTTGGATCCCGGTCAGACCTCGACGACCAAACCCGGGCGCGCCACGGCGATGGTACCGGCAAGATTGCGCGGCGCAGTGGTCTGGGTGGGCATGGCTGACGAGCACCGCATCGAACGCGAGCCCGTCACCGATCGATAGCGCCGTTGCGACCCCATAGCCGGGGTCGATGAGGAGGGCGAAGCCGTCGTCCTCGACGAGATAGCCGCTGCAGGGGCGGCCACGATCCGGGTACCGCCGCTGCCGCCGATCACTGTCAGCCGCATCGCCGAACGATACTTCGGCCGGACCCGGCTTGGGGCATTCGTGGATCGGGCCAGACGGGCGGCCGTAGGCGCCGCAGTCCCACCGCAGGTCATCGGGCGCACTGTCCGTACTATCTCGACTCTGCACCCGGAGGGCGCCGATGCCAACCGAGACAACCCGCAATGACGGATCGCACGACGATGCCCAGCGTCGCGAGGCCACCACGAGTTTCTTCTCGGCCGTCCAGGTCGGGGACGCGGCGGTCCTGTACGAGGTGCTGACCCCGAACGCGGTCACACGGTGGCCACAGTCCCGCGCACGGATCACCGGTGCGATGAGCTGCATCCGCGTGTACGAGAACTACCCAGGCGGGCCGCCGAGCTACCGCGTCGAGCGCATCACCGGCGCCGGCGACAGCTGGGTTGCCGAACTCAGCGCCCAGTGCGGCGACGACCGCTGGTACATCGTCAGCCTCATCGAGTTCGAGGGCGGGCCGACCGCGCGCCTGACCGACTACTTCGGCCCGGCGTTCCCGGCGCCTGACTGGCGGCGTGAGTGGGTCCAGATCGAGGAACCGACACCCGCGGCTCAACCGGCATGACTCGTCGCCGGGTGGCGGCCGTCTTCGTCCTTTCGGCGGTGTGGCAGCTCTTCTGGGGTGGCTTCTCGAGCCTCCAGCTGGGCGCTCCGGGCGTCGGCGATCGCGCCTCCTGGGTCCCGAACGTCCTCGTCCTGGAAGCGGTCACGCTGCTGCCACTCGGGTTCCTCCTGTGCCTGTGGGGCTCGCCGGCCGCCCGAGCGCTCGCGGCGATCTGCGCGGCTGCCAGTCTGCTGATCGCGCTCGTCGGCGTGGTGACCCTCAGCAGCCCTGCGTCCTCGTTCATCTACGGCGCGCCGTTCCTTGCGCTTCCGGGACTGGCGCTGCTGATGTGCGTCCTCCGGATGCGTCGGTCGGAGGTCGAGCGCCCGGGCAGCTCGTGACCGATGAAGGACCACCGGATCGCCCCCGCCGAAACGCTTCCAGAAGTTCGCACCTCGACGAATATCGAACGATTCGGCCCTCGTGATCGCCATTGGTGGTGAGCGGCCCGGATTCCCCCGGGCGAACGGAGGCACCGATGCTGCAGCGTGAGCTGGTCGAGCTGGCGAGGAGCGGCGACCGAGAAGCGTTCTCGGCGCTGGCAGCCAGCGTCGTCGACCGGCTCTACGCCATTGCCGTGCTCATCCTGCGCGACCACTCCATGGCCGATGACGCGACGCAGGAGACGATCGTGCGCGCCTGGCGCGACCTGCCGTCCCTTCGCGATCCGGATCGCTTCGACGCCTGGATACGCCGCCTGCTCGTCAATGCCTGCCACGATGAGGGCCGGCACGAACGGCGGCGGCGTCCCGAGATGACGCTGCTTCCCATCCATGAGCCCGCGGTCGCCGACTCGAGTGGCGCACTGGCGGATCGAGACGCGCTTGAGCGCGGCTTCCGTCGGCTGTCCTCGGATCATCGGGCCGCGGTGGTGCTGCATCACTACCTCGGGCTGTCGATACCCGAGGTGGCGGACGTGACCGGCGTGCCCCTGGGCACCGCCAAGTCGCGTGTCCATCACGCGACGCGTGCACTGCGCGCCGCACTCGAGGCCGATGCCCGCGGCATGACAGGGGGAACCGCATGACCCGCAACGACGACTTCGACCGCACGCTGGAATCCTGGCTTCGCCGCCAGGCTCCGGCCCAGGCCCCGGACCGGGTCCTCGAGGCAGCGCTCCGGCGCGCCGAGTCCGAATCACAACGACGAGGCTGGCTCCACCGCCTCGCGGGAGGAACCCCCATGACCCTCATGATCCGAATCGCGGCGGTCGGCGCCGTGGTCGCGATTGCCGCCTTCATCGGGCTGCAGGTAAGCACTCTGCCCGACAACATCGGCGCCTCGCCGACGCCGATTCCGTCCCCGTCGGTCCTGCCGAGCGCGTTGGCTGCGCCCAGCGTCGTGCCGGAGTCCGCCGAGCCCTCCGCGGAGCCGAGCGCCGCCGCGCTGGTGCTGGAGCTCAGCGGGGCTGGCGAGGCCGGCCCGCTGCACCTCATCACGATCCTGGACGACGGTCGCGTCATCAGCAGCGACCCTTTCCGCGTGAGCCCGCCGACAGAACGACGCCTGACCGCCGAGGGCATCCAGCTCGTTCGCGGCGAGATGGCCGCCACGGGATTGACCGAGACCTCCGCCAACTACCTTCCGGCGGCAAATCCCGGGGAGGAGCTCGTCTACGGCGGTGCCGGTCCCGTGCTTCATATCGGCCAGGCCGGCGGCGATCCCATCGTCGTCAACTGGTACCTCTTCGCGGACACCGAGCTGGACCTTGCCGCGCCGCAGCCCGAGGCCGAGGCACTCGAGGCACTGGCCGCCAGGCTGACGACGCTCGAGGACTGGCTTCCGGCGAGCGCCTGGGCCGATGCCACCGCCGACCCGTTCGAGCCGGAGCGCTACTTCATGTCCATCGACCAGCAGCCTCGCGTCCCGGGCGAGGACGGCTATGTCGAGGTCACGAGCGTCTCGTGGCCGCTCGAGGAGGGGATCGACGTCTTCGGCGAGCTCTCGGACCCGCCGATCGACGCCGTGCGGTACGGCTGCCTCGGGGCGGCGGACGGGAGGGCCGTCATCGAGGCGCTCGAGTCTGCGGGGGCCGGCATTCTTAGCGACCAGGCCTCTCTCGTCCGCGACTTCATCCTGGGTGATGGCCCCGACCTCATGTATTCGATCACCGTCAGCCCGGTCCTCTATGACGTGCCTCCGAGCTGCCGGTGATGGCCGTCAGCCCTCCCGTCCGCGACAGCCTCGCCGAGCCCCGAGGCCGATGTCTCCGCGACGCCGGTCCCGAGCGACTCAGCCGCGCCCTCAGCCGCCGCGTCGGCCGCACCGAGCGCGACCCCTGACGCCGGCCTCGCCTGGCCGCCGGTCGGCGTCGCGGGCGGAGACCTGACAGGGACGTACAACGTGTGGGCCGTGGTCGACGTCGACGATCTGAACGTCCGCTCCGGCCCGGGGCCCGATCACGATGTCGTCGGGCAGGTCGACAGCGGCGCCGGCCTCCTCGAGGCCGCCGTCAACTACGGCGGGGCCGGACGGCCGTCCGCCGATGCATCGTCGCGGATCGATCCGCCCAGGGCCCGCACGACGACGACGGCCGCCGCCGCGGACCATGCCTGCGGGCGGCACGCGGCGGGGTAGGGGATGGGGCGCGACGACGAGTCGCGGGCCACGCCGGCGAAGAGCTCAGGGAGACGCCAGTCGAACGAAGCGGCCGCCGCGAGGAGGCCCTCGGCGACGGTCCGAGCCTCCTCGACGAAGCCGTCGGCCAGCATGCCGTCGACGATCATCGCCGTGTCGTGCGGCCACACCGCGCCGGCGTGGTAGCGCATCGGCCAGTAGGCTCCGTTCGTGGTCGAGAGGGTCCGGATGCCGAATCCCGAGAACAGCGTCGGATCCATGAGGCGATCGACGACCGCCCGCCGCTCACCGACGTCGAGGATGCCGGTGCCGAGGAGATGGCCCATGTTCGACGCCATGCCGTCGACCGCGTCCCCGCGGGCATCGAGCGCCATCGCCGGGTAGCGCGTGCCGGTGGCGCCGTCGGTGACCCAGAACGCTGCGCGAAATCGCTCGGCCATCTCGTCGGCCCACGAGCGGAGGTCGGCAGCGCCGTCACGGCCGAGGGCGTCCAGCACGTCCGCGGCATGGCGCGCCGCGCGAACGGCGTATCCCTGCACCTCGCAGAGTGCGATCGGTCCGACCGCCAGCGACCCGTCGGCCCAGCGGATGCCATCCCCAGAGTCCTTCCACCCCTGGTTGGCAAGCCCGTGGCCGGTCGGGTCGTGGTATGTCAGGAACCCGCGGTCGTCGGCCGCAGCGGTGGCGCGCAGCCACGCCACGGCAGCCTCGAGATTCGGCAGGAGCGCCCCGACGTCGTCCAGCGACATGCCCGCCTGCCACGCGTCGTGCAGGAGCGAGATCCACAGCGGCGTTGCGTCGACGGTGCCGTAGTAGCGGGGCGGCAGCGACAGCCGCTCATCGGCGCCGACGTGGTGCGTCACGTCGCGGCGCAGCTCGTGGACGATCTTGCCCGGCGCCTCCGAGGAGGCCGCGTCGTGGGTCGTCCCCTGGAGGCGAGCCAGCGCGACGAGCGTTCCGTGCGCGATCTGGGGCGACGCCGGCAGGAGCATGCTCGCGGCGACGATGCTGTCGCGACCGAAGAGCGTGAGGAACCATGGCGCGCCGGCAGCGATGAATTGCGCCTCGGGCAGCCCACGCAGGGCGAGCTGGAGACCGTCGAGGTCGGCGAATGCCTGGCGCAGGAGGCGGCCGAGGTCGAGCGCCCGACCGTCGGGGACGGCGATCCGTGCGGCGGCCGCGGACACGTCGCGGGTGCGGGGAGCCGTGACGACCGCACCGCTGTCGACGGCGTGCAGCGACCAGCTCCCGGCGGCCGACCCGCCCGGCGGCGCCTCGAGGCGCCAGGCGATCTCGAAGCCGAGCTCGTCGCGCGCACAGGCGCCATCGGTCGCCAGCCGAACGCCGACCCGTTCGTCCGCGGCGGTCCAGCCGCCGTCAATCATGAGCATGGGCCCGACCCGCGTACCCCCCGCCTTGATGACGTGCATCGGCGTCGCGTCCGGTGTGACGTGCACCGCGAGCGCCAGCGTCACCGGACGGCGCGATGCGTTGACGAGGGTGATCGACTCGGTCAGCGCGTCGCCGGCGATGACACGCTCGCGCACGAGGAGGATCTCCGGGTCGATGATCGAACCGCCTCGGCGCAGCACCCCGCGGAGCTCCTGCCGTCGCGGCACGCCCTCGTCGGTCGACAGGTGCGCGACCGACCATCCGTCGACCCGCATCGTGAGCTCGCGCACGATGCGCGTGTCGCCCAGGTACACGCCCTGCGCGCCGGCCGTCGGCGCGATTGAGCCGTCGGCCGTGGTCCATGCCTGCATGGGCGCCGCCAGCAGGCACGCCAGGTCGTGGAGGAATGGCTGTTCCGCGCTGCGGACGTGGTCGTGGGCGTCGTCGGGCATCGGTCTCCTCACTCTACGCCGGACGGGGGTTGACATCCGGCGCGATGCGATCCACGATGACCATAGCGCATTTGAACGTTCAAATCGACGATGCGCCTGGCCTCTGGAAGCCACTCGCAGCGGAGGTGGGAGATGCCCGCACGGCGACCCACGCTGGAATCGCTGGCCACCGAGCTCGGTGTATCGCGCCAAACGGTGTCGAACGTGCTGAATCGGCCCTCCGTCGTTGCCGAGCCCACCCGCACGCGGGTCGCCGCCGCCATCCGTTCAGTCGGCTATGTCCCGTCGCGCGCCGGCCGTCACCTGCGCACCCAGCGCTCGCACGCCATCGGCATCCGTCTGATGCCGAACTTCGACGGCATCAACGGAAACATTCTCGACATCTTCCTCCACGAGCTGGCGGAGCACGCCCACCGCGCCGATTACCGGCTCGCCCTGTTCGCCGCGGCCAACGAGGCCGATGAGATCGCCACCTACGCACGCATGCGAGCCGCCAACGAGATCGATGGCATCGTGCTCACGTCCACGTCCATCGACGACGCCCGCATCGCCTGGCTTGTCGCGAACGGCGTGCCGTTCGTGTCGTTCGGCCGGCCGTGGAGCCGCGAGGTCGACCCGGCCACCGCCCCGCACGACTGGGTGGACGTCGACGGCGCCGCAGGGACCGAAGCGGTCACGCGCCGCCTCCTGGCGCAGGGTCACACCCGCATCGGCTACCTGTCGTGGCCGGCTCAGCCCGACGTCAGCGGCGACCGCCTCGCCGGCTGGCAGCGCGCCATGCGGGATGCCTCCGCCGATCTCGACCTGTCCGCGCTCTCGGCCGAGTGCACCAACGACGTGACCGACGCCCGGCGCGCCGCAGCGGAATTGGTCGACCGCGGCATCACCGCGTTCGTCTGCGCCTCCGACACGCTCGCCCTGGGGGCGAGAGCGGCCGTCGGCGCGCGGAGGCCGGCCGCACCGCGCGTCCCCATCGTCGGCTTCGACGACACCCCGGTTGCCCGCGCGCTCGGGCTCAGCTCCGTGGCACAGCCGGTCGTCCGCGCCGCGCGCACGTCGGTCTCGCTCCTCGTGAGCCGGCTCGCGGATGAGCGTCCGCCCGAGCACGTCCTGCTTCGCCCGTCACCGGTGTTCCGCGATTCCGAGATCGCCACACCTTCCCTGTTCGAAAACATCGGAAGCATCCAGGAGGAGATCACTCAACCATGACCCACCGATTTCTGCGCTTGCCGGCCCTGATCGCCGGTTCCGCGCTCCTGCTCGCCGCCTGTGGCAGCGGATTCGAATCCGAGGCCCCCGCTTCGGCCGCCGCGGGGTCGGAGGCCCCAGGAGCATCGGCTGCGGCGAGCACGCCGGCCGAGGCCGGGGCGGACCTGACCATCCTCATCGGGTCATCCGGCGACGCCGAGACCGACCTTGTGAAGGACCTGGTCGCCGCGTGGTCGGCCGAGTCCGGCGTGAATGCCGAGGTCATCGTCGCATCGGACCTCGGTCAGCAGCTGTCCCAGGGCTTCAGCTCGAACGAGCCGCCCGACCTGTTCTACCTGGGGACCGACGGGATGGCCGCCTACGCTGCGACCGACTCGCTCGAGCCCTACGCGGGCAACCTGTCGAACGCCGACGACTTCTACCCGAACCTCCGCGAGGCGTTCAGCTACAACGGCGAATTCATGTGCGCGCCGAAGGACTTCTCGACCCTGGCGCTCATCATCAACGAGGACATGTGGGCCGATGCCGGCCTGACCGATGACGACATCCCGACGACGTGGGAGGAGCTGACGGCCGTCGCCGAGCAGCTGACCACGGACGAGCACGTGGGCCTGGGCTACGGACCCGAGGTGCAGCGCATCGGTGTGTTCATGGCCCAAGCCGGCGGCGCGTTCATCGACGACGATGGCGTCACCGCCGTGGTCGACTCACCCGAGAACGCCGAGGCCCTCCAGTACGTGAAGGACCAGATGGCGGCCGGGTCGTTCTCCTACTCGTCCGACCTCGGCGCGGGCTGGGGCGGCGAGGCGTTCGGCACCGGACTGGCGGCCATGGTGATCGAGGGTAACTGGATCCAGGGCGCCATGAACAACGACTTCCCGGACGTCAACTACATCGTCGCCGAGCTGCCGGCGGGCCCCGCCGGTCAGGGCACGATCCAGTACACGAACTGCTGGGGCATGGCCGCACTGTCGGACAACATCCCCGGCGCGACCGCCCTGGTCGAGTACCTGACGAGCCCCGAGTCGCAGCTCGCCGCGGCGGAGGCCTTCGGCGTGATGCCCTCGGTGGCATCGGCGGCGGAGGACTGGAAGGTTGCGTTCCCGGAGCTGGCGGCGTTCATCGACGGAGCCGAGTACGCCATCAACCTGCCCTCGCAGCCTGGCACGGGTGACGTGCTCGGCGACTTCAACGCCCAGCTCGAGACGCTGCCGGCGACGGAGCCGCAGACGATCCTGGCCAGCGTCCAGGCGAGCCTCCAGGCTGCGCTGGACGACCTGGAGTAGGCTCTCCTCCACGGTCCGGGGTGGCGCGCATCGCGCCACCCCGGCACCGGTCCACCTCGGGCCCGACGGCACCCGGATGGTGCTGACCTCGTTCAAGGGTTGAGGGCGAGATGATTGCATCGCGGCCGCCGCGCGGCTCGATCCACGGTAACCGCGCCGTGGCGGGGTGGCTCTTCGTCACTCCTGCCATCGTCATCATCGGCCTGTTTGTCCTCGTACCGGTCGTCATGGCCGCGTGGGTGAGCATGTCGGACTGGTCGGGAATCGGTCCGCCATTCGCCGAGGGCGTGAACTTCGTCGGCGCCGACAACTACGCCGAGCTGCTCGGTGGCACCGGCCTCGCCACCCGAGATCTCGGGACCGCGCTGCGCAACAACCTGTTCTACGTTCTCCTCGTCGTCCCGATCCAGACGGCCGTCTCGCTCGGGCTGGCGATCCTTGTCAACCGGAAGGTCATGCGTGCCCGCGGCTTCTTCCGTACGGCGTTCTACTTCCCGTCGGTCACTTCGTCGGTCGCCATCGTCGTGCTGTGGCTCTTCCTGTTCAGCGCCACGGGACCGGTGAACAAGGTGCTCAGCTGGGTCTGGATCGAGGGCCCTAACTGGTTCCAGGACCCGCGTGGCATCTTCCACATCGCCTTCGGCGCCTTCGGCGTCACCGGCCAGGACAACCCGCTGAGCGGCGCGATGTTCCTGGGGATCAGCGGATGGGATTGGGTCTCCGGCCCGTCGGTTGCCATGAGCGCATTCATCCTCATGGCCGTCTTCACCACCTCGGGCACGTTCATGCTCCTGTTCATCGCCGCCCTCCAGCAGATCAACGCCGAGGTCGAGGAGGCGGCCATGACCGATGGCGCGAACGGCTGGCAGCGCTTCCGGTACGTCACCCTGCCGATGCTCAAGCCGATTGTCTTCACCGTGGTCACCCTCGGGCTGATCGGGACGTGGCAGGTCTTCGACCAGATCTACGTCGGCACGCAGGGTGGCCCGGCGAAGACGACGCTGACGCCAGCCTACCTGTCGTTCAACTCGGCCTTCAACAACCAGGACTGGCCACGAGGCGCGGCCATCGCCTTCATCCTGTTCGCGATCATCGTGGTCCTCACCGCGCTCCAGCGGCTGTGGATCGGGCGGACGGAGGTGGGACGGTGAGTCGTCGCGAAGGCGTGCTGGCGTGGGTGCCGTTCGTCGTCCTCATCGCGCTGGCGATCATCTACATCGCGCCGTTCGTCGTCCAGATCGTCAACTCCTTCCGGCCGGACGCGGACGTCGCTCGCGAGCCACTGTCCCTCGGGATCATGTCGTGGACCGCGGCGGCCTACGAGCGGTTGTTCACCCGCAGTGACTTCCCGCTGTGGACGATGAATTCGTTCATCGTCACCCTCTGCGTCACGGTGGGCCGGGTCTTCTTCGTCAGCCTGGCGGGCTACTCGCTGGCGCGCATCCCGTTCCGGGGGCGCGGCTTCGTGTACGCCCTGCTCATCGCGGTCATGGCGGTCCCGGGCGTTGTGCTGCTGATCCCGAAGTTCCTCGTCATCAACCAGCTCGGCATCTACGACTCGTACGCGGGCATGATCATCCCCCTGCTGGCCGATGCCGCCGGCGTGTTCATCATGAAGAACTTCTTCGAATCGATCCCGGTCGCCGTCGAGGAGCAGGCGCGGATCGACGGGGCGGGCGTGTTCCGAACGTTCTGGTCGATCGTGCTGCCGATGTCGCTGCCGGCGGTGATGACCATCGTCATCCTGTCATTCCAGGGATCGTGGAACGAGCTGAACCACTTCATCGTGTCGACCCAGAGCACCGACCTGACGACGCTCACCAAGGGCGTCGCGCAGCTCGCGTCCGGGCAGCTGAGCCAGGGCTCCCAGTTCCCGATCAAGCTCGCAGCCGCGCTGCTCATGACCATCCCGGTCGCCGTGGTGTTCTTCATCTTCCAGAAGCGGATCATGAACGTCGGCGCCGGCGCGGTGAAGGAGTAGCCTCCGCGCGTTCTCAGGCGGTCGTCGAAGCCAGTCGCCGGGGGTCGGCGGCCTCGAGCGAGCGCAGTTGGGGCAGCACGTCACGGCCGAAGCGTTCGATGGCTGCCGCGTCATCTGCGTCGGCGATGCCGAGAATGACGTGCTGGACGCCCGCCTCGGCCAAGCGCCCGAAGCGCCCGATGAGCTGGTCGGCACTCTCGCCGGATCGACCGAGGGCGATCGGCTGGTAGTTCGTCCGCTCGATCTCGGTGAAGTCGCGCCCGACAGCCTCGCAGTGCTCGGCCAGGATCGCGTACTTCGGTACCAGCTGCTCTGGGCCACCGAACAGGTTCGAGGCGTCGGCGTATTGGGCGACGAGTCTGAGGGTCTTCTTCTCGCCCCCACCGCCGATCATGATGGGTACCCGCGGCCGCGAGATCGACTGCGGCACGTTGAGCAACCGGCTGGCGTGGAAGCGGCGACCCTGGAAGTCCTCCTCGGAACCGCGCTCGCCCTGCCACATGCCGTTGGCGATCTGGAGCGTCTCCTCGAGCTGCTCGAAGCGCTCGCCCAGCGGCGGGAACGGGAAGCCCAGCCCCTCCGACTCAGCCTGGTTCCAGGCCGCGCCGATGCCGAGCCATGCACGGCCACCCGTCAGGACGTCGAGGGTCGTGGCGGCCTTGACCCACAGCCCGGGGTTCCGGTAGTGGACGCCACCGACCATCAGCCCGAGGCGCGCCCGCTGGCTGTGGGCGGCCATGAAGCCGAGCGTCGTCCAGCCCTCAAGCATCGGCTGGAGCTCGGACTCCGGGCGGCCGATCTGCCAGAAGTGGTCCATGACCCAGAGCGAGTCGAAGCCGACCTCGTCGGCGGTCCGCACCGCGCGGGCCAAGGTCGGCCCGATGGCTTCGGGGCCGCCCGGCCAGGTGAACGAGTAGAACTGCAGTCCGAACTTCATCGAAGGTGCTCCTCGTGGGCCGCTGCCTATCGCCAGGCGAGCGTTGCGTGGTTCAGTGCCTCGATCTCATCGGGACCGAGCGCGAACGACAGGGCCTCGGCGTTCGCCGCCGCCTGGCGCTCGTTCTTCGCCCCCGGGATCGGGATGACGTTGCCCTGCTCGATCAGCCAGCGCAGGGAGACCTGGGCCGGCGTCTTCGCGTGGCGCGCGCCGATCTCGCGCAGCAGGCCGATGACCGGGGCCACCGCTTCGCGGCCCGAGCCGCGGAACTGGCGCATGAAGCGGCGGAAGACGCCGGTCGGCCGTGTGCCGTCGGCGTACTTGCCGGTCAGGGCGCCACTGGCCAGCGGCTGGTAGGCGATGAGCGTGATCCCCAGCTCGCGGCAGGCGTCGAGGACGCCGTTCGTCTCGACCCGTCGATCAAGGAGCGAGTAGCCGTTCTCGATCGAAGCCAGTGGGATGCCGCGCGCAGCGAGCGCGGCGTGGGCGGCTCGCAGCTGGTCAGCGCTGTAATTGCTGACCCCCACCGCCCGGACCGTGCCGTCCGCGACCGCGTCGGCCATCAGGTCCATGAGGCGGGGGATCGAGACCCGGCCGGTCGGGTAGTGATGCATGTAGAGGTCGACCGAGCTCCGGCCGAGGCGGGCAAGGCTGGCCTCGAGGGCGGCCGGCAGGTCGTCCGCCCGGGAGCGCATGCTGGCCGGAAACTTGGTCGCGACCTGGAGCTCGCGGTCGCGGGCCAGCTCGCCGAGGCGGCGTTCGGCGGCGCCACCGGAGTACATCGCAGCGGTGTCGAACAGCGTCGCGCCGGCCGCCAAGCTGGCCTCCAGCGCGGCCCGCTCGTCCTCGATGTCGGCTGGCCCGCCATAGGCGAGCTTGGCCGGGCTGAACCGAGCGAGCCCTGATGGGTCGCCCCAGGTCATGGCCCCGACGCCGAGGCGCGAGACCCGGACACCGCTGCGCCCCAGCGTGGTCGTGTCTTCCAGTTGGGTGGTCGATTCGGCGTCGGGCAGCGGCTCGACGTCGGTGCTTGTCTCGGCGATGGCGGTCATGTCTGGGTCCTCGGCGGGGCGTTCATCACAGGATAGACTGACTAGACAATGATTGCAATATCCAACCATTGACGATCATGACTGATGATTCATCGGGCAGTCCGGGTAGAATCGGCCCATGACGACACCGTCCGCCGCGACCGCCGCCCGCGACAACGCTGCCCTGGTCGATCTGCTCTGGCTCGTCATGCGCCGGATCTGGGAGGACGCCGAGCAGCGGCTCGCGCCCTCCGGACTGACGATGAAGCACAGCTGGGCGCTCCACGCCCTCGATGAGCCGACGTCGATGCGCGGCTTGGCCGAGCGGTTGGGAATCGATGCCTCCTACGTGACCGCCATCGCCGACCAGCTCGAGGAGCGGGGCCTCATCGAGCGCCGACCCCATCCCGGCGACCGCCGGGTCAAGAGCCTCGCCCTCACCGAGGATGGCAGGCAGATCCGCGCCCAGCTTCTCGACGAGCTCTGGGCGACGGTCCCGGTTCTCGACGGGCTGACCGACAGCGAGCGACGCGAGCTGCGGCGCCTGCTCGACAAGGCTGCCGCCGGCTCGACCGGCGCGGAGCCGAAGAGCGGCTCAGGCGGCTAGGCTCGATACGTCCCCCGGCTCGTGCCGAAGAAGTGACCGCGTACCGTGGTCACGGTGTGTCGTAGGCTCGATTCATCCGCGCCCGCATCGGGTCACTGGCTGTCAGAGGCTCTCTCCCTCACTGGCCAAGGACGCGCCGGGCGCCGGCGTACTCGGTGGCGTAGGGGAGTGAGCTGAGTTCCATGACTCGGACGGTGGCGCCGACGTACGGCGCCTCGAGCACCTCGCCGCCTCCCACATAGATCGCCACGTGGTGCACCGAGCCGTCGCGAGCGAAGAAGACGAGGTCGCCCGGCTCCAGCTCCTGGCGTTCAACCGGGATGCCCACCTTCGCCTGTGGTCCGGCATCACGGGGCAGCATCACGCCGTGCGCCCTGTACACGCCGTAGACCAGGCCGGAGCAGTCGAAGCCAAAGCCCGACGTGCCCGCCCACAAGTACGGCAGGCCGATGAAGGCTCGGGCCGAAACGAGTACCGCGGAGGCTGTTGCGGGGAGCGGACTTGCGCCAGGAGCGGCCACGGCGACGGCCTGCGGGTCCACCAACATCGTCGAGCCATTCGGGAGCGCGACCTCCACCGCGCTCGACCCGCGAGCCAGGATGGGCAGACGGGTCCCGAAGCTCACTTCCAGGGCCCGGGTGCCGTCGGCCGACCGGAGCCAGGTGGTCGGCACGACCACCGTTGCCACCTCGGTGCTGGCAACCGTCGGGGTGGCGGTCAGCTGCGCCAGCGGGATCCAGAGCGGGTACCCACGCTGGTCGAGTGGAGTTGCCTGGTCGGGCACGATGACCTGCGCCCAGTTCCCCTGGACGTCGACGACCTCGACCATGTCACCAAGGAGCATCTGGCTATCCGCAGCGCCGATGAGGCCGCCGATGTCGTCATCCGACATCGCCGCCAGCCAGTCGCGAATGCGCACCGGGTCCTCGAGTGCCGGCGCGTCGACATCGCGCGCGGCCTGCGGTGTCCGCCAGCCGGTTGCGACTGCGACGTCGACGAACGCCGCGCTGCCCGGTCGGACCGGCTTCCCAGCAGCCGATGAGGGCGGCGTGGACGGGGGCGTGGGCAGCGCGGTCGGCCAGGCAGACGGAGTCGGGCTGGCGCTCGGCGTCACGGTGTGGGCAACGGACGGCACGACGCTGTCGCTCGGTTGGCGACTCGTCAGGGCGCCGGGTCCGGTGCACGCCCCCAACAGCATCCCACCAAATGCCAAGGCGAGCGCACGCGATCGGCGGCGGCCTCGCCGCGGCCTCCCGGACGCCGGTTCAGTGTGGCACATTGCCATACACCCTTCCCCATCTGCGGCTGCCGGCACGAGCAGCCTCCTCGGAGGCCGCAGGTCCCACAAGTGCCAAGCGGCCGGAGCCCACCGGGCCGGTAAGCCCATCGACCCGCAGACCCGGGCCGATCGGCTCTTGAACCGGTTTACCTGCTCCGCCAGCGTGGACCCGACAACGGAATCGCAGGTTGAACGATTGGGGCGGCCCTCCGGTCGTATTGGGTGTGATTGGATTGCATGCCCCTGCGGAGGACCGAGGAGGGAGGCCGATGCGGGCCGCGGTGGGCGGCCGAACGGCGGATCCGGCGGCCGAGTTCTCGAGCCTGCTTGACCGATCTCTTGATCGGTACTTCCGGCTGGCAGCCGTCATGCTCGGCAACCGCGAGGACGCCGAGGACGCGGTCGAGGACGCGGCACTCCGCGCGTGGCAGCACTTCACGTCACTCCGCGACCATGATCGATTCGACGCCTGGTTCAGCCGGATCGTCGTCAACGTCTGCCGTGACCGCCTGCGCCAGCGTCGCGGGCGACCGGCGACGCTCACCTTCGATCCTCCGAGCCCATTCGACCCGATCGACGAGTCAGTCGAGCGCGCCGCACTGTACGGCGCCCTTGCTCGCCTGACCCCCGATCACCGGGCGGTGGTGGCCCTTCACTACCTGGAGGGCCTCACGGTCGACCAGATCGCCGATCGGCTCGGCGTGCAAGCCGGGACCGTGAAGTCGCGGATCCACTACGGCGTGAGTGAGCTGCGCGCTGCCTACGACGCCGCGCAACGCGATCCGGGAAGGACGGACCGATGAGCGACGAGCGCTTTGATCGCGACCTGGCCGACGTCCTCCGCACGATCGCGGGAGAGGAGGCTCCGATGTCGCTGCGATTCCGCCTGTCGGACATCACCGACCGGGCGCCGATTGGTCGCCGGCTGTGGTTCGCCACGCCGATGCGCCTGTCCATGGTGAGCGCCGCCGCGGTGGCCGTGCTGGCCCTGGCGATCGTCTTCCTGCCACGCGAGACCGTCGGCCCCTCGCCATCTGACAGCCCGAGCCCGAGCCCGAGCTCCTCGTCGTCGGTCCTCGAGCCAACGCCTGAGCCGACGATCGAGCCCGCGCCCATCCCGACTGTGGCGCCAACCCCGACCGCGGTCCCGACGACCACGCCGCCTGTTGAGTGGACCGGCCTGGTCTGGTCCGACCCGGTGACGCCGTCGTTCACCGTCTACCTGTACGACC
>Ga0268386_10001785_pt1 | contig 14967 bp, 16 predicted proteins | sample RVTome_15_FD_200260 | JGI IMG/M metagenome (GOLD analysis project Ga0268386, IMG submission 200260) | Soil microbial communities from uranium-contaminated site in the Upper Colorado River Basin, Wyoming, United States - RVT150D86... ...
CCAGGCCCATCGAGCCGGTGTCCCCCATGAAGACCTGCGCGGGGAAGGCGTTGTACCAGAGGAACCCGATCGAGGCCCCGATCAGGCTGGCGCCGAGGATGGCGAGGTCGAGGTCGACCTGGTCGGCTCGGCCGACGGCGCGGATCGAGGCGAGCGCGGCGACGAGGCTCATCGCCGTGTAGGTGAGGAGCGAGATCGTCGTCGTCCCGGCGGCGAGCCCGTCGACGCCGTCGGTCAGGTTCACCCCGTTCGCGAAGCCCGCGATGATGAAGTAGAGGAGGACGTACCACCCCCAGCCGAGCGGCAGGTCGACGTCGAGGAGCGGCAGGTACACGTCGGTCGTCAGCGGGTCGTCGAGGCCGCGCGCGGCGACGAAGCCGACGACGACGGTGATCACACCCAGCCAGATGAGCTTCCAGCGGCCGGCGAGCCCGAGCGACCGCCGCCGCGAGACCTTCGTCCAGTCGTCCACGAACCCGATGGCGGCGCATCCGAGGGCGACGAAGAACGCCGTGACGGCCGGCACGGTCCGGTCGGAGAAGATCAGGAACGGAATCGCCATCGAGATCATGATCAGGAGGCCGCCCATGGCGGGAGTCCCCTGCTTGACCACGTGGCCCTTCGGCCCCTCCTCGCGGATCTGCTGGCCGAACTCGTTCTTGCGGAGGAAGTCGATGAACTTGGGGCCGGCGAGGATGGAGATGACCATCGCCAGCACGCCCGCGAGCAAGACTTCGACCATAGCTGGGCCCTAAGCCTAGGCCCGCGCCGGGACGACGGCGACCGCCTCGGCGATGACCTCGAGGCCCATCGCCCGGGAGCCCTTCACGAGCACGCAGTCGCCGGGCTCGAGGACGGAGCGCAGGACGGCGAGCCCCTGCTCCACGGTCGGCGCCCAGCGGGTGATCGGGACGCCGCGCGCGCCCTGGACGTAGTTGCGTGCGAGCGGGCCGACGGCGACGAGGACCTCGACGCCCGCCCGGGCGGCGACGGCGCCCACCTCGCGGTGGAACGTCGGCGCGCCGGGGCCGAGCTCGGCCATGTCGCCGAGCACGGCCACTTTGCGGTGACCCACGGCGCGCTCCTCGAGATGCTCGAGCGCGGCGGTCATCGAGAGCGGGTTCGCGTTGTAGCAGTCGTTCAGGAGGATGCCCCCGCCCGGGAGCGCGACCTCCTCGCCCCGCAGGCGCGAGAGCTGGACGCGGCGCGCCCCCTTCTGCGCCTTCCCCAGGGGCAGGCCGAGGGCGTGGTACGCGGCGAGCGCCGCCAGCGCGTTCGTCGCGTTGTAGCGCGACGCGAAGCTGAACTCGAGCGTGAGCGGGCGGCCGAATGCCTCGACGCGGATCCGGGCGCTCCCGTCGTGCGCGGCGAAGTAGCTGAGGCTGACGTCGCCGCCCTCGCCGAAGCGGAACACCCGGAGGTCGTCACGCGCCAGGTACGGGTCGAGGTAGACGTCCCCCGCGGGAACGACCGCCGTCCCGTTCGGCGGAAGGCTCTCGATCAGCTCCGCCTTCGCCTGCGCGACGCGCTCGACCGTCCCGAGGAGCTCGAGGTGGACGGGGCCGACGCTCGTCACGATGCCGACGTCGGGGCGGGCGATCTCGCAGAGCTCGGCGATCTGGCCGAGGCCGCGCATCCCCATCTCGACGATCACGACCTCCGTGTCCTCCTCGATCCGGCAGAGGGTGAGCGGCAGCCCGATCTCATTGTTCTGGCTGCCCTCGGCGACGACGGTGGGGGCGTGCGGGGAGCAGAGCGCGCCGAGGATGTCCTTCGTGGAGGTCTTCGCGGTCGACCCGGTGACGGCGACGACGCGCGCCGACGAGCGACTGCGGACGGCGTGACCCAGGGCGCCGAGCGCTCCGAACGCGTCCTCGGGGACGAGCGCCGCTGCGGCCCCGGCCGCCAGCGCGTCCTCGACGTACTCGCGGCCCGCGCCCACGGCGACGAAGAGGTCGCCCGGCGCGGTCCGGCGCGAGTCGATCGTGATGCCGAGCGCACTCTCGGCCCCCGGCGCGCGGACGAGCCGCCCGGGGGCGATCTCCTCGACCTCGTCCAGGCGGAGCGGGATCATGCCGCGGCCCCGAGGCGCCTGAGGGCGTCGCGCGCCACCTCGCGGTCGTCGAAGGGGATCGTCCGGTCGGCGAGCTCCTGCCCCTGTTCGTGGCCCTTGCCGGCGATGAGGACGACGTCGCCCTCGACCGCCTGCTCTACGGCCAGCGCGATCGCGGCCGCCCGGTCGGGCTCGACCTCCTCCCGGCCGTCCATGCCCGCCAGGATCTCCTCGATGATCGCGCCCGGCTCCTCGCTCCGGGGGTTGTCGGAGGTGACGATCGGCAGGTCGGCGAGCCGGCTCACCACCTCGCCCATGAGTGGGCGCTTCGCGCGGTCTCGGTCGCCGCCGCAACCGAAGACGCAGATCAGCCGGCCGGCGGCGAGCCGGCGCGCCTCGGCCAGGACGTTCGCTAGGGCCTCCGGCGTGTGCGCGTAGTCGACGAGCACGGCGAAAGGCTGGCCCTCGTCCACCGCCTCGAAGCGGCCGGGCACGCCGGCCACATGCTCGACCCCGCGGACGACCGCCTCGTCCTCGATCTCGAGCAGGCGGCCGGCCGCGATCGCACCAAGGACGTTCTCCACGTTGAACCGGCCGCGCAGGCGCGGGCTCACGGCGAGGCCCCCGGCGCGGAAGCTCGTCGCGGACGGGCTCAGCTCGAGCTCCTCCGGCCGGATCTCCGCGTCGCCGGCCAGGCCGAAGGTCACCAGGCGAGCGCCGAGGCCCCGGAGCTCCTCCGCCAGGCGGCGGCCGTGCTCGTCCCCCACGTTGACAGCGGCGGGCGGCCGGTTCCCGTCCACGTCGGGCTCCGTGAAGAGCCGCCGCTTCGCGTCGAAGTAGTCGGCGAGCGTCCCGTGGAAGTCGAGGTGATCCTGGGAGAGGTTCGTAAAGACGAGCGCGCGGAAGCGCGTCCCCACGAGGCGCCTGAGCTCGGACGCGTGCGAGGAGGCCTCCATCGCGCAGCTCCGCTCGCCGGCGTCGAGGAGCTCGCGGAAGGTGCGCTGCAGGTCGATCGCCTCCGGCGTCGTCCGCGTGACCGCCCGCCGCTCGCCCCCGACGCGCATCTCGACGGTGCCGAGCAGCCCCGGCCGGCGGCCGGCCGCGGCCAGGATCGAGTAGAGGAGGAACGCGGTGGTCGTCTTCCCGTTCGTGCCGGTGACGCCGGCGACCTCGAGCTCGCGCGTCGGCCGGCCGAAGAACGCATCCGCCGCGAGCGCCATCGCCAGGCGCGAGTCGGCGACGACGAGCTGCGGGACGGCCAGGTCGAGCGGACGCTCGGCGAGAAGCGCGACCGCGCCGCGAGCGACGGCGTCCGGGGCGAGATCGTGGCCGTCCACGCGCGCGCCGGGGACGCAGACGAAGAGCGCACCCGCCTCGACCCGGCGGGTGTCGTACGTGACGTCGGTGACCGTCACGGGAGCTGCGTTCCGGATGCCGTCCACGCCGACGGCGTCGCGCAGGTCCTCGAGCGCGATGGCGGGCTGGTGGGGCACGGGTCAGGCGGTCTTCGGCACGCGCGGCAGAGTTCTTCCTCGGTTCTACGTGCATTCTGGCGCGGTTCGCGACACTCGCGCGCAGCTTCCCGTGCTATCGCGCGCGCGCGTCGAACTTCTGTGGCACCTGGAGGGCTATCCGCCGTCGGTCCGGCGGCCGTCCGGGGGGACCTCGAGGTACTGCAGGACGAACTGGGCGATCTCCGCGAAGACCGGCCCGGCGACCACGCCGCCCCAGATCGCCCCGCGCGGCTCGTCCACGGTCACGAGCACGACCGCCCGCGGCCGGCTCGCGGGCGCGAAGCCGACGAAGGAGGCGACGTAGCGGGTGTCGGAGTACCCACCGGTCGGCTCCGGCTTGGAGGCCGTACCGGTCTTCCCAGCCACGCGGTAGCCCGGCACCTGCGCGGTGGTGCCCGAGCCCTCCTCGACGACGCCGCGCAGCATCCGCGTGAGCTGGCGGGCGGTCTCCTCCGAGATGACGCGGCGGCTCTTGGGCTCGATCCTGCCCCGCCCTTCGATCCGATCGACGAGATGGGGCTGGAGCCAGACGCCGTCGTTGGCGATCGCGCCGTAGGCGGCTGCCATCTGCAGGGGCGTCACGGCGATGCCCTGGCCGATCGGGACGTTTCCGATCGTCGAGCCCGACCACTCCTCGGGCTTCAGGACGATGCCTGGCGACTCGCCGGGGAAGTCGATTCCCGTCTTTCGCCCGAACCCGAAGCGGCGGATCCACTGGTTCAGGCGGTCGCGCTGGAGCTGCTGCGCGAGCGTGACCACGCCGACGTTCGACGAGCGGGAGAGGATCTGGGAGACCGTCATCGTCTGCGTCTTGCGAGGCTCGGCATCGTGGATGACCCGGTCGGCGACCGGAATCTCGTACTTGAGGCGGAACTTCGTCTCCGGCGTGACGATGTTCGACTCGAGCACGCCCCCGACGGTCACGACCTTGAAGGTCGAGCCCGGCTCGTACGTGTCGGTGACGGCCCGGTTGCGGAGGCGCTCCTCGTTCTTCTCCGCGACGGTCGGGAAGGCGTTCGCGTCGAAGCCCGGCTCGACCGCGAGCGCCAGGATGCCGCCGGTCCGCGGGTCGAGCACCACCGCGGTCGCGAAGTTCGCGCCCCAGCGTGCCCTCGCCCGGCGCAGGACGCGCTCGACGTACCCCTGGATCGTGTGGTCGACCGTGAGGAACACGTCGCTGCCGTTCCGCACCTGCTCCGACTCGACCACGTCGATCGTCCGCCCGAACGGGTCGCGGACGATCGTCTTCGAGCCGGTCCGGCCGGCCAGCTCCTCGTCGAGCTGCAGCTCGAGGCCCGAGAGACCGCCGTTGTCCGTGCCGGCGAAGCCGACGATCTCAGACGCGACCGTCCGCTGCGGGTAGACACGAAGCTCCTCCGGCCGGAAGCCGATCCCGGGGATCTTTCGCGCTTCGAGCTCCTCCGCCTTCTCGGCATCTGCCTTCCGCGCGAGGTAGGCGAATCCGCGCGAGCGGTCGGTGAGCATTGGGTAGAGCTTCCCCGGGTCGAGGTCGAGGGCCTCGCCGACGGCGATGGCGGCCTCGCGCGGGTCGGCGACCTGCCTCGGGTTCGCGAAGACCGTGGTCGCCCGCTGCGCGAAGGCGAGCTGGACGCCCTTGCGGTCGAAGATCGTCCCCCGCCGGGCGGGGACCTCGAGCTCCTGGCGCTGCTGCGTCGAGGCCAGGTGGTCGAGCGTCTGCGCCTTCACCGCCTGGAGCCAGGCCACGCGGGCGAAGGCGGCGACGAACACCACCCCGAAGACGGCCACGAGGAGCCGGAGGCGCCTGTTCGCCTGGCGCACCGGCGCTACTCCTTGACGCGGGCCAGCCGGACGTAGACGGTCTCGACGGGCTCGGCGAGCCCGTAGCGGTTGATCGCGATCGCCTGCACTCGACCGGCAGCGGCGGCGCGCGAGAGCTCGGCCTCGAGCACGTCGCGCTCGGCGACGAGCTTGGCCCGGTGGGTCTCGAGCTCCTCGGCCTGCATGTTGAGGCGGAGCACCGCGACGTTCAGCGCGACGATGCCGGCGAGAAGGGTGGCGACGACGACGATCCAGACGACGCTGCCCGCGACGCGCGGTCGCTGGGCCGGCCGGCGCCGCGGTGTCCGGCGCGGCTCGGGGCGCTGCTTGGGCCGCGGCGCGCGACGCGGCTCGGCCCGCGCGGCGGCAGTCGCCATCAGCGCTCCTCCGGCGGCACTACGTCCTCACCGCCACGCGGAGCCGCGCCGAGGCGGCGCGGGGATTCTCGGCCGTCTCCGTGGGAGAAGGACGGACGGCCTTGCGGGTGACGAGCCGGAGCGTCGGCTCCTTCCCGCAGACGCACACGGGCAGGTCCGGCGGGCAGGTGCAGCCGCGCGCCTGGGCGGCGAAGAAGCGCTTGACGATGCGGTCCTCCAGCGAGTGGAAGCTGATGACGGCGAGGCGCCCGCCCGGGCGGAGCAGGCGCAGGGCAGTCGGAAGCGACCGCTCGAGGGACTCGAGCTCCTCGTTGACGACGATCCGGAGCGCCTGGAAGACACGCTTGGCCGGGTGTCCGTCACCGAAGCGGCGCGGGGCGGGGATGGCGCCGCGGACGACCTCCACGAGGTCGGTGGTCCGCTCGAAGGGTCGCTCCTCGCGCCGCCGCACGATGGCGCGCGCGATCTGGCGGGAGAAGCGCTCCTCGCCGTAGCGGCGGAAGATGTCGGCCAGCTCGCGCTCCGAAAGCTCGTTGACGACGTCCTTCGCCGAGCGGGGAGCGGAGACGTCCATGCGCATGTCGAGCGGGGCGTCGGCGGCGTACGAGAAGCCGCGCTCCGGCCGGTCGATCTGCATGCTCGAGACGCCGAGGTCGAGGAGGATCGCATCGGCCTGGAGGTCGTTGTCGGCGAGCTGTCCCAGGACGACCGCGAAGTCGCCGCGCAGGAAGCGGGCCTGGACGCCGGCCTGCCGCTGGAAGCGCTCGAAGTAGGGGCGCACGCTGGCGTCCCGGTCGACGGCGATGAAGCGCCCCCGGCCGGCGAGATCGGCCGCCAGCGCGGCCGCGTGGCCGCCGGCGCCGAACGTCGCGTCGATGACCGTCTCCCCGGGCTGAACCGCGAGCAGCTCGCGCACCTCGTCCGCAAGGACGGGGACGTGGTCAGGTCTCTCGTGTTGCAAGGCGTTCCGCAACAACTTCCGCCCTCCTTTCGACGTCTTCGATCGTGCTGCGCCAGGCGTCGCGGTCCCAGACCTCGAGGTAGTCGCCGGCGCCTGTCACCATCACGTCGCGGCCGAGATCGGCCTTTGCCAGCAGCCCGGCGGGGAGCGTCACGCGGCCCTGCTTGTCGAGCTCGGCCTCGACGGTGGCCGAGAAGAGGTAGCGCCGCATGTCCCGCGCCTCGCGGCTGAAGCGGTCGAGCCCTGCGAGGCGGGAGCTCACGAAGTCGTCCCATCCTTCCTTCGTGTAGACGGCCAGGCACGGCTCGATCCCGCGTGTGATGACGACGCCGTCCGCGAAGGACTGCCGGAACCGAGCGGGAAGCGTAAGCCGGTTCTTGTCGTCGATCGTGTGCTCGTGCTCGCCGAGAAGCATCCGCCGGGGCCTTCCGTCGCTTCCACTTCACCCCACTCTAGACCACAATCCCCCACACCGCAACCCCTCGGGCCCACCCGCGGGCGGCCTGGATAATGGGTCCCCAACCCATGACCAAGCGAGGAGGAGATCGGTGCAGGCACAACTGACCAGGGAGGAGCTCGCGCGGCTCCTGCGGGAGGCCGAGCAGGCCCACGCCGGGTACGAGAAGGACCTCGGGCAGCGGGACGAGGACTGGCCCGCCTGGTACGCCGACTACATCCTGCGCCGGCTCGAGGGCGCGTCCGCCTAGGCGCCGTGCGCGCCGCGGCGGGTGAGCGCCGCGGCTGCCTCCCCGGCTGCGAACGCGACCGCCGACTCGACGTCGTCGCCGCGCCCGAGGGCGTAGGTCAGCCCGGCCGCGAAGCTGTCGCCGGCCCCGTAGGTGTCCGAGACGGGGCCCGGCGGGGCCGGCGCCGCGTAGGCCCCCGCGCAGCAGTCGGCGGTGCCCCACGTGCCGCCCTCGCGGCCGGAGGTCGCGACGACGAGTCTCGGCTGGGGCTCGAGGTCGCCGCGGTCGTAGCGCTCGCTCGGGTCGTTCGTGCTGCGGACGACGGCGTCGAGCTCGACGCCCGCCTCCTGGAGGATCGGGAGCGAGCGGGCGGTGGCGACGAGCACCCGTGCCTGACGCGCCGCGCGCACCGCCTCGGCGTCTCCGCTCACGAAGTACACGGCGTCGGTCTTCGCGAGCTCCTCCCACGGCAGCGGATCGCCGCCGAGGGGAACGTGCTTCTCGCCGAGGATCGTGATCGTGCGCTCCCCGCGAGCGTCCACGAAGGTGAAGCCGCGCCGCTGGGGCTCGGCATGTCGTCTCGCCTCGACGCGCACGCCGAGCCCGCCGAGCTGGGCGAGCGCGGCCCTCCCCAGCTCGTCCTGCCCGAGCGCGGTGTAGAGCGTGCACTCCCCGGCCAGGCGCGCCAGCCGCCCCGAGGCGACGCCTCCGCCGCCGGCCGCCTCCGCCCAGGACTCGCTCGCCTGGACGATCTCCCCGGCGAGCGGGACCCGCTCGACCCGGGCGAAGTCCACCCACTCGACGTGCCCGACCACGGCGGTTCGCATCGGGGCAGTCTCACATCTCGGCGGCCTCCCGCGTTTCAACGGATGATGCAAGCCGTGGCCGCGATACCGCCCTTCGAGCGCTTCTACGAGGAGCGCAAGGACGAGATCCTCGGCTACCTCGCGCGCCTCCTCGGCCGCGAGGCCGCCGAGGACGCCTTCCAGGAGACGTTCCTGCGGGCGCTCAGGGCCTACGGCAAGCTCGAGCACGGGCGGCACCTGCGGGCCTGGGTGTTCACCATCGCCACGCGGGTCGCCGTGGACGAGCGACGCCGCGCGACTCCGGTCGCGGAGGCGCAAGACGTGCCGGTGCACGACGAGCGGCCGGTCTATGCGGAGCTCGAGCACCTGGCCGGGGAGCTCCCGCCGACCGAGCGCGCAGCCGTCGTGCTCCGCTACGGCTACGACCTCTCCTACGACGACATCGGCGCCGCGCTGGGCTCGAACGCCGAGGCGGCGCGGGCCGCTGCCTCGTCCGGAGTACGGCGCCTGCGCAGGAAGGAGGCCTCATGACCACCGTCCCCGACAGCCTCGACCGCAGGTTCCGCGACGCGGCCGCGTCGGCCGGGCTCCTGGACGTGGCCTACGACTTCGCCGACTCCCCGATCGGGACGCTGCTCGTCGCCGCGAGCGGCCGCGGCGTCTGCCGGATCTCCTTCGACCCCGAGCCCGAGCGTGAGCTCGAGGCGCTCGCCCGCGCGTTCGGGGCCCGGGTGCTGCGGACGCCCGGGCCGGTCGACGAGGCCCGGCGCGAGCTCGAGGAGTACTTCGAGGGCGCACGCCACGAGTTCGACCTGCCGGTCGATCTCTCCCCCCTCCCGGCGTTCCAGCGCTCGGTGCTGGAGGAGCTCGTCCGGGTGCCGTACGGCCGTGTCGATACCTACGGCGGCCTCGCCGGGCGGATCGGGCGGCCTCGGGCGGCGCGCGCGGTCGGCGGCGCGCTCAACCGCAACCCGGTCCCGATCGTCGTGCCCTGCCACCGCATCGTGGGCGCGAGCGGGAGCCTCGTCGGCTACGCCGGCGGCCTCGAGCGCAAGCGGGCTCTGCTCGGCCTCGAGGGCGCGATCCTCGCGGGCTAGGGGTTAGGCCGCCTGGCCCGGGCGGGCGGCCATGCGGCGGAGGAGCTCCCGCCGGACGTCCTCGCCGGTGAGCCTGCCGGCGTTGCGCGGGTAGGCGATGACGAGGTGGAGCGCCGGCGACTCCTCGGTCGGGCCGGCCGGAGGCGATGGCGCAGGCTCCGCAGAGAGCACGATCTCCCCGGTCCGGTAGCCGTGGAGCCTGGCGTAGCACTCCTGCTCGTCGAGCGCCCTCAGCCTCGCACGCCTGCGGAAGATCCGCACGAAGCGAGGCTATCGCGGGCGGCGGTCGGAGCCCGGGGTCAGATCTTGCATTCCAGCATAGGACATGTCCGATGCGCGCTTGCAAGATCTGACCCCAAGGCGGGCGCCAGGGGCTAGGCCGCGGACCCGAAGCCGCCGCCGCCCGGCGTCTCGATCGTCACGGACTGGCCGGCCTCGAGCGCGCGGGTGACCTTGGCGGGAATCTCGTCGCCGTCGAGCAGGTTGCGCCCCGGAGAGCCGGACTCGCCGCCGCGCGTTCCGCCCGGGCCGCGGGCCCGCCGCTCGCTGACGATGGAGACGCGGCACGGCTCGAGCGCCGTGATCTCCCGGATGACCCCGTCGCCCCCCCAGAACCGGCCCTTGCCCCCGGAGCCGAGCCGCAGCTCGTAGCGCTCCACGCGGAGCGGGTACGCAAGCTCGAGCGCCTCGACCGGGGTGTTCAGCGTGTTCGACATGGCGACGTGGACGGCCGACGGCCCGTCGGCGGTCGGGCAGGCGCCCTGGCCGCCGGCGATCGTCTCGTAGTACGTGAAGCGGGCGTTGCCGAACGTGAGGTTGTTCATCGTCCCCTGGCCCTGCGCCGGGACCGGAACGACATGGCCGAAGGCGCGGAAGAGCACGTCCGCGATCCGGCTCGACGTCTCGACGTTCCCCGCGACGACCGCGGCCGGCGGCCGCGCGTTCACGAGCGACCCCTCGGGCGCCGTGACCGTCACCGGCGCGAAGGCTCCTCCCGACGCCGGGACGTCGGGGTCTGTGAGGCAGCGGACGACGAAGTAGGCGGCCGAGCGCGTCACGGCGATGGGGCAGTTGAGGTTGCCGGCATGCTGGGGGTCGGTTCCGGCGAAGTCGACGGCGACGCTCTCGCCGGCGATCGTGACGGCGGCGCGGAGGACGAGCTCTCCCTCCGGGCCTTCGAGCACGTCCGTGGCCTCGTAGCGGCCGTCGGGGAGCTCCGCGATAGCGGCGCGGACGCGCCGCTCCGAGTACGCGTAGAGCTCGTCCATGGCCTCGGCGACGCGGTCGCGGCCGCGGCGCTCGCAGAGCTCGGCGAGCCGCCGGTCGGCCAGCCGGTGCGCCGCCAGCTGCGCGCGGAGGTCGCCCCGGCGCTCGTCCGGGTTGCGCATGTTGGCGAGCAGGATGGTCACGACCTCGTCGGTGAGCCGGACCGGCGGGATGACGAGCCCCTCCTGGTACAGGTCGGTCGAGCCGGCGGGGAGGCTCGCGGGCTCGGCCCCGCCGACGTCGGCGTAGTGCGCGCGCGAGACGGCGTAGCCGAGGTCCGTCCGCGAGACGAGCGTGACGTCGGGCAGGTGCGTCCCGCCCGTGAACGGGTCGTTGACGACGAAGATCTCGCCTGCCGCCGGATCGTGCTCCCGGACTGCGGCGACCGCTTCGGGCATCGCGCCGAGGTGGACCGGGATGTGCTCGGCCTGCGCGATCATGCGACCGTCGGCGGCGAAGAGCGCCGTCGAGCAGTCCCGCCGCTCCTTGATGTTGGCCGAGAACGCCGAGCGGACGAGCACGGCTCCCATCTCCTCCGCCACGGCCCGGAGGGCGCTGCCCAGAACTTGGAGCTCGATCTTCACGGTCCGGTCACCCTCTCGTGAGGATCCACGTGCTATTCCCATCCCTAGCCCCCTCCCACCCGGGGGGCACCCAGCAGGTGGCGCCTTCGAGCTCCACCACTGCCGGGCCGGCAACGGTGGCGGGCTCGCCGCCCGGGAGAGCCAGCTCCGGGCCGGGCGTCACCTCGGCGCTCCGGACGGCGACGAGCTCCAGCGGCCGGTCGCGGTCGGCGTAGCCGTATCGCTCCTCGTGGGCCCGGTGGAAGGCCTCCGCCGTGTCCCCGCCGAGCGGCACGGTCAGCTCGAAGGACTGCCCGCGATAGCGGAGGTCGACCTCGCCGCCGCCGGGCAGCAGCCCCGCCTCCTCGAACGGGATCACGTACGAGCGCACCCGGTCGCGCCGCTCGTCGCTCGCCACGAGGCCGAGGGCGGAGAGGACGCCGGCTGCCGCGGGGACGAGCACTTTCGAGATGCCGAGCTCGTCCGCGAGCTCGCAGGCGTGGAGCGGCCCGGCGCCGCCGAAGGCGACCAGTGCGAAGTCGCGCGGATCGTGGCCGCGCTCGACCGAGACGAGCCGGAGCGCGCGCAGCATCTCGGCGTTGACGACGTCCACCACCGCCTGCGGGTCGAAGTCGCCGAGCGCCAGCTCGGCGGCGGCCCGGTCGAGCTCGAGCTCGCCGGCCAGCGCAGCGGGAAGGCGCCCGAGCGCGAGGTTGGCGTCGGTGACGGTCGGCTCGAGCCCGCCGCGCCCGTAGCAAGCCGGGCCGGGATCGGCACCGGCGCTCTGCGGGCCGACGCGCAGCGCGCCGCCCGCGTCGCGCCAGACGATCGACCCGCCACCCGCGCCGACCGTCTGCAGGTCGACGGTCGGGAGCCGGATCGGGAAGCCGCCCACCTCGCGCTCGGCCGCCCGCTCTGCCTGACCGCCGACGATCAGGCAGACGTCGGTCGAGGTCCCGCCCATGTCGAGCGAGATCGCGTTCTCGACCCCGGCGAGGGCCGCGATCCGGGCGGCGCCCACGACCCCGGCGGCGGGCCCGGAGACGAGGGCGAGCGACGGATGGCGCGTCGCCTCCGCGAGCGTGCAGACGCCGCCCGAGGAGCGCATGACCAGCGGCTCGGCGAGCCCGGCCTCGCGGCAGCGGTCGGCGAGCGACCAGAGGTACTCGGCGAGCACCGGCCCGAGGTAGGCGTCGACGGCCGTCGTGGAGGCGCGCTCGTACTCGCGGAACTCGGGCGCGACCTCGTGGGAGGCGACGACGTGCGCGTCGGGCAGCCGCCGGCGGACCTCGTCCGCGACGAGGCGCTCGTGCGTCGAGTCCCGGAACGAGAAGAGCAGGCAGATGGCGACGGCCTCCGCGTCGAGCTCGGGGAGCGAGTCGAGGTCGAGCGCCTCGATCACGCCCTGCGGGTCGACACGCTCGTGGACGCCGACGCAGCGCTCGAGCGGGACGAGCGGCTCGGGATGGCGGTCGCACAGGCGGTAGAGGTGCGCACGCGTCTGGCGACGCAGGTGGAGGACATGCTCGAAGCCGGCGGTCCCGACGAAGGCGGTGCGGGCCCCCTTGCGCTCGAGGAGCGCGTTCGTGGCGATGGTCGTCCCGTGCGTGAACCTGGCGAGCGGGACGCGCGTGGCACCGACCTCGCTGGCCGCCTTCACCACGGAGTGCTCCTGCCCGCGGACGGTCGGAACCTTAGCCATGCGCAGGCCGCCGTCCGCCAGGAGCACGGCGTCCGTGAAGGTGCCGCCCACGTCGATCCCGAGGATCGCCACGCCGCACGTCTAGCACGCGGGCGGGACGCTACGCCGCGTGGCGGCGGCGATACGAGCGCGCCTTCGTGCGGTTCCCGCACACGGCCATGGAGCACCAGCGGCGCGAGCGGTTGCGCGCGTGGTCGTAGAACGCCCAGCCGCAGCGGTCGGCCTGGCAGGCCTTCAGGCGGCTCCAGGTGCCGTCCGCCATCGCTGCCGCGGCGATCGCGACGAGCCGGCCGAGCGCCCCGTCGACGCCGGGCGCGGCCGGCTCCAGCCGCGGCTCCCCGGCTGCCTCGAACCGGAGAGCGAGCCGCGCGCGCTCGGCCGTGCGGCTCAGCGTGGCCGCCGACTCCTCCCGGGCGCGGACGCCGTTGTTCTCGAGCAGGAGCCCGCGGATCGCCTCGCGCAGCTCCCGGGCCGCCGCCACGTCGGCCTCGGTCGCGAAGGCTCCGCGGGCGAGGTCGAGCTCCTCGAGCCAGCGCGCGAGCGCAGCCGGCGCGGCCAGCATGTCGGTGCCGTCCTCGAGGTCGGCGGTGTTGACGAAGAGCCGGACGAGCTCGAGCTTTCCCGGCGCGATGTCACTCATAACCGTCTATGATATCTCACTGGTTATCAGGCAACCAGGGAGGCCAAGCATGACCGACGCGCCGTACCGCGTCGCCCACGTGTCCGAGATCGTCACGCCGACGAGGGAGGAGCCCGGCATTGCGCCTTGGCGGGCAGTGCGGAGGCACTTCGACATCGGGTCGTTCGGGATCGCCGCGTACACGGCCGAGGCCGCGGGCGAGGTGTTCACCGGCGACCACACGGAGGCCGACACGCGCCACGAGGAGCTCTTCTACGTCGCCTCCGGCCGCGCCGCGATCCGGGTCGCGGGCGAGACCGTCGACGCGCCGGCCGGGACGTTCGTCTACGTCCCCGACCCCGAGATCCTGCGCGGCGCGACCGCGCTGGAGCCCGGGACGACCCTGCTCGCCGTCGGCGGCGAGCCGGGCAAGGCCTTCGAGGTCTCGGGGTGGGAGCGGCGCTCCGAGGACGATGCCTAGCCCGGCCTGGAGCGCGGAGCTCGCGCTCGCCGGCGCGGGCGGCGAGCCGGTCGACCTGTGGCGTTCGATCCAGTCCCACGGCCTCGTCGACCTGCCGCCGATGCGGATCGACGAGGACGCGCGGGCGCTCGAGATCACGGTGCCCCTGCCGGGGACACGGCCCCGCACCGTCAGGATCGAGGACGGGCGGAAAGGGCACACGCGCGTCACGGCCGCCGGCCGCGCTCCCGGCGCCCGGGCCGCGGACGCCGTCCTTGCCGCCGTCGCGCACGTCCTGCGCCTGGACGAGGACCTCTCCCCCTTCTATGCCGTCGCCGGCGCAGATCCGGATCTCGCCTGGGCGACCCAGGGCGCCGGCCGGCTGGTGCGGAGCCCCACCGTCTTCGAGGAGGTCGTGAAGACGATCTGCACGACGAACTGCGCCTGGTCGGCGACGGAGCGCATGGTCGGGGCGCTCGTGGAGCACCTCGGCGAGCCCGCCGCGGGTGCGAAGGAGGGGCCGTACGGACGCGCCTTCCCCACCCCGGCCGCGATGGCCGCGGCCGACGAGACCTTCTACCGGGAGGTCGTGCGCGCCGGGTACCGGGGCGCGTACCTCCGCTCCCTCTCGGCCGACGTCGCCTCAGGGGCGCTCGACCTCGAGGCCCTGGGCCGCGCGACGCGGGACGAGCTCTCCGACGACGACCTGGCCGCGCTCCTCCTCGCCCTCCCGGGCGTGGGCCCGTACGCGGCCGCGCACATCATGATGCTCCTCGGCCGCTATTCCCGGCTCGTGCTCGACTCCTGGACGCGGCCGAAGTACGCCTCCCTGAACGGCGGCAAGCCGGTCAAGGACACAACCATCGAGCGCCGCTTCCGCCGCTACGGGCCGAACGCCGGCCTCGCCTTCTGGCTCGTCCTCACGCGCGACTGGGTCACGGAGGAGTGACGCCCGCCCGCTACCGCGACGGGGCGAGGAGGATCGCCCCGATTGCCGTTGCCGCCTTCGCGTTCGCCGTCTCCTTCGGAGTGCTCGCGCGGGCGTCCGGGATCGGCGCCGGGG
>Ga0268386_10001787_pt1 | contig 14954 bp, 14 predicted proteins | sample RVTome_15_FD_200260 | JGI IMG/M metagenome (GOLD analysis project Ga0268386, IMG submission 200260) | Soil microbial communities from uranium-contaminated site in the Upper Colorado River Basin, Wyoming, United States - RVT150D86... ...
GCCGACGATCGGCTGTGGTACTGGCTCTACGAACCGGTCGGTCGGCTGACGGCGGCAGTATCCGCCCGCCTCGCGATCCTGCAACTCGGGCGGATTCACATCTACCTGATCTACAGCTTCGTAACGCTCCTGTTCCTGCTGGTATTCGCTACCTGACCATGTCACCACTCCTGCAAGACTCGCTGCAACAGGCGCTCGAAACGGTGTTCATGATCCTGCTGGCACCGCTCGTCCTCGGCTGGGTCAATCAGTGCCGTGCGTGGCTGCAGAACCGGCGCGGGCCCGGCCTGCTGCAGCCCTACCGGGTGCTGCGCAAGCTCTTCAACAAGGAGCCGGTCCTCGCGCACCGGGCATCACTGCTCTTCCGGCGTGCGCCATACATACAGCTCGGCTGCATCGTTCTGGCGGCAAGCATCGTGCCGTCCATCGCGACGGGCGCACCGCTGTCCCCTGCGGCGGACGTCATCGCCCTGGTGGGGCTGCTCGCGCTCGCGCGGGTTTTCCTGGCCCTTGCGGCGATGGACGTCGGCACCGCATTCGGCTCGATGGGCGCCCGGCGCGAAATGCTGATCGCGGGCCTCGCAGAGCCAGCGCTGCTCATGGTGTTCTTCACGCCGGCGCTCATCAGTGGCTCGACGGCCTTCGGCGTGATCGTCGACAGGCTCGCCCTCGCCGAATTCCAGATCTATCCGGGTCTCGCTTTCGCCGCCGTCGCTTTCCTGATGGTGCTGCTCGCCGAGAATGCGCGGATTCCGATCGACAATCCGTCGACCCACCTCGAGCTGACGATGATCCACGAGGCGATGATCCTCGAGTACTCCGGGCGGCACCTTGCCGTCATCGAATGGGCGCATGCGCTCAAGCTCACGGTGTACCTCTGCATCGGCATCGCCCTGTTCGTGCCGTGGGGCATCGCGCCGGCGGGACACTGGAGCGTGATGCCGCTCGCGACATTGATTCTCGTCGGCAAGCTCTTCGCAGGTGGCGCAGCGATCGCCGTGCTGGAGACGCTGTCGGCGAAGCTGCGCATCTTCCGCGCGCCGGAGTTCCTGGGCACGGCCTTCCTGCTCGCGGTGCTTGCGATGCTGATCCATTTCCTGCTTGGAACCTGACCCATGCCGGTCACGCAGCAACTGATCAATCTGTGCGCATCGCTGCTGCTCCTCATCGCGTTCGCGATGCTGACGCAGCGACGCCTGCTGTCACTGATCAATCTGTTCGCAATGCAGGGTGCGGTGCTTGCCGCCAATACGGCCGTCGTCGCGTTCTCGACCGGGCAGGAGCACCTCTACTGGTCGGCGGGATTGACGATCGCTCTGAAGGTCATCGCCATGCCGCTGATCCTGCATCGCCTGATCGATCGGCTCGAGCTGCGCACCGACCAGGAAACGCTCATCAACATCCCGAGCACGCTGCTGCTCGGCATCGGTCTCGTCGTGTTCGCCTTCAACCTGGCGCTGCCGATCTCGCAGCTCGCCGGTACGATCACCCGCAGCTCGCTCGGCATCGCGATGGCCAGCGTGCTGCTGTCGTTCCTGATGCTGATCACACGACGCAAGGCGGTACCGCAGGTGATCGGCTTTCTGTCGATGGAAAACGGGCTGTTCCTCGCCGCCACCAGCGCAACGTACGGCATGCCGATGGTGGTCGAGCTCGGCATCGCGCTCGACGTGCTCGTCGGCACGTTCATTTTCGGCATTTTCTTCTTTCAGATCCGGGAGACGTTCGACAGCCTCGACATCCACCATCTCGAAAAGCTCAAGGAACGTTGAACGTGGAGCTCATTCTCGTTCTTGGCCTGCCACTTCTCGGCGGTGTCATCCTTGCAGCGCTCGGTCATCGCGAACGTGCGCCCGAGATCAACGTCGCAATGAGCCTCGCCACCTTTGCAGCGAGCGCGCTCCTGACGTGGCGGGTCTTTCGCGATGGACCACTGCTCTTCTTCGACAAGATGTTCTTCGTCGATTCGTTCAATGTATTCCTCGTGACCTTGACCGCATTCGTCGGGTTCACCACCTCGCTTTTCAGCCGACCGTACATGCGGGTGGAGCGCGATCGCGGCAAGCTGACGCCGGCCCGGCTGCGGCTGTATCACAGCGTGTATCAGGGCTTCATGTTCACGATGCTGCTCGCACTGCTGACCAACAACCTCGGGATCCTGTGGGTTGCGATGGAGGCGGCGACGCTGACGACGGTCCTGCTCGTGAGCCTGTACCGCACGCCGGAAAGCCTGGAAGCCGCATGGAAGTATTTCATCCTGTGCGGTGTCGGCATCGCCCAGGCGCTGTTCGGCACGATCCTGGTGTACTTCGCAGCCGAAAGCGTCCTCGGATCGGGTGGCACCGCACTGCTGTGGACTGAGCTCAATGCGGTCAAGTCGCAGCTCGAACCCACGGTGCTCGGCCTCGCCTTCGTGTTCCTGCTGGTCGGCTACGGGACGAAGGTCGGCCTCGTGCCGCTGCACAACTGGCTGCCCGACGCCCATGCGGAGGGACCGACACCGATTTCGGCGGTGCTCTCCGGATTGCTGCTCAACGTGGCGCTCTATGCGATCGTGCGCAACAAGGTCCTGGTGGACGGCGCACTGGCAACTAACCTCGCCGGCAAGCTGATGATGGGGTTCGGTCTCGCGACGGCGCTGACCGCGGTCTTCTTCTTCTCACGGCAGAGCGACGTCAAACGCCTGTTCGCCTATTCCTCGATCGAGCACATGGGGCTCGTGACCTTCGGCTTCGGCATGGGTGGGCCGGTCGGCACGTTCGCGGCCCTGTTGCACATGACAGTCCACTCGTTGACCAAGTCGGCGATATTCTTCACCGTGGGCCACGCGACCCAGAAGAGCGGCACGCAGCGCATCGACGGCATACGGGGACTCATCGACACCAATCCGACGATCGGCTGGGGCCTGATGCTCGGTACGCTCGCCATTCTCGGAATGCCGCCATTCGGCGTGTTCGCGAGCGAGTTCCTGCTGCTTACGACGGCCATGCGCGTCGAACCCTGGGCGACGCCCATCCTGCTCGTCGCGCTGGCCGTCGGTTTCGCCTCGATGCTGGCCAAAGTACAGCCGATGGTGTTCGGTGACACGACGGCACGCCGACTGCCACATCCGCCCGCGCTCATTCCCGTGTTTCTGCACCTTGCCTTGGTATTGCTGCTCGGACTCGTCGTTCCGCCGGCGCTGGCGAACTGGTACCGGGCTGCCGCGGCCCTGATTGGATGAGGCGACCCGCCGCATGAGAGAGCTGCACGAGGAGATGCGCCAGCGATTCACGCCGCTGCCCGGCGCCGTGGCTGCCTGGCACGGGCGGGTGTCGCGAGAGGAATGGCGGGCCTGGCTGGTGCGCCTGCACGGACACCAGGCGCGGCTGATCGCGCTGTGGGGCACCGACCGGCGCGCCCGCGAGCATGTATTCGAGGTGCATGCGGCGCTCCTCCTCGACGGCGCACTCCTGTGGTTCTCGCTGGCCGTCGACCCGGACCATCCGGAGTACCCGGGGCTCAGCGATCTCTACCCTGCCGGCGACCGGATGCAGCGCGCTCTGGCAGACATGCTCGGCGTGTCAGCCGTCGACGCAGAGGACACGCGACCGTGGCTGCGCCACGGCGCCTGGCCTGCGGCCTGGTTCCCCCTGCGCGCCGATGCGGACGTGGCGGCGGGGTTCGCAGCCGTGGCAGACGACTACCCGTTCGTGACCGTCACTGGTGACGGCGTCCATGAGATTCCGGTCGGCCCGGTGCACGCCGGCACGATCGAGCCGGGCCATTTTCGTTTCTCGGTGCTCGGCGAGCGCATCCTGCGGCTGGAGGAACGCCTCGGCTACAAGCACAAGGCCATCGAGAAGCTGATGGAGGGGCGATCGCTCGTTGAGGGCGTCGCGCTGGCGGGCCGCATCAGCGGCGACTCGACGGTCGCTTACGCGTGGGCTTATGCGCAGGCGACCGAATCAGCAACGGGCACCGCCGTGCCCGAACGTGCCTTGTGGCTACGCGGCCTGCTGCTCGAGCGCGAGCGCATCGCCAACCACCTCGGCGACCTCGGCGCACTCGGCAACGATGCAGGATTCGCGTTCGCTCTGGCGCAGTTCTCAGCACTCAAGGAGATCTGGCTCAGGCGCCAGGCGCAAATCTTCGGGCATCGCTATCTGATGGACCGCATCGTGCCGGGGGGCGTGACCTCGGACATCGACGGCGCAGCGGCTCGCGCGATGATCGAGGACGGCCGGCGCCTCGAGCAGGATGTGCGACAGCTGCGCGCAATCTGCGACGACCACGCGGGCGTTCAGGACCGTTTCGTGGGCACGGGGATCGTCGCACCGGACCTTGCGCGACGTCTCGGCCTGTGCGGGATGGCAGCGCGCGCGAGCGGCCAGACGGTGGATCTGCGCCGGGCGCTGCCCATCGTCCCCTACGATCGACTCGACGTCGCAGTCGCCACGCAGGAGGCCGGAGATGTGGCAGCACGCGTGTCCGTCCGCTTCGAGGAAATTCTCGAGTCACTCAGGCTCTGCGCGCGGGTACTCGAGTCGCTCCCGGCGGGCCCCGTGCGAGTCGAACCCGCCTCGCGCATCGTCGAACCCCGGACCGCCGGCTGCGTGGAAGGCTGGCGTGGGGAAGTGCTGATCGCCATCGAATCGAGCGAGGACGGTCGTATCGAGCGCCTGCATGCCCACGATCCCTCCTGGCAGAACTGGCCGCTGCTCGAGCATGCCGTTATCGGCAACATCGTTCCGGATTTCCCGCTGATCAACAAGTCGTTCAACCTGAGCTACAGCGGCCACGACCTGTGAGCGTGATTGGATCATGATCAAGACACTGCGCAGGATCGTGGTCGGCGGCATCCGCACCGAAGCACCGCCGGAGCCGGCGGAGGAGCTGCGAACCATGCGTCAGCGCCTGTCGGAGCAGGTGCTCGAGCATTTCGCGGGCGCATTGGCCATCCGGCACGTCGACGCCGGCTCCTGCAACGGGTGCGAGCTCGAGATCAACGCAACCCACAATCCCTTCTACAACCTCGAGGGACTCGGCATCACATTCGTCGCGAGTCCCCGGCACGCCGACATGCTCCTCGTGACCGGACCCGTATCGAGACATATGGAAATGGCCCTGAGGCGCACCTATGAGGCGACACCAGACCCCAAGCTCGTCGTCGCAATCGGCGATTGCGGGTGCACGGGCGGCGTGTTCGGCGAAAGTTATGCGAGCCGGGGGCGAGTCGCCAACGTGATCCCGGTAGACGTCGCGGTGCCCGGTTGTCCGCCGACTCCGTTCGCGATCATGCAAGGCATTCTGACCGCGATCGCTCGTGAGAAGTAGCCTGGGGGCTGGGGGCTGGGGGCTGTAGGAGTGTCGCTACATCAGCCGTCAACGCGAGCCTTCTGGCCACGGACTTCGGACGCGCGAAGCGCCCTCGGGCCACAGACTACGGACTCCAGACTACGGACGGGGCGACGCCCCTCTGGATTCGCTACCTCATCGTCGGCATCGCGAACTCGGGCCCTTTCAACCCCGTGGGCCAGCGTGCCGTGACGGTCTTCAGGCGGGTGTAGAAGCGCACGCCATCGGGGCCGTGCACATGCAGGGCGCCGAACAGCGATCGTTTCCATCCGCCGAAGCTGTGGAACGCCATCGGCACCGGGATCGGCACGTTGACGCCGACCATGCCGGCCTCGACGGCATGGCAGAAGCGTCGTGCCGTTTCGCCGTCGGCCGTGAAGATCGATGTGCCGTTGCCGAACTCGTGGGTGTTGACGAGCTCGAGCGCGCTCGCGAAATCCGGCACGCGCACGATCACGAGCACGGGGCCGAAGATCTCCTCGCGATAGATCCGCATCGATGGAGACACGTGGTCGAACAGGCATCCGCCGAGGTAGAAACCCGCTTCGTGACCGGCGACCCTGAGCTCGCGGCCATCGACGACGAGTTGAGCACCCTCCTCTACGCCGAGATCGATATAGCGGCGGACCCGTTCACGGTGCTCGCCGGTCACGAGTGGCCCCATCTCCACGCCGTCTCGCGTACCAGGGCCCACCTCGAGCCGTTCGACCATCGGTCGCAGGGCTTCGACGAGCCGATCGCCGGCACCTGCCACCGCCACCGCGACGGAAATTGCCATGCAGCGCTCGCCGGCCGAGCCGTAAGCAGCCCCGAGCAGCGCCTGTGCGGCCAGCGTCGGGTTCGCATCGGGCATCACGACCATGTGGTTCTTGGCACCGCCGAGGGCCTGCACACGCTTGCCGTGCGCCGAACCGAACGCATAGATGTGCTGCGCCACGGGTGTCGATCCGACGAAGCTGATCGCAGCCACATCGGGATCGGTAAGCAACGCGTCGACGGCTTCGCGATCGCCGTTGATGACGTTGAACACGCCGGGCGGCAAGCCGGCTTCCGTCAGCAGCTCAGCGAGCCGCATCGGGCAGCTCGGATCCCTCTCAGAGGGCTTGAGCACGAAGGTGTTGCCGCACGCGAGCGCGATCGGAAACATCCACATCGGCACCATCGCGGGAAAGTTGAACGGTGTGATGCCGGCGCAGACACCGACCGGCAGGCGCAGCGACCAGCTGTCGATGCCTGTGCCGACGCTGTCGGAGAACTCGCCCTTCAGCAGTTGCGGAATGCCGCAGGCGAACTCGACGACCTCGAGCCCGCGCGTCAGCTCGCCGCGAGCATCGGACAGCACCTTGCCGTGTTCCGCCGTGATCAGGCCCGTGAGCTCCTCGGCATGGGCTTCGAGCAAGGTCTTGAAGCGGAACATGACCCGAGCGCGCTGCAGAGGCGGCGTCTCCGCCCAGGCGGGCAACGCTGCGCGTGCCGCAGCAACCGCAGCAGCGGTCTCACCGGCGCTGGCATAAGCCACCGACGCGCTGATGCGTCCCGTCGCCGGGTCACAGACGGGGCCGTGCCGGCCCAACGCTCCGGCGCGAGGTGAGCCATTCACGAAATGGCCGATCACACGGGACTGTCCGGCCGAAGTGCCTGCAGCAGGACGAACGACACTCATGGTGCACCTCGAGCGGTGGCAACGACAGGGAGCCGCCAGTCACTGAGGTCGATCACCGCGCAACTGGTCCAGCATCGAGCGAACTCATTCTACGCGACTCCAGGTGCACCCTTGCCGCTCCGCAGCAGCCGCTCGACAGGCGTTTTGGGCGGAACGTCAGGCACTTGCGCGCGACCGCGGACTCTGCCGGAGTTCCGGTGCCCAACCGGTCGACTGCATGAGTTCAACCGCCGTTCAGCCTCTGCGGCACAAGCTGGCTGCCGATGTCCGCCCAAGGGTAAGAGCCGCACTGCATGCTGCTAGACTTGTCCCCCGCGGCGGCCATGTCCCGCCCGGCACTGATGCCCTATACGAGCTATTTCTCTTTTTCAGAGGTTCACTCGACATGAGACCGATTCTTGCCTGCAGCCTCCTCGCCGCTCTCACCGTTACTGCGACGGCCGGCGCCGAATGCATCTACCCGGAAGCCCCCGGCGCGCTGCCGGACGGCAACACTGCCTCACAGGAAGAGATGGTCACCGCGATGCAGGGTTTGAAGGACTACGACGCCGCGGTCACGGCCTATCTTTCCTGCCTCGAAATGGAAACCAGCACGCAAATCGCGGAAGCCGGTGAAGAGCTGACCGAGGAGCAGGTGACGCAGATCAAGGCGATTCAGGTCAAGAAGCACAACGCCGCCGTCGAGGCGCTCGAGACCCGCGCGAGCCAGTTCAACGAGCAGGTCCGCATCTTCAAGGACCGCGACAAGAGCTGACGATGATCGGCCTGCGCACTGCAGCCGGCGACCGAGTCAGCGCGGCTCCGGTACCCGCGATGGCCACGCCGGCCGACGCCGAGGCCACGATCCGCGCGGCGATTCCGCCGCTGCCGGTCGAACCGACCCCGCTCGCGAGTGTTACCGGGCGGATTCTGCGGGAATCGATCGCGGCCGATCGCGACCAGCCGCCGTTTCATCGCGTCGCGATGGACGGCATTGCGATCGACAGTGCCGCGATGGCGGGCGGAAGACGCAGCTTTCGCATCGCCGGCACCCAGCCTGCCGGTGCGCCGCAGCGGGCGCTGCCTGGCACTGACCACTGCTTCGAAGTCATGACCGGGGCCGTACTCCCGGCGGGGTGCGATTGCGTGATCCCCGTCGAGCGCCTGCAGCTGGCCGACGGAGTCGCGACTCTGGCGGAGGGGGTGCAGGCGAGCCCGTGGATGCACGTGCATCAGCGCGGCCAGGACTGTCGGGCAGGCGATCACCTGATCGAGCCCGGGACCCGGATCGGAGCACCCGAAACCGCCGTGCTCGCTGCGGCGGGTTACGCCCACGTCGCTGCGGCCCGACCGCCGTCGATCATGATCGTCTCGACCGGCGACGAACTGGTCGAGCCGGGGGAGCCCGTCGAGGACTGGCAGATTCGCAGCTCGAACGGCTACGCACTGACGGCGGCGCTGCGACGTCAGGGCTTCGATCGTCTCGCACAGGACCGACTACCGGACGATCCTTGCGTGCTGCGGGAGCGATTGCGGACCCATCTCGACACGCACGACGTACTGATCCTGAGTGGCGGCGTCTCGATGGGACGTTATGACTACGTCCCGGGGGCGCTGACTGATCTCGGCATCGAGCCCGTCCTGTACAAAGTCTCGCAGCGACCCGGCCGGCCGATGTGGTTCGGGGTGCGGCGGCCTGACAAGACGGTGTTCGCGCTGCCGGGAAACCCCGTCTCCGCGCTCGTCTGTTGCATCCGCTACGTCGTGCCGGCGCTGCTGACCGCGATGGGTGCGAGTTCACGCGATGCTGAGCGGATTGCGCTGGGTGAAGCCGTCGCCGCAACGCCATCGCTCACCGTATTCCTGCCCGTTCGGCGGCTCCAGGAGGCCTCGGGACGCGCGCTTGCCTACCCGCGGCCCACCCATGGTTCCGGTGACTTCACCTCCCTCCTTGGCACCGACGGCTTCATCGAGTTGCCGGCGGGTCCGCGCGCACTCGCTGCCGGCACGCTCGTGCCCTTCTACGCCTGGGGGTCGGTCTGATGGCTGAACAGAGCAATGTCACTCGCCTGCCGCCAGCGGCCGGACACCGCGACCAGCTCGGTCGCCCGCTGCACGACCTGCGCATCTCGGTCATGGACCGGTGCAACTTCCGCTGCCCGTACTGCATGCCGCGCGAAACCTTTCACGAGAACTATCGGTTCTTGCGCGCGGCGCAGCGGCTGTCGTTCGAGGAGATCGTGCGCCTGACCCGGCTGCTCGTGGAACTGGGTGTCCGCAAAGTGCGGCTTACCGGGGGGGAGCCCTTGCTGCGGGCGAATCTCTCCGAGCTCATCGGCGAGCTGTCCTCGCTCGAGAGCGTCGAGGATGTCGCGCTGACGACGAATGGCGTGCTGCTCGCGAAGTACGCGGCGGAATTGAAGGCGAATGGACTCGGGCGCGTCACGGTGAGTCTCGACACGACGGACCCGGACGTCTTCCGCCGCATGAGTGGCGGCTTCGGCAGCCCGGATCAGGTCCTCGAAGGCATCGAGGCCGCCCGCTTCGCAGGGCTTGCGCCGATCAAGGTGAACGCGGTCGTGCAGCGAGGCGTCAACGAGCGCACAGTGCTCGACCTCGTCGAGCGTTTCCGCGGCACCGGCGTGATCGTCCGGTTCATCGAGTACATGGACGTCGGCAATCGCAACCATTGGGAAGCCTCTCGCGTCGTGCCGTCACGGGATCTGGTGGCACGCATCAACGCGCGCTGGCCGATCCAGCCGACCGCGGGCAACTATCACGGCGAAGTGGCGGAACGCTACGTGTTCACGGACGGCGCCGGCGAGATCGGTTTCATTTCGTCCGTGACCCAGCCGTTCTGCGGCGCCTGCACCCGGGCCCGGTTGTCGTCTGAGGGCGTCCTGTACACGTGCCTGTTCGCAACGCAGGGACAGGACCTGCGCGGACTGATGCGGGCAGGCGGCACCGATGACGAGTTGCGCCGTGTTCTGCATCAGACCTGGGCGCGACGCGGCGATCGCTACAGCGAACTGCGTGCAACGCTGCGCCAGAACGAGCAGCCGCTGCGGAAGATCGAGATGTACTACATCGGGGGCTGACGCCCCGACAGGTGAGATCGGGATCCGGGATCGGGGATTCGATCGCAAGGACGGGATGGCGTCTCTGACGGACCCCCGATCCCGGATCCCCATACCCCATCGAGCGCTGTACGCTTTGCATCATGGATAAGCCTGCAAAGGACGTCGCACCAACGGGCACGTCGTTCTCCCACGTCGACACCGACTCGCGACCAACGATGGTCGACGTCGGCGACAAGGCGGTGACACGACGCAGCGCGATGGCCGAATGCCGGGTGGCATTGCCAGTCGAGGTCGCGAGCGAACTGCGCAACCGTGGCTTTCAGACGGCGAAGGGTCCGGTCTTTCAGACCGCCATCATTGCGGGGGTCATGGCCGCTAAGCGGACGCACGAGCTGATTCCGTTCTGCCATCCCCTCGGCCTCGAGCGGTGTCGAGTCACGATCGAGATGGAAGGTGACGAGGCCGTCGTCCGCTGCGAAGTCGGCGTGCATCATCGCACCGGCGTCGAAATGGAGGCCCTGACCGGCGCCAGCATCGCGGCGTTGACCGTCTACGACATGTGCAAGGCGTTGTCGCACCGGATCGAGATCCGCAGCACGCGTCTGCTGACGAAGCGGGGTGGCAAATCCGATTTCGACGCGAGCGCCGATCCGCCGCGTTGAGCAGCCGCTGTGCCGGGCGGCCGTGAGCCTTATCAGGCGATGCGGTATCCTCGGCGGACTCGACCCACGCAGGGATATCCCTCGCGACAGACATCGGCAACCTCGCGATGAAGCAACTCACCGTTCAGTATTTCGCACTCTTCCGCGAGCAGGCCGGTTCGAGCCAGGAATCGATCACGACCGCCGCCGCGACACCCGCTGATCTGTACCAGGAGCTGAAGTCGAGGCACGGCTTCAAGCTCGCTCCGGCGCAATTGAAGGTTGCGATCAATGCCGAGTTTGCGCCCTGGGATGCCTCGCTCGAGGATGGCGATTCGATCGTCTTCATTCCCCCGGTGGCCGGCGGATGAAGCCGTTCAGTTTTACGCGCAGCTCGATCGATCCGCGGGCGCTGCGCGAGGTGCTTGTGGATCCGGGCTGCGGCGGCTATGCCGCGTTCGAGGGCTGGGTGCGCAATCACAACGAAGGACAGACGGTCACGCGGCTCGAGTACGAAGCCTTCGAGACGCTGGCAGAGCGTGAAGGCGCGACGATCGTCGCCGAGGCGATCGCGAAGTTCGGCGTCGAGCATGCGGCCTGCGTGCACCGGATCGGTGATCTCGCACTCGGTGAGCTCGCCGTCTGGGTCGGCGTCAGTGCGAGGCACCGCGCCGAGGCGTTTGCCGCCTGTCGTTACATCATCGACGAGGTGAAGCACCGGGTGCCGATCTGGAAGAAGGAGCACTACTCGAGCGGTGACTCTGGCTGGGTCAACTGCGAACGATGCGCCGCTCATGCGCATGAGGGGCACACGCCGCTCAGGATGGACTACTCGCGGCAGATGGCACTGCCCCAGGTAGGCGCAGCAGGCCAGTCCCGCCTGGCGGCCGCGCGCGTGCTCGTGATCGGTGCCGGTGGCCTCGGGGTCCCTGTGCTCACGTCCCTTGCAGGCGCGGGTGTCGGCGTGATCGGCATCGTCGACGGGGATCGGCTCGAGGCGAGCAATCTGCACCGCCAGACGCTATACGCTCTGGCCGACGTGGGCGAGAGCAAGGCCGAGCTAGCGGCGCAGCGGCTGCGCGAGTTGAATCCCGAGATCGAGGTTCGCGTGCACGCCTGCCAAGCGACTCGGGCGAGCCTGCCAGAGCTGATTGCCGATTACGACCTGTTGGTCGAATGCACTGATAACTTCGCAACGAAATTTGCGGTCAACGACGCGGCGGTGCGGGCGGGTAAGCCCGCGGTCTTCGCGAGCATCTATCAATACGAAGGACAGCTGCAGGTCTACGACCCCCGGTCCGACAGCGCCTGCCTCCGCTGCCTGTGGCCCGAAGGAACTCGTGACGGCCTGGTCGGCAATTGCGCGACGGCCGGCGTACTCGGCCCCGTGCCTGGCACGCTGGGCCAGCTGCAGGCGCTGGAGGTGCTGAAGCTGATTCTCGGGCTGCCTGGCGGGCTGGCCGGCGAGGTGCTGCTCTTCGATCTGCTCGCAACGCGCCTGGTTCGGTTGCGAGCCCCGCGGAATCCAGCGTGTCGGTCGGGACCGTGCGCTCGTCTCGGGCCCGATCAGACGACCGCCGAAGGCGCCAGCAGCAGCGATGACGTTGATCTCGACTGCGACGATCTCGCAAGCGCGTGCCGGTCGGGATACACGTTGATCGACGTGCGGGAGCCGGAGGAAATTGCGACGGCGCCGCCTCCCGTGGATTGCCTGCAGATGCCGCTCAACGCGCTGCTCGAAGACAGCTCGGTGCTCGACGCGGGCCGGCCGTACCTGCTGATCTGCGCGCGCGGCGCGCGCAGCCGCGCGCTTGCCCTCGAGTTGCGGGGTCGTGAGCTCACCCGTGTGTATTCCCTGCGCGGGGGCCTGGCCAAGCTGGCTGATCGGGTCGTGAGCTGACGGTTCCCTGACAGGCTGTTGAAACCGAATTTCCAGCTAACGACCCGGAGCTGCTCCGTCCGGCAGGAAGTACGTCACCCGCACGATGCGCTGATCTTCGAGCTCGAACACGCCGAGGCGTTCACCGCTGCCACTCGAGGCGCCATCACTCCACCCGGTGCGCTCGCGGACCGCGACGATCTCGCCGGCTTCGAGCCAGGCCTCGACGCTGACGCGAGTTTCTGGAAAGCGTTCGAAGTAGGTCGTGAACGCCGCGGCCAGATCCTCGCGACTGTCCACTTCCAGCAGACGTTCGCCGTCGATCACCGAGTACCAGCTGACGTCGGGGGCGACATAGGCCGGCAGCGCAAGCAGATCGCGACGATTGATCGCCTCGTAGTACGCCGCGACGATTTGCCGGGGTTGCGCGTCGGCAGAGCGCGCATCGTTTCCCCCAGTCGTCGTCACGCAGCCGGTCGCGAGCAGACTCGCGACCGAAACAACCCCACCGAGCGCCCTGCCGTGCATGATGCCGATGCCGGGATTCACTGAAGCTGTGCCGGATCGAGTCGCAGCACCAGATCGATACGCCGATTCCGTGCGCGTCCTTCCGTCGTGTCGTTCGTCGCTACCGGCCGTGTCTCGCCGTAGCCGATCGAGCTCACCTGCTCCGGATTCACGCCCATGCTGGAGATGAAGTACTGCCGTACTGCGTCGGCACGGTCCTGCGACAGGATGAAGTTCGCCGAATCACTGCCGTAGGAATCGGTGTGTCCTTCCACGACCATCGCGGCCCCCGGAAACATCCGGATGGCCTGTTGCACGCGCTCGAGCAACGCGTAACTGTTCGGTTCAATCGTCGCGCGTCCGACGGGGAAATTCAGGCCCATCAGGCGCAGCACGATGTCATCGCCTTCGCGCATGACCCGCGCTTCGTCAGGCGCGAACATACCCTCGATCGTCGCGAGGCCCGCTCGCAATTCGGCCTGGGCGTCGACACGGCGCTGCAGCGCAATGCGCTCCTCGGACGCACCGCCAAGCTGGCCCTCGAGCCTTTCGACCTCGCGAGTCAATGTCGCGATCGTCGTTTCGCGATCGCCGAGCTCCTGGTCGAGGCGCCGCGTCTCGGCCGCGCGCCGTTGCACCGTCGCAAGCAGTTCCTCGAGCGCCGGCTCGAAGCCTTTGTCGAAGGTCGGCTCGACATCGAGCTCAGCCGCCATTTTCCTGAGCGGCGCTTCCCAGCCGAGAATCAGTTCCTCGATTCCGTGGTCGCGATCCTCGACCGTCCGAATCAGCTCGGCCAGATACAGCGCATGCCGCGCCTCGTAACTCGCCTGGCTCGCGAGACTGCGGGGCAGGTCCGTGTCGTAGCGGTTCTGCTCGATTTCCGCCTCGGCCTGCGCAAGAAAGCGCCTGGCCGACTCGATCGTGCGCGGCGCCCAGCGTTCGACCCGCTCTTCTTCCGCACGCGCGATCAGCGCCCGCGCCGGATCGAGCAGATTCCCCTTGATCGCGACGAGCTCGGCCTTGCGATACAGTACTTCGGCCTCAGCGCCGTGCCGCTGAGCCGCGCCGACGTCGCCCCGCTCCACGTCCGTCGTCGCTTCGTAAAAGCGCTCCTCGGCCTTGCGCCAGGCTTCCGGCGCATGCTTCGCAGCGTCGACCGACACGGCATCGCTGCGCGTACGTAACGGCACCTCGAGAGTGAGCCGGCTGATCTCTGCCGCTCTCGTGGCCTCGCTGAGTGTCTGCGACGCCGCTGCGATACGTTCACGGACCCCGTTCAGATTACGACCCCGATCGAAATCGCTCGAAGCGCGCTCGACGTCCTCGACGGCACGCGCGAACCCTCGGGGCGCGAGCAGATCGACCTGCGCCGCGCGTGCTGCCTCGAGTTGCGTCTCAATCTCGCCGAACAGGACGTCTCGCGCATCGGACGCTTCCTGAGCGAGCGTCACAGAAGACGCTGCCAGCAACAGCATGAGCAGTGAGCTCCGGAGGGAACGCAGCGGCATTGGCGCAGTCAGTGCGAGTCGAAGCACACGAGTGAGTCCTTGAGGCAGATCGGGTGAAGCGGAGGCGCGCCAGTATAGCGGACGGGCGCCAGGCGCAGTCGCGGGTGCGACTCCCTGGAAAGGTTCGAGAACGCTGGATCCCAGGAATCTGTCGGACTGGGGTCCGACAGATTCCTTATGCAAAACCGCCCGCACAAAATGAAACAAGAAAGGAACAAGAAACAGCGTTTCTTGCGGATGTCACGTCAATTCTCAGGCGGTTTTTGCCGATAGTCACCATGGAACGCAGCCTGTCGGCCGTTAAGTCCGACAGGCTGCTAGACTCCGGCTGGCAGGCTGTTGAGATTTCGTGTTCAACAA
>Ga0268386_10001788_pt1 | contig 14952 bp, 17 predicted proteins | sample RVTome_15_FD_200260 | JGI IMG/M metagenome (GOLD analysis project Ga0268386, IMG submission 200260) | Soil microbial communities from uranium-contaminated site in the Upper Colorado River Basin, Wyoming, United States - RVT150D86... ...
ACGGCACCCTGATGGCCGTGGATTGCCACGCCGACTTCGACGTCGGCGCCTACGCGGACATCGGCCCCCGCATCATCCAGAAGGGCACGTACACCGCCACCGGTCCCTACCGCGTCGGCCACGTGCGGCTGGCCAGCACGGCCGTCTACACGAACACGACGCCCGGCGGGGCCTTCCGCGGCTTCGGCGTGCCCCAGCTCGCGTGGGCGGTGGAGTCGCTCGTCGACGAGGCGGCCCGGCGGCTCGACCGCGATCCGGTGGAGCTGCGCCGCCAGAACCTGCTCGCCCACGGCGAGGAGTTCGCGCCCGGCGACACCCCGATCGACGGCAAGTTCGAGGAGAGCCTCTCGCGCGCCGCCGAGGCGATCGGCTGGACGCGGGCGCTCGCCGCCGATCGCGGGCGCGGGGTGGCGATGATGCTCAAGGCCAGCATCGCACCGTCGGTGTCGGAGGCCATCGTGCGCCTGCACGCCGACGGCAGCGTGACGGTGCTGGCCAGCACGGTCGAGCTAGGGCAGGGGGCGCGTACGGTCATGGCCCAGATCGCCGCCGAGGTGCTCGCCGTGCCGCTCGCGCGCGTCACCGTGCTGCTGCCCGACACCAGCGTCACGCCCTACGACCAGACCACCAGCTCCAGCCGCTCGACCACGATGGTCGGCAAGGCGGTACAGGAGGCGGCCGGCGACGTGGTCGAGCAGCTCGTGCGGATCGCCGCCCGGGTGCTCGATGCGGGCGTGACGACGTTGCGTGTCGATGACGGCGCCGTCGTGCACGGCGACCGCCGGCTGGACTATGGCGCGCTGCTGCGCCGGCACTTCGGCATGGCCGGCGGCGAGCTGATCGGCCGCGGCGTCGTGGCGCCGGGGCCCAGCGCGGCGCCACTGGGCGGCAGCACCCCCTTCTGGGAGGCCGCCGTCGGCGCCGCCGAGGTCACGCTCGACGTCGAGACGGGCGCCGTGGTCGTCGAGGACTACGTGTCGGTCGCCGACGTGGGCCGCTGCATCAACCCCCTGTCGTGCGAGACCCAGGACGAGGGTGCGGTCGCCCAGGGGCTCGGCCACACGCTCTTCGAGGAGATGGTCTACGACGGCGGCCAGCTCCTCAACGGCACGCTGCTCGACTACCGGGTGCCCCGGGCCGACGACATGGCGGGACGGATGGAGTGCCGGTTCGTCGAGAACGCCGACGGGCCGGGGCCGTTCGGGGCCAAGGGCGCCGGCGAGGGGAGCCTGGTGCCGGTGAGCCCGGCGGTCGGCAACGCGCTCGCGCGCCTGACCGGCATCCGCTTCCGCGAGCTCCCGCTCACGCCCGAGCGCGTGTGGCGCGCGCTCCGCCAACGCCAGTGAGGAGGACCCATGAGGCGACAGAACATCCAGCCGGATACCCTGGCCAGGCGCGTGGTCGGCGGCCACGTGCTCTACTCCCACGTCGTCGTCGTGGAGGCGAGGAAGACCATCTTCGTCTCCGGCCAGCTCGCCCGCGACGCCCAGGGTAACGTGGTCGGGGCCGGCGACATGCGCGCCCAGATCCGCCAGACGGGCGAGAACATCAAGGCGGCGCTGGCGGCGGCGGGGGCCACGCTGAACGACGTCGTGAAGACCAACACCTACGTCACGGACATCGAGGAGTTCTTCAAGCACACCGATGTACGCATGGAGTACTTCGGCGCCCTGCCGACGAGCACGACCGTCGAGGTGCGCAAGCTCGCCCACCCCGACCTCATGGTCGAGATCGAGGTGATCGCGGTGCTCGACTAGCCTCATGGGGGGCCTCGAACGGGCCCCCCAAACCCCCCGGAGTGGCTCGGGCCACCCCGGCGGAGCCGTGGCGGCCCTCGATTCTCCGACGGGCTCCTAGGCCGCCAGGCTCTCCAGCAGGCGGCCGTAGCCGGTGATCTTCGGGCTCAGCTTCAGGGCCCGGAAGGCGGCCCAGATGCTGGCCTGGTTGGACGTCACCACGGGCTTGCCGGTGCGCCGCTCCAGCTCGCCGACGGCCTCGACCGAGCGCCAGGCCGTGCACGAGCAGAGCAGCACGTCGGCCTGGGGCCGGCACACCTGCGAGGCGAACTCGACGACCTCCTCGGGGTCGTTGTCGTTGATCCCCTGGTTGCCGGACGCTGCCGCGCTCGGCTCGCCCTCGATGTTCAGGACCTCGAAGCCCAGCGCCTCCAGGTAGGCGCGCAGCTGCGTGTTGTTCCAGTCGGGGTAGGGCGTGGCGACCGAGACCCGCCGGGCCCCGAAGAAGCGCAAGGCCTCCACCACCGAGGGGCTCGTTGCCACCGCCGGCACCCGGGCCGCGCGCTGGATCACGTCGAGCATCTCGCGGTCCCAGCCCGGGCCGCGGTAGAAGCTGCCGGTCGTGCACCCGTAGGCGACCACGTCGACCTTGGCGGTCGCCAGGTAACGCGCGCCCGACTCGACCTCGGCGTTCATGCGGTCCATCCCCGCCGCGCCTTCCGCGTCGTTGGTGAGCCACAGCCGCTGGCCGTGGATGGTGACGTCGCGCGGCGCCACCAGCTGGAAATCGGCCTCGAAGGTGGTGTTCGTCGAGGGGACCATGACGCCGATCCGCTTGCGCAGGCTCATGTCGTTCTCCCGGCCCGCTCGTAGGCCTGGTCGATGAGACGCACGACGCGCACGAGGTCGTGCACGCCGACCGGCGGCGGCGAGCCGCGCCGCCAGTGGTCGAGGATGTCGCGCACCGCGGTGGGGTACAGCGGGGCGGCCGGCGGCGCCGTCGTCGTCTCCTCGCCGGCCGCGGTGATGAGCCGCAGGGTGTCGTCGTGATAGCCGACGAGGATCGCGTCACGGCCGGCGAGCTTGAGCTCGCCGTCGGAGCCCGCGTACGGCACGGTGTTGCCGAGCTCGATCGTGCCCAGCACGCCGCCGGCGGTGCGGAGCTGCACGGAGGCGTAGTCCTCCACACGCTGGCCGAGCGCCCGGGCGCTGAGCTGGGCGGCCGTCACGGTGGCCTCCTCGCCGGTGAGCAGCAGGAAGAGGTCGAAGCAGTGCGAGCCGAGGTTGCGCACGCAGCCGCCGCCGGCCAGCGCCGGGTCCAGCATCCACGGCGAGTCCCAGGCAGGGTAGCGCGCCGAGGTGGGCCGGTTCAGTCGCAGGTACAGGTGCGACAGCGGGCCGAACCGGCCCTCGGCCAGCAGCTGCCGCGCCCGGGCCACGAAGGGCGAGTGGCGCTGGGGCAGCGGCACGGCCACGAACGCGTTCTTCGCCGCTGCACGCTCGGCGATGCCCGCCACCTCGGCGGCGTTCACGCCCATGGGCTTCTCCATCATGAACGGCACGCCCGCATCGAGCAGGTCGTGGGCGGTCTGCGCCATGCGGCGGTGCTGGCCGAGGGCGACGACGAAGTCCGGCTTCGTGCGCGCCAGCATCTCGCGGTGGTCGGTGAACACCGGCGGGTGACCCACCGCCGCGGCTCGCCGGGCGGCGATGTCGGGGCTGGGATCGTGCAGGCCGACGATCTGCACGTCCGGGATGTCGGCCAGGATGCGCAGGTAGGCGGCGTCGTAGAGCGAGTGCCAGTGGCTGACCTCGATGGCGGCGATGCGCACTTTGCGCCCCGCTATGGGAGGAGGGCGGCGACACGGATCCGCGCGCTCGGCGCGGCCAGGGGCGTGACGCTCGCGCCGCGTCTGAGGATGCGCACCGTCCGGTACCGGTACCGGCCCCGGGCGTCATGGACGGGATCGCGGTAGACCTCGAGCACCTCGTCGCGGAGGTTGACGATCCAGTACTCGCCGAGCCCGGCCCGGGCGTAGAGCGCACCCTTGCGGACGCGGTCTTTCGCGAGCGACGTGCGCGCGATCTCCACGAGGAGCACCGGCCGGGCGGGATGGTCGCGCAGATAGTCCCGTGGCCGGCCGGCCACCACGGCGAGATCGGGCTCTGGCTCGGACATCGCGTCGAGAGCCACCGGCGAGTGGTCGCGGACGTGATGACCGCGCTTGAAGGCACGCTGGAGCGCCTCGCGCACGAGCAGACTGGTCGCCGCATGCCGGCTGCTCTGGGGCTCGCGGACGACCAGGAGCCCGTCCAGCAGCTCCACGGGATCATCCTCGTCGATCACGCCTGTCCGGACCGCCTCGTCGTAACGCGCGCGGGTCCAGCGCCACGGCTTGACCGGCGGCAGCCTGACGGCCCCCATGGCCCGAATGCTAGCACGGCTATCGTCGCGCGACGATGCACCGGTGGTGATACCATTCAGCCGATGAGCGAACCGCAGAAACCCAGCAACTTCATTCGCGAAATCGTCCTGGAGCACAATCGCACCGGGCGCTTCGACGGCAAGGTGGTTACCCGGTTTCCGCCGGAGCCGAACGGCTTCCTGCACATCGGCCACGCCAAGGCCATCGCCATCGACTTCGGCACGGCCCGGGAGTTCGGCGGCCGCTGCCACCTGCGCTTCGACGACACCAACCCTACCAAGGAGAGCCAGGAGTACGTCGACGCGATCATGCGCGACATCCGCTGGCTCGGCTACGACTGGGGCGAGCACCTCTATCACGCCAGCGATTACTTCGAGCAGCTCTACCAGTGGGCCGAGCAGCTCATCGGAGACGGCAAGGCCTACGTGGACGACCTCTCGGGTGACCAGATCCGCGAGTACCGCGGCACCCTGACCGAGCCCGGACGCCCGTCGCCGTACCGTGACCGTTCCGTGGAGGAGAACCTCGACCTGTTCCGGCGCATGCGGGCGGGCGAGTTCGCCGACGGCAGCCGGACGCTGCGGGCGAAGATCGACATGGCCTCGCCGAACATCAACCTGCGCGATCCGGTGATGTACCGCATCCGCAAGGCGACCCACCAGCGCACCGGCGACGTCTGGTGCATCTATCCGATGTACGACTGGGCCCACGGCCAGTCGGACTCGATCGAGGGCGTGACGCACTCGATGTGCTCGCTGGAGTACGAGGACCACCGGCCGCTCTACGACTGGTATCTCGACGCGCTCGGCATCTTCCATCCCCAGCAGATCGAGTTCGCGCGCCTGAACCTGAGCCATACGGTCATGAGCAAGCGCCGGCTGCTCCAGCTCGTGGAGGGCGGCCAGGTGCGCGGCTGGGACGACCCGCGGATGCCGACGCTGGCCGGGCTGCGGCGGCGCGGCTACACGCCGGAAGCGCTGCGCGATTTCGCCGAGCGCGTGGGCGTGACCAAGGCGGCCAATACCGTGGAGCTCGCCTACCTCGAGCACTGCCTGCGGGAGGACCTGAACCACCGCGCCGAGCGTCGGCTGGCCGTCCTGCGGCCGCTGAGGCTGCTGATCGAGAACTACCCCGAGGGGCAGGTGGAGGAGTTCGAGGCCGTCAACAACCCCGAGGACGCGGCGGCCGGCACCCGCACGGTGCCGTTCTCGCGCGCGCTCTACATCGAGCAGGACGATTTCCGCGACCCGGCACCGCCGAAGTACTTCCGCCTCTCCCCCGGCGCCGAGGTGCGCCTGCGCTACGCCTACGTCGTGAGGTGCACGGGCGTCACCAAGGACGCCGCCGGCCGGGTGACCGAGGTGCGCTGCACGTACGACCCCGACTCGCGCGGCGGCGACAGCAAAGGCCGCAAGGTGAAGGGCACCATCCACTGGGTGTCGGCGCCCCACGCCGTCGACGCCGAGGTGCGGCTCTACGACACGCTCTTCACCGTGCCGAAGCCCGACGACGTCGAGGACTCCACCAGCGTGCTGAGCTCCGCCTCGCTGGAGGTGGTGACCGGCGCCAAAGTGGAGCCGGCGCTGGCCGGGGTGGCGCCGGAGACGCGCGTGCAGTTCGAGCGCACCGGCTACTTCGTCGCCGACTGGCACGACCACACGCGCGCCCGCCCCGTCTTCAACCGCGCGGTCGGCCTGCGCGACACCTGGGCGAAGATCGAGAAGAGCACCGGCGAGAGCCGTTCGTAGCCCGGCCGCGAGGAGACCCCGCCATGGCGACGATCGAGAAGCTGTGCGCGCGTGGCGTGTACGATCCCCCCGGCTACAGCCAGCTCATCGGTGATCTGAAGCGCCCTCAGCGGCGCGTGATCAGAAGACGGCGAGGGGATTCGCCGGCGAGCCCGTCCCGCCGATGACGGGCAGGGGCGAGATCACCAGCATGAAGTCGTCGCGCCCTTCCTCCCCGCAAACCTTCGCGAGCGGCTCCAGCAAGGCGTTGTCGAGCAGGGCCACGCCGTAGCAGAACAGCGCCGCGTGCACGGCCCACGGGATGTCGTAGCCGATCGGCAGGTGGTCGAGCATGTCCCAGACGAGCACGCTGACGTCGTGGTCGCGCAGGAACGGCAGGCAGGAGACGTGCAGCCCCGGGCGCTCGAGCGTGGGCGACGGGCCGAACGGCTTGCTGTAGGGCCGCTCGGGATCGCGGGCCTGCCAGGCCTCGCGGCCGGAGTACACGCAGACGGCGTCGCCGGGCTCCAGGCGAATCTTGCGCGCGGCCAGGATGTCGTCCAGCTCCCAGCCGTGCACCGGCCGGTCCTGTGTCACACAGGGCACCCCGCGGTGGCGGGGGACGTCGAGGAGCACGCCGCGGGTGATGATGCCGTCCTGCCAGTGCTCGATCGAGCCGAACCGCGCCCCGTCGAAGGTGATCTCCTGCTTCGGATCGCGCCCGTTCCACATCGCCTCCTCGTCCCAGGTGTGGCAGAGCGCGTCGATGTGGGTGGAGGCCACCCCGTGATAGTAGATGCCGTAGTAGTCGGCCGAGAACCCGCCCTTGCCGCGCGGGTGGGTCTTCATGTAGTGATGGGCCGGCAAGGCGTTGTTCGGCCCCGGCTCCTTCGGGAACGGCCGGCTCAGCGAGACGCTGCGGCCGCTCCGGACCAGCCGCGCCGCCGCCGCCCGCTTGGCCGGCGTGACGAGGTTCATCGCGCCCCGCTGATCGTCCTTGCCCCAGCGCCCCCAGTTGCGACGCTCGCGGATCCAGCTCAGGACTTCCTTCTCGGTCGGTAGTGGCCGCTCGGGCATCGTCGCCTCCCCGGTGTGTCGTCGGCCGAATCTACCACGTGAGCGCGTCGCCGCGGCCATGGGCCAGGGCGAGGGAGCGATAGTCGGGTCTCGTCATTGTCAACGTCCTATCCCGGGCGGAGGCGCGGCGGCGAGTAGGATACACTCGATCGCGATGACCGCCGAGCCTGCCGCTTCGTTCTTCGCCCTCACGCCCGACCGCGTGCTCGACGCGGTGGAGGTGGGCGGCCTGCGCAGCACCGGCCGCTGCCTGCCGCTGCGGGCCTTCGAGAACCGGGTGTACGAGGTCGAGCTGGAGGACGAGCGCCGCCTGGTCGTGAAGTTCTATCGTCCGGGCCGCTGGTCGCGCGAGACCATCCTGGACGAGCATCAGTTCCTGGCCGACCTGGTCGAGGCCGAGGTGCCCGCGGTGGCGCCGCTGGACCTCGGCACCGGCGGCACGCTGAGCGAGATCGAGGGCATCTACTACGCGGCGTTCCCCAAGGTGCGCGGCCGCACGCTCGACGAGCTGGACGCCGAGCATCGTCGGCAGATCGGCCGCACGCTCGGGCGCCTGCACGCCGTCGGCGCCGCGCGCCCGGCCCCGCACCGGCCTCGGGTCGGCGCGGAGTACTACATCCACGAGTCGCTGAAGATCCTGATGGAGGGCGATTTCATCCCCGGCACGCTGGCGCCCCGGTACCGCGACGTGGCCCTGCGCATCGCGGACGCCGCCGCCAAGCCGCTCGCCGCCGCCCGCGCCCAGCGCATCCACGGCGACCTGCACTGGGGCAACATCCTGTGGACGCGCGACGGCCCCCTCCTGGTGGACTTCGACGACAGCGCGATGGGCCCGCCGGTGCAGGACCTGTGGCTGCTGGCCCGGGGCCGGGACGAGGAGGCGACGAAGGCGCGCGAGGACCTGCTGGAAGGTTACGAGCTCTTCCGCGAGTTCGACCGCTCGACGCTGGCGCTCATCGAGCCGTTACGGGCGATGCGCATCGTCTACATGTCCGGCTGGATCGCCAAGCGGTGGGAGGACCCGTCGTTCCCCCACGCGTACCCGAATTTCAAGGACGTGCGGTACTGGATGCAGGAATACGAGGCGCTGGTGGAGATCGCCGAGCAGCTCGGGTAGCGAGGAGAGGGCGATGGACCCGGGACTGAAAGGTGAGACGGCGCGGGAGATGGAGCCGGCTTTCCCGATCGTCAGGCACCCGGCGCCGGGAACGCGCATGCCGGTGCTGGTCAGCGTGCCCCACTACGGTACCGACCCGCTGCCCCACATCACGCGGGCCGACTACGGCGAGCCCCGGTTCGAGACCTTCGCCTACGGGTTCGCGGACACGTTCGCGAGCGATCTCTACGGCGACCTGCACGAGCACGGCGCCACCGTCCTCGCCACGCCGTTCTCCCGGATGTTCGTCGACGTGAACCGCCGCCGCGACGACTTCGAGCTGCACGAGGGCGAGGTGCGCTCCCGTCGCGGGGTGGTGCGCACGCACACGATGCGCGAGGTGGCGATCTTCGCCCGCCCGCTCGGCGTCCTCGAGCTCGAGGAGCGCCTGCGGACGCTCTACGACCCGTACTACGCCAGCCTGGAACGACTGCTGGGCGAGCTTCACCAGGACTATGGCCACGCGCTGCTCCTCGACGGCCACACCGGCAGCCCGCGCCGGATGCACGACCATCAGGTGATCATCGGCACCCGCCATCACGCCACCTGCGACGCCGGGCTGGCGACGACCGTGGGCGAGATCTTCACGCGCCACGGCTTCGAGGTGCACCACAACATCAGCGGCTACACGGGCGGCAACATCGTGGCCACCTACGGCCGACCGCAGGGTCGCCGCGTCCACGCGCTGCAACTGGAGATCAACGCCTCGTTGCTGATGACGACCAGTCGCGAGGAGTACATCGCGCACATCACCCGGGGCGGCATGCCGGAGAGGGCGGACGCGAGCATCGCCCGCGTCCGCGCCTGCCTCCAGGAGGTGGTGGCGGCCTTGCCCCCGGCGCTTGCGGCTATCCGTCACTCGTAACGATGGGCATGGCCTCGACAAGGACGTATGCTTCCCGCAGGAGGACGTCATGCCGGATGCCGCTGTCGAGGTCGCCGTCGCCGGGTGGGCTGAGGCCGTCGAGGCGTATTTCGAGCGTGGCTGGACCGACGGCCTGCCGGTCGTGCCCGCCACCGCCGAGGCCGTGCGGCCGTTCCTCGAGGCCGCCGGTCGCGCGCCCGGCGACGTGGTGCTGGCCGAGACGACCCGGCGGCGCACCATCACCGCCGAGAAGGTCGCGATCAACGCGGTGCTGGCGGGCTGCCAGCCGGACTACATGCCGGTGCTCCTCGCCGCGCTGGAGGCGATGGCCGATCCCGCGTTCACGCTGCACGGCGCCATCACCAGCACGGGCGGCTCGGCGACACTCGTCGTCGTCAACGGCCCGATCCGGCAGCGGCTGGGTCTCAACGCCGGCGGCAACGTCTTCGGCCCAGGGTGGCGGGCGAACGCCACGATCGGCCGCGCCATCCGGCTCGTCACGCTCAACTGTCTGGGCGCCCAGCCCGGCCTGCTCGACCGCTCGACGCAGGGCCACCCCGGCAAGTACTCGTACTGCATCGCCGAGCTGGAGGAGGAGAATCCCTGGGAGCCGCTGCACGTGACGCGCGGCCTGGCGCCCGGAACCAGCGCGGTGACCGTCTTCGCCGCCGAGGGGCCCCACAACGTGCTGAGCCACTACGGCGAGATGGCCGAGTCGGTGATCGTGGCGCTCGCCGACACGATGGCCAGCCTGGGGAGCTTCAGCCCCGGCGAATCGTTCGTGGTCCTGGCGCCGGAGCACGTCACGATCCTGGCCCGCGACGGCTGGACCAAGCCGGGCATCCGGGAGGCGCTCTACACGCGCGCGCGGCGCACGGTCGCCGATCTCAAGCGGGGCGGCAAGCTGGCGGGCGCGGTGGAGCCGGTCGACGAGACGACGTGGGCGCATCGCGGACGGGGGCCCGAGGACATCCATATCGTCGTGGCAGGCGGTGGGGCCGGCGGCCACTCGGCCTTCATTCCGTCGTGGAGTCGCGATCGCAACTCGCTGGCGGTCACCAAGGAGATCCGATGACGCTCAAGATCCTCGATCCGACGGTCGCCGCCGACGACGCCACCGACGTCGCCGTCGCCAAGCGCGTCGGCGACCTGGACGGCAAGGTGCTGGGCCTCCTGCACAACGGCAAGGTCAACGGCGACCGCCTGCTCGACCTGGTACGCGAGCAGCTCGCGGCGCGGTACGGGCTGCGCGACGTCGTGGTGGTGCGCAAGCCGAGCGCCAGCCGCGTGGCCGACGAAGCCGTGCTCGACCGGCTCGCCCGCGAGTGCGACGCCGTCATCACCGCCATCGGCGATTGAGGGTCCTGCTCCACGTGCAGTCTGCACGACGGGGTCGAGCTGGACCGGCGGGGCGTGCCGGCGGCGGTGATCTGCACCGACCAGTTCGTGGCGAGCGCGAAGGCGCAGGCGGAGATCTGCGGCAACCCGGGCTACCCGTTCGCGGTGGTCGCGCACCCGATCGGCAGCCTCACGGCGGCCGAGCTGCGGGCCCGCGCGGCCGCCGCGCTGCCCCAGGTGATCGCGATCCTCACGGGCGCGCCGTGAGCCGGCTGGCCGCGTCCCGACGTACGCTTCCCGACTAAGGAGACCGTCATGCGCCACAAGATCGCGTTGATTCCCGGGGACGGCATCGGCAAGGAGGTCGTGCCGGCCGCCGCCGGGGTGCTCGACGTCGCCGGCAAGCGGTTCGGCTTCGACTTCGAGTGGCAGACGTTCGACTGGTCGTGCGAGACCTTCGTGAAGACCGGTCGCATGATGCCCGAGGACGGACTCGATCAGCTCCGTCAGTTCGAGTCGATCTTCCTCGGGGCGGTGGGCTTTCCCGGCGTGCCCGACCACATCTCGCTGTGGGGTCTGCTGATCCCCATCCGACGCGGGTTTCACCAGTACATCAACCTGCGCCCGGTACGGCTGCTCAAGGGCGTGAAGTCGCCGCTGGCGGGCCGGGGGCCGAGCGACATCGACATGCTGATCGTCCGTGAGAACAACGAGGGCGAGTACTCGGAGATCGGCGGGCGGCTCTACCGGGACTCGCCCGAGGAGATGGCGGTCCAGCAGGCGATCTTCACGCGACACGGCTGCGACCGGGTCATGCGCTTCGCGTTCGAGCAGGCGCTGAAGCGGCGCCAGCACGTGACCTCGGCCACCAAGTCGAACGGCATCATCCACAGCATGCCGTACTGGGACGAGCGCTTCGCCGCCATGAGCAAGCAGTATCCGGGCGTCAAGACGGCGCAGTACCACATCGACATCCTCACCGCCCACTTCGTGCAGCATCCCGACTGGTTCGACGTCGTCGTCGGCTCCAATCTCTTCGGCGACATCCTCTCGGACCTCGGCCCGGCCATCGCGGGCTCCATCGGTATCGCGCCGGGCGGGAACATCAACCCCGAGAAGGAGTACCCGTCGATGTTCGAGCCGGTGCACGGCTCGGCGCCCGACATCGCGGGCAAGAATGTCGCCAACCCGATCGCTCAGATCTGGACGGGCGCGATGATGCTGGAGCATCTCGGCCATCCGGACGCGGCCCGAGCCGTGGTGGGCGCGATCGAGAGGGTCGTGGAGGAAGGCAAGACGGTCACGCGCGATCTCGGGGGCAAAGCCAGCACCACTGAGGCCGCCGATGCCGTCGCCGCCCTGCTGTAGCGGCGCGGCGTGAACTACCTGGGCCACGCCGCCGTCGCATCGTGGCGCAGCCCGGACAGCGCGTTCGTCCTCGGCGCGATGCTGCCGGACTTCGCCACGATGATCGGCACGCGCCCGCCCACCACGGCCCACGTCGGCATCGACGACGGCATGCGGTTCCACTACCGGACCGACGAGGTGTTCCACCGCTCCACCGCGTTCGTGGACCTCACGCGATCGGCGTTCGCCTGGCTCCTGGCCCGGGGCGTGGAGCGCGGCCGAGCCCGTGCGGTGGCGCACGTGGGGGTCGAGCTACTACTCGACGTGGAGCTGGTCCGCGACGAGCCGGTTCAGCGCGCGTACCTGGCGGCGGTCGCGAGTGCGACGCCGCTCGGGCTCGGCGGCCACCTGAGCTGGACGTCCCCCGGCGATTTCGGCGGCTTCGACGCCCTGCGCGGGCGCTTGCTGGCGCGGGGCGTGACCTTGGACGATGCCGACGCCGGGCTCGTCGCCCGGCGCCTGCGGCGGGCGCTCGGCCTGCGGCCCCGCCTCACCCTCGACGACGCTGCGGAGTTGGTGGTCCGCGACTGGGTCGTTGCCGCCCGACCGGCTGTCGCGGCGCGGAGCGTCGCACTGGCGCGTGACCTGGCGGAGCGCCTGCTATGACCGGCTGTCCTGTGTATCCGTTCAGGGACTTTCTCGCTGGCTCGCGTCGGGGTATGACGGCGGCATGGTCGCGCGCTTGCGGTCGTATACTCGGACTGGAGCTTCACCATGGCGATTGAGGTCGAGCGCACGCGAAGGTTCACCGCCGACGAATACGAGCGGATGGTCGAGCTGGGGATCTTCCGCGAGAACGAGCGGCTGGAGCTGATCGACGGCGAGATCGTCGAGATGACGCCGATCGGTCACCGCCACAGCGCGTGTGTCTCTCAGCTGAACGAGCGCCTCGTGTTCGGGGTGCGTGACCGCGCGCTGGTCTGGGTTCACGGCCCGACCCGGCTGGGGGTAGGTTCCGTCCCCGAGCCGGACCTCGCGCTGCTGCGCAGAGCCTCGTACCGGTCCGGTTCGCCCCGGCCGGATGACATCCTGCTCGTGATCGAGGTCGCGGAGAGCTCGCTGCCCTACGACCGGACGACCAAGCTGCGGCTCTACGCGCGGGCCGGAGTCCGAGAGTACTGGGTCGTGAGCGTCGCTGGCGAGTGGATCGAGGTGTATCGCTCACCCGAGGGCGACGGCTACCGCGATCGCCGGCGAGTCGGCGTGGGCGAGCGTATCGCCCCGGCGGACTTCGCCGACGTCACGATCGCCGTCGGCGAAGTCTTCGCCTGATCGGTCGTCGCTATCGCGCGCCGTCGTTCGACAGCACCAGCGTCCCAGCCGCGGACAGCATCCCGCCCATGCCGTTCACCAGCGAGGTCTTCAGATTCGGCACCTGGCGCTGGCCGCACTCCCCCCGGAGCTGGCGCACGGACTCGATGATCGGGAAGATGCCGTACATTCCGGTGTGCGTGTACGACAGGCCGCCGCCGTTGGTGTTGATGGGCAGGGAGCCGCCCGGGGTCGAGCGACCCTCGGTGAAGAACTGCACGCCCTCGCCACGCTTGGCCACCCCGAGCGACTCCAGCATGATCGGCGGCCCTGAGGTGAAGGCGTCGTAGAGCATGATGTGCTGGAAGTCGTTCGCCCCCACGCCGGCCATGCGGAAGGCCTTGTCGCCGGAGATGCGCGTGGCCTCGCTGAACGTGAGGTCCTTCATCTGGGTGAGGCTGACGTGCTCGGTGCCCTCGCCGAGGCCGCGCACGTAGACGGGCGTCTTCGCACAGTCCTTGGCGCGGTCGGCGCGCGTGAGCACGACGGCGCCGCCGGCGTCGGTGACGAGGCAGATGTTCAGCACGGTGAAGGGCCAGACGACCGGCCGGGCCTTGAGGACGTCGGCGACGGTGAGCGGGTCACGCCGCAGCGCCTTGGGGTTGAGCGCCGCCCACTTCCGCGTGGAGACCGCCACCTGCGCCCACTGCTCGAGCGTGGTCCCGTACTGGTGCATGTGGCGCGTGGTGATGAGGCCGAACATGGTCGGCGCCGGCCCGAAGCCGTAGGGCGCCTCGTACTGCCCGGGGATGGCGGTGTCCCGCCGGGGGCTCACGCCGACCTGCGAGCGCCCGGACTCGCCGTGGGAGATCACGGCCACGTCGCAGAGGCCGTGATGCAGGGCGGCGACGGCGTGGCCGACCATGATGATGAACGAGCAGCCGCCCACGGTGGTGCCGTCGACGTAGCGCGGCGTGATGCCGAGGGCCTCGCCGATGGTGGCGGGGGAGTGCTGGCCGGCGGTGAAGACGCCGTCGACGTCGGAGACCTTGAGGCCCGCGTCGCGCACGGCGTTGGTGACGGCCTCGACGTGCAGCGAGAGCTGGCTCTTGTGCGGCAGCGCGCCCATCTCGTCGGACTCGTCCACGCCCACGATGCAGGCCACGTTCGAGAGATCGCGCAGGGTGGCCATGGCGCTCACCGCCCCGCCGGCTGGAACAGTGGCAGCGTGACCTCGTCGGTCAGCTTGGTGAAGACCACTTCCACCGGGATGTCGCACTTGATCTTCTTCGGGTCGGCCTCGACGTTGATCAGGTTCGACAGCATGCGCGGACCTTCCGCCAGCTCGATCATCGCCAGCACGTACGGCGTCGGGACCTTGAACGCCTTGTTGAACGACTGGTAGCCGATCTCGAAGGAGTGCAGGGTGCCGCGCCCCGTCGACTGGATCCAGCCGAGGTCGCGCGCGGAGCACTTCGGACAAGCCACCCGCGGGTACCAGAACACGTGGCCGCACGCGTTACACCTGGGCAGCATCAGCTTCTGCTCGCGGAGACCGTCCCAGTAGGGCTTGGCCTCGGGCGTCATCGGGTTCGGCAGCGGGCGATCGATGTCCATGGGGCTCCTCTCTGTCGGGCGTGCCCGAGCCTAGTCGGGGCCCCCAGGGGTGTCAAGAACATTGGACATTTCGAGGACAGCGACTCGACGTGGCCGAACTCGCAGGCCCTGCTGGCCCGGCACGCCGCCCATCTGACCGATGCCCAGCGCGCGCTGGTGCTGCACGACAACGTCGCCGAGCTGTGCGGGCTGGCTCGATAGAAATGTTGGGGGCCTCGAACGGGCCCCCCCAAACCCCCGTCTAGCCTTTCGGCAGCCCGAGCACGCGCTCCCCGAGGATGTTGCGCTGGATCTCGCTGGTGCCGGCCGAGATCGTGTACTGGCGGGCGGCGACCAGCCGGTTGAACCAGCG
>Ga0268386_10001790_pt1 | contig 14947 bp, 9 predicted proteins | sample RVTome_15_FD_200260 | JGI IMG/M metagenome (GOLD analysis project Ga0268386, IMG submission 200260) | Soil microbial communities from uranium-contaminated site in the Upper Colorado River Basin, Wyoming, United States - RVT150D86... ...
AGTGGGAATCTCGACCGGCATGCCGAAGCCGTCCGTCACCAGGAGGCATGGCAGGTTGTGGTTGTTCAACACCCGACGCATGACGGCCGCGCGGTCCGGCGCCTCCAGCGACTCGAGGTAGCGGATTTCGCTCTCGCCGAAGACCAGCACGCGTCCACCGCGCAGGTACGCGTCGAAGCCCGACAGCGCCAGCCCGGTCTTCTGCGTGTGAGGATTGGTGATCAACCGTTCGAGTCCGCCCCCCCCGGCGAGCAGCTCGAGATCGAGACTGCGCGAGTCGGCGAGGTCGCGAAGCACGGTGGCCACCGTGACGCCGGCAGGGTTCGTGGATTCGGTCATGAGGTCGCGGCAACGACCGTACGGCCTAATCCGGTTCGATCAGCCCGAAATTGCCGTCCCTGCGTCTGTAGAGAATGCTGATGGACTCGGTTTCGGCGTTGCGGAAAACGATGAACGACTCCGTGCCCGATTCGACCTGCAGGGCGGCGTCTTCCACCGACATCGGCTTGACGGCGTAACGCGTGGCGCGGACGACGCGAAAATTGTTCGTCGGTTCGGCGGGCGGCTGCGGCGGAACGGTTCGCTGCCCCGCCCCGCGCCGCTTGCCCTGGTCCCATTTGCTCTTCAGCTTCTGCGCCTGCTGCTCCAGCTTCCCGGAGGCCTGTCGCAGCGAGATGGGCCAGGCGTTGCCCTCGCCGAGGCCGCGCATCATGTGGTCGCCGCGCGCGTGCACCACGATCTCGGCGCGGTGGCGGTACTTTTCCTTGGTGAGAATGACCTGGGCCGAGATGACGCTGTCGTTCAGGAGCCGACCCAGACGGGCCAGCCGCTTGTCGATGAGCTGCCGCAGTGGTGGGGTGACGTCCACGTTGCGGCCGGTGATATCTACACGCATACGAAAAACAGCTTCCAGTTACCAGCTTCCAGTTACCAGCTTCCCGCGTCCGGCTTTCAGTTTCCAGCCTTCGGCTCCTGCATCCAGCTTTCGCCGCCTGTTCTGGGCTCCGGCCAGCTGCGCGCTCGACGCTCAAAGCTGGGAGCTGGGAGCTTTTCTAGAACAGCACCTTTCTCTGGTTCGACGTCGGAATCTTCAGCTCCTCGCGGTATTTCGCGATGGTGCGACGCGCCAGCATCAGCCCTTCCTTCTGCAAAATGCTGACGATTTTGGAGTCGCTGAGCGGCTTGCGCGGGTCCTCGTTCTCGATGATCTTGCGGATGCGCTGCTTGATGGTGACCGACGAGACGCTTTCACCGAACGAACTGCTGATGCCGCTGTGGAAGAAGTACTTCATCTCGAACACGCCCTGCGGCGTATGCATGTACTTGTTGTTGACCACGCGGCTGACGGTCGATTCGTGCATGCCGATGTCGTTGGCGACATCGCGCAGCACGAGCGGGCGCAGATACTCGATGCCGTGATCGAGGAACTCGCGCTGGAAATTGATGATGCTGGTCGCGACCTTGTGGATCGTCTTCTGCCGCTGGTCGACCGACTTGATCAGCCACAGCGCCGAGCGGAACTTGTCCTTGACGTAGGCGCGCGTCTCGTCGCTCGACTCGCCGCCGCTCTTGTCGAGCAGCCGCCGGTAGACGGGACTGATGCGCAGCTGCGGCAGCCCTTCCTCGTTCAGCGCCGCGACGTACTGGTCCTCGACCTTGACCACGTACACGTCGGGGATCACGTACTGCGACTGCGTCGGGTTGTAGCGGCTCCCCGGCTTCGGATCCAGGTTGCGGATCACCTCGACGTGTTCCTTCAGATCCTCGATGCTCATGCCCAGCTTGCGGGCGATCTCGGGCACCTGATGGTTCTGGAGGAGCCGCAGATGCTCCGTGACGATCCGCTCTGCGGGGGTGCCTTCGAGGCCGATGTGCCGGAGCTGCAGCCACAGGCACTCCTGCAGGTCGCGTGCGGCCACGCCGATCGGATCGAAGGTCTGGATTCGGTGCAGCGCCTTCTCGACGTCCTCGACGGGCCAGTCTCCCATCGCCGCGATCTCTTCGACCGATGCGACCAGGTACCCGTCGTCGTCGAGATTGCCGATGATCGCGGTGCCGATCTCGCGGAGCGAATCGTCGTCGGTCTGCACCGACAGCTGCCACAGCAGATGATCCGCCAGGGAGCCGGACGTCGAGAGCGTGTTCTCGATGGGAGGCAGCTCTTTGACCTCCGACGGCGTTCGCGATCGATACCCGTCGTCGAGATAATCCCCGAAGAAGTACTCGTAGTCGGCGTCGTCCCAGCTGTCGGTTTTCTCGGCGGGCTTCTCCGCTTCGGCCTTCTCGGGCTGCTGCGGTTCGGCGGGCTGCAGTTCCTCGGTGGGCACTTCCTCCAGCAGCGGGTTCTCCACCATCTCCTGGTTCAGCAGATCCGCAAGCTCGAGCGTGGACATCGGGAGCAGCTTGATCGCCTGCTGCAGCGATGGCGTCAGTATGAGCTTCTGAACGAGTTTGGTGTGGAGTTTCTGCGAAATTGCCATGGGTTCTTAACGCGCCTGCCTCCTCATCTTAGTCCAATCGGAAGTCGGCGCCGAGGTAAATCCGTTTGACCTCGTCGTCGGCGGCGAGGCTGTCGGGCGTGCCGCTGCGGAAGATGGCGCCGTCGTGGACGATGTAGGCACGGTCAGTGATTCGAAGGGTTTCCCGCACGTTGTGATCTGTGATCAGCACGCCGATTCCCCTCGATTTCAGGTGAAAGATGATCTGCTGGATATCCGTGACGGCGATCGGGTCGATCCCGGCGAACGGTTCGTCCAGCAGCATGAACATCGGCGAGATCACCAGCGCGCGCGTGATCTCGACGCGCCGGCGCTCGCCGCCCGAGAGCGTGTACGCCGGAGACTTCGCCAGCGGCGTCAGGCCGAGCTCGCTCAGCAGCTCGCGCAGCCGGGTCCGTCGATCCGCGCCGTTCGTGCCGAGCGTTTCCAGGATCGCGAGAATGTTCTGCTCGACTGTCAGGCCCCGGAAAATCGATGGTTCCTGGGGCAGGTAGCCGATGCCTTTCCGCGCGCGGATGTACATCGGGTCTTCGGTGACGTCGTGGCCGTCGAGCAGCACGCGGCCCGAATCGGGCGCCGTCAACCCTACCACCATCGAGAACGTTGTCGTCTTGCCGGCCCCGTTCGGGCCCAGGAGGCCGACGACCTCGCCGGACTCGATGCCGAGGCTGACGCCCCGGACGACCGTGCGTCCGCCGAACGACTTCGTCAGATCCTGCGTGCGCAGCGTCGCCATTCAGTTGCGCGACTCCGCCGGGCATGGCACGGGCGTGCTCTGAACCGGGACCATGCCTGCCGCATCGGCACTGATGCTACCAATCGCACGCAGGAAGGTCAAAGTCGTCCCGACGATCTTCTTGCAGGAGTTCGGCGCCTCCCGCTCGATCGCCTCGACCGGGTTGCCCTTCATCACATACGTGTCGTCCGAGGCCGTGTAGACCAGCTCGTCGCCCGTCGCAACCCGGGCGCCTTCCTTCACGGTGACATGGCCGCGCGCTTCGGCCCGCTCCAGCTGATTGCCGCTCTCCTGCAGATACACGTCAATCCGGTCGGCCACGACGTCCCCGTGCACGCCCTTCATGTGCGCCTGGCGACCGGGCGTGCCGGTATAAATCGCCAGCCGCTTCGCATCGTCGTACACCAGCTCGTCCGACGTGGCGACCGTCGCCGTGAGTGTCTTCTTCTTCGTCTTCGGATCGACGTCCTCCATCAGCATCGACGTCCTGACATCTGTCCGTGCCGTGAGATTGCCCGTCCGATCGTTGATGACGATGGTCCCGGCATCGATCTTCGATTGCGACTGATCCTGCCAGAGCCGCGCGTTGCCGCTGTAGGTGGCTTCCGACACCCCGTCGTAGGACAGCCGGTTCGACGCGACATAGACCGGGCGGTCCTGCTGCAGCATCACCGGCATCCGCGCCTGCTCCCCACCGCCATTGGTGCGGCCGGACCGGGCGTCCGCCCCGTCGCCCCGCTTCGGCTGCATGGTGCTTCGCACATTCGTCGCGGCTGCGAGCTTCTGGCTGTCGGGCGACAGTTGAATCGTGAGCGCCTCGACGAGAATCTGGCCGTCGTTGACGAAGGGCGTCGGGCCCGGCTCCTTGTTGTGCGGCGACAGCTCGATGAGGTCGCGGCCGACGTGGTAGATGGCGCGGGGCGCTTCCGCGGTCGTTGTACCGTCCGTGAACTCGAAGCGCCCTCGGAAATCCGCCTGTTGCAGATCGCCCAGCCCGGCCTTGGTGGCGATCGCGAGGCGCTGGGATCGAGCGGTCCGGTCCACCGCCGCCACGCTGCCGCGCGCGGCCCGTGTTTCGCGGTACTCGACCTGGCCTTCGAACGTCGCGCTCTGAAGCCCCGCATCGGGAGGTCCCGACGCCCTGAGCGTCGCGGCTCGAATGCGCTTGGCCGGCGTGTCTCCCTCGCCCGGCAGGTCGAGCTGCACGCTCTCGCTGGCGTTCAGGCTGGTGAGCGTGCTGCCATCGGGCCCCATGGTCATGTCGATATGACGGCCGGCGATGCGGCGCCCGGCGCTGCCCGCGGACCCCGGAAGATCCACAACGGCATTCGCCATCAGGCGCGCGCTCTGCATCGTGCGCCCGTCTGGCGCGTACGCGAGGTCGATGTCGTGCGCCGACATATTGCGCGCGCTGGCCCCCGATTCGGTGATGCGGCTGTTGCCTCGCAACTCCACCCGATCGAGCGTGTTGCCGTCGGCCTGCAGCATCGCCGTCACCTCGTCCGCGGTTATGGTGCGGCCGTCGGAGACGATGCTCGCATCGCGGGTCAGCTTCAGGTAATTCTCGGCACGAGCCATGCCGGCGGCCCCCGACGTCGCCTCGGCTGCGCCCTGCCCCGCGGCATCGGGTGTCACGGTGATGTGGGCCTGATCGAGCAGCCAGAGCACGTCGCGGTTCTTGTCGTACGTGGCGCCGACCCCGGTCCCCGACATCCGTCCACGCGAGAACCGGACCTGGCCGGGCACTGTCAGCAGGCCGGTTGAATCGTCGTAGACGGCCGCCGCCGTCCTCACCTCGATCCCGTCGTTCGTCGTGAGACGGACGTTGCCGCGGAAGTGCGCAATCCCGATTGTCCGGTCTGGCGGCTTCGTGATCTCCGCTTCATCGGCCTTGATCACGACCGTCTTGCCTTGCCTGTCCGGAAGGGTGAACTCGACCTCCTCGAGCTTCTGCCGAAAGTCAGGGTAGGCCCTGTGGCGTTTCGCCTGGAGCCTGAACACCAGCTTTCCGTTCGCGGTTTCTTTGTAATCGACCCCGCTCGGATTGTAGACAGCGGCATCGTCGTCGGGAGGGCGGGCGATCTGCGAGGCAGGCTGCTGGGCAGGCGCCGCGGATCGCTGGCGGATCGTGAACAGCACGATGCCCGCGAACACGATCACGGAGGCGGCGATTGCCAGCCGGGCGATTTTTTGCCAGCGCATGATGAGGATGCCTGCAGGCCGACGCTTCAGGTCGGGCGTGCCCAATCAGGCTGGTTGCTGATTCGACCACGCCCCCACCTGACCGCCTCCGACAAGGCTTCGGCGAGTCCGTCGTAGCTTCGCGAAGGCGGAACCTCGGGCCTGCAAGCGACTATTGTACGTCGTCGAGGCTGCGGAAATCGGCCACGGAGAGCTCGAGATACGTTTCGCCCTGGAACTCGTTGCGTTCGAGCGAGAAGGCCAGATCGACCCCGCTGCGGTGTCTGTCGAGGAACTCGGCGCGCTCGGCAGCGCGCCACGCAATGGCGCGGAAGCGCCGGCCTTCCTGGCTGAACGTCATCTTCAGGTGGCGTTCTTTGATGGAACGCGGGCCGTCCACGATTTCCACCGGCCTGGCGTGAAACACCGGTCGCGGGTTGGCCAGCCCGAAGGGGCCCATCGCGTCCAGGCCTCGCATCAGATCCGGCGTGATGGCCCTGAGGCTCAGGGGGGCGTCGATGCGCAGGCGCGGGCGGAGCTGATCCGGTTCGAGTACCTCGTCGGCGTATGCGTTGACGCGTGCGCGGAACTCGGGCACGCGCGCGGCTTCCATCGTCAGGCCGGCGGCCTGTTTGTGCCCGCCGAACTTGACGAACAGGTCGGCACAGTGCTCGAGTGCGCCCAGCATGTCGAAGTCGGGGATGCTGCGGCAGGAGCCGTGTGCGACGTCGCCGTCGACCGACATGACGATGGCCGGCTTGTGGTACGCATCGACGAGTTTGGACGCCGCGATGCCGATCACCCCGCGATGCCAGCCGTCTCCCCCGATCACGAGGACGTTGTGCGCGCCGACGGCCGGGTCCGTTTCGATCGCTTTCCGGGCGTGCGCGACCAGCTCGGCTTCCTCCTGCTGGCGTCGCAGGTTCTCGCTGTTGAGCTGCTCGGCGAGCGACCGGGCCTCGTCCCCCATCGCTTCGTCGGTCGCAAGCAGGAGGCGTGTCGCGATGTCGGGCGTGCTCATGCGGCCGGCGGCGTTCACGCGCGGGGCCACGATGAACGCGACCTGATAGCTGTCGATCGTCTTGCCGGTCAATCCCGAAGCGTCGAGCAGCGCGCGGAGGCCTATCGTATGCGGACCCCGCGACAGCCCGGCCAGGCCGAGCCGGGCAATCACGCGGTTCTCGCCCACGAGCGGCACGACGTCGGCGAGCGTTCCCAGAGCGGCGATCTTGACGAACCCCGGCAGCCACTTCGATCGTCCCGCCCGCGTGCACAGTGCCTGGACGAGCTTCAGCGCGACGCCGACACCTGCGAGGTACTTGTCCGGATACGTGCAGTCGCGACGCTTCGGATTGATGACGGCGTAGGCGGACGGCAGCGTGCCTTCGGGTTCGTGATGGTCGGTGATGATGAGATCCACGCCGAGATCGCGCGCGCGCTGCGCGGCGTCCGCGCCTCGAATACCGCAGTCCACCGACACGATCAGTCCGACCCCCTGGGCGTGCAGGCGTTCAATCGCCGCGGGCTGCAGCCCGTAGCCGTCGCGGAGGCGCTCCGGGATGAAGTGCACCACCGTGCCCCCGAGCATCTCGAGCGCCCTGCGCAGGATTACCGTCGAGGTAATTCCGTCGACGTCGTAGTCGCCGTGAATCGCGATCCGTTCTTTCCGTGCGAGCGCCAGTTCCAGCCGCACGACGGCGCGGTCCATGTCGGCGAGCCTGAACGGATCGTGCAGGTGGTCGAGCGATGGGTTGAGGAAACGCTGCGCGGCTTCGGGCTCGGCGAAGCCGCGCATGCACAGCAGGCGCGCGACCGTGGGATGGACACCCAGCGCCGCCGCCAGGACGGAGGACTGCTGGCCGTCACACGGAAGATGGTGCCAGAGGAGAGCCTTCATGGAGCGGGCGGCCGATCGGCGTCGATGAACGCCTGCCCTTCCTGGCCCATCCGGCGGAACTTCTCGTAGCGGCCGGCGAGCCTGGCCTCTACGGTCATCGGGATGAGCGCGGTCAACGCATCCGACAGCGCCTGATCCACGAGCGCGGTGGCGCGGTCGTAATCGCTGTGCGCCCCGCCGGCGGGCTCGGGAATGATCGAATCGATCAGGCCGAGGCTCAGCATGTCGGGCGCGGTGAGCTTCAGCGCGGCCGCCGCCTCCACTTTCCTGTTGGCGTCGCGCCACAGGATCGCCGCACACCCTTCCGGCGGGATCACGCTGTACACCGTATACTCCTGCATCAGCACACGGTCGCCGATGGCAATGCCCAGCGCGCCGCCGCTCCCTCCCTCGCCGCAGACGATCACGACGATGGGGACTTCCAGCATGATCATCTCGCGCAGGTTCAGGGCGATCGCCTCGGCGACGCCCCGCTCTTCCGACTCGACTCCGGGGTACGCCGCCGGGGTGTCGATGAACACGACGATCGGCTTGCCGAACTTCTGGGCCAGTTCCATCACGCGCAGGGCCTTGCGGTACCCCTCGGGTCTGGCGTACCCGAAATTCCTGAAGATCTTCTGCTTCGTGTCGCGCCCTTTCTGGTGCCCGACCACGGCAACCGGTGTGCCCTTGTAGTCGGCCATGCCGGCCACGATCGCGTGATCGTCGGCGAAGCGGCGATCCCCGTGCAGTTCGTCGAAACCGGAGAACAGCCGCTCCACGTAATCGAGCGTGCTGGGACGCGAAGCGTGGCGCGCCACGAGCACGCGCTGCCAGGGGGTGAGGTTGGCGTACAGCTCCGAACGGATCTCGTCGGCGCGCCGGCGCAGACTCTCGATGGAGCGGAGCCGCTCCGGAGTCTGCGGCAGCATGCTGAGCGCCTCGATCTCCTTCAGCAGCACGCCGACGGGTTCTTCGAATTCCAGCAGGTCTGGTGGCATCGATTCAACGACCCTCACTGTGAGAATTGCTCGACCTACGAGTCAGTGCGAGGACACGAAAGACACGAAGGGCACGATGACACGATGGGGACGATGAAGAACTACCAGAAAACATCGGCTCATCGTGCCATCGTGTTCATCGTGAGATCGTGAGCACGTCGCTGCGAGCTTCATCGAAGTTCGACGCTTCCCGACCCGCATAACTCTTCCACTTCGGCCACCAGCTTTTCCGACGGCTTCACGCGCTGCGCGACGTCGGCCTTCACCCGCAGCGGTCGTTCTCCTCCGCGCACATCGAGCTCCAGGAAGACGCGGCGATCGCCACGGTGTCGCGAGAGCAGCTCGGCGAGCGCTTCGAAGGTCGGCCGGCCGTGCGGCGGCACCGCCAGGTGGATGGCCACCTCGCGGGTGGTTCGCTCCCGGAGCGCCGCGATCGGCAGCAGTTCGGTGGCAACGATCCGCGCCGATTCCTCGTCCTTCTCCAGCTTCCCGCGGACGAGCAGCATGGCGTCGGTTTCGATCAGGGATTCATGCTTCGCGAAGGCTTCGGGGAAGACGACCACCTCGATGTTGCCGGCGATGTCATCGAGCATGAAGACCGCCATGCGGTCCCCTTTTTTCGTCTTGAGCGGCCGGAAGCCTGACACGATCCCGCCCACCCAGACGTCGGCCTCCGACGACGTGAGCTCGCCGACGCGGCGCGCGCCGAACAGTGTCAGGTCGGGCGCGAAGCGTTCCAGCGGATGGCCGCTCATGTAGAGCCCGAGCGCCTCCTTTTCGAAGGCGAGCTGCTGCGCTTCCGTCCAGGCTGGCGCATCGGGCAGCGGCACGACCATGGTGGGCTCGTCGTCTGCGCCACCGCCGAACAGTTGATTCTGTCCCTTGTCGCGGTCCCGCTGATGGCGGCCGCCGTTCTCGATGGCCCTGTCGACGGCGGCGAACAATCGCGCACGCCGGGTGCGCGGCGGTCCGGCGCTGGCGGCGATCGAGTCCAGCGCTCCGGCTTTGATCAGGCTTTCCAGCACGCGCTTGTTCACCAGCCTGAGGTCGGCATGTTCGCAGAGCCCGTAGAGCGAGTCCACGATGCCGCGCTCCTGCCGCACGCCGAGCATGGACAGGACCGCGCCCTCGCCCACGTTCTTCACGGCGCACAGGCCGAAGCGGACCCCCTCCTTCGTGACCGTGAAACGCAGCTCGCTCGAGTTGACGTCCGGCGGCAGGATCGGCACCCCCAGTTCGCGGCATTCACCCAGGTACATCGCGAGCTTCTCGGTGTTGGCGGCTTCGATCGTCAGGAGCGCTGCAAAGAAGTGCCAGGGATAGTTGGCCTTGAGGTAGGCCGTCTGGTACGCCACCCATGCGTAGGTGGTCGAGTGCGACTTGTTGAAGCCGTAGCCGGCGAAGAACTCCATCAGATCGAAAATCTTTGCGGCCTTCTTCTCGTGGATGCCGTTGGCCCGCGCGCCTTCCATGAAGGCTTTGCGCTGCTTCGACATGACCCGCGGATCCTTCTTGCCCATGGCCTTGCGGAGCACGTCGGACTGCCCCATCGAGAAGCCGGCCAGCACGGCGGCGATGCGCATCACCTGCTCCTGATAGGCGATGACGCCGTAGGTGTCGGAGAGGATCGGCGCCAGGGCCGGCAGCTCGTACTTGACCTCGGTCCTGCCCTGCTTCCGCGCGATGAAGTCGTCCACCATCCCGCTCTTGAGCGGGCCGGGCCGGTACAGCGCGTTGAGCGCGATCAGATCGTCGAGCCGCTCGGGCTTGGCCTTGCGCAGCAGCTCCCGCATGCCCGAGCTCTCGAACTGGAACACGCCAAAGGTCTGTCCATCGCTGAACAGCTTGTACGTCTTCTCGTCGTGCAGCGGGATGTTGTCGATGTCGAGGTCGATCCCTTCGGTCCGCCTGATCTCCTGCAGGCAGTCGTCGATCAGCGTGAGCGTGCTCAGCCCGAGGAAATCCATCTTCAGCAGGCCGACGCGCTCGACCTCCTTCATCGCCCACTGCGTGACGATCTCGTCCTTCTGGCTCTTGTAGAGCGGCACGAACTCCGTCAGGGGCCTCGGCGCGATGACGACGCCTGCTGCGTGGACGGAGGCGTGGCGGGTCATGCCTTCGAGGCGCTGCGCGACCTCGAGCAGCTCCCTGACGCGCTCGTCCTTCTGCTGCATGTCCTTGAGGGCAGGGCTTTCCTCGAGCGCCCTGGCCAGTGTCATGTCGAGTGCGGGGGGCACCGCCTTGGCCACCCGATCGGCGTCTGCATACGGGATGTCCATCACCCGCGCCACGTCGCGGACCACGGCCCGGGCCTTCATCGTGCCGAACGTGATGATCTGCGCGACGTTCTCACGCCCGTACTTGTGCGTCACGTACTCGATGACCTCGCCGCGGCGACGCTCGCAGAAGTCGATGTCGATGTCGGGCAGCGAAACGCGTTCCGGGTTGAGGAACCGCTCGAAAATCAGGTCGTACTCGATCGGGTCCACGTCCGTGATCCGCAGGCAATACGCCACGAGGCTGCCGGCTGCCGACCCGCGGCCGGGGCCGACCGGAATCCCGCGCTCGCGCGCGTAACGGATGAAGTCCCAGACGATCAGGAAATACCCTGGGTACTTCATCTCCTTGATCATCTCGACTTCGTACGCCAGGCGGCGGGCATACTCGTCGATCGTGTGCTTCAGAACACCGCGTGCGGCCAGCTCCTTCAGCCGCGGCAGCCGCACCTCGAAGCCCTGATGGACGACGTGGTCGAAGTACTCGTCGAGGGTGAACCCCCTGGGAACCTCGAAGTTCGGCAGATGGTTGACGGTGCCCGAAAGGTCGACCTGGCAGCGCTCGGCAATCCGCATCGTGTTCGCGAGCGCGACCGGATGATCCCTGAAGACCACCGCCATCTCCTCGGCCGTCTTCAGATAGAACTGATCGCCGTGATACCGGAGCCTCTCCGCGTCGTTCACGCCCTTGCCGGTCCCGATGCACAGCAGGACGTCGTGCGGCTTGTGGTCCGAGTTCTGGAGGTAATGGACGTCGTTCGTACACACGAGAGACAGGCCCAGATCGGCGGCGATCGGCAGCAAACCCGTGTTCACGATCTGCTGGTCGTCGATGCCCTGGTACTGCATCTCCAGGAAGAAGCTGTCGGGCCCGAGGATGTCCCGATACGAGGCCGCAGCCTGGAGCGCCTTGTGCTGCTGCTCCGTCCTGATGCCGGTCGCCACCTCGCCCTTCAGGCAGCTGCTCAGGCCGATCAGGCCTTTCGAGTGCTGCGCCAGCAGGTCCTTGTCGATGCGCGGCTTGTAGTAGAACCCCTCGGTGTAGCCCGACGACACGAGCTTGATGAGGTTGTGGAAGCCCTCTGTCGTTTCCGCCAGCAGCACGAGGTGATTGGCGGTCTCCCCCGGCGTCCCGCTCTTCGTCCGGCGGTCCCCCGGCGCGACGTACACCTCGCAGCCCAGGATCGGGTTGATCCCGCGCTTCCGCGCCTGATCGTGAAACGTGATCGACGAGAACATGTTGCCGTGTTCCGTGATCGCGACCGCCGGCATCTGCAGCTGCACCGCACGATCGAGCAGCTCCTCGATGCGGCACGCCCCGTCGAGCAGGGAGTACTCCGAGTGCAGGTGGAGGTGGACGAAATCAGCCATTGCAGGGTGCGGATTGCGGATTGCCGACTAGTCGAGGACTGGTGAATTCGGAAGGTCGAAGGAACAGGTGATTGCGGCCCCAATCCTCATTCAACGATCCGCAATCCCACATCTGCCATCCCCAATCTACAATCCGCAATCTATTACTCCCATTCGATGGTTGACGGCGGCTTGGAGCTGATGTCGTAGACCACGCGATTGATGCCCTTGACCTCGTTGACGACGCGCGACGAGATTGCGGCGAGCAGCTCGTGCGGCAGCCGCGCCCAGTCGGCCGTCATCCCGTCGCGGCTCTCCACGGCCCTGATCGCAATCGTATACTCGTAGGTCCGCGCATCCCCCATGACGCCGACGCTCTGCACCGGCAGCAGGACCGCGAACGACTGCCACAGCCGCCGGTACCAGCCGGCCTTCTTCACTTCTTCGGCGACAATGTGATCGGCGCGGCGCACCAGGTTGAGCCGCGACTCGGTGACTTCCCCGAGGATCCTCACCGCCAGGCCCGGGCCCGGAAACGGCTGCCGCCAGACGAACTCGTCGTCGAGACCCAGTTCCGTGCCGACGACGCGCACCTCGTCCTTGAACAGCAGCCGCAGCGGCTCCACCAGCTTGAATCGCATGCGTTCGGGGAGGCCGCCCACGTTGTGATGGCTCTTGATGACGTGCGACGGGCCGATGACCGAGACGCTTTCGATCACATCCGGGTAGAGCGTACCCTGCGCCAGGAAATCGAAGTGCCCCAGCTTCTTCGCCTCGTCCTCGAACACGTCGATGAACGTGGCGCCGATGATCTTCCGCTTCTGCTCCGGATCGATGATGCCGGTCAGCCTGCCGAGAAACAGACGCGCGGCATCCACGAAGACCAGCGGCAGGCTGAGCCGCTCGAAACGCCGGCGGATCTGCGCCGCTTCGTCCATGCGCATCACGCCGTTGTCCACGAAGATGCACGTGAGTCGATCGCCGACCGCGCGATGCACCAGCATCGCCGCGACGCTCGAGTCCACGCCCCCGCTCAGCCCGCAGACGACACGCCCCTCCCCCACCTGATCTCGAATGCGGTCCGTCGCTTCCTGCACGAACGACGACATCGTCCAGTCGCCCGTACACCCGCAGACGTCGAAGGCGAAGTTGCGGAGAATGTCCAGCCCGCGATCCGTGTGGGCCACCTCGGGATGAAACAGCAGCGCATAGAGCCCGCGCGCTGGCGCGGCCATCGCAGCCACCGGAGCGTTCGCGCTCGTCGCGGTGACAGCGAATCCTTCGGGTGCGGTCCTGACGAAATCGCCATGACTCGCCCACACCCGGAGCTCCTGCGGAATCGATCCGAACAGCGGCGCGCCCGGCTCGATCGCGATCGTGGCCAGACCGAATTCGCGGTGCGGCGCGGGAGCGACCTGACCACCGAGAATGTCGGTCATCAGCTGCATTCCGTAGCAGATGCCGAGCACCGGCACGCCCGCCGATACGATACCCGGGTCGCAGCGCGGTGCGCCGGCTTCCCGCACGCTCGTCGGACCACCTGAAAGAATGATTCCAAGTGGCCGGCGCCGCTGAATATCGGTGATCGGCGTATCGAACGGCAGAATCTCGGAGTACACCGACAACTCGCGGAGACGCCGGGCAATCAACTGGGTGAACTGCGAGCCGAAATCGAGGACGACGATGGTTTGATGGGACAAGAAAGTTACCAGCTGCCGGCTACGAGCTTCCAGCTTCCAGCTTCCAGCTACCAGTTCGGCTGCATCCGTGGCCAGGCAGGATGTCAGGACAGCTGGGAGCGGAAAGCTGGAAACTGGAGGCTGAGAATCGGCACTATTATAAGTTGTGCTTGGGACTCGCACCACAATATCTTGTAGGTTCGTCGCCCAAATCCTGCTTGCCGTTATGCTGGGTTCGGCGACGAGTGCCCGCGCACAACCATCCGCAAGCGACGAGCCAGCGTTCCCGTCCGCTATCCTCTGGTCGATCGAAATTCCATCCGAGCCGGTGGGACCTCCGGTCGTCGCCGAGGGCCGCGTAGTTGTCGCGACGCTGGCGGGTCGCGTCCTTGCCAGGCACGCGGCGGACGGAACGCCGGCCTGGAGCGTGGACCTGGCTGCGACGGCCGCGCTCGCGGCGGGCGATGGCGTGGTGCTGGTGCCGGTGAAGGGTGCCATCCACGCCCTTGCGATCGGAACCGGCCAGGGATTGTGGTCGGTCGAAACGACGACGCTGACCGCGCCGCCCCTGCTCAGAGGCGGCTGGGTCATCGTGGCCGCCGGGGCGCAGCTCACGGCGTTCAGCGCGTCGGAGGGCCGCCAGGTCTGGACGACCACGATTGCCCCAATCGAGCAGCGGCCGGCGATCGATGGCAGCACGCTCTTCGTGGCGGTCGCGGACGGCCGGGTCGTGGCGCTCGATCTCCAGACCGGCTCGCCTCGTTGGGAGCGCCTCGTCGGGCCGGATCCGACGGAACCGTTTCCCTTCGCCGACCGCGTCTACGTCGGCGCGAAGGGAACGGAGTTCGTCTGCCTCGACCGGGACGACGGATCGGAGCGCTGGCGGTTCGCAATCGGCGCGGCGATCCGTGGCAGGGCGGATGCGGACGCATCGCGCGTTTATACGGTCTCGATGGACAACCTGCTTCGCGCCTACCGCCGATCCAATGGTGCGATCGAGTGGAAGCAGGACATCGGGTATCGCCCCTCGTCCGGTCCAATCGTGATCGGTTCGACGGTGGCCGTGGCGGGCCGGAGCGCCGTCATTCGCGCGTTCGACAGCGCCAGCCGGAAAGTCGTGGCGCAGCTCACGCTGCCTGATCCCGCGCTCGTGCCTCCGGGGCTGATGCGTGCGGCCGGCGTACCCGTCGCGATGGCCTTCGTGACCGGCGACCTCGGCAAGTTCTCGCGGTTGAGCCTGACGGCCGGACCCCCACCGGCGATGCCCTCCGTTGCGGCCCTCACCGTGCTGCCGGGCGAGGTTCTTCCGGCGATGAAACTGCCCGGCCTGTGAGCCCGAGCTCCGCGCGA
>Ga0268386_10001791_pt1 | contig 14943 bp, 13 predicted proteins | sample RVTome_15_FD_200260 | JGI IMG/M metagenome (GOLD analysis project Ga0268386, IMG submission 200260) | Soil microbial communities from uranium-contaminated site in the Upper Colorado River Basin, Wyoming, United States - RVT150D86... ...
GCCGCGGCGACCGCGGCGGCGATCGGCGGAGGCGGGTGCGGCACCTGCGTGAGCCGTCGGCGCAGCCTGACCGGGCGCCGGAAGTCTCGGATCTGCCAGCCCCGCTCCTCCGCGATCTTGCGCAGCTCGCGGTCGGGGTTGACGGCCACGGGCTTGCCCACAGCCTCGAGCATCGGCAGGTCCGTCGCCGAGTCCGAGTAGGCGTAGGACCGGTCGAGGTCGATCCCGTCTCGCTCCGCGGCCTCGCGGATCGCCTCGCCCTTCTGCTCCCGGTAGCAGTAGAACTCCAGCTCGCCCGTGTACTTCCCGTCATCGATCTCGGCTCGGGTCGCGATCACGTCGGTGACCCCGAGCCGGCTCGCCAGCGGACGCACGATCTCCTCCGGCGAGGAGGAGACGATGAAGACCCTCCGGCCCAGCGCGCGGTGGAGGGCCATCAGGTCCAGGGCCTCCTGGTAGATGTAGGGGTCGACGACCTCCTCCAGGACGTCCCGGATCAGCGCCTCGAGCTCGGCCCGATCCCAGCCCTTGGAGAGCGCGAGCATCCCCTCCTTGGCGCGGTCCATCCGCTTCTCGTCGGCGCCCAGGAGCAGGTAGACCATCTGCGCGTAGGCGCCTCGGAGCAGCTGGGATCGCGTCACGAAGCCGGCCCGATAGAGCGGCCGCGTGAGGGCCAGGGAGCTCGACTTCGAGATGATCGTCTTGTCGAGGTCGAAGAACGCGGCCTCCATCAAGGCCATGGTACGCCAGGTGGGCTGGGATTCGGTCCCTCAGGAAGCGCGGAGGCGGCGGGCGAGGCCGGTCATGATCGCGAGCCCGAGGCGCGGCTCCCGCAGGAGGAGCTTGCGGAAGTCGGCCCCCTCCAACTTCACGCACTGGACCGGCTCCTCCGCGATCACACTGGCGGTGCGGGGCTCCCCATCGAAGATCGCCAGCTCGCCGAAGAAGTCCCCCGGGCCGAGCCGCGCGAGCCGGCGGCGTCCTTTCACCACACGGGCGGAGCCCTCCATGATCACGTAGAGCGTCTGGCCCTCGGTCCCCTCCCGGACGATCTCGGCGTTCACCGGGTGCGTCGAGACCCGCGTGACCCGCGCGAGCGAGCGGAGGTGGCGCTTGGGAACGTCGGCGAACAGCGGCGCGGTCGCCAGGGCCTCCTCCAGCTCGGCCAGCCGCTGCCCGCTGGCGGCACGCGGGGGCCGCGCCCACCCCTCAGCGAAGCGGGATCCAGACATCAGTCGACCTGCCTCATGCCGCGCTCACGATGGAGGACGCGAGCGGGGAGTGTCAAGCGAGACGCTATCCTCGGACCCGGAGGCGTCAGGGTTCCTGGTGGGCCCCCCGGTCTTCAAAACCGGTGAAGCGCCTAACCGCGCTTGGCGGGTTCGATTCCCGTCCGCCTCCGCTGACCCAAGGAATCGGCTCACGAACCGAGGCGAGTATCCTCTGAGCGTGGTCATCGAAGAACCCGTCCGCGGGAGCTACGCGTACCTGGAGCATCCGTGGCTATTCGGGATCCCCCCGCACGAGCAGATGCGGCCCTTCATCGAGGGCGAGGTGCCGCTCCCCCCCATCCATCACCTCACCGGGCTCACGCCGGTCGAGTCAAGACCGACCACGTCGACGTGGTCCATGCCCGCGAGCCCGTGGTGGCGATCGGCGGCCGGCATCTTCCCGGGGGGGGCGCTCGCCGTCGTCGCGGATGCGGCGCTCGGCGGGGCGGTCTACGGCGGCCTGCCCCAGGGGACCGTCCTGGCCACATCCGAGCTGACGATGAACTTCGTCCGCCCGGCGACCCCCGACAGCCGGGAGCTGACGGCGAGAGCGGGGCTCATCCACGCCGGCTCTCGACAAGGCCTGTCCGATGCGCGGGTCGAGGACGCCGATGGCCGCCTCCTGGCGCACGCCAGCTCCCGGTGCGTCCTGCGCAAGCTGCCCTTCGACCCTCCGGAGCCGCCGGGCACGCTGCCGCCCTTCAAGGCTCCCGACCACGACAATCCCGACCCCTACCTGCGGCCCTCCGAGGGAACGGTGATCCCTCAGGAGGAATGGGACAGGACATCCGGCCTGGACCTCGTCCGGTCCTGGATGAGCGAGGAGCGAGGCACGCCGCCCGTCTGCCGACTCTCGGGCTGGCGGCTGCTGGAGGTCGACGAGGGCGCGTCCACGTGGTCGATGCCTGCCAGCGAGTGGTTCTGCACGGGCTTCGGGACGTTCTACGGGGGCATCATCGCGCACTTCATCGACGGCGGGATCAACACCGCCGTCACCACGACCCTCCCTCCGGGCACGTCCTTCGGCACCCTCGACCTGAAGGTCAACTTCCTGCGGCCGGTCACCCCGGACGGCAGGGAGCTCGTCGCTCGCGCCAGGGTGGTGCACAGGGGGCGGACCGTCGCCGTGACCACGGCCGAGGTCGAGGACGCCGACGGGAAGCGTGTGGCCATGGCCACGAGCAGCGCCATGATCCTCCCGGGCGTTCCCTGGAACGCGGCGAAGCCGCCGGAGACGCTGAACGAAGCCCCCGACGACGAGGCGTAGGCTCGCCAATCGGGCTGCGGAGATCGTCTTGCTGAAATCGCGGAACCCCGATACGGTCGCGTCTTCCCGTCAGGAGGAGGCGCCCATGAGGAAGTTGATCATCTCCTTGGCGACGGTGGCGATCGCGGCCGTCGCCTCGCCCGCCGGGGCCGTACCGCCCCAGCACTTCGCCGCCGATCCCCCGCCGAACATCGTCCAGGACAACGGGGAGGCCTGCGGGTTCCCGGTCCGCTGGACGATCGAGCTCACGGTGAAGGGGACCAACTTCTTCGACCAGGACGGCAACATCGTGCGGCAGCAGGCCCACGTCAAGGAGGACAACACGATCACGAACCTGGACACCGGCCTCACGCTGCGCGAGGGGCCCGACTCGTTCATGCAGACGATCGTGTTCAACCCCGACGGGACGATCGCCTACCTCAGCGCCACGGGGCTGGCGGTCAACGTCTTCGGCACCGGCCTGAAGGACGTGGGCAAGGTGGTCTGGCTCCCGGGCACGAACGAGATCGTGTTCTCGGCCGGCCCGCACCCGGTACGCGAGGAGGTCGAGTTCGGGAACTTCCAGACGGCGCTCGCGGCGTTCTGCGACGTCCTGAGCTGAGGCGCTCGACAGATCGGAGGCGCGGCGCCCCGCCCGGGGGAAAAGCCGGCGCCGCCCGGCAGGTCATCCTGCCGGGCGCCGCGCTAGTCTTCGTCCGGAATGCGGATCCTCATCTGGCATGGGTGGCTTCTCGAGGGGTCGGGCTCCAACGTCTATACGGCCAGGGTCGTGGAGACGTGGCGGGCGCAGGGACACGACGTCCTGCTCATCGCCCAGGAGCGGCACCCCGAGCGGTTCCCTTTCTTCGACGCGTGGGCCGACGGCGACCTCGCCGCAGCCCGTCCGCTGGACGCCGACCCCGCCCCCGGCCGGGCGACCCTGTTCCGCCCGGACATCGGCGATCTCATGCCCGTGTTCGTCTACGACGAGTACGAGGGGTTCCGCGTCAAGACGTTCGTGGACCTCAGCGAGGAGGAGCTGGAGACCTACCTCGACCGGAGCGTGACCACCCTGCGCGAGGCGGCGGCGCGGCACGGGACCGAGGTGGCGGTGGCCGGTCACGCGATCCCCGGTGCCCTCATCGCCGGCCGGGCCCTCGGCTCGATCCCCTACGTCGCGAAGATCCACGGGAGCGACGTCGAGTACGCGATGCGGAAGCAGCAGCGGTACGTGGATCTCGCGCGCGAGGGGCTGGAGGGCGCGGCGTCGGTGGCCGGCGCCTCGCGGGATGTGCTGGAGCGCCTCGTCGGGCTCGTGCCCTCGGTCGCGGACAGGCTGCGGGTGGTCCATCCCGGCGTCGAAGTGGAGCGATTCCGCCCCATGCCCCGCCGCGAGGCGCTGCTCCGGACCGCCGACCTGCTCCAGGAGGACCCCGCGCTGGAGCGCGGGCGCCCCGGCGGCCTGGCGCGAGACGTGGGACGGGCGCTCCGTCTCCGAGACGCGGAGGCCCTGGATCGCCTCGCCGGCGCGTACGACCAGACCTCCCCCGACCCCGCGGCCCCCGAGCGGCTGCGGGCCCTCTCCGTCTACGAGGGCCCGCTGGTCGGCTACCTCGGGAAGCTGATCCCGCAAAAGGGCGTGCACGACCTCCTCGCGGCGCTCGCCGTGGTCCGTCCACGCCCGCACGCGCTCATCGTGGGGTTCGGGACCTTCCGGGAGTGGCTCGAGGCGCTGGTGACGGCGCTCGACGCGGGCGACGCGGACGCCGTGGCGTTCCTGGACGAGGGGATGCCGGTCGGGCTGTCGGCCGAGGAGGTGGCCGCGGCTGCCGGCCTGGCCGAGCACGTCTCGTTCACCGGACGCCTCGACCATCGCTACGCGGGCTCGGCCGCCGCGGCCCTCGACGTGCTCGTCGTCCCCTCGATCCTCGAGGAGGCGTTCGGGATGGTCGCGCTGGAGGGGACGGCGGCGGGCGCGCTCCCCCTGATGGCCCGGCACAGCGGGCTGGCCGAGGTGGCCGCCGCCCTCGAGTCCGAGATCGAGCGGCCCGGGCTGCTCTCGTTCGAGCCGGGGCCGGACGCCGCCCGGAGCATCGCCGGGGGACTGGAGCGTCTGTTCGCGATCCCGCGGGACGAGCGGCGCGACCTCGCCCGGAGGCTCTCCGGTCACGTCGGCGACCATTGGGGCTGGCAGCGCACGGCGGACCTGCTCCTCGGCGCCGTCCGCGAGGCCGGAGTGCCCCCCGAGCGGCCGTCCTAGCCGGCGAGGAAGCCAGCCACCGCCTCCAGCCTCTCCTCGACCTTCCGGCCGATCGTCGGCCCCAGCGTGTCGAAGGCCTGCACCTCGGCCCCTTCCTTGATCGAGAAGGTCCAGGTGGCGACCGCTTCCCCCTCGACCAGCGCCACCGGGTTGCCGTCGCCGGGCAAACCCACCCCGATCGGCTCGTAGACGCGTTGCTGGACGTCGGGGTGGACCAGCCTCGAGCGACCGTCCGGGGCGTGGCCCATCGTGTACGCGTCCCACCGAGGGAGCAGGTCGACGGCGCCCCGAGGTCGCCGGACCCGGTCGAAGTCCGTCTCGTGGCGAGCGGGCAGCAACAGCCCCTCCCCCACGTCCACCGTGTCGCTCGCCGCGACCGCCTGCGCAGCCGACCGCTTCCCGACGCCAGCCCACCACGCGAAGTCCTCGACCCGAGCCGGGCCGTAGGCGTCGAGGTAGGCCCCCGCCAGCCACGCGAGCGCTTCTGAGGGATCGCCGGCGTCGAGACCTTCGGGGGCCCACGCATCCGTGGCGACGTAATGGTGCGGGCTGGAGGTCAGGGGCTCTCCGGCGAGGGCGAGGATGCGGCCTTCGTACCGGAGACAGCGCAGGACGGTCCCCAGCGCCGGACCTTCGATCCCGGCCGCCTCCCGCAGCCCGTCGGACCGGGTCGGACGGACCGCGGCGGCAAGGATCCGCTCGGCGAGGCGTTCGTAGTCACCCGTGGAGATGTCGTGGCGCTTCAGCGAGCGGAGCACGCGGGCGTGGGGAGGGCGGACGGCCGTGAAGATCCGAGGCGCCAGGTTGCGCGGCGCGAGGAACGCCGTCCCGCGCATCCCCGGGATCCGGAGCGCCCTCCGGTCGCGGTCGAGGCGCCGGTAGGCGGCCGCCGTCAGCGAGCGTGTGCGGGCCCACAGGGCCACGGGCGCGGTGGGGTGGGTCGCGTAGACGGCGACGACGGCTCGGAGGGCCTCCCCCGGACCTGAGGCCGGCTCGGCCAGGCGCTGCCGGAGATACGACCAGGCCCGCAGCCGCTCCAGATCCACTATTTCTCCGGCGATCGGAAGCGGAATGCGATGGCGATCGTAGCCAGCCCGACGATCAAGGCCAGAAAGTTGGGCACGATCAGCGCGAGGTTCTCGAGCGCCACTCCGTAAGCGATCCAGAGGGTGAACCCGATCACGATGACGGTGAGGTACCCGATCGACACCTCGCGGGACGAGCGGTAGGCCAGGATGCGGCGGATCTGAAGGATGGGCGACAGCGCCATCAGCACCCCCCACGACGCGGCCACGAACCCGAGCGCGGTTTCGTTCACGACAACCTCCTGCCAGTCGATCCGGTGCGCTCGGTCGAGGACTGCGGTCGCTGCCGTGGCAGGAGGAGCGCACCCGCAGCCGCTTCGAGTCTACCAGCGGCCCGTCCCGGGAAAAGAGTGACAAGTCCGGGGCCCGGGGTTGCGCCGCGCGGGCCCCCCGGTGTACAAATTGTGACGGAACCGCTGGAGCCTTCGGGCTCTGGCGGTTCCGTCGTTCCGGGTCCGAATCCGTCGGGTCTCAGGCTAGAGGCGCTTGCACTGGTCTTCCTTGTTGCCGCTCACCTGGTTGTTGCCGCCGCGCGGGGCCGGCTTGTTCGCCTTGCACTGCAGGTTGCCGTCGATCCGGTTGCCGCGGATCACGACACCGCCCGTGTTCTGGAACGCCTGCACGTCACCGCCCACGACGACCTTCACGACCTTGAGTCGGCCGCGCTGGTCGTCGTACTGGATGTTGCCCTCGACCCGGGAGCCCACGACCCGGCCCTTGCGGCCCCGCTCGAGCTGCACGTCGCCGTTCACGAAGGACTTCGCGCGGACGATCACGTTCTTCGCCTTCTGCGCCTGGACGTTGCCGTCCACGCGGACGCCGATCGCCTCGAGGAACCCGCCTCGGTTCACGATGATGTTCCCCTCGACCCTCGTCCCCTTGAGCGTGCACCTCGCGCCCTTGGGAACCTTCACGTTGTCGACGGTCCTCTTCCCGATCGTCCCGCGACACACGCGGTCGTCGGCGCTGGCCGACGGGCCCAGACTCACGAGCCCCAGGAGCATCGTCGCCGCCACCGCATACAGCATCAGCTTTCTCATCGCCTGCCTCCTCCTATCGAACACGATCCCATAGTCTCCCCGCTGGGTGAGCCGGTCGTGAGACCTTGGTGAGAGCTCCCTCATCCGGGAGCGACCCTCCCGCTCCCGTAGAATCGACTCGGGACAGGAGGTCGCGATGGAGACCCGCACCGAGGCCGACAGCATGGGGGAGATCGAGGTGCCCTCCGACCGGTACTGGGGGGCTCAGACCCAGCGCTCGCTCCACCACTTCTCGATCGGAGACGACCGTATGCCGGTCGAGGTCGTCCGCGCCTTCGGGATCCTGAAGAAGGCGGCTGCGCTCGTGAACCTGGAGCTCGGGAAGCTCGACGAGGAGCGGGCCGACCTCGTCGTTCAGGCGGCCGACGAGGTGATCGACGGGACCCTCGACGACCACTTCCCCCTCTCCGTCTGGCAGACGGGCTCGGGCACGCAGTCGAACATGAACGCGAACGAGGTGATCGCGAACCGGGCGATCGAGCTCGCCGGCGGGGAGCTCGGCTCCAAGGACCCGATCCACCCGAACGACCACGTCAACATGTCGCAGTCCTCGAACGACACGTTCCCCACGGCGATGCACATCGCCGCGGCGCGCGCCGTCACCGATCGGCTGCTCCCGAGCCTCCGCGCCCTCCGGGACGCGCTGCGGGCGAAGGCGACCGAGTTCGACGACATCGTGAAGATCGGACGCACCCACCTTCAGGACGCGGTGCCGCTCACCCTCGGCCAGGAGTTCTCCGGCTACGTCGCCCAGCTCGACGCCGGCATCGAGCGGATCGAGCAGAGCCTCGACGGGCTGTGCGAGCTGGCGATCGGCGGCACCGCGGTGGGGACCGGGCTCAACGCCCCGCCGGGGTTCGGCGAGAGGGCGTCGGCGGAGATCGCCGAGCTGACGGGCCTGCCGTTCCGCGCGGCGCCCAACGCGTTCGCCGCCCTCGCCGCCCACGACGCCCTGGTCCACGCGAGCGGCACCCTGCGCACCCTGGCCGCGTCGCTGATGAAGATCGCGAACGACATCCGCTGGCTGGGCTCGGGTCCGCGGTCGGGGCTGGGCGAGCTGGAGCTGCCCGAGAACGAGCCCGGCTCCTCGATCATGCCTGGAAAGGTCAACCCCACGCAGTCCGAGGCGATGACGATGGTCTGCGTGCAGGTCATGGGGAACGACGTCGCGGTCGGGGTCGCCGGCTCCCAGGGGAACTTCGAGCTCAACGTCTTCAAGCCCGTGATGATCCGGAACTACCTCCATTCGGTGGCGATCCTCGCGGACGCCTGCCGGACCTTCCGGGAGTTCTGCGTGGAGGGCATCGAGGCGAACCGCGAGCGGATCGCCGAGCTCGTCGACCGCTCGCTCATGCTGGTCACCGCCCTGACCCCGAAGATCGGCTACGACAAGGCCGCCGAGATCGCGAAGAAGGCGCAGACCGAGGGCACCACGCTCAAGGAGGCGGCGCTGTCACTCGGCTACCTCACCGAGGAGGAGTACGACGAGGCGGTCCGCCCGGAGCGGATGGTCGGCCCGGAGTGATCACCAGGTCAGGACGCGCGTGGGCCTGACCACCACCGGCACCGAGTAGTCGGCCCCGAAGCTCCCCGGCGTCCACTCCAGGTTCTCGATCTCCTTCGCGTACTTCTCCACGTAGGGACCGACCTGATCGGCGGAGGGATGCTCGCCGGCGCGACGCGCCTCTCCCTCGAGCGTCACGATGTCCTCACCGGTGCGCGTGCCTCGGAAGTGCAGCGACACGCGGGGGTTGGCCTCGAGGTTCGTGAGCTTCGGCTTGTCGGGCTGGCTGTAGATCAGGAACGCGCCGTCCCGCCAGAGGAACCAGACCGGCACGCTCTGGGGCTGTCCCTCGGGCGAGACCGTGGTAAGCCAGATCACGACCTCGTCCCGCAGCTTGTCCTTGATCCCCGCCAGGTCGTCCTCGAGCGTCACGGCCACACCCTAGCGCACGAGGAGGCGCTCCTTGGCGCGCCGGTCCCGGATGCGGCACAGTGAACGAGGAAGGAGGCGCGGATGAGAGTCGCTGCGGCGCAGACGCACCCGGCGTGGGGGGACAAGGACGCCGGCACGAAGCGGGTCGTGGAGTGGATCGGGAGGGCGGCCGCCGAGGACGTCGAGCTGGTGGCCTTCGGCGAAACGTTCCTCTCGGGCTACCCGTTCTGGGTCTCGAGGACCGACGGCGCCCGCTTCGACGCGGCCGATCAGAAGGAGGCGTACGCCTTCTATCTCGAGGCGGCGATCGAGCTCGAGGGGCCGGAGCTCGCGCAGATCGTCGAGGCGGCGCGCGACCTGGGCGTCTTCACGTACCTCGGCGTCACCGAGCGAGGCGGGGGCACGGTCTACTGCACGCTCGTGGCCATCGATCCCTCCCGCGGGATCGTGAGCGCCCATCGCAAGCTCATGCCGACCTACGAGGAGCGACTGGTGTGGGGCGCGGGCGACGGGCACGGCCTGCGCGTGCACGATGCGGGGCCCGCGAGGGTGGGCGGCCTCAACTGCTGGGAGAACTGGCTCCCCCAGGCGAGGCATGCGCTCTACGCGCAGGGAGAGGACCTCCACGTCGCGGTCTGGCCGGGCTCGACGGGGCTGACCCGGGACGCGACGAGGTTCGTGGCGCTCGAGGGACGCAGCTTCGTCCTGTCGGCGGGCGCGCTCCTGTCGCCGGACGACGTGAGCGAGAGCTTCCCACTCCGCGAGGCCGCGCTCGAGGGAGCGCCCGAGATCATGTACGACGGCGGCTCGTGCGTCGCTGGGCCCGACGGGGAATGGATCGCCGAGCCCGTGTCGGGCGAGGAGCGGCTCGTGATCGCCGACGTCGACCTGGCACGCGTCCGCGAGGAGCGGCAGAACTTCGACCCGACCGGCCACTACGCGCGGCCCGACGTCTTCGAGGTGCGCGTGCACCGCCGGCGCCTCGACGCGTCGACGTTCGACGAGGGGCTCGAGGGCCGCTAACGCCTCCACTGCGGGTCGACGGAGAGCATGTTCATGCGCACCTGCCAGTCGACGTCTCCATAGCAGTAGGAGACGTGACTGATCCCGAAGTACTTGCCGTTGACCGGGTTCAGGGGAGCGGTCAGCCCCGAGTCCGACGTGGCCTCCGAGTGACTCGCGTAGAGGCTGGCGTCGGCCCCGCCCTTGACGAGCACGGCGTCCACGCCGAGATCGGAGGACCACGCCAGCGAACCGTCGGCGGGCGTGCTGCTGAACGTGGCGTCCACGGTGAGCGTCCCGTCCGTGTACGTGCCGGACGTCGATCCGTTCACCCTCAGCTCGTCCCACCCGGGGTTGATGCTCGCGCAGGTGGGATTGCCCGCCACGAGCGTGGGCGTCACCCCGACGTCGGACGTCGCCCCGGCGCCCGCGGCGCTTCCCTCGACGGTCCCCACCTGATGCACCTCCTCGATGCAGGCACCGTTGGGGATCTCCGGCGTCGGAGGGTTCGCGTGCCCCGGGTTGAGACACGGAGGAACCTCGAACTCCACCGTCATGCCGTCGATCTCGCTGCGCATGCAGATGGGGATGACCGACTCACCGGGGCCGATTAAGGCGGAGGCGTAGCGCGTGACCACGCGGATCGGGTTCGCCGTGTCCGCGACTCCGGGCGGAGGGACGAAGGTCGTGAGCTGACCTTCCGAGACCCCGCCCGAGCCTCCGACACACGAGGCGATCCCCGTCAGCGGGGTCTCGTTGAGGGTCGCGGCGCCACCCTCCCCCGCGGGGATCTCGATCTGGTTCGAGGTGTTGTTGTCTCCGCTGAAGTTCGAGGAGGTCTCCAGGGTGCAGACCTCGCCCGGAGCGCAGTCGGTGGCGGCGCTGTCCGGATCGAGAGCCGGGTCGATCAGCGCCGTCATCTCTATCGCGGTGTCGTTGCCCGGCACCGAGTCGACGAACCCCGTCTCGAGGCTGGTCACCGACGCCGTGTTGGCGATCGACGAGCCGGTCGTCGGCGCGAGGACCCTGATCCTAAGGGGCTCGGCCGAGGCGCCGCCCGCGAGGGATCCGGCCAGATCGCACGTCGCCGCCGTCGGCGTCGCCGCGCAGGTCCACCCCGTCCCCGAGATGGAGACGATGGTGCTCCCTCCGCTCAGAGCGTCCTCGACCCTGATGTCCGAGACCGGCCCCGAGCCGTTGTTGGTCACGCCCACCGTGTAGACGACTTGGCCGCCCTGGGAGACGGGATCGACGGAGTCCGACTTGACCACGGCCAGGTCCGCCCCCGCGGTCGCGGCGGTGATCCCGCCGAAGACGGCGAGCCCCTGGAGCGACCCCTTCTTGACCCCCGTCGAGGCCAGGAGCGAGGAAGCCCCGGTCGCCATGTCGAACGTGTGGATGGTGGACGAGCACGAGTCAGCGGCCAGGAAGGTGGCGCTGGTCGTCCCCAGCGCGACGCTCTGCCAGCAGTTCTTGACGCCCGCCACGTCGTACACCTGCGCGATCGACCCCGTTGGGCCGAGCCGCACGATCGTGTCGCCCAGGGCGACCACCGCGCCGCCGTCGAGAAGGACGCGGACCTCGTGGGCGGTTCCGGGCAGCCCCGAGGCGAGGTCGGGGAGCTGCGCGTTGGCGCACGCGTCGAACCGCTTCACCTCCGACCCGAGGTTCGTGTAGTAGAAGGTGCACTGGTCCGCGGCGAGGTCGATCCAGTCGGCACCCCCCTTCTTCGAGGTGGCCACGTCGTAGGAGGCCAGGACGTTGCCGGCGCCATCCATCTTCAGGACGTCCTTGCTCCCGCTTCCGAGACCGACGTAGGCGTTCCCCGCGGCGTCGAAGCGGATCGACTTGGGATGGGCGCTGTACGAGGAGCCGAAGGCCCCGATCGACGACCCGGAGGTGTCGAATCGGGTGATCACGTTCGACGTGTAGCCCGTGACGTACAGCGCGCCACCGGGGTCGAACGCCATCCCCGTGGTCTGCGGCATGCTGACCGGGGACGTGAGGGTTCGGTTGGCGGTCCCGTCGGCATGCCGCCACTGGACGGAGCTCCCGCCCACCGAGGCGAAGATGTCGCCCGCGGCGAAGCTCGTGTGACCCGCGCTCGCGGCGGGCCCCAGAACAGAGATCGAGAGCGTCGCAGCGAACAGTGCGGCCGACCGCTTCCATGCATGCATGCGTGAACCTCCAGGTCCAGAGAGGGAGGGGCGATCGCCGCAGCGCGGAACCCTCGGGCCGGCCCCCGCTGGGGCCGATCGGCGTCCAGCCTCACCCTAGAAGCTCCATCTGTCAACCCATCCAGCCCATGGACGAGCGAGGATCACGGCCGGATCTCCACCTCGCGGTCGTCGAGGGCGATCCCGACCGCGCGGATGGCCGGCGCGCCTTCCTCGACCCGCGCCGGGAGCTCGGCGTCCCCCAGCCACCTGCGGGTGCGATCGGGGGACCCGGCGACCTCCACCCACGCGATCCCGGCCGTCTCGGCCTCGTGCTCCGCGGGCTCTCGCCCAGGGTGCAGGTCGGCGGGGATCCCCCACTGGATGAAGAAGGGGAGCGAAGGCTCGATCATCGCCTCGGGCAGACCGGCGAGCCTCCAGCGGAGGGAGCGGCCATCGGGGCGGGTCCGCGACCAGCTCGTGACCTCGAGGCCGAGCCTGGAAGCCACCTCGTCGATGTCGGGGGTCCGCAGACACCAGCCGAGGAGACGCTCGCCCCCGGCCGTCCCCTCGAGCACCCACCGACCGAACGCATCGCCGCGCGCCTCCTCCTCGTCCGCAATCCCGAGTATCTCGAGGTAGTCGGAGCCGAGGGGCACGATGCGGTTGGCGGTCCCCCGGCCCGCGTGACGACCGCCCGGCAGGGAGCCGAGCCCATGGTCCCGGCGCAGGCGCTCGGCGGACGCTTCGGGGTCATTCGATCCGAGGATCACGTGGTCCAGGGCGAGCATCTCGGGTGACAGCCTATGATGCCGGGATGCTCGCCTCCGAGCTCGGCTTCGCCAACGAGCTGATCGACCGCGCCGCGTCGATCGCGATGCCGCTGTTCCGGCGGGGTCCCGAGGTGCGGATGAAGGACGACGACACCCCCGTCACGAAGGCAGACCTCGAGATCGAGGAGATGGTCCGCCGTGAGGTCGCCCGGAGGTTCCCTCGCGACGCGGTGCTCGGCGAGGAGGGCGGTGGCTCGCTCGAGGACGCGCCCAGGGTCTGGGTCGTGGACCCGATCGACGGCACGAAGAACTTCGCGGCGGGCGTCCAGGTCTGGGGCACGCTGCTCGCGCTGTTCGAAGGGGGCGAACCGGTGCTGGGCGCCGTCGGCGTCCCGGCCCTCGGCGAGCGGTACGAGGCCGTCCGCGGCCGGGGGGCGACGCTGAATGGCGCGCTGATCCGCGTCTCTGAGGTCGAGAGGCTCGACCGCGCGGCCGTCTGCCACTACGCGACCGAGGCGTGGCTCGACGGGCCACACGAGGGAGCCCTCCGCGACCTCGACCGGGCCGCCTATCGCTCGGTGGGGTTCACCGACTTCTGGGGCCACTGCCTCGTGGCCCGCGGCTCGGTCGAGGTCGTGCTCGAGCCGCAGCTGCGCATCTGGGACTGGGGCGCCCTGAAGGTCCTCCTCGAGGAGGCGGGCGGGCGGATGACCACGTTCGAGGGCGGGCCGGTCTCCGATCGGAGCTCGGTGCTCACGACGAACGGACGTCTACACCGCGCCGTGCTGGAGGTGATGGGGCGGCGGGCGGGCTGAAGCCGTCTAGAGTCTCCAGTTGAGGATGTCGCCGTGGATCGCCGGACCGATGCCCTTGAGGAGCGCCTTGTTCAGCCCCCTCTTGTTGAACTTCCTCGCGCTGTTGAACGACGCGTTGTGGGTCCGCGAGCACCACCCCAGCCGCCGCCGTGGCGACGGTCACCACCAGCCGCATTCGTCTCATCCTCCTGCCTCCCTCTGATCGCCTGTGGAAGCGATCGGGTCGCGCAACAAGCCTCGTTCGGCGGTTTCTTGGACGGAAGTTCGGCCGACATCCGTGTCGGTCCCGGGTGGTAGGTTGTCCGGGTGGGCGACTCCCCCCGCTTCCATCCGCTCGTCGAGCGCTGGTTCGCCGAGACCCTCGGCGAGCCCACGGCCACGCAGACCGAGGGCTGGGCCCACATCGCCGCCGGCAGGGACACCCTCGTCGCGGCGCCCACCGGATCGGGGAAGACCCTGGCCGCGTTCCTCTGGGCGATCGACGGCCTGGTGCGGCGAGCCGAGGCGGGCTCGCTCGACGACGAGACCTCGGTCGTCTACGTCTCGCCGCTGAAGGCGCTGGGCAACGACATCCAGCGGAACCTGCGCGAGCCGCTGGAGGCGATCCGCGACCTGGCCGCCGAGCAGGGCCTGGAGCTCCCCGACATCCGCGTGCTGGTGAGGTCGGGGGACACCCCGCCGTCGGAGCGCGCGAGGATGATCAAGCGCCCGCCCCACATCCTGGTGACCACCCCCGAGTCGCTCTACATCATGCTCACGGCCGAGCGCTCGCGCGGCTTCCTCGCCTCGGCCCGCACCGTGATCGTGGACGAGATCCACGCGGTGGCCGGCGACAAGCGAGGCGCGCACCTGGCGCTCTCCCTGGAGCGGCTCGACCGGCTCGCCGGCCGGCCCCTGCAGCGGATCGGGCTCTCGGCGACCCAGAAGCCGATCGAGGAGATAGCCAGGCTGCTCGTGGGCAACGGGCGAGCGGAGGCCGACGGCTCCCCCGTCTGCGCGATCGTGGATGCGGGGCACCGCCGGGCGTGGGACCTGAGCGTGGAGATCCCCGACGCGCCCCTGGGCCCGATCGCCACCCACGACCTGCGGGCAGAGATGTACGACCGCATCGCGAAGCTGGCCCTGGAGCACCGGACCACGCTCGTCTTCGTGGACACCCGGAGGCTGGCCGAGCGGGTGACCCACGCGCTCGAGGGGCGCCTCGGCGAGGAGAACGTCGCCCCCCACCACGGCTCGCTCTCGCGGGAGATCCGCCTCCGGGCCGAGCGAGGGCTCAAGGAGGGGACGATCCGCGTCGTCGTGGCCACGGCCTCGCTCGAGCTGGGCATCGACATCGGCCACGTCGATCTCGTCTGCCAC
>Ga0268386_10001792_pt1 | contig 14941 bp, 11 predicted proteins | sample RVTome_15_FD_200260 | JGI IMG/M metagenome (GOLD analysis project Ga0268386, IMG submission 200260) | Soil microbial communities from uranium-contaminated site in the Upper Colorado River Basin, Wyoming, United States - RVT150D86... ...
GCTTGTGAAAGAATCGTGGCGGATGCTGCCAGCATCCGCAAAACAGCGGACGCTGGCAGCGTCCGCCACGATGATTTCCGATTGATTCACATCCTCTCACCACTCACCAGAATCAAATTGAGAGAATTCCGGGAAATCAGGCAGCATTCGCGGAAATCCATTCACTTCCCTCCTCAAACTCACCGAAATTGTCAATGGGACCGGCTTGCCCGTCCCACAGCAAGGAACCGCAGGGATGCATCGACACCGCGTGCGCTGGACGCTGCTGGCGCTGGCGATCGCCGCTTGCGCGGCGGGGGGCTTTCTGTATCGCCAGCATCACCGCTACAAGCATTTTCGGGCGCACGAAGAGGGAATGGTGTACCGCAGCGCCTGGCTCGAGCCGGACGCCCTGCAGGCCGTGATCGAAAAGCACCAGATCCGGGCCGTCGTGAACCTGTGCAGGCCGGGGGAAATGGGAGAAGACCGCTGGGTCGGCGAACGCCGGGCGGTCACCGACGCCGGCGCCCGGCTGATCGAACTGCCGATGACGGTGAGCACCGAGGCGTCCCACCCCGAAATCGCGAAACACCTCGCCGTGATGAGCAACCCCGACAACTACCCGATGCTCGTGCACTGCCAGCACGGCGTCACGCGGACGGCGAAATTCCTGGCGATCTACGACATCGTCTACCGCAAACAGACCGGAAGCGAATCGCTCGCCGCCCAGCCGCTGTTCGGCCGCGAGCAGCACAACGTCAACGTGCGGGCCTTCGTGAAGAACTTCGAAAAAGACCACCGCAAGCTGTATCCGACGGCATCGGCCGAGCGGTTGTCAATTCTGCGGAATTGACGTCCGCCGGCCGCGACCCTGAACTGCGTTTCCCCCGCGATCGCGTCATCACGTTTTCGTTCCGCAAGTAGGTCCGGACGGCCCGTCCGGACCTTGACCGGCTCGAAAGCGTCGATTCACGCGGTTTGACACATCGAGGTCCGGTCGAGCCGACGCGGACCTGCTTTGGACGCGGGGGATTCCATGTCGGTCGATGAGAGTGCGGACCGTTCTTCGCCGACCGGGATGGGTGCCCGGCGACGCATCCTTCCTGGGTCGCCGGCCGGACCAGGATACCGCCGCCTTCTGACCAGGCTGGCGGCCGTCGCCGTACTGGGTGGCATCATTGCGTGGGGAGCCAGGCGGCATCCCGCCGAGCCAACGAAACCGATGACCGTCGAGGGGCGGCCCGAGGTTTCCGAAATCACCGGGCGGCGGTTCCGCGTGGCGTGTTTCAACATTCGCCGCGGCAAGGGGAACGACGGCGTTCGCGATCTGAATCGAACGGCCGACGCGATTCGCCGCATCAAGCCCGACGTCGTCGGGCTGTTCGAAGTCGACGGCCGCCCGTGGGGGACGAACCGCAATCAGGCCGCCGATCTCGCCGACCAACTGGGAATGGCCGCCGTCTTCGCCCCCACCGAACGCCGCTTCTGGCACGATCACTTCGGCAACGCGCTGCTGTCGCGGGTGCGGTTCGGCAGCGTGAATCGCATTCCGCTCCCCTGTACGCAGTATCGCAAATTTCGCAACGCCCTGCTGACCCGGTACGTCGTCGGGGGACGGACGGTGAATTTCCTCGCCGCGCATCTCGATCGCGTCAAGGACCGCGAGCAGCAGTTGCGCGACGTGTTCGCGTTGTTCCACTCGCTGAAAGCCCCGGCAGTGCTCGTCGGCGATCTGAACACGATGGACAACGACCCGCTGCTGCACGAGCTGCTGGCCCGCGGCGACTCGGTCAACGCGCTGCTGGCGTGCCGCGGCGACTGGCCCCAGCGGCGGGTCGACTGGATTCTGGCCCGGGGAGTGAACGTCCTCAACAGCGGCTGCGTCGACGACGGCGTCTCGGACCACCCGCTGATGTGGGCGGACCTCGAGCTGCCGGAAGACCCGCCAATGGGAAACACGCAAATCAGCCGGCGGGCGCTAGCCCCCGGTTCCAGCGAATTCGACTCGAAACCGGGGGCTAGCGCCCGCCGGCTGATGACGAGCCAACGCCACCGCTCGCGGACCCCGACCACGCGCATCGCCACTCGAAGGACTGACCGTTGACACCACTCGACCCGCCGACTGCCCCACGACGATCGTCGCCGCGGAGGTTCATGCTCGCTGCGTGCGGCACGGTCTGCCTGGGAGCGTTTCTCGTGTTCTTCGAGCTGGGCGGCTACCGCACGCTCACGAAGCACGAAGGGTTCGTGGCGGTCGTTTCCCGCGAGATGGCGGCCACGGGGGATTTCGTCGTCCCGCGATTCGGCGGTCTGCCGCGATTGAAAAAGCCGCCGCTGATGTACTGGGCCGCCGCCGGCAGCAGCGCACTGTTCGGCCGGCACGACGCCTGGACGGCCCGCTTCCCCTCGGCCGTCGCGGCGCTGCTGCTGGCGCTGCTGGTCGGAACGTGGGCCGGCCGCTGGTACGGGCGGACCGCCGGGCTGGCCGCGGGGCTGATTCAGATCTCGTCGCTGTACGTTCTCGATTTCGGCCGCAAGGCGGAAGTCGACATGCTGCTGTGCCTGCTGACGACCACGGCGTTATTCCTCGTGGCGTGCGTCGATCCGAACGAATCGCGGCAACGGCGTTTCCTGCGGTGGTCGGCAATCTACGCGCTGGCGGGGCTGTCGTGGCTGGCCAAATTCCACTTCGGGCCGGTGATGATCTTCTCCGTCGCGCTGCTCTGGATGCTCGACCGGCGAAGGGGACAGGTCCATTTTTCGGGTGAAAGCGCTAAGTCAGACGTCGGAGATCGGAGGTCGGAAGTCGGTGGAATTCGAGATTTCCGACCTCCGATCTCCGACCTCCGACCTCCGATCTCCGACCTCCGGTTCTTCGCATCCGACCGGCGAAACCGGGCGCTGCTGCCGGGGCTGCTCAATCCCCTCGGCCTGCTGGTGTTTGCCGCCGCCGTCGTCGTCTGGCCGCTGCTCGTCTTGCGGCGGCTGCCGGAAGCGTGGGACGTCTGGCAGGCGGAGACGATCGGCCGCGCCGTCGGCCGGCTCGGCCGCGACCCGCTCTGGTTCTATGTGCCGCAGGTGTTTCTGCAGACGCTTCCCTGGTCGCCACTGCTGTTCGCGGGCGTGCGGAAGGCCGCGTCGGGCGACCGCCGCGAACGGTTTCTGTGGATCTGGTTCTGCACGCAGTTCGCGATCGTCTCGGCGGCGGCGTACAAGAACCACCACTATCTGATGCCCGCCCTTCCCGCGCTGACGCTGATGATGGCCCCCGTCGCCGCCCGGCTGGGCGCGTCGCTTTTCAACGGCGAACGACGGCTGACGAAGCGCGAGACAGCGGTCGCCGCGGTCGTCTGCACCGGCGTGGGAATTGCCATTCCGGTGGTCGTCGCGGGAAAGTGGCCGTCCCTCGCAAACCCGGCACTCGCCGCGGGGTTGTGCGTGGGAATCGGCGGATGCGTCGCCGCCGTTTCACTGCGCCGGCGGCGGGTCCGAGCGGCGGCGACGATCGCCGTCGCGTCGTTCGTGGGCTGCTACGTCGTCGCGATGGGCTGGATCGTGCCGGAACGGGACCGCCGGCTGCCGGCCGTCCGCTTCGCGGCAACCGTCAAACAGGCCGGCGCGGGCGAGCCGGTCTGCGTGTTCGGCCTGAAAGAGCATCCCATCGTCTACTACCTGCCCCGTCGCGCGAACCGCGTGGAAGACCCGCGGGAGCTTTCCGATCGATTGCGCGGCAGCGGCCGGTTGCTCGTCGTGACCGATCGCGGACAGTTCCCGCGACTGGAGAACGCGGGGTCGGCCCGCATCGTCAACGCCGTGCACGTCGAACCCGGCCGGCCGCGCCCCAAGGGGCCGCCGCTGCTGCTGGTCGAACTGCGGCGTCCCGCGGAACCGCGTCGGTTCAATTTGCCGCCCGCCGGTGCGGCCCGACTCATTTCGCCGCCCCCGGATCGCAGCCGGTGACGTTGAATTCCGCTGGAGATCCCGTTCGCCGTGAAACCGTGCTGCGATTTCGCCGGTATGTGTTGGAATTGCGGAAACCCTGTGCGCGGCCGATGATGTAGGTCCGGACGGCCCGTCCGGACCTCGATGGGCCGGTTCGCGTCGATTCCCGATGGAATCCCGAAGTGCGGACGTCCGACCCCTTGTTCTCGAACCGGGGGCTAGCGCCCGCCGGCTGATCGCCACACCAAGGTCCGGACGGCCCGTCCGGACGTACTGGAGACCCCACGTGATTCGCTGGAAACTGCAACTGAGTTGCCTGACGGCGGCCGTCGTGCTGTTCGCGTTTGTGACTTCCGCCCATGCCGCACAGCCGGCGGAGAAGAAGAAGGGCGAGATCGCCGAGCTGCCCATCGTCGTCGTCAACGCCGCCAGCGCCGATCGGCTGCTGGGCGACGTGCAGGACGTATTCACCGCGGCCGGCAAGCCGGAAGTCTACACCGCCTTGAAGGGCTTCATCGGCAACTACGGCGACCTGAGGGGGATCGACCGCACGAAACCATTCGGGCTGATGCTGTTTCTGGAAACGGGGCTTCCGCCGTCGGTCACTCCGGTGGGCTACATTCCCGTCGCGAAGCTGCCAGAGCTGCTGCGGACGATCGCCACCGGCCCGTTCACCACGAAGAAGGTCGCCGGCAAGACGAACGCTTACGAGATCGTCGGGACCACCAGCTCGTTGTTCATGTCGGTGCAGGGGAGTTACGCCTTCGTCTCGAACAAGGAAGAAGCCCTCGACCGCACCTTTCCCGACCCCATCAAGCAGACGCGCTCGATCGCCGCCCGGTACGACGTCGCCGCCGCGGTGAACATGAACTCGATCTCCAAGGAAACGCGGCTGCTGTTCGCCACGGTGCTGCGGACCAGCGCCGAAGCCGAGATTCAGCAGCGCGACAACGAGCCGGCCACCGTCTACGAAGCCCGCCGCGCCCGCGCCATGCGCGACCTGGAGTGGATCGAGGCGTTTCTGCTGGACTGCGAAAAAGTGCTGATCGGGCTGGACGCCTCCGCCAAGAGCCGGCGAATCGTCGTCGAGGTCGCCGTCGAAGCCCGCGAAAAGAGCAAAATGGCGAAGATGCTCAAGCACATCGGCGGCAAGCGAAGCTACTTCGACAGCCTGCTGAACGACAAGGCCCCGCTGTCGGTTTCGCTTTCCTGGGGCCTGAGCAAGCTCGACATCGCCGCCGCCACCAAGGGGGTGCGATTCCTCGCGTCGGCGATCGCTTACTCGCTGGAGCCGCGGACGGCCCAATCCAAAGACGCCGACAAGAAGCCGGCCGACCCTCCGAAAAAAGAAAGATCGGCGAAAAAGGGACGGCGGGGTCCGCGATTTCGCCCGGCCCGTAAAGTCTGGCCCAAGAACATGACGTATCCCGAAAACACCCCCATCGCCCGCGTTGCCGAGTCGCTGATCGCCACCGCGGAAAACGGACACGGGGATTTCTTCTTCCAGTTCCTCGGCCAGCCGCCGGAGAAGTTCAGCCTCATCGCCGGCGCGCAGGTTCGCGAGGGCCGCAAGCTGGCCGCCGCCCTCCAGGAGCTGCTCGAGCAGATCCAGAAGCGCGACGGCGTCCCGCCGATTCAAATCAACGCCACGACGCATCGCGGCATCAACTTCCACCGCATTTCCTTCCCGAAAATCCCGCCGCAGATGGCCCGCTTCTTCGGCGAGAAGCCGAGCGTGCTGGTCGGTGCCAGCTCCAGCGCGGTCTGGGCCTGCATCGGGACGGAAGCCGCGTACGAGGAGCTGAAGAAGGCGATCGACACCGTCTTCGACCGGAAGAACGTCGGCCGGCGGAAAACGAGCATCGCCCCGCTCCGCGTCGCCGTCAACGTCGGCAGTTGGCTGGCGATGGGAGGCAAGGAAGAAGGCCGGCCCGACCGGATTCTGAACATCGCCCGCAAAGCCTTCGAGAAGGGGGGCGACGGCATCCGCATCGAGGTGCAGACCACCGAAAAGGCCCTGCGGCTTCGCGCCCAGTTGGACGAGGGGTTCATCCGCTTTCTGGGCCTGGGGGTCGCGCGGGCGTACGAGCGAAACCGGGGGCGCTGATTTCCCCTCCCCTCGTTCCCAAGCTCCAGCTTGGGAACGCACTCTCGCGAAGCTCAGCTTCGCAACGCGCGGAGCGTCCGGCGACTCACATCCAGTCGGTGACGACGTCGATCAACCCCGGCTGCCCCGCGTAATTGCGGGCGCTCGAGTACCGCCAGTGCACCGGCTCATCGACGTAGCCGCGCTGTACCGGGTTGAATTGCGCGTATTCCAGCTTCTGCCACATGACGGCGTCCGTTCGGATCTGCTTCGGTTTCGACCCTTCCTGCCAGAGTTGATGCTGCGAGTCCTTCTTGTGCGACAACTTCAGGCGGGCGAACTGGTTCAGCAGCGTCCGCGCTCCCTGTTCTTCCAGATAATCCAGAATCTGCCGCGCGGTGTATGACTTGAAACTCTGCATCGCCCGCGACAGTTCCGGTGCCCGCGCGATGACGTGCAGGTGGTTTTCGAGGATCACATAGCCCAGTAGTTGGAACTGATTGTGCTCCCGCAGGTGTCGCCACGAGTTGAGGACAATCTCGACGGTCTGCGGGCGCGTGAACACCGGCAGCCAGCCGACGACGGTGCAGGTCATGAAGCAGGGATACTCCCGTTCGTTCTCGAAGATGCGGTAGCGCGTGCGCGCCATTGGTCGATCTCCGGAGGGAAGCGGCGCTGATTGTACACCAACGCGTTGCGAAGCGGAGCTTCGGGGGAGTGCGTTCCCAAGCGGGAGCTTGGGAACGAGGGGTAAGGCCGTCCTACCGTTTGAGCTTCGTCATTTGCCAGCCTGCGGCGGCTTGCGGTAATCCAGCGGCGGTTTCTGGCCGGGTTCCATCAGCGACTGGTACTTTTCCTCCCCCAGCCGGCGTGCGAGTTCCTTCTTCGCGGCGGCGAGCGTCTCGGGGGAATGGTACAGGTCCCAGGCGGTCGCGGCGAGGACGTGGGCGGCGAGGTTCATGCCCTTGTGGGCGATGTCGGTTCCGCCGCACGCGACGGCCTGCCACGAATGGCCGGGGGTGCCGGGGACCCAGCAGGCCGTGCTGAAGCCGGTCGAGGGGACGACCCACGAGACGTCGCCCACGTCGGTGGAGCCTTTGCCGACCGTGCCGCTACGGTTGAACACGCGGCTGATATTCGACAGCGGCCGCGGGCGGGGGACCTGCGTCTGGAGTTTCAGGGCGAACTTCAGGTCGTCCGGCGAATACTTCAAATCGTTCAGGGCTTTCAGGTTCTTCATCGCGACTTCGCTGAGCGCGGCGTTCGGCAGGATTTCGCGAATGCCCCCCTGGAAGTTGATTTCCAGCTTCGTCTCCGTCGCCAGCTCGGCCCCCTTCGCACACAGCACGAGCCGTTTGTAGACGCCGCGGACGACCTCGGCATTCGGATGCCGCACGTAGTAATAGACCTCGGCGAAGTTCGGCACGACGTTGGGCGCGCCGCCGCCGGCGGTGATGACGTGGTGGATTCGCGTGAAGTCCGGCGTGTGCTCGCGGAGCAGTTGGGCGGCGTGGTTGGTCAGCTCGACGGCGTCCAGCGCGCTGCGGCCCTGTTCCGGCGCGCCGGCGGCGTGGGCGGCCTTGCCGCGGAAGCGGAACTTCACGGCCATCCGCGCCAGCGTGGTGGAATCGCCGGCGGTATTCCGGCTGCCGGGGTGCCAGTGCAGAACGGCGTCGCAGTCCTTGAACAGCCCGGCGGAGACCATGAACACCTTCGCGCTGCCCCCTTCCTCGGCGGGGCAGCCGTAGAAGCGGACGGTCCCCTTGATCTTGCCGGCCTTGATCTGATCGGCGACCGCCATCGCCGCCGAGGCTGACGCAACACCGAACAGGTGATGCCCGCACCCGTGCCCGTAGCCGCCGCCGTTGGGTTCGCGGTACGGGACGGCTTTCTGCGACAGCCCCGGCAGCGCGTCGTACTCGCCGAGGATGCCGATGACCGGTTTTCCGCTTCCGAACGTCGCCGTGAACGCCGTGGGGATACCGGCGACCTTGCGTTTCACTTTGAACCCGGCTTTTTCGAGCATCCCGGCGAGAAGCGCGGACGATTTCGACTCCTGATAACCGGGTTCGGCCCAGTTCCAGATCTTCAACGCGGCGGACCACGTCTGTTTGTCGCGGTCGACGAGGGACGTCTTCAGGGCGGACTTCTGGGCAGCGGCGGGTTGGGGAATCGCGGAGAGCACTGCGATCGCCGCGACAATTGCCAGAGAGAATGCACAACGCATAGAAACAGCACCTTGAAGCAGAGCGGATGGGAATTCGAGACGATTCGAGGTTAGCACGACGCTGGCTGAAGCGATACTTCAACAGGCAAATCGTTCTTGCGGAATTCGCGATGCCGCGTTACACGGAATTCGGCGGGCTGACTTCGGAGTGCGGTGATCCTTTACCGCTTTGGATTTGACGCTCGAATACTCCGGGGACGTCTGAGACAGCCGCAACAATCGTCACATGAGGGATTTCCACGAAAGTCAAAGCGGTGATGAATCACCGCACTCCACAACATGAAATACGCCCTCATCATCCCGGACGGCTGTGCCGACGAACCGCAGGCGGCGCTGGGCGGCCGCACGCCGTTGCAGGCGGCGGACGTGCCGCACATGGATGCGATCGCGGCCGCCGGCGTCGTCGGGCGGGCGGATAACGTACCGGCGTCGCTTCCGGCCGGCAGCGACGTGGGAACGATGAGCCTCTTCGGTTATGACCCGCTGAAGTACCACACCGGCCGCGCCCCGATTGAAGCCGCCGCGCAAGGGATCGAGCTGGGGCCGGACGATTGGGCGATCCGCTGCAATCTGGTGACGATCGACGGCGGCGTGATGCGGAGCTTCACCGCCGGGCAGGTGCCGAACGACGTCGCCGCGAAGCTGATTGAATTGATGCAGAAGGAACAGTGCGGCGATCCCCATTGGAAGTTCCACGCCGGCGTCAGCTACCGGAATCTGCTGATCTATCGTTCGCGCGGCACGCCGGCGCCGTTTTCCAGCGCAACGAAAACCACGCCGCCGCACGACGTCACCGACCAGCCGGTCGCGGAATTCCTGCCGACGGGACCGGGGAGCGAACTGCTGCGGGAACTGATGGATCGCAGCGTCGTCCTCTTCGCGGAATCCGACATGGATGTGGAACGTGAGACGCGAGACGGCATCCGCGCGACGCAGATCTGGTTGTGGGGGCTGGGAAAGGCGCTCGTGCTGCCGTCGTTCGAAGACCGCTTCGGTGTCCGCGGCGCGGTCATTACGGCCGTGGACCTGCTCCGCGGCATGGGGCGCGTGCTGGGCTGGGAGGTGCTGACCGTTCCGGGTGCGACGGGTTATCTCGACACCGATTACGCGGCGAAGGGCCGGGCGGCGATCGACGCGTTGAAAGCCGGCACCGATTTCGTCGTCGTGCACGTCGAAGCGACCGACGAAGCCTCGCACGAGGGGGACGCGGAGGCGAAAGTCGAGGGCCTGGAACGCATCGACGCGGCGATCGTCGGTCCGGTGCTCGAGTTCCTGAAGTCGCAGGGGGCTTACCGCATCCTCGTTTCGCCCGATCATCCAACCTTTCTGCGGACGAAGACGCACAGCCACGGGCCGGTGCCGTTCGCGATGTGCGGGACTGGAATCGCTCCGGATGGGTTCGCAACCTACGACGAACCGACCGCGGCACGATCGTCGATCGCGATCGCGGGACACGAGTTGATGCCGATGTTGATCGTGCCGCCCGCCGTAGCGCGAAATTAATTTCGCACTACGGAAACCTGTCACCCGGTGAATTCGTTCCCGACCTTCCTCGCCCGCTGCGGCTTGTCGAGGTTCACGCCGAGCTGCAGGCCGGTTTGCACCAGCACGTTCCAGCCGGCGGCCATCTGCACGAAGGGGGACAGATCGCCGGCGTCGGGAATGCGGATCGTCGGAAACTGCGTGCCGTGCGAGGCGATCGCGATCACCGTCAGTCCGACCCCCTTTTGCAGCACGTCGGCGAACTTCGTTTCGGAGTCTTCATACGGGTCGATCCACAGCACGACGTCGTCGGCCGACATCACCTCTTCGATGCCGTGGACGGCATACGTCCCTTCCAGAAAGTCGGCCGGCTTGCGAGTGATTTCGTTGGTCTTCAATGTCAGCTCTTCAGCCACGCCGTCGTTGCGGCCGGCCCAGTAGATCGTGCCGGCATTCGCGATGCGTTTGACGAGTTCGGCGTCGATCGGCGCAATCAGCGCTTCGTGGAAGGCGTCGGCCAGCTCGCGCTGCCGGTGGGAAAGCTGCGGCTCGGATGCGGCGTATTCCACCAGACCGCGGTAAAACAGCGCCTGTTCGACGACGCTCTTCGTGGCGGCGACGGCTCCTTCTTCGCCGCAGCCCAGCACGTAACCGCGGGTGGCGAGCGATGCGAGCTTCGTTTCGGGAAACGCCGTCAGACTGTAAAGGTGCTGATGCCCGGCGTCGCGAAGATGCTCGAACAGGCCGATGACCTCCGCCGTGCGGCCGGAGTTCGACAGCGCGAAGACGGCCCACAGCGACAGATCGTATTCCTGCGCCTGCCGCCCGGCTTCGGTGTGCAGCGAGAGCGGCCAGCCTTTGCGGCGTGCGTGGGCAATCGCGCTCTTCGCCGGGAAGATGCGGCTGGACCCTTCACCGGTCATTAACAGCCGTCCCACGGCGGCGATCGTCTGCGCCGTTTCCGCGCATTGCGCGGGGTCGAAGCCGGCGATGATCTCCGGCGTCGCGAGCATGTCGCGGACGAGGCCGAACTGGGAGTAGCGTTCGCTTTCGAGGTTCATGGTCTATCACTCGTAGCGTGGACGTTTAGAAACTGTCAAAGTATTGATTCCCGAAAACCGAACGATGTGCCACTGCTTCGGCCGGGCATTGCGTTCTCCGATTCGTCAAAGGCACTGCTTGCCCGGCCGAAGCAGTGCTTTTGGGTGACTCGATGCCCCAACTCGGCCGGGCAAGCAGTGGCACGAACCGGGGAACAATACTTTGACAGTATCTTAGTCCACGCGAGGACTCGAATGGTCGCTCCGGCGAGCCAACTGATTTGATGCACTCGGAGAGCGGCCGAGCCGCTGCATTCACCGGCTTCGGCGACAAGAGTGCGTCGACCCGCAAGCCCTGTCGCGCCCAATGTTCGATCTGGCCGGAAAGAGTACGTCCCGAAGTTTCAGCCGCTTGCCGAGCGTCGGCAACAAGATCGTCGGGACGTTCGACGGCGTGCCACATCCTTCAATCGTTGCGATGAAGCGGCCTGCTGTCAACGGCGCTCACATCACGGAGAAGTAGTTCTCCACCGCGAAATCGAACCCCTCGTTGGTGAGCGTCTTCGGCTGCCGCTTGTAGATGCAGTAGTTCTTCACCTGCAGCAGCAGGTCGCGGGGCTGGCAGGCTCGGAAGGGGCGGTTGACGGCCCGGTAGTGCGTCTCGATCAGGTACGTCACCACCGCTTCGTCGTACTGGAAGCCCATCTGCGGGGCCATCAGCTTCATCAGCGTGCGGAATTCCTCTTCGCTGGGGTCGGGCACCTCGATCTTGTACGGGATTCGCCGCAGAAACGCACCGTCCACCAGGTCCTTCGGCTCGAGGTTCGTCGAGAAGATGATAAGCTGGTCGAAGGGGACCTGCACTTTCTTGCCGCTGGGGAGGTTCAGGAAGTCGTAGCGCTTTTCCAGCGGGACGATCCAGCGGTTCAGCAGCACGTCGACGGGCATCGTCTGCCGGCCGAAGTCGTCGATGACCAGCGTGCCGCAGTTGCTCTTGAGCTGCAGCGGCGCCTCGCAGATTTTCGTCTGCGGGTTCTGCGTGACCTCGAGCTCGCTCATGGTGAGCTCGCCGCCGGCGACGACGGTCGGCCGCACGATCTGCACCCATCGGGGGTCGATGCCGGCGAGATTGATCAGCGCCCGTTCGCGGCCGTCTTCGATCACTTCGTGCACGCCGGGGTCGAACACGCGGATGATGTCCCCGTCGATCCCCAGCGCTCGCGGTATCCAGATGCTCGACCCGAAGCACTTCGTGATGCGTTCGGCGATGCTGGTCTTCCCGTTCCCCGGGTAGCCGAACAAAAACATGCCCCGCCCCGAATTGATCGCCGGCCCCAGCTTGTCGAACATGCGGTCGTTGATGATCAGGTCGGAGAACGCCTCCCGCAGGCTCTCTTCCGTCGCCTCTTCGTTGGCGACGCTCTGGGCGGCCATCGCGGCCAGGTAGTCCTTCAGCGAGACCGGAGCCGCGCCGAAATACGTGCACTCTTCGGAATACCGCCGCGCCCGTTCGCGGCCCAGGTCGGTGATGGCGTAGTCGTAGTCCCCCATGTCGGCGGCCCCCTTGAAGCCCAGCAGCATGTCGTGCTTGAGCTGCTTGAGAATGGGGTCGACGATGTTGAACGGCAGGCAGACCTGGGCCGAGATCTGCCGCCCCAGCGCCGAGCCTTTCTGCAACAGGAACTTCAGGACCAGTCGTTCGACCTCTTCGGCGGTCAGCCCGGACTCCTTAAGCGAGGCCGGCTCCAGCGGGCGGAAGATTTCCCCGCCTCCTCCGCGATTCGACCCGTCGCCCAGCAGGTCATTCATGCGGGAAAACAGCGCCTTGAGCTGCGTGTCGGCGTGCAGCGGCAGCTTGGAGGACTTCGGCTGGTTGGCCGGGGCGGCGGAAGTGTTCTCCCCGGTGGTGTCGGCGGGGGCTGCGTCCGGCGCGTCCGTCGGAGGATCCGGAGCAATTTCGGCACGCCCCTCGTCCGCGGCACCGCCCAGGTCCGAGAAATCAAGCCCGTCAAGGGCGGCGTCGTCGGTGTCGTCGGACGACAACGACTCCAGAAACGGAGTCGCCCCCCCGACCAGCGCCGCGAACTCCGACGCGCTGAGGTTCGGTTCCTCGACGGTGGTCCCCGAGGCGGTGTTTTCCATAATGCAACCGGTGACGCGAGGGGCTTCATCTCAGCGGGGCGCGGGTTGGAGTCTTCCATCCCATCCGCGCGCGGATCGGCAACGAAAGCTAGGTCACTGCCGTTATGTCGTCAAACGGCAACAGGGAAATCCCGACCCTCCGCCCCCGCACTTGCCAGTCCGCCCGAAGACTCGATACGTTCGACACGATCGGCACACTGGCGAGCCCGTTTAGCCGCGACTCGAAGTTGGTGTCCCGCCTTCAGGCGGCTCATTGTGCGGGTAATGGTCGGGGGACGCCCATCGGGCCGCCTGAAGGCGGGACACCAACTGCACCGAGGCTCCGTCATGCGATTCAAGGACCGCGTCGTCATCGTCACCGGCGGCAGCAAAGGCATCGGGGCCGGTTGCGCCCGCGTGTTCTGCGAGGAAGGGGGACTCGTCGCCATCCTCGCCCGCGGAGTCGAATCCGGTGAAGCGCTGGCGAACGAGCTTACCGACAAAGGCCCCGGCCGGGCGATCTTCCTGCCGTGCGACGTCGCCGATCACCGCCAGTTGAAAGACGCGATCGAAGCGACGGTTCGCGAGTTCGGCCGGCTGGACTGCCTGATCAACAACGCCGGCGCCCATCCCCCTGCCACCCCGCTCGACGAGACGAGCGTCGACGACATGGAAGCGCTGATGCGGGTCAACTACCTCAGCACGTTCGCCGGCGCGAAGTACGCGCTGCCGAACCTGCGGAAGACGAAGGGGACGATCATCAACATGTCGTCGATGACGGCGGTCCTCGGCCAGCACCTCTCGACGGCCTATTGCGCGACGAAGGCCGCTCAGGTCGGGTTCACCAAGGCGCTGGCGATCGAGCTCGGCCCGGCGGGCATTCGCGTGAACGCCATCCTCCCCAGCAACATCGACACCCCGCTGATGCGCGACTGGGCCGCCACCCTCGACGACCCGGCATCGGCCCTCGACCGCGTCTCGCAGTTGCAGGTGTTCGGCCGCATGGGGACGTCGGAAGAAATCGGCCGCATCGCGCTGTTCCTCGCGACGGACGATTCCAGCTTCCTCACCGGGCAGGCGATCGAAGCGGAAGGCGGGGCGAGCCTGGATTATTGAAAAGGTCGGATGGCGAAAAACGGACCTGTCCCCGTTTTCCCTCTTGCCGTATGATCCGCCCGCTCTTTTCGCTGTCCCGGCGGACGCACCGATGAGTTCCTCCGAATACTGCGTTCAGCTCGATTTCTTTCACGGGCCGCTGGACCTGTTGCTGTATCTGGTCCGCCGGCACGAGCTGGACGTGATGGACCTGCCGCTGGCGGAAATCACCCGGCAGTTCCTCGAGTTTCTGGAGGCGTTACAGTTCCTCGACGTGGACGGTGTCGGCGAGTTCGTGGTGACGGCGGCGACGCTGATGGAGATCAAGAGCCGCTCCGCCCTTCCGCAGGCCGGCGAAGACGACGAAACGCGGGCCGAAGCCGTCGACGACCCGCGGGGGGACCTTGTCGCCCGGCTGATCGAGTACAAGCGGTACCGCGACGCGGCGGCGGCGCTGGAAGAGCACGCGGCGGCCTGGCAGGAGCGGTTTCCGCGGCTGGCCGACGACCGCCCCGGCAGCGGCAAGGACCTGGCGGCCGACCGGCTCAAGGAAGTCGAGCTGTGGGACCTCGTCAGCGCGCTGGTGCGGGTGTTGAAGAAGAAAGAGGTCGAGCGGACGTCGCGCATCCGCTACGACGAGACGCCGATTTCCGTGTACATCGAGCGGATCTCCGCTCGCGTCCGCGGCGAGGGGCGCACGCCTTTCAGCGCGTTCTTCGAGCACGCCAACGACCGGTCGCGCATCGTGGGCGTGTTTCTGGCGGTCCTCGAGCTGCTGCGGAACCACGCCTTCCGCGCCGAGCAGCCGGTCGACTTCGGCGAAATCTGGATCCTGCCGCCCGCCGCCGAAGCGGCCGCGTAGCGGTCCAATCGCACGGAATGCTTTTCTCCGCCCGGCCCAGGTGTCAGAATAGACGTGGGGATGGGGTCGGGTGTGGAAAATTCAAAATTGCGGCGGCACGGTGTCCT
>Ga0268386_10001793_pt1 | contig 14940 bp, 13 predicted proteins | sample RVTome_15_FD_200260 | JGI IMG/M metagenome (GOLD analysis project Ga0268386, IMG submission 200260) | Soil microbial communities from uranium-contaminated site in the Upper Colorado River Basin, Wyoming, United States - RVT150D86... ...
CCCCCTCACCTGTGGACAGGAGGGAGCGAACCAGGACCTCCACCTCGAAGCTGGTGGGGCTTAGATGAGTAGCGCTCTGGGCACGCGCCCAATCGACGAAGACCTGGACTCCCTCGGGAGCTTCGGGTGGTGGCACCCCCTCAGGGAGGAGCGATCCGATCAGCTCACCGGACTCGGTGGACCCGTCGACTGAGAAGTACTCGACCGCGAACCACTCGGCGTGAGCCATCGCCTGGTCGACCAACCGGTCGGGATCGACGGCATACAGATCTGCCTCGGCCATAAGGACCGGGCTCTGGACCTCCGGCATAGAGGAATCGACGATTGGAGCGGCGGTCGTCGACACATCGGACTGTGGCTCGCTGACCGGATCCACGGCCACGGGCTGGCTCCTCACGAACGAATAGGCGAGTGCGCCCAGCGCGATCGCCCCCGCCACCGCATAGAACAGCCATTGTCGGTCATTGCTCTTCTTCTCCAAGGTCTCCCACGGGATGCGCTCATAGACCTCTGGTCGTTCGGGTTCCATCCCCCGAACGTATGGCCGCAACTAGACGGCTTCAAGAGGGTCGTGCTTTGGTCCGTGATCGTGGGAACCGACAACTCCCTGGCTATCGTCTCACCGCAATGGCTGTGAACCCCGACCCGAAACCGGGCCGCTGGATTCTCCCCCTGGTGATCCTGGGGATGATCGCATTCACCTACTTCTTCGTCCGTGAGATCGATGAGGCCTCTACGGACACCACCCTCAGCGCCACACCCGGGAGCACCACGACCACCCTCGGCGACGGGTCGACCACCTCCACCACCGCGGCGAGCGACCTCGATCCCGAGACTCAGGCGTACCTCGACGAGATCGCGGCCATCAACGCCGACCTCCAGCTGCACCGAACCGAGGTGATCACCGTCAACACCGCCTTCAACGAGGACCCGCGTGGAATCGAGTACTCGGAGGCGGAGACGCGATTTGAGGACGTCGTCGTGGCTGTTCAGGCACTCGCCGACCGGTTGCGGGCCGTCACCCCGCCGCCCGCGCTCGCGCCGAACCACACCACCCTGCAGGGGGCATTGGACCAGGCCGCCCTGACCATCGCGGAGGCGCTCGCCGGCCTGCGCTCGACCGATACCGGTGAGCAACGGAATGCCGCGGTCGAGGCGTTCGTGACCGCGACCACCGACTACGAGACCGAGGTCACCAACACCAACAACGCCGCCCTGGCCAACGCCTGATCAATTCAAGTTGGAGACCCACGCAATGAATCTCCGCTGGAGCTCGCTGCCGACCGAATTGGGGTTGCCGCTGCCGTAGCAACCCCAATTCGCCTAGATGTCGTAGTAGAGGTGGAACTCGTAGGGGTGAGGGCGCAGCCTGACCGGATCGATCTCGTGCTCACGCTTGTAGGAGAGCCAGGCGTCGACGAGACCCTCGGTGAAGACGCCACCCCTGAGCAGGAACTCGTTGTCCGACTCGAGAGCATTCAATGCCTCGTCGAGGCTCCCGGGCACCGAAGGCAGCCCCTCGAGCTCGGCGCGAGGCAGGTCGTAGATGTCCTTGTCCACCGGGTCGTGAGGCTCCGTGCGGTTCTGCACCCCGTCTAGCCCGGCCATCAGCATGGCCGAAAACGCCAGATAGGGGTTGGCGGCCGGGTCGGGACACCGGAACTCGAGGCGCTTGGCGGCCGGGCTCTGGCTGTACTGCGGGATCCGCACCGCGGCCGACCGGTTCCGACTCGAGTACACCAGGTTGACCGGGGCCTCGAAGCCCGGCACGAGACGGTGATAGGAGTTGGTGGTCGGGGCGGCAAAGGCCAGGATGGCCGGAGCGTGCTCGAGTAGCCCCCCGATGTACCAACGCGCCAGGTCAGACAGCCCTGCATAACCACCCTCGTCGTACATCAGCGGTTCGCCGTCCTTCCACAGCGATTGGTGGGTGTGCATGCCTGACCCGTTGTCCTCGAAGATCGGCTTGGGCATGAACGTGACCGTCTTGCCCATCTCCCAAGCCGTGTTCTTCACGATGTACTTGTAGAGGGTCACTTTGTCGGCCATCCGGAGCAGGGTGTCGTACCGGATGTCGATCTCGGCCTGGCCCGCGGTGCCCACCTCGTGATGCTGGACCTCGATCTGGATGCCCGCCGCCTCCAGGTTGTGGGTCATCTCGGACCGCAGGTCCTGGTAGTGGTCGGTCGGCGGCACCGGGAAGTAGCCCTCCTTGTACCTGGGCTTGTATCCGAGGTTGCCCCCCTCCTCGAACTCCCCTGAGTTCCACGCCCCTTCGACCGAGTCGACGAAGTAGAAGCCAGAGTTCTGATCCTGGCCAAAGCGGACATCATCGAAGATGTAGAACTCGGCCTCCGGTCCCCAATACGAGGTGTCAGCGACGCCTGTGCTCAGCAGGTACTCCTCTGCCTTCCGGGCCACGAAGCGGGGGTCCTTCTCGTAGGGGGCGCCGGTGATCGGGTCGTGCACGAAGCAATAGAGGATCAGTGTCTTGCGCATCCTGAAAACGTCTTCGGTGGCCGTCGTTGGGTCGGGAATCAGGATCATGTCCGACTCTTGGATGTCCTGAAACCCCCTGATCGACGAGCCGTCGAACCCGAACCCGTCGCCAAAGGACTCCTCGGTCAATTGGTGGACGGGAACAGTGAAGTGCTGGACCTGGCCGGGGAGGTCACAGAATCGCAGATCGACGAACTCATAGTCCTCGCTCTCGACGAGGGACAAGACGTCGGCAGCCGTCTCGGTCACGATGTCTCCTTTCGTGGTCGTGAGCCGGCGACTTTGTAGAGGGAGTGGGTTGCCCGCCCATTGCTGCAATGTGAACGCTCTGTTTCGTGGTTTCCACAGCCCCAATTACCGGGCCTTCCCCGGGCGTAGGTCGATAATCGCAACGGATGATCGACGTGTATCGATGGGATGCGAACGGTGCGATCCTCGCCCGTGGCGCGCTCGATGACCACTTGGAGCTGGGAGAAGGGGAGTGGGTCTGGATCGACGTCGTTGAGGAGGATCCGGTCCCGGTCCGTGCGATCGGTGCTCGGTTCGGTCTCGATCCCAATGCGGTAGAGGAGGCCATCTCCACCACCAGCCTCCCGCTCATCGAGGAGCACCTCGACGAGATCTTCGTCGTGCTCCACGGTTTCACCACCGGCAGAGGTGAACGCCTCTCCACACCGGAGATCGACTTCTTCATCGGACGGCGATTCCTGATCTCGATCCGGGACACCGCACAGGAAACGGTGACGACCCTCAAGGACCGTCTCGAGACGGAGGGCGGTCTCTTCGTGTCGTCACCGGCCGGGTTGCTCGCATTCCTGGCGGGGATGTCGGCGAAGCGATTCGTACCCCTCATCCAGGAGCTGGAACGGCAAGTCGACATTCTCGAGGAGATCGCCATCCAGGGCGATCCACAGACCGTTGTCGAGGTGCATGCCCTGCGGCGGGACGTGATCTACATACGCCGAGCACTAGCCCCACAGTTCGACGTGTACGAGGATCTCTCCGAGTCGACTCACCCGGTCATCGACGACCAGGCCCGTCAGCTCTTCGTCCGGGTGGCCAACCAGCACCGCCGGTCCCTGGAAGCGCTGGAGGCCGGGCGGGCGCTGCTCGGCTCGGTCCTCGAGACCTACCGGGGAGCCGTCGCCGACCAGACCAACGAGATCATGCGGGTGCTCACCGTCTTCTCGGCGATCCTCTTGCCCTTGACCCTCATCGCCGGGCTGTGGGGGATGAACTTCGCCAACATCCCTGGCGCCACCACGGACCGGGGCTTCTGGGGTCTGGTGGCGATCATGTTGCTACTGGCGGTAGGCGTGTGGGTCTACTTCGCCCGCCGCGGATTCATCGGCGCGCCCCGGCTGCGCGACCTGCCCAAGGCGGTGGGTCTCGGCCTCTTCACCATCGGCACCGCACCGATCCGGGTGGTCGCCGAGGGCATCCGGCAGCTGGGTCGGTCCGACGAGTGATCGGCGGGGAGAGGTCGCTCCGAAACCATTGGGCCCACATGTGCGTCTGCGGGACATAGGGACCCAACAGATCGCAGGGACGTGGCCACCGGAACGGTGACTACCGTCGCGGGCCGACATGCCAGCGACGATCGTGGTCGGCGCCCAATGGGGCGATGAGGGGAAGGGCAGAGTCGTCGACTACTTCGCCGAGCAGGCGGACTACGTCGTCCGGTATCAGGGTGGCAACAACGCCGGGCACACAATCGTCGTCGGTGACCAGAGGCTCGCCCTCTCCTTGATCCCCTCGGGCATCCACTATCCCAACTGCACCCCGGTCATCGCCTCGGGGACCGTGATCGACCCGGCGGTGCTCATCGCCGAGATGGACATGGCCGCCAGCAAGGGTCTCGACCCCTCACGGGTCAGGCTCTCCACCAACGCCCACCTGATAATGCCCTACCACCGCAAGCTCGACGCGGTCATCGAGCGCTATCTCGGCAAGTACCAGATCGGGACGACCAGGAAGGGGATCGGGCCCGCCTACACCGACAAGTTCGCCCGATTCGGGATCCGGGTCCAGGACCTGTTCGACCCCAAGATCTTCGCCGAGAAGGTGCAGACCGCCCTCGAGGAGAAGAACAAGATCCTCCCAAGGATCTACAACACCCTCCCGATGAACGCCGACGAGATCATCGGGGAGTACCTGGGCTACGTCGAGCGGCTCCGCCCCCACGTCGAGGACACCTCCCTTCTGCTCCACGGTGCCATCAAGGCCGGCAAGGAGGTCCTGTTCGAAGGTGCGCAGGGCACGTTGCTCGACATCGATCATGGGACCTACCCGTTCGTCACCTCGTCGAACCCCAGCGCCGGAGGAGCCATCATCGGCTCGGGCATCGGCCCCAAGGCGATCGACGAGGTCATCGGGGTGGCCAAGGCCTACATCTCGCGCGTGGGAACCGGGCCCTTCCCCACGGAGCTCCATGACGACGTCGGCGACAAGATGATCGAGCTCGGTGGTGAGTACGGGACCGTCACCGGACGACGCCGGCGCTGCGGCTGGCTCGACCTCCTCGCCCTGCGCTACGCGGTCCGAGTCAACGGCCTGACCAAGGTTTTTCTCACCAAGATGGACATCCTCTCTGCGTTCGACACGATCAAGGTGGCGACCGGGTATCGATCCACTGACGATGCCTTCGATGAGTTCCCCGCTCAGCAGTCGGTCCTCTATCACTGTGAGCCGGTGTACGAGGAGCTCCCTGGCTGGGGAGAGGACATCACCGGGGTGCGGCGGCTCGACGACCTGCCCAAAGAGGCCAGGGCCTACATCGAGTACATCGAGGAGGCCATCGAAACCGAGGTCGGGTGGGTCTCGGTCGGCCCCGAGCGCACACAGCTCATCGAGCTGTCATGAGGATCCTGCTCATCGGGTCGGGTGGTCGTGAGCATGCTCTCGGGTGGAAACTCGCCCGGTCCAATCGGGTATCCGAGCTCATCTCTCTGCCCGGGAACGCCGGTCTGGCCGAGTTGGGGCCGGTGGTCGAAGGCATCGATGCCAATGACGTCGGCGCCATCGCGGCGATGGCTCGCCTTCACGGGGTGGATCTGGTGGTCATCGGCCCCGAAGCGCCCCTCGCCGGAGGGCTCACCGACGCACTCGCCCGCCTCGGCATCCCGGCTTTTGGTCCCAGCCGGGCGGCCGCCCGGCTGGAGTCTTCCAAGGCATTCGCCAAGAGCGTCATGGAACGCGCCGGGGTGGCGACCGCAGCGGCGGCCAGATTCAGCGATCCGGAGGCGGCCAGATCACATCTCAGGGCCAGCGACCCGCCCTACGTGGTCAAGGCAGACGGTCTGGCCGGGGGCAAGGGGGTTCTGGTCACCGACTCGAGGGCAGACGCAGTCTCCTGGGCCGAGTATTGGCTCGAGAGCGGGCCAATCATCGTCGAGGAGTACCTGGACGGCCCGGAAGTGAGTGTCTTTGCGGTCTGCACCGACAAGGGAGCCGTGGCCCTCGAGCCCGCCCGTGACTACAAGCGCCTGCTCGACGGTGACGAGGGCCCGAACACCGGTGGAATGGGCTCGTTCTCCCCTGTGGAGGATCTGCCAGGTGGGCTGGTGGGACAGACGATGACCTACGTCATCGAGCCGACCCTCCGACAGATGGAAGACGACGGGACTCCATTCCGCGGTTTTCTCTACGCCGGGCTGGTCCTCACCGAAGATGGCCCCAAGGTGCTCGAGTTCAACGTGCGGCTCGGGGACCCGGAGTGCCAAGCCGTCTTGCCAAGATTGAAGAGCGATCTGCTCACGGTGCTGGAAGGGGAAGAGCCCGAGTTCTCCGATACCAGCTCGGTCAACGTCGTGCTCGCCAGCCGCGGCTATCCCACCTCACCGGAGAAGGGGGCGGAAATCACCGGGCTCGACGCGAGTCTCGGCCCTGACGTCCTGGTCTTCCACGCCGGGACCGCGGTCGAGGGAAAGAAGCTGTTCGTCGATGGGGGGAGGGTCCTCAACGTCGTCGGCCTGGGACCAACTCTGGCCATCGCCCGAGACCGTGCCTATGAGGCCGCAGAGCGGATCACGTGGCCGGGGATCCAATACCGCAGGGACATCGCCGGCTGAGCCTGCTCGGAGCAACGGCGCCCAACCCATTCTGTCCGATCGCCCCTGGAGCAGGCGCCCGGTACTGTCGCAGTCGATGACCGAGAAAGTCGCAATCGTCATGGGATCGGGATCGGACCGCCCGGTGATGGAGAAGGCCGCCCTGATGCTCGACCAGTTCGGCATTGAGCACGACATGCGGGTCCTCTCCGCCCACAAGACGCCGGATCAAGCGATCGAGTTCGCAGAGAGCGCAGGTGCCAGCGGTTACGGGGTGATCATCGCCGGCGCCGGCAAGGCAGCACACCTGGCCGGCGTCATGGCCGCCAAGTCATTGCTGCCCGTGATCGGAGTGCCCATCGACAGCACGCTCCAGGGATTGGACGCCCTGCTCGCCACCGTTCAGATGCCCACCGGGATCCCGGTGGCCACGGTGGCGATCGACGGAGCCGCCAATGCCGCCCTGCTCGCGGTGGCGATCCTCGCCATTGGTGACGACGACCTCACCGGCAGACTGGCCGCCTATCGCCAGGAGCTGGCCGAGAAGACCCTGGCTGGCTGAACCGGCGGCCTGCCCGATACGATCCGTGACCATGAGCGAGATCTCCTTCGAGAGGCCGGACCCGCATGACTTCCTGGACATCGACTCCTTGCTCAGCGAGGAGGAGGTCTTGCTTCGTGACACTGTGAGGAATTTCGTCGAGAAAGAGATCGAGCCCAACGTCGCCGAGTGGTGGGATGCGGGCGAGATCCCCCACGCCGAGCTGGCAAAGGCTTTTGGCGAGCTGGGCATGCTCGGCATGCACTTGGAGGGCTACGGATGTGCAGGCACCTCGGCGACTGCCTACGGGTTGGCCTGTCTCGAGCTCGAGGCCGGCGATTCCGGTATCCGATCCTTTGTCTCGGTCCAGGGCTCGCTGGCGATGTTCCCGATTTGGAAATTCGGCTCCGAGGAGCAGAAGCAGACCTGGCTGCCCCGCATGGCGTCAGGCGAGGTGATCGGTTGCTTTGGGCTCACCGAGTCCGACTCGGGCTCGGATCCTGCCTCGATGAGGACCAGTGCCCGCAAAGACGGGTCGGACTGGCTGATCAACGGTTCGAAGATGTGGATCACCAACGGCTCGATCGCCGACATCGCCATCGTCTGGGCTCGGGCAGATGCTGGGATCCGCGGGTTCATCATCCCCACTGACACCCCCGGTTTCTCGGCGTCCGACATCAAGAAGAAGGCATCGCTACGGGCCTCAGTCACCTCCGAGCTGGTGCTCGACGATGTCAGGGTCCCTGATGAGCTCGCCCTCCCCGGTGTTGCGTCGATGCGAGGCCCCCTCTCCTGCCTCAACGAGGCCAGGTTCGGGATCGCCTTCGGAGCCATCGGCGCAGCCCGCGACTGCTACGAGGCAGCCCTCGCCTACGCCCTCGAGCGAGAGCAGTTCGGCGCCCCCATCGGCTCCTTCCAGCTCACCCAGCAAAAGCTGGTGGAGATGATGGTCGCGGTGCAGCGGGGGACACTGTTGGCCCTTCACCTGGGACGCCGCAAAGACTCGGGGACGCTCAGCCCGGAACAGGTGTCGTTCGGGAAGTTCGACAATGTACGCAACGCCCTCGAGGTCGCCAGGCTGGCACGCTCGGTGTTGGGCGCCAACGGCATCACCCTTGAATACCCGATCTTCCGGCACATGGCCAACCTGGAGACGGTCTTCACCTATGAGGGGACGAACGAGATCCACACGCTGGTCATGGGGCAGTCGATCACCGGGCTCGACGCCTTCACGTAAGAGCTCCTTCGATCACAAGTGGTCGTAGAGGTCACCGTTCCGTGCCACGACGACGTCGTCCATGTCCAGCCATCCGGCCACCTTCTCGAGCTCCTTGCGGAGTGCCCTGCCCACTGCCACCCGGTCGATGCCATCCTCTCCGAAGGCGCCCCTCACCTGCAGCACGTTGTCGCGTCGGTCGGTCTTGACGTCCACTCGGGCGACCAATGACCCGTTCAGCAGGAACGGGAGGACGTAATAGCCGTACTCCCGGTCCCTCTCGGGGACGTAGATCTCGATCCGATAGTGAAAGTCCCAGATTCGCTCCACACGCGGCCGATACCAGATGAGGCTGTCGAACGGCGAGAGCAGTGCCGTTCCCCTGGCTTGGCGAGGGAGGATGGCATCGGGATGGAGATGGCCGGGTGAGCCCCATCCCTCGACCTCCACCTCGACGAGATCGCCGGCCTCGACCAGGCGACGGAGCACAGGCCGCGCCGCCGGCATCCGGATCCGGTAGTAGTCGGCGAGGTCGTCGGCGGTGGCGACACCGAGGGACGACGCAGCCAGCATCATCAACTCGGCAAGGGCCTCGTCGTGCCCGGGTGCAGCCGACTCGAGATGCTGCGGGGGGATGACCCGTTCGGTCAGGTCGTACATCCTGGTGAAATTGACCCGGTCGGCCGTCGTGATCTGGCCCTTGAGAAAGAGCACTTCCAGCGCCACCTTTCCGTCGGACCACCCCCACATCGCCCCGGCGTCTCGCTCTCCGGGTGTCTCCAGCTCCCGGGTGCGCAGCGGCCCCCTCTCTTCGACCTGGCGCAATGTGTCCTCGATGTAGTTGGGGTAGTTCTTCTCGAGATGCGCCATCCGGTTCCACTTGACACCCAGCTCCATCCTCCAGCGGAACAGTCGGTGATGCTCGGTGGGAATCAGCGAGGCCTCGTGACCCCAGTACTCGAACATCTCCCCCGACGACCACAGCCACTCGTCGAGGGCCTTCCGGTCATAGGGCCCGATCCTCGAGAAGAAGGGCATGTAGTGAGTCCGGCAGAAGACATTGACCGAGTCGATTTGCACCAGCCCGACTTGCCCGATCACCTTGCGGAAGTGCCTGACATCGACACGCCCGGTCGCCTGGCCGTCGTTGAAGCCCTGTGCGGCCAGCGCAAAACGCCGTGCCTGCGCGTTGGTGAGCTTCCGCATCGGGGCTTCACGCTAACGGCATGGCATCATCCGCTCAGTGATCGAGCGCTACACGCTCCCGGAGATGGGGGCGATCTGGTCCGAAGAGCGAAAGCTCCAGGTCTGGAAGGACGTGGAAGTCGCAGCTCTCCGCGCCTTCGAGGGGGCAGGCATCGTCCCCGGGGGGATCGCCGACCTCACCGAGGCCGCGGCATGCCCGACGCCCAGCCAGGTGGCCGAGCGCGAAGCGGTGACAGATCACGACCTGGCGGCATTCGTCGACCTTCTCGGCTCCGCCGCCGGAGCCCCGGCATCGTCATGGGTGCATTACGGGCTCACGTCCTCCGACGTCCTCGACACCGCCACCGGGGTCGCCCTCCGCGACTCATGCGATCTCATGATCCGGGCGCTCGCAATGCTGCAGAACACGGTCGTGGACCTCGCCTTCGAACATCGGGGGACCTTCTTGGTGGGTCGGACCCATGGGATATGGGCGGAACCGACCACATTCGGGCTCAAGCTGGCGAGTTGGGCTTTCGAGCTCGATCGCGACCGGGAGCGGCTGGACGCGGCCCGCCGAGCTATCGCCGTTGGGAAGGTCTCCGGTGCGGTGGGCTCCTACGCCCATGTCCCGGCGAGCGTGGAATCCGACATATGCGTCTCGCTCGGCCTCGACATCGAGCCCGCCTCGACTCAGGTGACCGCCCGGGACCGTCATGCCCAATACCTGTCGACTCTCGCCCTGATCGGGGCTTCGATCGAGCGGATGTCCACCGAGATCCGGCACCTGCAGAGATCTGAGGTGGCCGAGGTGAGAGAAGGGTTCGGCAGGGGTCAGAAGGGCTCCTCGGCCATGCCCCACAAGCGCAACCCGATCCTCTCCGAGCGAATGACCGGGTTGGCCCGGCTGCTGCGGGGATATGCCCAGGTGGGGCTGGAGAACGTCGCCCTGTGGCATGAGCGTGACATCTCCCACTCGTCGGCGGAGCGGGTGGCCCTACCCGACGCCTCGATCACCGCCCACTACATGTTGGTGAAGTTCGCCGGCCTGCTCGCCGGGTTGGTGGTCGATCGAGACCGAATGAGAGCGAATCTGACATCGACCAACGGGCTGATCTTCAGCCAGGCGGTCCTCCTCTCCCTCGTCGGGTCGGGGATGACGAGGGATGATGCCTATCGGCTGGTGCAGCAACACGCTTTGGCGGCTTGGGAGGGAAAGGGACAGCTACGTGATCTCCTCGCCGAGGACCCTGAGCTGTCGCTGTCCCCGAGGGAGCTCGACGCCTGTTTCTCGCTCGAGCGGATCGTCGAGACCTCGGCACCAGTGTTCGACCGACTGAGGAGGCTGAAAGGCTGAGGCATTGCGGCTGACCCATTCCTCGTCGAAGCGCTCACCCGGGGCCAGCGTAGAAGACGACGGGTACGCCGCTACCCTCCCCTGGCGTGCTGGCACTCCCCCACATCGCCTCGGGCAAGGTCCGGGAGATCTACCAGATCGATCCCGACAATCTCCTATTCGTGGCCACCGACCGCATCTCGGCATATGACGTCATCCTCAATCAGGAGATCCCGGACAAGGGCCGGGTTCTGACCGGCCTCAGCCTCCACTTCTTCGGACTGCTCGACACCCCAAATCACCTCGTCACAACCGACCTGGCCGGGGTGGCCGGCCTCACCGCAGAGCAGAGAGAGGGTCTGGCGGGAAGGGCGATGGTGGTCCGGCGAGCCGAGGTGATCCCTGTTGAGTGTGTGGTTCGCGGCTATCTGTACGGATCATCGTGGCGGGAGTACCGCGATGGGGGAGGGCCGACCACCGAGCACCTTCCGGCCGGCCTCGTGCAGGCCGACAAGCTGGACGAGCCGATCTTCACCCCGGCCACGAAGGCCGCTTCCGGGCACGACGAGAACATCACGGAGGGCCAGACCAGGAAACTCATCGGGGACGAGCTCTACGAGAAGCTGAAGGAAACCTCGATCGATATCTACAGGAGTGCCAACGAGTACGCCGCCGGCAGAGGAGTGATCCTGGCCGACACCAAGTTCGAGTTCGGGCACTCCAACGGAGAGCTCTTCCTTATCGACGAGGTGCTGACCCCCGACTCCTCCCGTTACTGGCCCGTCGACGAGTATCGGCCGGGCGGGGAGATCCCGTCGTTCGACAAGCAGTATGTCCGGGAATGGTTGGAACGCCAGCCATGGGACAAGACTCCGCCCCCGCCCGACCTCCCGCTGGCGATCGTTGAGGGGACCAGGGCCCGCTACATCGAGGCCTTCGAGCGCATCACCGGCAACGGTTTCGACGACTACCTGGGGCGGGCATGAGAGTCACCGTCACGATCGACAGACGCCCCGAGATAGCCGACCCGGAGGGGACGACAGTGCTCCGGGCGTTGCACGAGCTCGGTTTCACGGAAGCCAGGAGTGTCCGCATGGATCGGGTCATCCACATGGATGTCGACGGAGACGACCCGGCCGAGCTCAAGGCTCGTGTGGAGGACATGTGCCGGCGGCTGCTGGCGAACCCGGTGCTGGAGGACTTCGCGGTCGAGGTCGAGCAATGAAGACAGCTGTAATCGTGTTCCCGGGGGTCAATTGCGAGCTCGACGTGCTCCACGCCGTGACGGCCCTCGGGGGAGAGGCCGCGTTGGTGTGGCATCGAGAGACTGACCTATCGGACTTCGAAGGCGTCATCCTGCCCGGCGGGTTCGCCCACGGGGACGCCCTCCGCACCGGTGCCATCGCCCGTTTCTCGCCGGTCATGGCCTCGGTGGCGCACATGGCCGGTCGGGGAGCCCCGGTCTTGGGGATCTGCAACGGATGGCAGATGCTCTGCGAGGCGGGTCTGATCCCCGGAGCGCACATCGCCAACCGCGATCTGTCGTTCATCTGTCGGTTCGAGGAGGTGGAGGTGGTGGACACGGGATCCGTCCTCACCAGGGCGGCGAACGTCGGTCAGCGTCTCCGCATCCCCCTCAACTCGTATCAGGGGGCGTGGGTGGACCCGTCCGGTGCCGGGCGGGTGGTGATGCGATACGTGGAGGACCCAAATGGCTCCCAGGAGCGAGCGGCGGCGGTCGCCAACGCCGCCGGGAACGTGGTCGGCGTGATGCCCCATCCCGAGCGGGCCACCGATCGCCTTCTCGGGTCGAGCGACGGTGAGGTTCTCCTCGCCGGGTTCCTGGAGTCACTGGTCACGGCATGACCACCACCCAGGAGCCCCTCCACCGCCAACTGGGCCTGACCGACGACGAGCACGAGAAGGTCGTCGACCTCCTGGGCAGGCAGCCCGAACCTGCCGAGCTGGCCATGTACTCCGTGATGTGGTCCGAGCACTGCTCTTACAAGTCGTCGAAGCACCATCTCGGGCGGTTCCCCACGCAGGCACCTTGGGTCGTTGTGGGCCCGGGCGAGAACGCGGGAGTGGTCGACATCGGAGACGGGTGGCTGGCGGCGCTCCGCATCGAGAGTCACAACCACCCTTCCTTCGTCGAGCCTCACCAGGGAGCCGCCACCGGTGTGGGAGGCATCCTCCGTGATGTCTTCACCATGGGTGCCAGGCCCATCGCCCTGTGGGACCAGATCCGGTTCGGTCCGCTGAGCGAGCCCCGCAACCGCTACCTCTTCAAGGGAGTCGTCTCGGGCATAGCCGGCTATGGCAACGCGGTGGGCGTCCCCACGGTCGGCGGCGAGATCGCGTTCGACGAGTGCTACTCGGGGAACCCACTGGTCAATGTGATGTGTCTCGGCCTGCTCCGACGTGAGCAGCTGGTCCTGGGCACAGCCGGAGAGCCGGGGTCGGTGGCCGTCCTGCTGGGCAAGGCCACCGGCCGTGACGGCATCGGAGGAGCGAGCGTCCTCGCCTCCGCCTCATTCGACCAGGCGTCGGCCGGGCTCAGGCCATCGGTGCAAGTCGGCGATCCGTTCGAGGAGAAGAAGCTGATCGAGGCCTGTCTCGAGCTGTACGACAAGGACCTGGTGCTCGGGGTTCAGGACCTGGGGGCGGCCGGGTTGACATGTGCCACGTCGGAGCCGGCCGGACGGGCCGGGGTCGGCATGGACGTGGACCTCGACGCGGTGCCTGCCCGGGAGAGCGGGATGTCGGCGTCGGAGCTGCTCATGTCGGAATCCCAGGAGCGCATGATGGCGTTCGTCTCGCCTCACCTTGTCCCCGAGGTCCTGGCAACGGCGGCCAAGTGGGAGGTCGACGCGGCCATCGTCGGGGAGGTGAAACCTGGCAACACCCTGACGATCCGGCATCACGAGAAGGTGGTTGCCGAGGTCCCGGCGGCGTCCCTGGCCGACGATGCCCCCGTCTATCGACGCCCGGCTGCGCGACCCGAATGGCTCGATGACCTGCAAGCCATCCCGTTCGACGGGACCGGCCTCGAGCCCAGTGACACCTTGCTCGCTCTCCTCTCGGATCCATCGATCGGGTCCACGGTTTGGGCCCACACTCAGTACGACCACATGCTCTTCCTCAACACCGTGATCGGACCAGGATCGGACGGAAGCCTCTTGCGACTGAAAGGGACGTCGAAGGCCCTGGCTGTGTCCACCGACGGCAACGGTAGGCTCTGCCTCCTCGACCCCCGGATCGGGGCCGCGCGCCTGGTCTACGAGGCGGCGATGAATGTCGCGGTGACCGGTGCCCGGCCACTGGCCGTGGTGGACAACCTCAACCTGGGCAACCCGGAGAAGCCAGAGGTCATGTGGCAGCTTCAGGAGACCATCGAAGGCATATCGGAGGCATGTGAGGCGCTGGGGGTGCCGGTCGTGGGTGGCAATGTCTCGTTATACAACGAGACCGAGGGGGTCGACATCCACCCGACCCCGGTCGTGGGCATGCTTGGCCTCGCCGACCCAATGCCGGCCGACCCGCCTCGCCTGGGGCGTGCCGAAGCAGGCATGGAGATCTGGGAGATAGGGCCCAATGCCACGGACAACCTCTCGGGATCGGCGGTGCAGCGCCTGTTCGGGGTCTTGGGAGGCCGACCCACCCCTCCGGATCCGGAGACGGCCGTCGAGTCGATCCAGCTCGTGGCCGACCTCGCTCACCGGGTTGCGGTGTTGCATGACGTATCCGATGGCGGGCTGGCCGTCGCCCTCGCCGAGATCTGTATCGCCTCGGGCCACGGCGCGGTCGTCGATGCCCCGAACCCCTTCTCCGAGGACCCCCATCGCGCGCTCGCTGTGTTCCCGACGGGCACCGTGGCGATGGATGCCGGGTCGGCTCGCCGCATAGGGACTGTGGGAAGCGATCGAATCGTGATCAATGGCAGTGGCATCCCGCTCGATGAGGCGACGGATCGCTGGGAGAACGCCGTGGAGAGGGCCCTCACCGCCTGACCAAAGCGCGAGCACGACCAGGGAGCCGACCCGATACCATCGACCCCGTGGCCAGAACCATCGGAATACTCAGCGCGGGCGGCGATAGCCCAGGTCTGAACGCC
>Ga0268386_10001794_pt1 | contig 14935 bp, 11 predicted proteins | sample RVTome_15_FD_200260 | JGI IMG/M metagenome (GOLD analysis project Ga0268386, IMG submission 200260) | Soil microbial communities from uranium-contaminated site in the Upper Colorado River Basin, Wyoming, United States - RVT150D86... ...
TGGTCAACGTCACCATGGCGCCCACCGCCGAGGAGCTCGAGGCCGAAGGCGCGGGCGAGGTCGAGGAGGCCGCCGAAGTCGCTGCCGAGGTCGAGGGCGAGGTCGAAGGGGAGCCCGTCGCAGCCGACGCCGGTGCGGCCGAGGAGACGCCCTCCGAGCAGGCCTGAGCTCGCTCACCGGAGAAGGGCTTGTTGGCGGTGTCCGACGCGACGTGGCTGGTGGTCGGGCTCGGCAATCCCGGCCCTTCGTACGCCACCACCCGCCACAACGTCGGCCGGCTCGTGGTCGAACTGCTCGCGGAACGAGCCGCCGCGTCGTTCAAGTCGCACCGGCGTGGACGCGCCGACGTGCTCGAGACACGATTGGGCGGCGGACCTCCCGGTGTCCGGACGGTGCTGGCCCGGCCCCGGACGTACATGAACGAGTCCGGTGGGTCGGTCGCCGCGTTGCGCAACTTCTGCAAGGTGGATACCGACCACCTGGTGGTCGTCCACGACGAACTCGACATCCCGTTCGGCACGTTGCGGGTGAAACAGGGCGGCGGCGACAACGGGCACAACGGCGTCCGGTCGGTCCGGACCGCGCTCGGAACCGGCGATTTCTGCCGGGTCAGGATAGGCATCGGCCGGCCCCCCGGTCGGTTGGACCCGGCCGTGTTCGTGCTCAAGCCGTACACGGCGACGGAACAGGCGGAACTGCCGCTCCTCGTCGACCGGGCCGCCGACGCCGTCGAGGCTCTCGTCGTCGACGGCTTGGCCTACGCACAGAACCTCTACAACGGTTGAGTGTGTGACGTGAGCCCGTAGCTCGTACATGAAGCCCTCGGCGTCGATGCCGGACACAACCATGCCGAACATCCACCAGCTGGTGAGCGCGAGGCTTTGTTTCGGGTTTCCCACCGGGCGTAGCGTGGTAATAGGACCGTTGCGTGCTACTAGGTCCGGGGGGCTCGGATGACAGAAGAACGGAGCAACCACAAAAGAGAAGAAGAGGTCGTCGCGCAGTATCACCCGAAATGCGCAGCTGCTGACTATGCTGACGCATACAGGTCGGGGCCGGCGGCGCGCTATTTCCGTTCACGGCTGTATCTCATCTCCCACATCCTCGCTTCCTCCCCAGGTGGAGACCTGGTGGACATCGGTTGCGGTCCGGGGATGATGGTGCGTGAGCTGCTCGACACACGGCCGGAGGACTTTCGCATCACCGCGCTCGATCGCTCGGGGGCGATGGTGACGGAGTGTGCGGCCAGAGCAGATGGTGCGAGGAACGTCGCCACGCTCGTGGCACGCGTGGAGAGGATGCCGTTCCGGGACGCCAGCTTCGACGTTGCGCTCGCCATGGGTGTCCTCGAGTACGCGGACGCGGTGGCTGCGCTCGCGGAGATCGCCCGAGTGCTACGACCGGACGGTCGGCTCCTCGCCACCATGCTCAACCCGATGAGCCCGTACCGACTCGTCGAGTGGCACGTCTACTGGCCGTTGCTGCGCATGGTGGGCCGGGTGGAGCGTTGGCTGCACGTTCCACTGGAAAAGCGGCACGGTGCGGCCGATACCGGGATCCGCGCCTATCGGGAGCGAACCTTCCGCGAGATGCTGGTGAAGGCGGGCATGTCGATACAGGACGCCGTCTACTACGACGTGACGATGATGGTGCCGCCGATCGACCGCGTCGTCCGCCGACTGGCACACCAATGGCATGAGCACCCCGAGCGCACCGTGAGCAGGGGTTGCCGAAGGCATCTGGGCACCGCCTACATGGTGGATGCCACTCCATCGCCAGGCTCCAGCGGCGAGCCTGCAGCCTGCGCCCAGGTGCGCGCGGCGGAGTGAAGCACGCAGCTGAGCCGGGCGGCGTGAGCTGATCACACGCTCGATCGGGCGTCTCGACTCTTCGCACTCCCCCCGGGCAACCAGGATCAGTTCAAGCTGCTGCCGGCGTCCTGATGATACGGCTTCGACCGCCAGGCGTCCCAGGCGACAGCATTCCCGCTCTCCTTGACCATGAAATGCCAGTCCCCGGTATAGGTGTTGTTCCGCCACACGTTGTTCTGCTCGAAGGTGATGTGCTCTTCCACGATCTCACCCTGGTACGGCGACCAGTCGGGGTAAGTGCCATAATTCGAGAAGAGCCCGTTGAAGCCACAGCCATTCGACGGTGAACAGTCAGGGATCTTCGACGGGTCGACCGAGAAGAGGTTGCCCTCCACGAGCACGTTCTTCGTCTTCCACCGACAGTCGTCGAAGTACGGCTCCTTAGTGATGTTCGACTCCGTCGCACACGCCGCTACGGTAGCGACGGCTGGGTTAACCAAGGTTCCGACGCCCGTGCTCGTGTTCGCAGGGGACCCGGCGAATCGATCCGCATTCTCCCACGCTACGATTCCCGACCAGTTGTCGATGAACACGTTCCCGGAGATCAGAAGGGTCTCGTTGTACGGCCCGTCGACCCTTTCGTCACTTCCCGACTCCGAGAGGTAGATCGCAGCGGTGGGGAATCCCGGGTTGATGGGACCGTCGACAAGCGCGTTCCTGACCAATGTGTTGTTCAAGATCGCCGCGTTGTAACTCGTCTCATACATTATGCCCGCAGCGTGGTTGCCAGATAGGTAGTTGCCCTCGAAGAGGAAGCCGACGTTGTTGGAGTCTGCCCATAGGCCGACACCTCTGTTGTCGTGAACGTAGTTGTTCGTGACTCTGGCGCCGTTGGTCGCCCAGAACTTGCCGCCCCCCGTGCAGCCGCACCCTGCCTGTCGGCTCTCCCAGTCATCCGTGTTGTTGCCGGAGATCTCGTTGTCGTCCAGGACCACGTCCGTCACGCCGTCGACGCTGTAGGCGTTGAAACCGTACTGCCCGTTGTCGCGGAGGCAGTTTCCGATGAGGCGGTTCCCCGAGCCGAGCATCACACCCGCGCCGGCGTTGTTCTGGATGGTGCTCGAGCTCACCGTCCAGCCCTCCGCCGAGTCATGGTTGACCACGCCTTCGTTGTTGTTGTCCTCGACGGAACCGAAGTTCTGCACGGTCAGGAACAGAATCGTGACGTCAGGGGCGTCTCCCGTGAAGGCGTAGAGATTCTCGTGCCCGCCATCGAAGACGGCTCCTGGGGCCCCGATGAAGGTGTCGCCGGCATGTGGGATCACCTGGTCGTATGGGCCGGTTCCAATGCGGTGGGTACCTGGTGAGAGCCAATATGTGGTGTGCCCGGACTGTGCCGCCACGACGTCGGCGAGATTCTCTGCGGTCGACACGGCGACCGCGCCGGCAGGAGGCTCGGAAGGTCCGCTGAGGGCTGCGCTGTCGCACCGTGGCGCTGGGGGCGCAGCGTGGGCCGTCGCCGCCGGACCTGCTGGCGTGGGCACTGCCAGGTGGCTGGGCGTCGGAGCCCCAGCAACCTCCGGTCGGTCGGAACCACCGGCGGCGCGGCTACCCGAACCACCGTCCCCGGCAGCCACGGCTAGAACGACGGCAGCCGCGATCGCCAGAACGATGGTTGCCATCCACCACCACGCGGCAGGTCGAGCGGCTACCGGCCGCAGCATGACACCCCTTCCACGGAGCTGGTACGACCCAGCTCGCCCCCCTGGCGGGATCCCGCCTGTCGCTGTTGGACGCCGCGGCACCACGTTCCTCAGCGACTCGGTCTCGCCTGCCCGTGCGCCCCGGAACGCGCCTTTGCCCGCAGGTCATGGCGCTTCGTCACCGTAGGCAGGTTTCTCGGGCGGTGTCAAAGCACCCCGATGACATCACGGTTCATCGCCACCATCCCCCGAATAGAACGCCGGCATCTCCGGTGCACTGCTATCGATCACGACACTGACAGCCTGCAGGCCAGGCACCGCCCTCGGTACCACCGCAGGCAGCTCGCCGGCGCGTGGAGCTGTCGGACCGCTTCCGTGCGCGCGCCAAGGAGGCATCCGCAGCGCCAAGGACACCTGGCCGACCAAGCTGACGCCTTACGACGTCGCAGAACGCATCCGGCGCCCGCGGTGCGATGGCCGACGTGCGGAGCGCCTGGCGAGCACCACCGTAGGGCAGAGGGTTTGCTGGCGATGCCGCACCTCGGCTAACGTCATCACCGGGTTCAGCTCACGAGCTGGCCCAGGGGGGACATGATGTCGGGTAAGAGTTCCCTTTGCGGGACGACCAGAACTGTGCTGCTCGGGATACCGCTCACGTCGTCGTGGCGTGTTCCTTCGGTCCCTAGCCCAACTGATCGTCGGCACTGGTCGGCGACAGGACATGGATGGCACATTCTCCGAGAGCAAGGCTGCGGCTGTTAATTCGGAGACGAGTAAGATCGGGTGATTGACAATGGATGAGAATAACGTCCGCTTGTTCTGGAATGAGCATCCATGCGGCGATCACATTGTTGGCGGTCTTCACGGAGCATTTGCGGACGACTACGAACAGTTCTTTACGGCCTACGATACCTGGCGTTACCGACAGGAGAGCCATATCCCGGCGTGCCTGGACGAAATCGATTGGTCTGGTAGAAAGGTGTTGGAGATCGGCCTCGGCCAGGGCAGCGAGTCCGAGCAAATCATCCGGCGCGGAGCGCATTGGTCTGGACTGGACCTGACGCAGGAGTCAGTCGACCGCGTCGGTGCGCGCCTAGCAATCCGGAAGCTACCCTATGACGACCTCCGGCAGGGAAGCGCCCTGGCGATACCGTGGCCAAGCAACACCTTCGATGTCGTCTTCAGCCATGGTGTGCTCCATCACATACCCGACATCAGGACGGCCCAGAACGAAATTCACCGAATTCTCAAGCCGAACGGCACCCTGGTCGCTATGCTCTACTCGCGCAAGTCACTCAACTACCAGGTGAGTATCCGGGTGGTGCGACGGGCTGCACTCGGAGTGGCGTACCCGCTACGCCGCTCCAAGCGGCTCCAGTCCTCAATGATGCTACGAGAGCACCTGAGCAATGCGGAGACGATGGGCCTCCGCCGGTACCTCGCGATCGAGAACTTCACCCACCACAACACGGACGGCCCGCTGAATCCGTACGCGCGCGTCTACTCCCTGCAGGACGTCAAAGACGAGTTCCCGAGCTTCGAGTTGACCCGGTCCTTCACCCGCTACATGCACGCGCCTCCGTTGCCGGTGCGGAAGCTTCCCGGGGAGCGCTGGCTGGGCTGGCATCTCTGGGTTATCCTGCGGGCGCGGCCCGAAGGGTCACAGTCGATACCAGCCGCCGACGCCGTCAGACCGGCCCGTTCGTGAGCGCCGCGGTGGCCCGGGAGGACCGACCGCACGACGTCTTCGCGGCTCCGACGAGACCTTCAGGGTCGCCAGCTGACGTCGTCCGTTCCCAAGGGGGCTCGATCTCGCGGTTCACGTCGTGCCGGTGCTACTGGGGCGAGCGAGATCCAATGCCTGACCGGCCACCTGCTCGAGCAGGCGCTCCACCCGACCCGCGTAGTCGCCGGTGACAGCACGGACCCGGGCGGCGACCGCCGCCTGGTCCATCCGTGCGGCTCGGACCTGCGCTACCAGCCGGCCGGCGTCCATGTGCTCGATGTCCTGGCAGTAGTCATCGAGGCCCAGTGCCTGCATGAGGAGGCGGTTCTTCTTCGCGTAGCCGACCGACACGGTTGGCCGGGCGAGCCGGAGAGCGCAGATCAGGTTGTGAAAGCGCGACGCGATGACGACCTCTGCCCGCATCATCTCGCCTGTGAGCTCGGTGAACGTCGTGACGTCGCGGACTAGCACCGCATCGTCGGGTAGGTCCGGACGCGCGCCGCGGACGGCTGCGAGTACATCGAGCGCCACAAGGATATCCACCCGGTCGCCACCGACCAGGACAACGCGGTCTCCTCCGTCGGCGAGCTTCGCCACAGTCTCCCCCATTGTCGCGACGTACCTGCGGCGCACGTCAGCACCGCGCACAGGGTCGTCCCCGCGCCCGTAGTACGCCATCACGCCTACGACGATGAGCCCAGTTTCGGGCTCCGCAAGATTTGAGGCGGGGTGTGCGAATGCGAGGTCGGGGGCGACCACCTCGGGAACGCGCGAGCCAGCCCGGCGCATCGCCGCCGCCGAGGAGCCGTCCCGGTAGCTGACATGCGTCGCCAGGCCAACCGTGGCGACGTACAGCCGCCTCGTGACGGGATTTGTCGCCCACTCCGCTCCCACGTCGAGCAGCACGAAGCGCCGCCTGCGCAGGCGACACGCGGCCGCCATGGCGAAGAGCCAGAAGGGCAAACCCCAGGGCCGGACCCCCAGCGTCTCCTCGAGCACACCCATCCCCGGGACGACGACCGCGTCCACAGACCCGGCCAGCGCGTAGCTGCGAGGAACGTCGAGCAGTCGGCCGAGCAGCTTGCGCGATGCCCCCGTCATCCGGTTGCCGCCCGAACCCGGCGGAGGCCACGACAACGGCACGGACGGGACACCGTACCTTGCCTCAATCTCGGCCGGCGCAATGGTGATGCATCGCACCTCGACGTCCGGGTGGGTGGCCCGGTACCAGGCCAGGACCGTTTCAAGGGTGGCGTCATTGCCGATATTTCCGCTGCCGAGGTAGCCGTAGAACGCCACTCGGCGAACCGGCCCGCTCACGGATCCTTGCTCTCCGGGCTGGAGGCGACCCGCTCTACACTTGCCTGCACCATGGTACTCGGACGCGTGGCCCGCGAACCGGCGCCGAGGGTCTGTCCCGCCGGGTCTGGGCTCTCCAGCCGCCGCCTGCGCATCGGGTCGGCATGACGCGCCACCCACACGGCCAGCTCCTTACCGCACCGCCAGCGGTCCGTCGGGCTGATAGGCACCCGCCAGATGGCCGCGACATACGCCAGCAGGTACTCCGCGACGAGGCGTGCGGCCGGATTACGCCAACGGTTCGCCCGCCTGGGGTCCAGGTGGGCGCAACGTCGACGGATGCCGGTCGCCGCCCGCGTGGCCCGCATGGGGTGGTCACGGCGGAAGTAGAGAAAGTCGGGCACGTTATGAAAGCGACCGTGCAGCGCCAGTTCTGCGACGAAGGTGCGGTCGGCCCAGTGGTAGCTGCCGAAGGGCGCCACCTGTCGCAGGGCTGACATCCGGATGACTCCGTAGATGTCGTCGCCGCCCTGCGTATACAGCACGCTCCGGAAGCGCTCGACGGGATTAGGCACGTCGGTCGTCAATGGGTAGTCGACCGTGTCGGTGATCCGACCTTCATCGTCGATGAACGCCGTCCAGGCATGCGCCAGAACGATCTCGGGCCGGGAGTCGAGGGCCTCGATGCACCGCTGGAGAAGGTCCGGGGCGTAGAGGTCGTCGTCGGACACCCACTTGAAGAACTCGCTGCGAGCCTGCTCGATCACGAAGTTGTGGTTGAACGATGAGCCGAGGTTCCGTGGATGGTAGACGTACCGCACACGGGGGTCGATCGATTCGTACCGCCGGGCGATGGCACCCGTGCCGTCGGTGGAGCCGTTATCGGAGATGATCAGCTCGAAGTCTGTGAAGCTCTGCGCCAGGAGTGCGTCCAGGGACGCTGCGAGGTAGCGCTCGCCGTTGTAGACGGGCAGGCCCAGCGTGAGGCGGGGTGCCGCTTCAGTGGATCTCACGCGGCCACCTCCGCGCCCGAGTGGTAATCGGATAGTGCCGACCGAAGCTGATGCCACCACACCAACGCGGAGAAGCACTGCGCCGTCGTCACGCCCCAGCTCGCGCCGATGGCTCCCCCCATCATGGCCCCGATCGAGCCCCCGATGACGTAGGCCGCCGATGCTGTCAACTGCGCTCGGAGGCTGCGCCGGGCCACGCCCATGGCGCGCAATCCTGCAGTGGCAGCGGTGGAGAACGAGGCCGCAGCGACCGTGAGCGTTATCGCGGGAATGAGTTGTGACGTCGGCATCCAAAGCTCCTTGAGGAGAGCGGGCCCGGGACCGAGAGGTAACACCGTCATGATGATCAATCCCCAGGCAACGGCCGCTGCAGCCTGGGAACCCCCGAGCACGAAACAGAAGCGCGCGAGACGTCCGGAGTCACGGTGGAACACCCGCGAGGCTTCTGGAACCGCCACCTGGCTGATCCCCATGAGGACGACGAGAAAGGGCCCCATCAGGATCTCGGAGGCCCGGACGTAGCCGACCGCTGCGAGGCTGGCGACTGCGCCCAGCACGAAGGATCGCAGCTGTGATGCCCCGCTGATACTCACGTTCTCGACGAGGTATCGAACGGATAGTTGGCGGTGGGTTCGCAACCACGCCGCCGCGCGGGTGGGCCGTGGAAGGACTCCCGCTTGAACTGCCCCGAGAACAGCGGCCATTGTGGCCGTTCCCCCGAAGGCGAGCAGACATAGAGCTGCGCTGCCGTCCCCTCGGTTCTGGAGGGCGACAAGTGCCAGCACGAGCAGCAGTGTCCAGAACAGGTCGTTGACGAACGCGGAGGAGCCACGACCATGTGCGAAGAAGGCGAAACGCCAGCTGTCCTGCAGCGCAAGCCCGGGCAATCCCACGCCGAGCGCGACGAACACCGGCCCGAGGGGATCTGGCAGGAGAAGGCCCCCCATGACGCAAACGGCACCGGCAACCACGCCGACGACGAGTGCGGTGCCCGTGGCAGCCGACGTAGCACGGCGCCAGCGACGATGCACGTCGCCGCTGTGGCGTACCAGCAGGGGATCTGTCGCCAAGCCGCGTGAAGCGTTGATCACGACGGAGTAGGTGACGTAGGCGAGGGCGAAGGCCCCGAAGCTGCTGGCACCGAAGGTGCGCGCAACGAACAAACCCAGCGCCAAGTTGCTGAGGCTCGAGATGGCCTGGTCGGCCACACCCCATCCAAGGCGTCCTGCCACCTGAAACCGACGGCTAGGTTGACGGTGACGAGGCTGCCGTCGACTCGCCGGCAAACCGTGGTTGGTGGACACTGCCGGGGCTGCAGGAGCCTCCGCGGAGGTGGTCGTCACGTGGACGCCCCTGACCAGTCATCGCGCACGGGGATCCGGCGGCCGAACCGCTCGATCGGATGCTCCACCGCGAACCGGTAGATCTCCAGGAGCCGGTCGACGCTCGCCTCCGGGGTAAAGCGGCTCTGGTATGTCTGGCGCGCCTGCCGACCGTACCCATCCCATCGCTTCGGGTTGTCGTCGACGTCCGCGAGGATCGCGACCAGGGCGTCGACGTCGGTTGGAGGAAAGAGCGCGCCGTCCGACCCGCTGGCCACCAACTCAGGGAAGGCCCCGTGCGCGGAGGCGACGGGAGCAGTTCCTGCGGCCATGGCCTCCACAGCGACCATGCCGAAGGGCTCCTCCCACTGTGAGGGGACGACGACGGCACGTGAGCGCGCCATGATGCGGGACGCCTCCGGGCGCGAGACATGGCCAGCCACCGTCACGGTGGGGTGTCCGGTCGCCCAGTGGGCCACGTCGGCCGACAGATCCCCCCCGCCGGCCACAACGAGGCGCAACGGCGACCGGGGACGGCGGACACGGAAGGCATCCCACGCCCGCATCAGGAACGGAGCACCCTTCGCCGCATCAAGACGTCCGACAAAGGCCACGAGGGATTCGGTGGTGATGTCTGCCTGCTGCTGAGGAGGAGGCACGAAGTTGTGCTTGACGAAACGGCGGTCGGCGGGAAGTCCGACCGGTCCGAGCAGGTCCCGTTGGGCCGCGGAGATGAAGATGTACGCCGTGACCATGGTCCGCCACGCTGTGGCGTGCAGCCACGACCCGACCATGAGGGGGACCGTCGACGCGCGCGAGCCGCGGTAGCAGCCGTGGGCCAGCGCCGGAAGGGACGATCCGCCCAGACAGTCATGGCAGACCCGTCCGGCGCGGAACAGGTCTCCGCTCGAGCAGCCCAACCTGTAGTTGTGCACGGTGACGACGACGGGCACCGAGGCGTCGCGACACGCGTACAGGACCGAGGGCGACACCAAGGGGAAGGTGTTGTGGACGTGGACAATGTCGGGTACGAACCCTGCCAACGCGGCGGAGACCCCGCGCCGGGAGTCCTCACTCCACAGGACGCGGGCAGGCAGTGTGGCGCGCCGCAGCGGTGACCAGGCGGCGATGTCCTCGCTGTGACGCTGGAACAGGACGACGTCGTGCCCGCGGGACGAGAGAGCGGACGACTCTTGATCGACGACCGCGTTCTCCCCGCTGGGTGCCGTCGGTCGGTAGCGGTTGTGCACGAACAGGATCCTCATGTGCGCCCCTGCCCGGCCGGAGCAGCCAGCAGCGACGCCGCGACGACGAGATGGAGCAGGTAGGGCGAGGCGTCGGCGAGGCCGGTCTCGCTGATCGACGCAACGAGGCAGTAGGTGACCAGGAACAGCGCCACGGCGCGCCTGATTCCTCGGCGGTGGGTCACGGCGAGGAGGACGAGAACCAGCAGGAGCGCCGCGTCGACGGTCACACCGAACCAGCCTTGGTCCAGGTACGCGGCGACCCAGTTACTGTCGATCGGGAGGCCGTTGAAGGACTTGTTGGACAGTCCCGATCCGAAGACCTCTTCCAGCCACGGGCGTCGCAACCCGAAGACTGCCGACCACACCTCGGTCCGCCCGGTGAGCGCTGCGGCCTCCTGCACGGTCTGGCCGCGCCACAACCAGTTGATGATCAGCGGTGCGAAGAAGGTCGCCGCGATCACTACGAGCACACCCAGAAGCGCAGATGTGCGCCGGACTCGGGCATGGCCCATGAACATGCTGGCGCCGGCCACGGCCAAACCAATTGTCATGGCGATGAGGGCGGTCCGCGTGTGTGCGCCCACGAGGGCGGCTCCCGCTGCGAGAAGCGTCAACAATGCGGTCCGACCGCGTACCGCTCCACCGAACCACAGCACGACGGTGCACCCGAGCAAGACGGCCGCGTAGTGGGCCACTTGCGTCGGGGGAATGGGCCACAATGCGCCCGACAGGCGACCCTCGTAAGAGAACGCGGCGCCGGGTGCGAGTACGGCGCCGACGAGAACAGTAGCGAGGACTATGCGTAGGCACGTGATGTGAGCGCGTAGCAGGACAAGGTCGGACCTACCCCACCACGGCGTGAGCAGCCACAGAATCAGCGTGAAGCCGATAAGGCGACTCGCGCGGTAGGTCGACCCCAGCACGAACTCGTTGTGGATGCTGACCATGAGGGCAACGGTGGCGAGCATGGTCAGGAGCACCAGGAAGAGGGATGGTCTGATCACCCCGCCGGGGTTGGCGAGAAGTGCAAGCAGAAGGGCCAGGACGAGTGCACCCTGGGTGACAATTTGGCCGACGAAGCCGGGGATGGGCACCACCGTCGGCAGCGCAGAGAACGCGAGGACGTTGGCGAACAACGCTGCCCACACCGGAAGAGGGCCGCGCAGCAGGGCGGACGCGCCGGCCCGGACGGCGGCCGCCCGGTCCACACTCAGGGCCAGCGTGCTCATCGATCTGGAGGTTTCTGTGTCGATGACTCCGCCGAGCCCCCCAGCCCTGACGACACGTCGGTGACGTCGGCGTGCAGCAGGGCGGCGAAGCGGAGGTCCAGCCCGGCGGAGCGAACCAGGTCTCCGGCGGTTCTGACTTCCTCAACGCTCGAGTGCCCGCTGGTCACGACGACGATCACCCGTTCCGTCCACGCCGTGAGGTGGTCGGCTGCCACAGACGGGTCGAGGTCCGCCAGGACCAGGGAGACGTCGGACAGGTCGGGCGACGGAGGATCCTCCTCCTCGTCCTCGTGCCCGACGGCCCGGAGGTCGGCAGCATTGTCGGCGAGCGCCGGTATCCCTCGTGGACGCAGCACGGTGGGCCGCTCGACGGTCTGGCTGGGCATCAGCTCCTCGACTGCGGCGTCGAGGCCGCCGTGCTCGGTGAGATCGATGAGGGCGACGCTACGCCCGCTGGCCGCGAGGTCAATCGCAGCCGTCGCCATGGCGAAGCGGACCTCGTCCGCGTTGTCGATGCAGGCAACCGCCAGCCGGCCCCATTGTCCCGGCCCGGGAAGTTCCATCTCGATCGCGTGTGCCAGACGCCGGCGCTCATCGGCCCGGCGCGCGTCGAGGGCGCGCAGGTGCACGAACCGCCGCCACGGATCCGGCAGTGGTGCGATCCGGCGCACGCTCACGGGCACCGTCACCTCGAGGGCGGTTGCGACGTCGAAACGCCGGCGAAGCCGGTCGGAGGTGATGGCGAGGAACAGCACGGTGCCGCATCCCAACGCGGCGCCTGCGATGAGCCCCGACGCCAGGGTCAGCGCGATGCGGCGCTTCATCCCTCCGCTCTCGACCGACGCAGCGTCGATCACCCGGCTGGAGGACACGATGGACGTGTTCTTCAAGGTGGCATCCTGCGCGGACTGCTGCAAGGTGTGGATCTGCGCCGTGATCTGTGCCCGCTGCGAGATCGCGTCGCCCAGATCGCTCGCACCGGACTCGCGATCCGCCGACAGGTCGTTGATACGTTGCGTGAGTTCCCCGACATCGGCCTGAAGCACCGCGATGCGCTCGTTCATGCCGTCCACGACGATGCTCGACTGCAGCGCGACCTGCCCGGCACGAAATTCCAGGTAGGCCGACGTGAGGGCATCCAGGCGTCGAACAGCCTCGTCGTCGGTGGGTGCGGTTAGGGTGAGTGACAGGACGTCGGAGCTCACCGGCACGGCCGTCACGGTGCCGAGGAAGTCGTCGGCGGCCATCGTCAGCCCGAGATTCGTGATCGTCTGGGCGGCGACGGTCCGGGTCGTCAGCAGGCTGACATCGGTGGACATGGCGCGCGCTGGATCGACCTGTGGGTCGTGTGCCAGCACCAGTACCGCATTGGACTGGTGCGATGGCGGAAAGGCGACAAGAAAGGCCGCGGCCGCAAGCAGTCCGAGAACCGCGGACAGGACGCACGCCACCCAGCGACGTCGCAGGGTGGCGCGAAGGAAGTGCAAGCTCACCAGGGTGGGGAGCGGGCGCCCGGGTGCGCTGGGGTCCTCGGGCTCGTAGTCCGGGCCGTCCCATGGTGCCGGAATCATGCGCGGGTCCGGTTGGGGTCACCCGGGGTGACGTCGGACGATCCGACGCCGGTCAGACGCACGGGCAGCGCCACCTGACGCGATCGCTCGTCCATGGTGCGCCGGCCAGATGTCCGGTCCGTCCGGTCAGGATCTGCAACCACGACTCCGTCGATGCGGCGACCGGCATCGTCGACTGCCACCGCCACGCGGGCGAGTTCCTGCTCCGTCGCCGTTGCCGCGGCCACACAGAGCATCGTGGCGGCAGTGGTCGGCGCGTCGCCAAGGTCAGGCTGCCTCCGGTCCACGACGACCAGGGTGATCGTCAGGTCGATCTCCTCCCCGCCCGGCACCTCGCCGACGAACAGGCCGGGCCGGGGTGGGGCCGTCCGATCGGCAGCGCAGGCCGCCCACAGGGTTGCCGCTCGGTCGTGACCCACGGATGTGACCAGACGTGTGACGATGCCCAGCGACGAGGCGAACGCTGCGAGCTGGGGACCGACGGCAAGTCCCCGTCCGTCGCCGGAGAGTGAGACGACGGTGATCGACTGCGGATGGTCCACCCTTCCGCTGGCACGAGGCTCCGCCTTGCGGTCCTGGCCGCGGTCCGCCGGCACCAGGCCACGCAGGACCTGACGGAACGCCCACGACTCCACCGGTGTCGCCTCGTACGTCTCGAGCAGCGTCGACCAACCTGCCACCGACCTCTGCGGCCTGCTCCGCACTGCTGCCAGCACCGGGCTGCCGACCGCATCGGCGATCTCGTCGCGCAACCCGACCCTTGGATCCCGACGTGCCGTCGCGAGCAAGACGGCGACCGCCAGTACGGTGCAGATCAGGGCACCGAGGGGCGCCCAGACCAGGAGTCGGCGGACGGTGGACGGACCCGTGGCCGTGGTCGCCGGCTGGATGACCGAAGCCCCGGCGCTCGAAGACGAGTCCGCCGGCCCGCTGGTGGCGATCTCGTCCTTGACCTCGTCGAGCTGCAGCGAGATGTCGGCCTGTTCGGTCCGGAGTCCGGCGAGCAGCTGCGCCTCGCGACTACCGTCCTCCGAATCGGGTTCGACCTCCTGCTGACGTGCCATGGTCGAGGTGATCTGATCCTGCAGCGCCGTGATCTGTGTTTCCAGGTCCTCCTGCCTGGTTTGGAGCTCAGCCTGCGCGGCCGTGCTGACCGCCTGCGCGGTGTCCTTGACGTAGGCGACGTATGAGTCTGCGACCGCCTGCGAGAGCGTCTGTGCCTGCGATGCCTGGGTGGAGGCTGCGTCGATCTCTATCAGCTGCTCCGTCGGAGCCGACACCTCGACCATCTTGTTCACCGAGCGGGCCGAGAGAGCCGGCTCGACCGCCTCGCCCGCGTTGCCAAGAACAGTGGCACTGAGGGCGATGCGGACCTGGGTCGCCACGTCGATGCTGCTTGCCTGAGCCTCGGTAGGTGCAGGCAGCAGCACGAGAGCCGTGCTGGTGAGTGGGGGCGGCTGCACCATCACGTACGTGATCCCCAGGGCAAGGCCGACCGCGGCCGTTGCTACCAGCACGCGGCGGCGACGGTGCAGCACCGCCACGGTCGAACGAAGGTCGGTGATCTGGTCGCTCATGGCAGCTCCAGGACCGTGACGAGGCGGGTCGAGGACGAGCCCGTCCCGGACCCCACCAGCGATGTCGCTCCGACGCGATGCCCGAACCGCGGCGAGTACCACCCTGAGACCGGGTCGACCTCAGCCCGGTGCGAGGTCCAGGCCAGGGCGGCGGCGGGTAGCACGAGCGTTCCCCGTCGGCGTGCCAGGTGAGCGCGGCCTGTGCTCCGTCCAGGTCGACCTGGACGTCAGGGCCAACGTGCCACGACAGCTGCAGCGGAACCTCTGCGGCGGCGTCGAAGGTGTCGATGATCGTCAGGCTGCGTCCCGGTGAATCGAGCGTCACCGAACGGCGGTGCACCGTCGGAGTGCTCAGACGCAGGTACCCGTCGTGCTCCGCGCTCCAGGCCTGAACTGGCTGCTCGCCGACGTCGCAGGCCACGGTCCGCGTCCGGGCC
>Ga0268386_10001795_pt1 | contig 14929 bp, 18 predicted proteins | sample RVTome_15_FD_200260 | JGI IMG/M metagenome (GOLD analysis project Ga0268386, IMG submission 200260) | Soil microbial communities from uranium-contaminated site in the Upper Colorado River Basin, Wyoming, United States - RVT150D86... ...
CGCCGCGGTGTGCCGCCAGTTGTTCAAGAAAATCCCGCCAAGCAAGAGACCCGCCGTCGTCTTCGAAAACGTCAAAGGTTTTAAAATCCCCGTGGTCGCCGGGGTCCTCGGCGCCTCGCGCGAAATTTACGCCATCGGTCTCGAAACCGATTCGATCGAGGGGATCAACCGCAAATGGGACCACGCGTTGGGAAATCCCATAGCGCCGCGGATGGTAAAGGAAGCACCGTGCAAAGAAAACATTCTGCACGGCAAGGACGTAGACATTACCAAACTGCCGGTGCCGGTCTGGACGGTGGGTGAAGATCCGGCGCCGTTTTTCACATCCCCGTACCTCATCACCAAGGATCCGGAAACCGGGGTGCGCAACGTCGGCACCTACCGCATGCAGGTCAAAGGCCCGAACAAGACCGGCCTGCTGATCGGCAAGCGTCAAGACGCCTCATGGCACATCATCAAGAACAACGCCGAAAATCAGCCGACGCCGGTCGCCGTGGTGATCGGCGCCGATCCAACCATCGGCTACGTTTCCGTGTCGAAAATGTCGGAAACTCTCGACGAATTCGCGATCGCCGGAGCGCTTCGCGGCGAACCGGTCGATCTGGTGCCGTGCGAGACCGTTCCCCTGGAGGTTCCCGCGAGCGCGGAAATTGTTTTGGAAGGTGAGATTCCGCCGAACAGCATCGAACCGGAAGGTCCCTTCGGTGAATATACCGGTTACATGGGACCGGCCGGCAACGAGCCCTTTTTCAATATCAAGTGCATGACTTTTCGCAACCACCCTTGGTACCAGGCCTTCATCAGCCAGATGCCGCCGTCGGAATCGAGCTGCATCCGCGCCGTTGGCCGCGAGTGGCCGCTGATCAAGCATTTGCGAGACGTTCTGCGAATACCGATCAAAGACGTTCGTTTGAAGGAAGCGGGCGGCAGCGGCGCCTATCTTGTCATTTCGCTGAAAAAGCAGTTCGAGGGCCAAGTGCGACAGCTTATGTACGGCGCTTGGTCGCTGCGCACGGGCTTCGGCAAGTTCACCGTAGTGGTCGATCATGACATCGACATCTGGGATGACTTCGCCGTCGATTGGGCGCTCAGCTGGCACGTGCGCCCGGACAAAGATGTATACATGGAAAGAGACGTACAAGCCGTCGGCTTGGACCCCTCCCAGGCCCCTGCTTCGGTGCCGCAGCACCATCCGAGCCGCTACATCGGTTCGCGCGTCGCCATCGATGCCACACGCAAACATGCCTACCCGGCGATTTCACTGCCGCCGAAAGAGCACTTGGATTTAGTCGCGAGCCGGTGGAAGGAATACGGAATAGAAGATTAGAAGGTTCCAAAACGTTCCAATCGTTCCGCAGTGTGAGAGCCTCATCCGAAAAACGTCTGGAACGAATGGAACCGCCGGAACTATGGAACGCCTAGGCTTCCGACCGCATCTCTTTCGCTGCGGCCATGATCGATTCGATGATTTTTTTATAACCCGTGCAGCGGCAGATGTTGCCGTGCATGAAATGCTTGAGTTCCGCTTCGCTGGGCGCGGGGTTTTCATCGAGTAGAGCCTTAGCCGCCAGGATCATTCCCGGCGTGCAGAAGCCGCACTGAAAACCGCCATGTTCGATAAAAGCTTCCTGGAGGGGATGGAGTTTGCCGTCTTCCGCCAGACCTTCGATCGTCAGCACCGAGCGGTCGCGGACTTCGAAGGCGAGCGTCGTACATGCGCTCACCGGCCGGCCGTCGACCAGCAAAGTACAAGCGCCGCACACCTGCACGTCGCAGGATCGTTTGACGCCGGTCAGACCCAATTGATCGCGCACGACGTCGAGCAGCAACTCGTGCGGCTCGACCTCGATTTCCTGCAAGCGCCCGTTGAGCGTGAAAGAAAGCGGTATCAACTGTGCTGCCGAATGTCTCCTCATCGCTTTGCCCATGAATTCTCCCTAACGGATCTCCCCCTGGTGCTCAGCCCGCCGCGCTCTGAAAGGCGCGCTTCAGCAGCACTCCGACGATATGTTCTTTGTAATCTTGCGAGCCGTGCAGATCGCTGATCGCCTGCGACGCGCGTCCCGCCACTTGGCCGGCTTGCGCCAGGCTGCGCTGCGCCTCCTCCTTGCTCTTGCCGTTCAGCAAGGCCTCGGCCTCCCGGACGCGCCGCGGCGAGGGTCCGGCGCAACCGACGGCAATCTTGACGTCGGTCAGACCGCCGCCGTTCAACTTGAACGCGACAGCGACGCCCACGCTCGGCCGCTCCAGATAGCCGAATTTCAAATAGGCGCTGCGAAAATGCTCTTCCGGAGCGGCTATGCGAATCTCGGTCAGCAACTCGTCGCCTTGGAGCGAAGTCTCGTAGGCATCGACGAAAAAATCCTCGGCGGAAATCTCGCGCCGGCCGGACGCTTTTTCCGCGACCATGGTAGCCCCGAGCGCCGTCAGCAGCGTGCCGGGGTCGGCGTGCGGCTCGGCAAAACATAGGTTGCCGCCGAGCGTGCCGGCTTGGCGCACGCGAACATTGGCTACGTTCTGCTCGAGCCTGTGCAAGGCCGGCAATTTGTGCCGAAGCACCGGCGATGTTTCCAGCTCGTGATGCGTGCACAGCGCGCCGATGCTGATCATGCCGTCATCCGCCTTGGCTTCGCGCAAGTTCTGCAGTTTCTTGATGTTGATCAGCCGTTCGTATTGGACCAGCCCTTCTTTCATTGCCAGCAGCAACTCGGTGCCGCCGGCGTAAACCTTCGCGCTTTCGCCGAATCGGCTCAATAGCTCGGATGCTTCGGCGATCGTTTCCGGTTCTTCCAAGCGAAAGCGGCGCAGCATTAGGAATTTCCCTCCAGGCGCTGCTTCACGGCTTGAGCGAACTCATCGAGCACTTGGTCGGCCTTGCGCTTGATGATGCCGTGTCCCAAAGCAGCCAGTTTGCCGAGGATGTCGACGTTCGCGACAAAGCCGACAACCGTGTTGCCGTTTTGATCGCGCAGATGGACATCCAGGTCGATCTTCATGCGGCTGCCGATTTTGTTATCGGCGCCCGAGGCCTGCGCTTTGATGTGGTTCAGCTCGTCGCGTTCGAGGACTTCGATGCTGGTGGGAAACTCGACTTTGAAGGGTCCAACCTTTTCCACCATCGTCGCGGCATATTTTTTTCCCGCTTCGATCGTCTTCGCCTCCTTACATCCCGGCACGCAGGCGATGAAACGATCGACGTCCCAGATGAAATTCCAAACCTGTTCTCGCGGCGCGCGGATTTCGACTTCTTTTTTAAACTGCAAGAATTTTCCTCCGAAAAAATATCCTTTTTGCTATCAGAACTCCGCCAACCGCGCAAGCAAAACGTCTCGGTCATCCAGCCGGGCGGCAACGGCCGGGAGAGACGGAGAGCGAGCAGGATGGGCGCGCCGCGGGGCTCGAGCCGCGCTAATCCGGGCCGCGGACGTCGGTCATGTCCCTGAAGTCTTTGAGATACGTCTTGAGTTTTTTCTTGACGCGCTCCTCGATTTGTCGAACGCGCTCGCGGCTGATGCCGTATTTTTCGCCGATCTCGCGCAGCGTCAATGGATCGTCGTTTAAAAGCCGTTCGCGATAGATGACCAGTTCCTTATCCTTCAGGCTCTTGGCGAACTGTTCCATCTTGTCGCGCAGCAACTCTCGATACTGGGTTTCGGCAAACTCTTCTTCCGGCGTCTTCTTGGTATCCTGCAGGAAGCTGAGCAGGGTCGCTTCTTCATCATCGCCGATCGGCACATCGACGGAGAGATCGCGGCCCGCCAGCCGCTGCTCCATTTCCACCACTTCGTCTTCTTTGACGTTCAATCTTTGGGCGAGCAGCTTGGGGCCGGGCGTCAAGCCCTCCGCCTCGATCTTTTCCTTCTCTTTTTGCAGATTGAAGAAAAGTTTTCGCTGCGCTTGAGTGGTGCCGATTTTGACCATGCGCCAATCGTTCATGATATAGCGAATCATGTACGCGCGAATCCACCACACCGCGTAGGAAGGAAACCGAACGCCGCGATACGGATCGAAATTTTTTACCGCTTCCATCAAGCCCATGTTGCCCTCTTGGATCAGATCCAGGAGGTTTTTGAAGGCTTTTTGATACTCCCGCGCGATCATGACGACGAGCCGGAGATTCGAAGTCACCAACTTGTAGGCGGCTTCGACGTCGCCGTATTCTTTGTATCGCACGGCGAGCTCATGTTCGTCCTCGCGATTGAGCAACGGGAAGCGGCGGATTTCGGTAAGGTAACGCTGGAGCGGATCGAATGGGACGAGCGCTTTGTCGCGCCGGCTGTCATCGCCGTCTTCGTCCTCGGCGAGTTTCGAGAAAGAGACTTCTGGCAAAGAGAAATTGAGATCGGCGGTCTTATCGTCTTCGGCCATGGGCAGTCTCGTCACCCTACTGGCAGAGGGTGAGATCGTTTGCAACAAAGCAACAATTCAAGACGGCGGAACCTAAGACGATTATCGAACCCTTAATGTAGGAAGACGTTAAGCCCGAACTGGCGCTTGGTCGTCAAGAGGACTGGCTGGGAGCCTTTCTCACCTTGCCGTCAGCGATTTCGCGCAACGCCACCACGACCTCGCGGTTATCTGATTCGATCAGAGGCTTGGCGTCCTTGAAAAGTTGTCTAGCCCGCTTGGAGGCAAGCATGACCAATTCAAACCGGTTGTTGACCTTTTGCAGACAATCTTCGACCGTGATGCGAGACATGTACGCCCCCAAGAAGTAAGTATGGAGATACTCAACCAAATTTTTATGAGGGAGTCAACGCAACGCGTCGCCCGGAAGCGCCAAACATGGGCAAAACGGATGGAAAACGTGCCATTCGCACGGCGAACGACAGCTAATGTAGGAAAGTTTTAATGCTCGATTTGCGTGCAGGTTTTGCGTTTGGCAAATGCCATGTCGAGGGCGATCCCGGTGACAACCGCTTGCCAGGCCTCATCCTCAGAAAGACCGCGTCCTTTAATCGAACGCCATAGATGAATGATCTCTTCTTCCGTCACGCTTTCGAAAAGATCCTGGTCTAGTTCCCTATCCAGCGTTGATATTGTATTCATTGGCATGACTTCGGCTTTCAACCGCCCTCTACTCGTGATGCGCTGAGAGGATGCAAGTCGAATGCCATGGTTCTAATGGGCTGAAATCATTGAAATTCGCCTTGGGGAGTGGTGACGCAACTGTCGGTAACTTGATCAAAGATTGTCGAATTCGACGCAGACGATGACGATTCGTGAAGGAAGATTCCTCCAAAGGCGTTCCGGTTTGCTTAATCGATGACGGCAACACCGGAGATCTCAATCATACAGTCGGGGTTGTAAAGCCGACTGACCTCGACCAAGGTGATCGCCGGGAAATATTTTCCGAACACGTCGCGATAGGCTGTTCCCAGCCGCGTCTTGTTGTTCCAGTAAGCTTCAAGATGAGTAATATAAATAGTGAGCACGGCATATTGTGTCGGCTTGCCGCCGGCGGCTTCAACGGCGGTCTTTAAATTTCGCATCACTTGGGTAAATTGTGCGACAAAGTCGCCCTTCCCGACCACCTCACCTTTGTCGTCGAACGGGGCTTGACCGGCAACGTGGATCACGGTTCCGCCGGTGATCTTCGCGACATGCGCGTAGCCCACCGGTGATTCCAATCCGACAGGGTCGATCAGTTCAAAGGGCATGCAGCTCTCTTCTCATAACTACCCGATGGCGCCCGTCGTCTGCGGGCTCCAATATTGAATAAAATTCTTCATCTCCCCAACGATGTCATCCGACGCCGCGACGTACGGCAAGATGATCCGCGTCGCTCCGGCATCCGCGTAGGGCTTGATCTGTTCGACAACTTCCATCGCCGAAGTCGCCGCGACCAGCGGCAACGAGTTGAACATCCGGTCGGTGATCAAGCGCCGGGCGGCGTGAAATCCTTCGGCCTGCCAGGCCGCGCGCATCGTTGCGACTTCGTCGGCAAAGCCCATGCGCCCCAGCAGGTCGCGGTAATAATCCGCAAGGGCGTAATACGCCAGCGCGTGGCTGAGCGCCTCGCGCGCGACATCGTAGCTCCGCGCAATCGAGCAGCGAATTTTGCAGATAATCTCCAAAGCCGCGGGGTCTTTCCCGGCTTCTTGCGCCCCGGCCCTTGCCTCATCGGCAATCCGCCGAATCTCAGCAGGATTAGCCATGTTGATTAGCACACCGTCGGAGATGCGCCCGGCCAGCCGCGTCATCTTCGGACCGAAGGCAGCGAGGTAGACCGGCAGCACTCGTCCAGAAGGTCTAAAGGCCATCTTAAAATTCTGCGCCGAAAAATATTGGCCGGTAAAGCTCAGCTTTTCGCCGCGCAGGGCGGCGCGAACGATCTCAAGGTATTCCTGCACGCGGCCGAGCGGATGGTCCATCGATTGCCCATGCCACGTGGCGATCGTCGGATTGGATGAACCGATGCCGAGTAGAAAACGCCCCGACGAAAGCTCGTCCAGGCCCGCCGCTTGCAGGGCCAACGTGGCCGGCGTTCGCCCGAGAATATGATACACGGCCGAGCCGACCTTGAGCCGCTTGGTGACCGCGGCAATCGCCGCGAGCATTACCGTCGGATCTTTATTGTTGGCCTCGCCGCCCCATGCGCAGTCAAAGCCGTGCGCCTCGGCGAGCCGGGCAAGCTCGGGAATCGCGTCCATGGGGAGCTGCGCGCCCGAATTAAACTCAATATCGATTTTCATAGATTCCAGCGTATCGTTAGGCAGAGAAACTCAATCGTAACTGGCCGGCAGGTTGGCGCTAAGAATTGCGATCTTTTCGCTTTTTTCGACGTAGCGAATGAAGCGATACTTATTTTCCACTTCGTCGATCGGATACGGCGGCACCGAGGCGCGCTCGGTACCGATCTTGACGCCGATAAAACTCAAGGCAGCGCCGTTGACCGCTCGCTCGGCGGCTTGGGCAAATTCTTCGACCGAACCCGCCCAGCGCGCATTTTCGATGCCGGCGGCGCGGGCCAGGCCGACCAAATCCGCGCCGGCGCCGGTGGCTGTCTTCTTCTTTCCGGACGCTTCGTAGACTTCATTGTCGAAGACGATGTGAACCAGGTTGGCCGGCTTCATGCGCGCGACGGTCGCAAGCGACGAAAGATTCATAAGCAATGAGCCGTCGCCATCGAGCGCGATGATCTTGCGCTGCGGCAAGCCGAGAGCCATGCCGAGCGCGATCGAGGAGCAAAGCCCGAGGGTGCGCACGCGGAGATTACCGTCGCTCGGCCGAACCGCGTTCCACTCCAGAGTCACCGCGCCGGCCGAACTGACGACCAGAGCATCACCGGCCGACCCGGCCAGCGCTTTGAGACAATCAAATCTTTGCACCACGCTCACGCTTCACCCTCGCCGCGCTAAAGCGATTTTAGCGCCGCCCGCCGGCCCAGCCCTTCTTTCGTCAACAAGAGCGCCACGGGGCGCCTGGAATCCTCCGCGAGAATCTGCGCCCGCCGGATCAATTCCGGCGCATCGTCGCTGTCGCGCATGACGTAATAGCGAATGCCCAAGGCTTGCAACACGGGCTCGGTCATGCTCCCCGTCGAGCTGAACGTTCGATCGCCGACGTCGCCGGCATAGTAGATCATCAGCAGCAACGGGATCTGATATTGCATCAGCGTGCTCACGATAGCGTTGTTGCTGTTGAAGAAACCGCCGTTCTGCATGATCGCGGCGCACTTCTTTCCGACGAGATAGCCGCCGGCGCAGACGCCTATGCCCTCTTCCTCGCGGCAAAGCGGCACGTGGATGAATTGGCGCTCTTCTTCCACGGCGCGCAATAACTCCGCGAGGTTGATATCCGGCAGCGTAGCGACGAGATTGATCCCGGCGCCGCGCAGTCCCGCGACGATCGCGTGCGCTGCTTCCATCGCATTCACTGGAGACTCCAAACTTGCGGCAGTGGCTACCGCTTAACATCAAAAGCCAAGTAGATCAAGATTGAATTCGCCCCGCTCGCGCTTTTCCTTTCAAGCAATTCTTAGTATAAGTGCGACAAGAAAACAGCATGCGGAAAGGAGAACCGCCGTGATCAAGCTTTACGACTTTAAATCGTCGCCGAACTGCCAGCGCGTCAAAATCGTCCTGGCGGAAAAAAATCTTCCCTACGAGATCATGCCGGTGGATTTGCGCGCAAAAGAACAAAGGACCCCGGAGTATTTAAAGCTGAATCCCTACGGCAAAGTCCCCGTGCTCACCGATGACGGCACGGTGCTTTATGAATCGTGCATTATCAACGAATATCTCGAAGAGAAATACCCGAGCCCGCCGCTCATGCCGAAGGACCCGGGCCAAAAGGCCAAGGCGCGCATACTGATCGATTACGGCATGGCCCATTTTGACAGCCCCTATCAGAAACTCCGCATGGAGTTGATGAAAGAACAAAAGGACCAAAACCAGCAGGTTATCGAGGACGCCAAAGGGGACTTGAAGAGACTGCTGAAACGCTTCGAGGTCGAGCTCGGCGGTCAAGACTATCTGATGGGCGAATTTTCCCTGGTCGATGCCGACCTGCTGCCGCGTTTTACCCGGCTCGAAGGCTTCGGTGTGCTGCCAGACCCGTCGCTGCCGCGGCTGGAAAAATACTTGGAAAAAGTAAAAGCGCGCCCTTCGGTCAAGGCGATCCTCTAGCATTTGCTTTTTTCCGTTCCAATCTGTGACGATGGAGCTGCCGGAAAGCGGGTTTCTTTCGACCGTTTTTGCGGCGCTCCTTCGTCCCTATCTGCGATTTCTCGACGGTCCCTCCTTGCCGAAATACCACGGCGAGTTCGTGCTCGCCGGCTTGAAACAAAATGTCACGGTGCGCTGGGACCGGTTCGCGATTCCTAGCGTGTTTGCGGCCGACGAGCCGGACCTATTTTTTGCGCAAGGATTCCTCCACGCCCAGGAGCGGCTCTGGCAGATGGAGATGAGCCGCCGCTTTCTCGGCGGACGCACGGCGGAAATCTTCGGCGACTTTGCGCTGCCGTGGAAGGATCTTTCGTCCCAATTTCGCGGCCGCACAGCCGTGGACTTGGACTACTTCGTCAGGCTTCTCGGTATTCGGACAAGCGCTGACGCATGTCTTTCACTTCTTTCCGAACATCTTCGCCTCTGCCTGGATGCCTACTGCAGCGGCGTCAATCGCTACATTGAACAGTGCGGAGCTAAACTGCCTTGGGAATTTCGCCTGCTGCGGCATCGGCCCGACCCCTGGCGCCCCGAAGACACACTCATCATCGGCAAAGGCCTCGCGTTTCTACTCTCCACCGCGCTTTATACGCGCCTCAACTTCACCGCCGTCGCCGAAAGGCTGCGCCAGCAGCCGGACAAGCTGCGCGCGCTGTTTCCTTCTTATCCCGATGAAGCACCCGTGGTCGCCCGTGCCGTCTGGGATCAAGCGCGTGCGTTGTGGCGCTTCTCCAGCGGGATGCTTGCCGCCGGCGAGTGGCATCCCGCCGGCAGCGGCAGCAATGGCTGGGCGATTGCGCCGGGCCGCTCGCAAACCGGAGGCGCAATGCTCTGCAACGATCCCCATTTGCGCATGTCGCTGCCGTCAATCTGGTATCTCATGTACTTGAAGGCTCAAAAGCGATCGATTCAACCCGAAGCTTACGAAGTCTGGGGCGCGTCGATTCCCGGGTGTCCCTTGATTCAGCTCGGCCGCAACCGGCAGGTCGCCTGGGGAATTACCGCGGCGGTCTGCGATGACGTCGAGATTTACCGCGAGCGTTTGCATCCGCTCGAATCGGAACGCTATCGGGTAGGCCATCAGTGGCAAAATTTTCAAAGCCGTCGCGAGTTGATTGCCGTCAGAAGATCCACGGCGCGCGAAAAAATCATCCGAAGCACGCGCCACGGTCCGGTCATCAGCGATTTCAGCGACCGGACCGCTGGCGGCGAAGTTCTGTCGGTGCGCTGGACGGCTCACGAGCCGAGCACAGAAATGCGCGGTGTTTACGGGATCAATTGTGCGGCAAACTGGGAGGAGTTTCAGCAGAGCCTGCGCCACCATGCCGCGCCGAGCTTGAATTTCCTTTATGCCGACTCGGCCGGAAACATCGGCTACACCCTCGCCGGCCATATTCCCCTGCGAAACGCCGTTCCGACCTTGCTGCCATTACCCGGCTGGGAAGAGCTCAACGATTGGCGCGGCTATATTCCGTTCGACGATCTGCCGCGCCTTTATAATCCGCCTGGAGGACTCATCGCCACGGCCAACAACCGCGTCACCGATGCTTCGTATCCGTTTTACCTCTCGCACTTCTTCGAGCCGCCGCATCGCATTCGCCGCATTCACGAACGCTTGCGGGAGCGCGAACAATTTACCGCCGAAAACCACGGTGTCATCCAACTCGACGATGTTTCATTGCACGCCAAAGAGCTGATCGCAGCGCTGAAGGACGAGCTGGCGCAAGATTTTGGTTCTAATCCTACATTGACGAAGGCCGTCAATTATTTGCTGGCGTGGGATGGCAGCTGCGCCGAAGGGAGCGTTGAGGCGGCGATCTTTCACGTATTTCATCACCGACTGCTGGTTAACCTGTTACGCCCTGACTTGGGTGAAGAACTTTTTTCCGCCTACGTCGAAATCTTAAATCAGTGCATCGTGCCCACGGACCGAATTCTCTCCGACCCGGACTCCCCATGGTTTGCGCGCCGGCCGCGCTCGGAACTGGTTGCGATCTCCTTGCGCGAAACCTGCGAGGAAATCGAAGCAGAGTTGGGAGTCGATGTGACGCAGTGGTCTTGGGGCAGGATTCACAAATTGCACATGAATCATGCCCTCGGCCGGTTGCCTATTTTTAAACATTTATTGGGCATCGGTCCGTTGGCGGCGGCCGGCGACGGCGCAACCATCAATCTGGGCTTCTATCGCCATTCCAATCCGTACACGCAAACCGTCGGCGCCTCGCTGCGCTTCATCGCCGACATGCGCGACCCGCATAGCTCCGGGTTCATCCTTCCCTCCGGGCAGTCCGGGCACCCGTTTTCGGCGCACTACAGCGATCAAACCCCGCTCTGGCTCGATGGAAAGAGAATTCATATACGCCATTTTGATGGTGACCGCGGGCACGCTGGAGATGAAGTCTTGCTTCTAAAACCGCTTTAGGCTTTTAATAGCCGCACGGCGCCGTTGGCACCGTTCGAGGTGGGCCAGTCCCATGCCGATCAAATTACTCGTTGCCGACGATGAACGGCTATTTCGCCAGAGTCTGAAGATCCTGCTTGAAACGGGCACGGATCTGCGCGTTATCGCGGATGCCGCTGACGGCCAGGAAGCGGTTGCGTTCGCGCGCGAGACCGAACCCGACTTGGCTCTTTTGGACGTCGACATGCCGAGAATGGATGGCATCAAAGCGGCAAGACTGATCCGCGCCGTTTCGCCGCGCACAAAACTGTTGATGCTTTCAGTGCACCACGAAGACGAAAAAATCCGCTCGGCCATTCGCGCCGGCGCCATCGGATATATTTTGAAAGACACCGACCGCGCCGATTTCATCAACATTATCCGCCAGACTCACGCCGGCAAGTTGCCGTCATCCCCCTACCTGGCGCATCTCACCCTGGATCACGGCGCCGGGGTTCAATCGCATGCCAGTCATTACCCGGTCGCACATTTTGCCGAACGATTCGGCTTGACCGACCTGGAGGTGAAGGTGCTTCGCCTAATGACCGAGGGTCTCAGCAACGAGGAGATGAGCGAGATTACGGGTCTCGCGCGTGAAACGATTAAAGGATATCTGAAGACTCTGTTTCGCAAGCTCGATGTGAAAAACCGCACGGAAGCGGCGGTGCTCGCGGTGCGCGAAGGTCTGGATCATCCCCCATATGGGGGTGGTCAATCCAACTCCAAACCGGGGGATTGACACTCCCGCCGATCTACGAGATAAAGCAACAACTTTTAGAAGATTTCTTCTCCGCTATCGTCAAATAAGGAGAACGTATGAAGCTAAATCGAAAATCGCTGTCGCTTGTGACCCTTGCGGTCGTCGCGCTGTTCTTCACCGCAGCGGGACATGCCCAAGCCGTGCAGGTGGGCGACAAAGCTCCGGATTTTGAGCTCGACAGCACCGCGGGCGGAAAGCTGAAGTTAAGCAGCCTCAAGGGCAAAAATGTCCTGATTAATTTCTACATCTTGGATTTCAGCCCGGGCTGAATCCGACACCTGCAGTCGTCCGGTTCGGACGAGAACTATGCCAAGTTTACCGCCGAGAACACCGAAGTCATAGGAATCAGCGCCAACGCGCCTTTTTCGCAAAAGGCATTCGTCGATTTCGTCAAGGTCAAGCACCCGCTTTTGAGCGACCGGGACGGCAAGGTGATGCAGGCGTACGGCGTGTACGAAGAAAAGAGGCGAACGGCGAATCGATCGTACGTGATTATCGACAAGGACGGAGTCGTTCGTTTCAAACAAGTCTTGCCAAGCGGTAACCCAAAATTCCTCCTCCCAACCGACGCCTTGCTGAACGAAGTAAAAAAAATCAACAAGGGCAACTAATAAAAGTCTCAACAAGGAAAGGAGAACACAAGCGATGGTTTGGAAAATTTTATCCGGTGCGCTTTGCGGTCTCTTCGCGATGGTCGTTTCCAGCGAGGTCTTTGCTCAGACCGATGTCATCGAAAAGCGACAAAAGCTCATGAAAAGTAACAGCGCCGCAGCCAAAGAAATCAAAGCGGCTGTAGAATCGAAAAACTATGCCACGGTTGAAGCAAAAGCCAAAGACATTATGGGCAACGCTGAAAAGATCCCGAGTCTGTTCCCGAAAGGCAGCACGAAGGGCAAAACCAAGGCAAAGGCAGAGATTTGGGAAAATCATGACGATTTCGCCAAGGACGCCAAGGCTCTGAGCAAAGCCGCGGGCGAGCTTGCAGCGGCGGCAAAAGCCGGCAACGACGCCGAGGTCGGAGTGAAGGTTAAAGCCCTGGGCAGTACCTGTGGTGCCTGCCACAAGCCGTTCCGCGCCAAGAGTTATTCCGAATAACCAAATTCGCAATTCAGCGAACTCTTCATCTGGCATCGGAAAGCCCCGGTCCTCAGCCGGGGCTTTCTTGTTTCTACGACTTTCCTCCTGTAATATTTTGCGAGATTCATTTTGGACATGGAGTAATCATTAAAAAGACACTTTACGGCATCATCGCGCTCACTTTCTTCCTGATCTCGTTTCATTCGCTGGCCAGCGCCCAGCTTACGCGCTTGAACATCGGCTACAGCGCCCTTAGCGCCGACCAGTTGCCCGCGTGGATCGCCAAGGACAGCGGCATCTTCGCTCAGAACGGACTGGACGCTCAAACGATTTTTTTCACCGGCGGTAGCACGGCGATTCTCGCACTGGTCTCAGGCGATGTGCCGATCACCCAGGTGGCCGGTCCCGGAGTGGTCAGCAGCGTTTTGGCCGGCTCGGACGCGGTTTACATCGCTGCAAGGCGTGACCTCGCTCAATTATGTGCTGATGGGCAAGGGGGGCATAAAGACGGCCGAGCAGCTCAAGGGCGGCACGATAGCGATCAGCCGCTTTGGCTCGGCCACCGATTCCATCGCGCGCTTCGCATTGCGAAGAATCGGTCTCACTCCCGGCAAGGATGTGACGATCGTGCAGGTGGGCAGCGGACCGGATCGTATGAACGCAATATTGACGGGTAAGGTCACCGCCGCGGTCATCAACCCACCCTCAAGCTTTCTGGCCGAAAAACGCGGCCTCGCTGTCGTCGCCGATGTCGCGAAAATGGGTCTGGTGTTTCAACACACGGGAGCGGTAACCACAAAAAAATTCATCAGGGAGCAGCCCGATATCGTCCGGCGTTACGTAAAGTCCCATGTCGAAGCGGTACACAGAATGTGGACGGACAAAGAAGCGACGATCAGGGCTCTGGGCCGGTTTATGGGCAGCGGCCTTGACCGACAGATCTTGGAAAAGAGCCGGGAGAATGTTCTTACCGAAGCCATGTACCCCAAGAAACAATACCCCAGCCTCGAAGGGCTCAAAACGGTTCTCGACGAACTGGCAGAGCGCGACCCCAGAGCCAAGGGCGCTAAACCGGAGCAGTTCGTCGACGCGAGTTTCATCCGCGAGTTGGACCAGAGCGGCTTCATCGACGCTTTGTACAAGAAAAAATAAAGCTCCGTCGGCGCGATCATGTTGAGCGCCCAGCGCCGCGATGCAGCGATCCCCGAACTTCAGTCCTGGGCAAACCAAATAAAGGAGCGTGTCGATCCGTCGGTTGACGTTAGGGTGGAGTTCGATTCGGACTCAAACACTTTCCTGCTGCGGCTGGCCAAGGGTCCTCGCGTGCTGATCTTTCGTCTATCTCAAAGCCAGGTTCATACCGACGGGCGCGAAGCCGAGTGCGAGCGCACGCTGAATCGAAAGATCAAAGACTTGTGGAATCTGATTTAGCGTCACGCAAGAAACGAAATTGCAGAAAACGCAAGGGGCAGGTTTGAAACCTGCCCCTACTTTGAAAACGCCCGCAGCATGGGGCTTAAAATCCTTTGTGCAGCAGCTTGGCGGCGTCCTTGGCGAAATAGCTGAGGATCATGTCGGCGCCGGCGCGGCGGATCGCGAATAAAATTTCCATCATAATCCTTGGCTCGTCGATCCAGCCGTTCTGGCCCGCCGCTTTGATCATGGAATACTCGCCGCTGACGTTGTAGGCCGCGACCGGATAGCCGAACTTCTGCTTCACTCGATAAATCACGTCGAGGTAAGCGAGCGCGGGTTTCACCATGACGATGTCGGCGCCCTCGCGGATATCGAGCGCGACTTCGCGCAGCGCTTCCGCGGCATTGGCCGGATCCATCTGGTAGGACCGTCGGTCGCCGAATTGCGGCGTCGACTCGGCCGCCTCCCGAAATGGACCGTAAAAGCCCGACGCGTATTTGGCCGCGTAGGCCATGATCGGCGTCTGGGCAAAGCCATTGTCATCGAGAATCTTTCGAATCGCCGCGA
>Ga0268386_10001796_pt1 | contig 14929 bp, 12 predicted proteins | sample RVTome_15_FD_200260 | JGI IMG/M metagenome (GOLD analysis project Ga0268386, IMG submission 200260) | Soil microbial communities from uranium-contaminated site in the Upper Colorado River Basin, Wyoming, United States - RVT150D86... ...
ACTGCCGGCCGCGGTAGACGGTAACGGGGTCCCCGGCTTCGGCCGGGGACCCGTCCGTCGAGGCCCGAACCTTCCCGGAGGCCACTTCCGATGCGAGTCGCGCGAGCCCTTCTCGTGAGCCCGTCCTGGGTCATGGCGCGTGCCCTGGCGGTGGCGCCGATTGCGCTCGTCGCCGCGGCGTCCCCGTCGGCGCCGCTCGCCGCCCAATCCTACGCCGATCTGGCGCCGGACGTGCGCGCGTTCGTCTCGGTTTCCTCCACCCACGTCGAGATCCGGAACGTGCGCCTCATCGACGGGACCGGCGCACCCGCCCGCGATGGGATGACCGTCGAGATCAGGGACGGACGCATCGCGCGGGTCGGACCGACCGGCGCCGTGGGAACGGTCGCCGGCGCCCAGGTGATCGACGGGGCGGGGCATACGATCACGCCCGGCTTCGTGATGCTCCACGAGCACATGTTCTATCCGTCGGGGCGGGCGCGGTACAACACGAATCAGCTCTCGTTTCCGCCGCTCTACCTCGCGGGCGGCGCGACCACGATCCGCACGGGCGGCAGCCTCGACCCGTACACCGACCTCTCGATCCGGGAGGAGGTCGAGGCCGGTCGCCACCCGGGGCCGCACATGGACGTAACCGGGCCGTACCTCGAGGGCCCGGGCGGGTTCGTGTGGGCGTTCCCGAAGTTGGCGACGCCCGAGCAGGCCCGCGCCCACGTCGACTTCTGGGCGGACCTGGGCGCCACCTCGTTCAAGGCCTACAACCTGATCGATCGCGCGACGCTCGAGGCGGCGATCGAGGCGGCGCACGCCCGAGGGATCAAGGTGACCGGCCATCTCTGCTCGATCACGTACCGGGAGGCCGCCGACCTGGGAATCGACAACCTCGAGCACGGCTTCTTCGCCGCGACGGATTGGGTCGAGGGCAAGCGTCCCGACGAGTGCCCCAGCGGAGCCAACCAATCGTATCTGGACCTCGACCTGGCGAGCCCGGCGTTCACGGACCTGGTGGGTCATCTCATCGACAGGGGCGTGGCGCTCACGTCCACGCTGACAGTGGTCGAGCGGCGGGCCCCGGGCCGGCCGCCGCCACCCGTAGGGGCGCAGGAGGCCATGCTGCCCGAGCTGCGCGGGACCGTGATGGGCGGTCTCACCCGGGCCGATCGTCCCGGCAACCAGGGAGGCGCGCTGCTCGCCAAGTACATGGCCATGGAAAAGGCCTTTTACGACGCGGGCGGCACGCTCGTCGTGGGGACCGATCCGACCGGGGCGGGCGACGTCGTGCCCGGCTACGCCAACCAGCGCGCGGTCCAGCTCCTCATGGAGATGGGGCTGACCGTCGAGCAGGCGATCGAGGTCGCCACGCGCAACGGCGCCGAGTACCTGGAGCGCGACGGCGAGATCGGCACCGTCGAGGTGGGGAAGCGCGCCGACCTGGTGCTCATGCGAGGAGATCCCGGGAGCGATCCCGAGGCGCTGCGCCGCATGGTCACCGTCTTCAAGGACGGGGTCGGCTACGACTCGGCCCGGCTGTTCGAGTCCGTGAAGGGGTGGGTCGGCGTGCGCTGAGCCGGTGCGGCGGCGTGCGGTGAAGCGGTGGGTCGGTGTGCGGTGAAGCAGAGCGGGCGCGGTGGAGGCGAACCGGGTCCCGGGGCCCGGGGCGGTCGCCGTGCATGGACCGCGACTCTTCGCTAATGTGCGGGCGCTCGCCCGACCACCATCGAAACGAAGATCCGAGAGGACGCCTCCCATGGCAGCGACGTACACCTGCGACAAATGCGGAATGGGCGTGAACATGACGTGCGCCACCTGCGGTGCCGAGCTCGTTCACGACACGATCACGACCGCCGCCGGCGCCGAGGTCGCGGTCTCGGAGTGCCCGGCCGGGCATGGCAAGATCAAGTCGCCGATGTGCTGCGGCCAGGACATGAGTTGCGCGGTGTGAGGTAGTGTGAGATAGGCATGGGCGTACTCGCCCTGGCGACACGGCCTGTCGGGGGAAGCGACACACTCGATCGCTTCCCCCGATACGGTCGTCAGCGATTGCTCCTGCTACTCCCCCCGATCGGGTCACCCGCCGGCATCTGAAGCGCCTCCCCGGGCACCGTGTTCTCGATGCGGGCCTCCCAGCGGCGGATGTCGGCCGCGACCAGCTTCTGGTGCGGGCTGGGCGAGCCCATCGCTTCGATGTCCGCCGCGATGCGGTCGAGGCGGTCCGACAACACCGCCCGAGCCTCCGTGGCCGTCTGCTCACGCGCCGCCTGCTGCATCATCCGGTCGACGACCGCGCGCTGCGCGACGTGCGCTACCTGCTCCCGGTACGCGTCACCGGGCGCGGGCGCGCCCCAGGTGACCTCGATCAGGCGGTCCACGACCTCCTCCAGGTCGGGATAGTCGCCCATGCTCCCGAAGACGACGAGGCGCGCCATGCGGTCGGGGTGCAGGATCTCGCCGACGGTGAACGCGGCCGATGCCTCGGCGGCGCCGAGCGGGTCGAACACGAGCTGCGTGTGCCCCGGAAACATCTCTCCCTCCGAGTGCCGATACGCGGGCGGCGGGATCATCGCCACGATGTCCTCGGGTAGCGCGAGAAAATCCACGGCGAGCGTGGACAGCAGGGTCTCGAGGGCGTCCCGCTGCTCCTCACCCGCCACGATCGTGAACGGGGTCTGACCGTCGCCCTTGAGCGCGTACCGGAAGTCGGCGCCTCCCAGGCTCTGCGCGGCGGAGCGGAGCTGGAATCGATGGTGCATGTAGAGCGGAAGGAGCACGAACTCGAGGTTCGAGAGCGGCTCGCCCGGGCGGATGAGGTCGAGGCCGAAATTCTGGAGCCCGATCTCGCGCACTCGGATCTCGAGCTTGAGGTGGTCGACCAGGTTCGAGCCGTTGTCCCAGACGCTCGCGAACTGATGGCTCGCGCCGATGAAGTTGTTGTTCGTGTGCCCCATGTACACGAGTCCGTCGGCGACGCCCTGGTCGGCGATCCCGGCGAGGGCCGCGACCTCGTCGGTGCCGTCCGCGAACTCGCGGTACAGCCAGTTCACGGACAGCTTGTCGTACTCGCCGATACGCTGCACGTAGGCGTTCGACAGGTCGAGCGCACCGTTCGCGTCGATCTCGACGAGCGGCGCGGGATAGTCCATGACGCTCTCGCGGCCGTACGCGCTCGCCATGTAGTTGTGCGGGAATCCGATGGTGTGGCCGACCTCGTGAGCCGAGAGCTGACGCACGCGCGCCAGCGCCATCTCCACGGCATCCGACGCGGGCGCGACCTGCGCCAGGTACTCGAAGTCCGGCGCGGCGGCGAGCATGCACGCCTCGTAGTACTCCCGGTCGCCGTTCGGGCCTGCCAGGAAGTCGAGGTACCCGCCGCCGTCTGCGGACGAGATGCCGCCCGGGAACGGCGCGACGAGACCCTGGCCCATGAGGTAGTCCTGGCGTAGCCGCAGGCTTCCCAGGTTGACGACGCCGCGGATGATCTCGCCCGTGCGTGGATCGATCACGGTGTTGCCGTACGAGTACCCGCGTGTCCGCCGGTGCGTCCAATGGATCATGTTGTAGCGGATGTCCTGCGGGTCGACGCCCTCAGGCAGGACCTCCACCTGGAAGGCGTCGATGAAGCCCGCCTCCTCGAACGCCTCGTTCCACCAGCTCGCGCCCTCGATCAGCGCGCTGCGGATCGGCTCGGGCGTGCCCGGATCGACGTAATAGACGATCGGCTCCACCGCCTCGGAGCGGTCCGCGTTCGGGTCCGCCTTCTCCAGCCGGTGGCGCGCCACCCAGCGGATGCGCATGTCCTCGTCGATGGGGGTGGCGTAGTCGAAGACGGTGGGGCCCTGCACCCCGACCCGTGGATCGGCCACCCGCGTGCGGTAGCCCGGTCCGGGGAGCTGGACGAACGAGTGGTGCTGGCGGAGCGTGATCGCCTCGCCGGTCGCGGCGACACCGTTCACGAGGCCGCCGGGATCGCGGCTCGTGAACGTCAGCATCGCCTCGACCTCGGTGTTCTCCGGGTAGGACCGGGTCGCGGGCAGGTGGATCGCGCTGCGGCTTCGCTCGAGCGCGAACGTACCCTGTCCGCTCTGCTGAATCTGACCGATCACGCCCCGGGCGTCGCGCAGGAAGAAGTCGGTCGCGTCGACGAGGACCCGGTCGCCGGTCGCGGCCTCGACGTCGAATCCCCAGTGGACCGACGGCGCGAACGCGTCGCGCACCGCGTCGACCTCGGCCTGGTTCTGGCTCTGCGCCCGGAACTGGTAGTTGGGCTCGATGAGCAGGACGCGCGGCCCGATGCGCCGGGCCGCCAGAACATGCGTGCCGCGGAGCTGCCCGCGGTCGATTCCGACCGGGTTGCTTCCCAGGCCGGATCCCATGGAGATCTGGTACAGGAACTCCGTGTCCAGCTCGGGAATCTCCCAGAGGAGGGACCCGGTCGCGTCGTCCCAGTACAGGTCGAAGAAGCCGTCCATCCGGTCCATCCCCTCGGTCCGGTCCTCGATGGTCGGGATGGTGTCCTGGGCCGAGACGGCCGGCGGCGCTGCCAGCGCGGCCAGGACGGTCGCGGCGAGCGCCGCGGCTCGCACGAGCGGGTGTAGGGCGGCGTGGATGGATCGAGTCGACATGCTTCGCACCTCGTTCGGCTGAAATCCGTGATCGCCGGGCCGGAGCGGGCCGACCCGTGGGGGCCAAGCTATCGGCGCGCCGGCGGGGAGACGAGGAGGGGGAGGGGGCCGCCATGACCTCGGAAGGCGCGACGGCGCACGCAGGCGCCTTCATTTGCTAGCAGTGGTGATACGGTAAGGGAGTCGCTCGATGTTGTGCACACCCCGCTCAGCCCTTCTGGCGCACCCAACGAACGATGATCTCACCCTCCACCCAGTTGCCATCCACGTCCTGGAAGGTGATCCAATCGAAGCTGCTGCGGTCCATGTCGCGCCAATGCCAGAGTTCCCGGTACCGCGCGGTGGACCCGTCGCGATAGACCACCCGGTAGATACGCTCGATGTCGCCGTTGTCCAGAACTCCGTGGTGGCCACGAAAGAGTAGATCCTGCTCGACGTTGTATTCCACCATGAAGGCGTTCCCCAGCTCCGCATCGGGCAGGCCGAATCCCTCCATATGGGGCGCCTCCGGGCCCTCTTCCCGCAGTGTTATCCGCAGGTAGTCTTGCTCCGGTCCCCAGTCGATCTTCATCTCGTGGGCCGCCAACTCCGGGTTGAATCGTCGTACCATTGGGTGATCGTGATACTTGGGATCCAGCTCGCTTCTCCACGTTCCAACCAGCGAGGCCAGGTCGCGCATGGAGAAGCCCGGGGCTTGGCAATCGGCGTCCTGGGCAGCCAACGGATGATCCCATCCGGCGACGATCAGGCCGAAGAGCACGGGGATCGCAGTATGCCGTGCACGCCGACACCCCGTTGGGCGCGGCGCTCGACTGCGCACATGACCTTGCCTCACGGTCAACCTCCCCCGCGCGCCTGCTCGTACGCTTCGCTTGCGCGCCGTCTCCATGCGCGAGCGTCGCGGGGCCTCCGGGGCGCGGCCATGGCGCGATGCTCCGGCCCCTCCGTGACGCGAGCCCGCGGCCACACCCGATACGCGCTCGAAGGGGATACCGCCGTTTGAGACCCCGGCATCCCACACCACCGAGGCCGCCCCGTCCTCAGGCCGATCCGCGCGAATCCTCTGGGCCCAGCTTCTCGCCCGGATCTACGAGGTGCTGCCGCTCCTGTGCCCGAGCTGTGGCGGTCAGATGAGAATCCTCGCCTTCCTCACCGATCCGCCCGTCGTGCGCTCCATCTTCGTGCACCTCCATCTGCCCCACCGGCCACCTCCCCTCTCCCCGGCACGCGGGCCTCCGCAGGGTGACTTCCTCCTCGACCAGTCCCCCGGATCTGATCTCCCGAGGTTGAGCCCGCCCCCGAGTTCGACTTCGACCAGTCGGGACCCGTGTTCGAGTTCGACCAGTCGCTGGGAGACCCCGTCGACGGCTGACCGGACGGCGGAGATCCTCATCTGCCCGAGGCTCCCTCCAAGCGACCCGTCCGTCCCCCCTGCATCCGCCACGCGGCCCAACGTTCACCATCAGCGGGGTGCGAAGCGCCGTCCGCTGTATGCGCAAGTCAGGCCGTCTCCATCGACGGCTCCATGAATCGCCACTGGTTACCATCCGGATCCGTGACTGTCATGTTGAGGAACCCGATGTCGTTGTTCGGCGCCTCGGTCGGCTGCACCCCACGTGCCGTGAACTCCCGGTGCCAGGTTGGACGGGGCACCACCGTACACACGCTCGATGACGCCCGACTCAAGCTCGGGTGCTGGGATCACACCGCGGTGTTCACGGACGAGGCGCTGCACCAGTACTGGACCGACGACCTCGCCCGGGCCGACGGGCTCCTCCTGGGTCGGGTGACGTACGAGATGATGGAGGCGGCTTGGCGGCCGGTCGCGCGACGGGGGAACGGCCGGATTGGATGGAGCCCTGGATGGAGTCCTTCGCCACGACGACCGACGCGGTAAGGAAGTACGTCGTGTCCGGTACGCTGGACAGGGTCGACTGGAACGCGGAGCTCCTCGGCGGAGACCTGGAAGTGGCCGTTCGGGCGCTCAAGCGCCAGTCGGGCAAGGGGCTTGATCGACGAGTACGAGTTCGTGGCAACCCCGGCTGGCGGGCCACGGACCGACGTTGATGGCCGGCCTGTCGAGGCACGTCGACTTGAAGCTGGTGAGCCGGCTGGAGTTCGGCTCGGGGGCGGTGGCGATGCGCTACGTGCCGAAAAGAGCGGGCGTCGGAGTTGCGGTGATCGGAGGTTGAGTCGGCCTGCGAGCCCACCGAAGGCTCGTGCCACGATCCCCGCTCGCCGGTTCCCCGAGCCGTGCGCGACAGCCCGCGCCGTCGACTCGGCGGCGTGACGGCTCGCTTTTCGGCGATTCCCCGCGCATCTTGCCCGTCCACACGGACGACTCGGCTCCTCCGCGGACCCCGGGCCTCGGATCTTCACCCCGCAGGGAGCGACGGATGCGCCTGGTCATCGAGCACCTCTCCAAGACGTACCCGGGGGGCGTGCGCGCCCTGGGCGACGTCTCGCTCACAATCGAACCGGGGATGTTCGGGCTGCTGGGCCCGAACGGCGCGGGCAAGTCGACGCTGATGCGCACGATCGCCACGCTGCAGCGTCCCGACTCGGGCTCGATCCGGCTCGGGGAGCTCGACGTGCTGGCGCAGCCCGACGAGGTCCGCAAGGTGTTGGGCTACCTGCCGCAGGAGTTCGGCCTGTATCCGAACCTGTCGGCGGAGATGGTGCTCGACCACTTCACGACGCTGAAGGGGGTCACGGCCAGGGGCGAGCGCCGCGACCTCGTGCAGTCGCTGCTCCACAAGACGAACCTGTGGGAGTCGAAGGACAAGGCGGTGGGCGGCTTCTCGGGCGGCATGAAGCAGCGGCTCGGCATCGCGATCGCGCTCGCGGGCGATCCGAAGCTCCTGATCGTCGACGAGCCGACGGCGGGCCTGGACCCCACGGAGCGCCACCGCTTCCTGAACCTGCTCGCCGAGCTCGGACGCGACATCGTGGTGATCCTGTCGACGCACATCGTCGAGGACGTGCGCGAGCTGTGCAGCACGATGGCGATCATCCACCACGGTCGCGTCGTCCTCAACGGTGACCCGAGCTCGGTGCTGCGCGAGGCCGAGGGGCGCGTGTGGCGCAAGCGCGTCGCGCGGGAGGATCTGTCGCGGTACGAGTCCGACCACTCGCTGATCTCGGTGCGCCTGCACGCCGGTGAGCCGGTCATCCAGGTGTGGAGCGAGGGCGACCCGGGACCGGGCTTCGAGTCGGTCGCCCCGGTGCTCGAGGACGTCTACTTCCGCCGCGTGGGCGCGGCGGCTGCGGAGATCTGACGTGTTCTGGCCGATCCTGCGCTTCGAGCTCTCGTACCATCTGCGCAGGCCGGTGACGTGGCTCTACTTCAGCGTCCTCTTCCTGCTCGGCTTCTTCTTGATGGCGTCGGACGCCGTCGTGGTCGTCGGTGCCGGGGGGCTCGTCAAGCGCAACTCGCCGTACGCGCTCGCGCAGGCGACGATCGCAGTCACGGCTGTGGGCATGGTGATCACCACGGCCATCGTGGGCACGTCGCTGCTCCGAGACTTCCGCTTCCGTACGCACGAGCTGCTCTTCACGACGCACATAACCCGCCTGGGGTACCTGGGCGGCCGGTTCCTGGGCGGCTTCTGCGTCATGCTGGTCATCTACTCGGCGATCCCGATCGGGACGCTGCTGGGTGCGCTGGCCCCGTGGGTCGACGCGGAGACGCTCCTCCCGGTCAACCCGTGGTTCCACATCCAGCCCTTCCTGCTCTTCGGCTGCACGACCCTCTTCCTGATCAGCGCGATCTTCTACGCGGTCGGGGCGCTGACGAGGAGCCTGGTGGCCGTCTACACGTCGGGCATCGCGCTGCTCGCCGGCTACAGCATCGCGGGCAACTGGACGCAGGGCCTCGACAAGGACGCGCTGTCCAACGCGGTCGACATCCTGGGCTTTCAGTCGCTCGGGCTGACCACGCGCTACTGGACGGTCGCCGAGCGCAACACGCAGCTGATCCCACTCGAGGGCTGGATCCTCGCGAACCGGGCCCTCTGGCTCGGCGTCGGGCTCCTGATCGCGGCCGTGACCATGCATTTCTTCCGCCTGGAGGCCGGAACGGGCCGGGCCTCGCGCGCGGAGCGCAGGAAGGCGGCCGCTCGGGCCGCCGACGCGGCCGCCGCGTCGACGTCGTCCCGCTCCGCCGTGCTTGGCGGAGCGGCCGACCCGGAACGTGGACGCGCCCCCGCCGTTCACCCCCTCCCCTCCTTCGGGTCCGCGACGGCGGTCCGCCAGCTCATCAGCACGACGTGGACGTCGTACCGCCACATCGCCCGCGACAAGGCCTTCCTCGCGATCGTCGCGATCGCCGGCATCGACACGGCGATGAGCGCCTGGTACGCCGATCAGCTCTTCGGGGTGACGACGTGGCCGGTCACGTACCTCGTTGCCGAGGCGATCGCCAACGAGTTCTTCCTCTTCATGATCATCCTGACGACGATCTTCGCCGGCGAGTCCGTCTTCCGCGAGAAGACGCTCGGATTGGACCAGATCGTCGACGCCGCGCCGGTGGCCTCGTCGGTTCTCATGGCCGGCAAGATCACGAGCGTCGTGCTCGCGCTGCTGACGCTCTTCAGCGCGATGGTCCCGATCGGCATCGCGATGCAGGTGGCGAAGGGTTACACCGACATCGATGTCGGCCTGTACTTCACCTTCCTCTTCGGCGCGCTGCTGCCGTGGTCGATCGCGATCGTCCTCTTCTCCTTCGCGGCGCATGCCCTGGCGCAGAACAAGTACGTCGGCCACGTGGCGCTCATCCTGTACTGGGTCGGCTCGATCGTGATCTCGAACCTGGGGATCGAGCACCAGCTCGCCGGCCCCGGCTGGCTCCCGTCGTACACATACTCCGACATGAACGGCTTCGGCCACTTCGTGTCCAACATGGCGCTGTCGGGCGCGTACTCGGTGTCGGTCGGCCTCATGTTCGCCGTCCTCGCCGGCCTCGCATGGGCGCGGGGCACGGAGACGGGGTGGCGCGCCACGGTGGGGCGGGTCCGAGGCCGCTGGGGTCCGCGAGCGGGCCTCGCGCTCGGCGGCTGCGCCGTGCTCGTGCTCGTCTTCGGCGGGGCGATCTGGTACAACACCAACGTGCTCAACACCTACACCACCAGCGACCAGCGGGAAGATCGGCTCGCCGAGCGGGAGCGCACGTACCGGCCGTACCTGCACCTGGTGCCGCCGCGCATCGTCGACGTGGACGCCACGGTGGAGCTCTGGCCCGAGCGGCGCGCCTACTCCATCCAGGGGCGCTACGTCGTCGTGAATAAGAGCGCTGCGCCGATCGACTCCGTCGTCCTCAACTACAGCGAGCGTCTCGAGATCGAGCGCATGGAGTGGGGGGTCCCGGCGACCGCGGCCATCGACGACACGCTCACCGGAACGCAGCTCTGGACGTTCGCCGAGCCGCTCGCGCCGGGCGACTCGACCGAGCTCTCGTACCGTATCTCGTTCGCGGCGCACGGCTTCCCGAACTCGCAGCCGGACAACCGGATCGTCGCGAACGGAACCTTCCTGAGCAGCGTGGGCCCGTCGCTCGGCTACGACGAGTCGGTCGAGATGGGCGACCCGCAGGATCGCCGCAAGCACGATCTGCCGCCCCGGGAGCGGCTTCCCGACCTGGACGACCCGGCGGTCCGCGCGAACCCGCAGTTCACGATCGACTCGGACCTCGTGCGCTTCGCGATCACCGTGGGCACGGCCCCCGACCAGATCGCGATCGCGCCCGGTTATCTGCGGCGCGAGTGGGAGGAGGGCGGCCGGCGCTGGTTCCGTTACGAGATGGACCGGCCGATCGCGAACTTCTTCTCGGTCGTCTCCGCCCGCTACACGGTGGCGCGGGACCGCTGGCACGACATCGACATCGCGGTCTACCACCACGAGACGCACGACTTCAACGTCGACCGCATGATCGAGGGAGCGAAGGCCGCGCTCGAGTACTACTCCGCGAACTTCTCGCCGTACCAGTTCGAGGAGCTGCGCATCCTGGAGTTCCCGCGCTACCAGAGCTTCGCGCAGTCGTTCTCGGCGACGATCCCGTACTCGGAGGGCATCGGCTTCATCACGCGCGTCAAGGACGAGGACGACGACCTCGACATGCCGTTCTTCGTGACGGCGCACGAGGTCGCGCACCAGTGGTGGGGCCATCAGGTGATCGGCGCCCGCGCCCAGGGCTCCGCGATCATGGTCGAGTCGATGGCCGAGTACTCCGCGCTCACGGTCATGGAGAGGAAGTACGGCTCGTCGCACGCGCAGAAGTTCCTGCGCCACGAGCTCGACCGGTACCTGCGGGGGCGCACCGCCGAGCGGATCCGGGAGCAGCCGCTCATCCGCACCGAGAGCCAGGCGTACATCCACTACAACAAGGGCGCGCTCGCCCTGTACGCGCTGCGCGACTACATCGGCGAGGACGCGATGAACCGCGGGCTGCGCGCTTACCTCCGCGACCACGCGTACGAGGAGGCGCCCTACTCCACCGCGCGCGACTTCCTCGGCTACCTGCGCGCCGAGACGCCCGACTCGCTGCAGTACCTCTTCACCGACCTCTTCGAGACGATCACGCTGTGGGACAACAAGGTCGACGACGTGACGGTCACGCGCCGCGACGACGGCCGCTGGGCGGTCACGATGGACTTCTCGTCACGGAAGGTCCGGGCCGACAGCCTCGGCAACGAGACCGAGGTGCCGATGGCGGACTACATCGATGTGGGCGTCTTCGGCGAGCCGGAGCCGGGCAACGAGCTCGGCCGACCCCTTTCCGTGTACAAGGTCCACGTGACGGCGTCGGAGTCGAGAGTGGAGGTCGTCGTCGACGAGCCGCCGTTGAAGGTCGGCATCGACCCGTACAACAAGCTCATCGACCGGGTGCCGGGCGACAACGTGCGGGACGCGCCGGACTCGTCGTAGCGGGGCGGCCGCCGGCCGGGCCCACACGACTGTCGGAGGGGGAGCGCGCCGTGATGCCGCCGCCGTTCAGACACCTGGCGACCGTATGCATCACCAGTCTCACGTTGAGCGCATGCACGGATTCCGATCCGGCGCAGATCGTGGCACCGACCTCCTCGGTCGTGCACAGCGGCCTGGATCACGAGCTTCGGGGCCTCCTCAGCGCGCTGGGATTCACCGGCCGGATTGGAAGCACCCTGGAGGCGCGACTGGGCCGCCGCATCGATCGGCGGCTCGCCGACATCGGCCGCTTGCTGTGGTTCGATCCCATCGGCGGCCTCAATGACGACAACACCTGTGGCGGGTGTCACTCACCCACGCACGGCTTCGGCGACTCGCAGCCGATCGCGATCGGCATCGACAACAACCTGGTCGTGGGTCCGGGCCGGGCGGGGCCGCGCAACCAGGAAGGCACCTCCCTCTCGTACCTGCCCCATCTGCTCACGGCACAGGCGTTCATTCCGCCCACCGAGCGCGTGGAGGCGGCCCTTCACCTTTCCCGGCGACAACGACGACATTCGCGCGGAGGTGCTGCGCCGCCTGAACGAGAACGATGATTATCGCCGGCTCTTTGCGCGCGTGTTTCAGGAGATGGATGCGGGCGGACCCATCACATTCGACCACTTCGGTCGCGCCATCGCGGAGTTCGAGTTCACGCAGGTATACACGAATGCTCCGATCGACCGCTACGCGCGCGGTAAGGAAGTGTCAGCAAATAACATTTACGAACGAGGGTGGGGACGGATCGCGTAGTTCCAGTCGCCGTGGAAGCGGTTCGGATACAGACGTACGGTAGGGAGCTCAGCGTCGGTGACCCTCGTGCCGACGGGATACGGACGGTGATCGAGGCGGCACATGACCTTGAGTCCCTTGGCCGTGGTCGTGCGGGCGATGAGTTGCACGATGGTCTCGTAGTCGCGAAGCGGCTCGCCACGCCAGTTGCTGGAGATGAAGGAGAAGAGCCGGTGCTCCACCTTGTTCCACTTGCTCGTACCGGGTGGGAAGTGACACACGCGCACGGTGAGGTCCGCCTCGTCGGCGAACTCCTGCAGCTTCAGCTTCCAGATCCTGAGCCGGTAGCCGTTGCTGCCACCGGCGTCGGCGGTGATCAGCAGGCTCCGGGCCCGCGGGTAGAGGCGCCTGCCTTCGGCGCGCCACCACCCGCGGATCGAGGCCACGGCAAAGGCTCCCGTGTCATGATCGGTCCCGATGTTGACGAACCCCGTGTTGTGGGCCAGGTCGTAGATCCCGTACGGGTAGGCACGAGGAACCTCCGGCGTCGGGAAGTCATGCACGTCGACCCGCTCGGGGTCCTTCGCACGTCGCCACTTCCGGCCCGCGTTCTCGTAGTTGCCCACGAGCTCCTTCTTCTTCGTGTCGACCGAGATCACGGGCCGCCTGGCCGCCAGCGCCTTGCGCGCCTCCTCGTTGATGAAGCGGAACTGCGCGTCCCGGTCCGGGTGCTGCTTGCCTTCCACGGTCTTGCGCGTGCCCTGAAGGCTGTAGTCAAGAGCCCTGAGCAGCTGGGCGACCGTCTCATGGCTGACCGGATGACCCACCGCCGTCAGCTCCTCGGCAAGCACCCGCGTGCTCTTGCTCGTCCACCGAAGCGGCGACTCCGGGTCTCCCCGACTCAGCGGTTCGACCAGCGCAACCAACTGCTCCACGAGATCCGGATCGCTGACCTCGATCCGCGGACGCCCCGCTCCCGGACGTCGCACCCGACCCGGAGGCAGCGGCGGCTCGTCCAGCTCCCCGAGCCCCTTGGTGATCGTGACACGCGACAGCCCACACACACGGCTGACGGCCGAGACACCGCCGTGCCCCAGCGCTCGAGCCTCGCTGGCGGCAAACAGCCGGCGCGCGCGCTCGTCCAGATGCGGCCACAGTCGAGCTACCCTCTCACGCAGCGCGCCCAGCTCGCGGGTTTCCATGTCCGCAAACATAGCATCCGCACGCCTCACGTGCAAATGTTATTTCCTGACACCTCCTTACTCGGTCGCTAACCTTGCGGCCCAGCATGCAGTGAGCACCGAACCGCACCGCGTCGTTACGCTCGGTCCGGGTCTCGATGAACCCCGCATCGCGGAACGCGGCTTCGAGACCAACGCGCGTCGCGTGGTTCCTCGGTTGGCGCTGTATCCGGGTTGCAGAAACCCGTACGGTATAGTATTCTATGCCTTGCACGTTGTAGTGAATACTATTCTATACCTTACGTGGAGACAGGATGGGCTCCCGGGCCTACGAGATCCTGCCGGTGGCCGTCCAACGGTCGCTGCGCAAGCTCGGACGCGATATCCGCGTGGCGCGCAAGAGAAGGCGGCTCACCGTGGCGATGATGATGGAGCGCGTCGGCGTGTCGAAAGTCACGTACCTCAAGGTGGAGAAGGGTGAGCCGGGCGTCGGCATCGGCATCTACGCGACCGCGCTCATGGCACTCGGGCTCGGGACGCCTCTGGCCGAGATCGCCGACCCGGCCGGCGATGACGAGGGCCTGGCCCTCGAAGAGGCGCGACTGCCCGAGCGCGTGCGACCGAAGACCGGGGACTCGGCCCTATGAAGCGCACGATCTCGGTTCACGTCGGCGAGCAGGATCACCTCGTTGGCCGGCTCCACTACAACCAGGAAGGTGCGCGAGAGAGCGCCGCGTTCGAGTACGACGCCAGTTGGCTCGACTCTCCCGAGCGATTCGCCGTAGACCCCGCTCTGCTGCGCCTTGTGACCGGCCCGCAGTACCACAAGCCCGTCGACCGAAACGACTCGATCTTCCATGGCGCGATCGCCGACACGGAGCCGGACGGCTGGGCGAGGCGGGTGATCAAGCGCGACCACGTCAAGCGGCGGGCGGAGGGACGCGCCGGGGAGGCGCCTTCGGCCCGACCCCTGAACCACCTGGACTTCCTCCTGGCCGTTGATGACGTGAGCCGCCCTGGGGCGCTCCGGTTCCGTGACGAGTCGGGCGAGTTTCAGCGCGCTCCCGAGGACGGGCGCCGGCGCACGCCGCCGAGCGTCAGCCTGGCGCAGCTGGTAGCCTCGTCTCGGGCGGTGGAGATGGACGAGGAAACGATGGCCGACCTCGACTACCTGCGTGGTCGCGCGACCTCTCTCGGCGGTCTTCGCCCCAAGTGCTCGATCGTCACCCGGGACGGCGAGCTGGCGATCGGCAAGTTCCCGAGCATCTCGGACGAGCGGCCGGTGACGAAGGGCGAGGTACTTGCGCTCCGCCTCGCCGGCCAGGCTGGCATCCGAGCGGCCGAAGCCTCCCTCGTGGACAGTGACGGGCAGGCCGTCGCCATGATCCGGCGGTTCGACCGGGCCCACGGCCTTCGCATCCCCTACATCTCGGCCGC
>Ga0268386_10001797_pt1 | contig 14924 bp, 11 predicted proteins | sample RVTome_15_FD_200260 | JGI IMG/M metagenome (GOLD analysis project Ga0268386, IMG submission 200260) | Soil microbial communities from uranium-contaminated site in the Upper Colorado River Basin, Wyoming, United States - RVT150D86... ...
AGGTTCAGGGGAAACGCGGACTCACTCTCCCAAAGGCTTGGGGTTAGCCGCAGTACTTTTTTCAGGTTACTGGATGACATGAAAAGTCTGGATGCGCCGATCGAGTATGACGAAACAGGCCAGTTCTACTACTATAAAAAAGTAGGCCGGTTTCGATTCGGCTTTTACAAACAAAGAAACAGACCTGATATCCCCTTTAGCTCGAAATTGCAAAGCTGGAAGCAGGATGATTTATAGCTGCTTTGTAAACATAAGACAATAATTGTTGAACATTAAATTCTTTGATGGTACCGGCATAAACAGTAATTTGAGCTTCTAATATTTCTGGCAGATCATGAGTGATAGTTGGATGAAATTCAAAGGCTTAACTCGTAAGGTTCTTATTTGGACAGGGATCATACTGGTCCTTGGGACTATCCTTTTTGTCTTATTCATTCGGTATACTTCCTATAGCAGTGGGTACAGGGCCGGTGAAGTCATAAAGTTCAGTCACAAAGGTTTTGTTTTTAAAACCTATGAAGGAGAAATGAATTTAGGTGGTTTTCGTAACACGGATCAGCAGGAAATTACCCCCACCATCTGGGCTTTTTCTGTTTACCCCGGAGATGACGAGGTCCGGCAGCAAATAATCCGCGCTATGGAAAACGGAGGCAAAGTCCGTTTGCACTATAAGGAGCGGTTTGCCAGGCTATTCTGGTATGGAGATACTAAGTACTTTATAGATAAAGTTGAGTTAATACAATAATGGTCATTCAACTTTGAATTTTCTTGGTCCTCTCACGTTTTTTGTCAAAGAGTAGTAATTTTAAACATGTCCAACCTCATTTTGCCATTGATATGAGGCTGCTGGTTTTGATTTTGCCGGTCATAGCTTTTATTCAATTTCCGTTTACCTCATTTTCCCAGGAAAAAGATCAAGAACAGGTGGACCGGCTTAATGAACTGTTCAGGCAGACATTGACCCAGGATCCCATTAAGGCGCTGGAATATACCAAGCATGCCCTTGACATCGCTGATTCCATTAACTATGATAAAGGTATTGCCTATGCTTTCAATAATCTTGGAGTAATACAAAACCGCATTGGCAATCTTGATAAGGCGCTTGAATACTTCTACCATTCTCAAAGAATTCATCGGGCTATTGATAACCAGGACGGGTTGGCAGCCACACTCAACAATATTGGAACAGTATATTCATCTAAAAAGGACTACGGCCGGGCGCTGGAGTATTTCCTGGACGCATACAGGATTATTGAAAACCTGCAGGATACCACCCGTCTGATCGGATCTTTGAATAATATTGGAAATATATATCTGACAAAAAATGAGGACCGGTTAGCCATGGATTATTACAAAGGGTCTCTTTCATTATACGATAGCCTGAAAAATAAATACCATGTATTTGATCCGCATATCAATATTGGGAATGTGTACTTCCGAAACGATCAGTTTGATAGTGCCCTTTACTATTATCGCAAATCCTTGTCAATCCAAAAAGCAAATGACGACATGGCTGGTGAGGCGCAGGTATTGCACCATATTGGTGTTACCTATGGACAATTAGGACAACATAACCTTTCAATAGCTTACCAGCTTGATGCCCTGGAAATAGCCCAGTCTACTACTTCCAAACCATTGCTCATGGACCTCTATAAGTCCCTTAGTGATGCCTATTTCAATCAAAAAGACTGGCTGTTGGCCAAAGATTACCTGTTGTTGCACGGTATGGTAAAAGACAGTATTTACAATGAAGAGAGTAACAGGAAGATCTCTGAGCTTGGCAGAACTTTTGAAATGGAACAGCAGGAACAACAAATAAAATTACTGAAGAAAGAAAGCGAAATTCAGCGTTTGCAGCTTAAGAATAACCAAAACAGCATTCTGGCTGTTGTTTTTGGAGCAGGTATTTTATTCTGTATGGTAATCTTCTACTACCTCAAGAACCAGTCAAACCAAAAAACCAAAGCCTTACTGGCCGCAAAAAATAAGGAAATCACCGAAAGTATCCACTATGCCCAAAGTGTTCAGTCATCCATTTTAGATCGTGAGTCCATTGGTAAGAGTTTTCCCGAATCATTTATTCTGTATAAACCTAAAGACATAGTAAGTGGCGACTTCTATTGGCACGGTAAACTAAATGGGTCGGATATCCTGGCCTCAGTAGATTGTACAGGTCACGGAGTTGCCGGGGCTTTCATGACCGTAATAGGGAATTCGTTATTAAACCAGATCGTGGTTGAGGAGAAAGAATCAACTCCTGCGAGAATACTTGAAAAACTGGATATTAAACTCCGTCGAACCCTTAAGGATAAACAGGTGGATATCAGTAACCATGGGATGGATATATCCATTTGCAAAATAGACAGAAACACAGGGAAACTCACTTTTTCAGGAGCCAGAAGTGACCTGTATTTGATACGGGATGAAGAAATAAACGAGATCAAAGGCGACCGGCATACTATTGGTGAAAACCTGAATGAGAACGCCAGGGAATTTAAGCAGCAACAAATCACTTTTCAAACCAATGATATTTGCTATCTGTCTTCAGATGGATATGCCGATCAATTCGGAGAATATTCCAATAAAAAGTTCATGAAAAAGAAATTCAAGGAATTGCTTAAAGCCATCCACAAGGAAAGCCTTGGGCAACAGCGGATACTATTGGAAAAGGAACTGCAACATTGGCAGGGTAAACTTGAACAAACAGATGATATACTGGTTATGGGGATCAAACTTGTCTAATGATCCGAAAATACATCGTAGTAATTTATAAAATCACCGCTTCCTTTGACCGACAAATCTGCCCAGGAATCAATGGGAAAATCTACATGAATTACCGAACCTGGGCTCATTCCACTGATTTCCTCCTGGCATAAATAGTCAGCAGTATAGCATAAAGTGGGATTGTGGCCCACCAATATAACCGTTTTATATTTTTGATTGAAGTTACACATATATTCAACAAGTTCTCTGACACTGGCCTGGTATAAGCCATCGACCGTCTGAATTTCATTCAGTGCATAGCCCACCTGGCCGGCCACCAGTTCAGCAGTCATCCGGGCTCTTTCCGCAGGGCTGCATACAATTGCATCGGGATTTACACCTTCATCTTTTAAATATTTTCCCAGTAAGGAAGCAACTTTCATACCCTCAGAAGTTAACTTTCGGTGAATGTCGAGGTTCGTTTCACTAAATTTTTCCGTCTGGGCATGGCGTATCAAAAATAGATTCTTCATGTACTAAAGCAGTCAAATAACAGTCTCTCTGAATATCCAAGGTAAGGGAATATTTGTTTCGATTGCTCGGGCTGTTTGTTTTTTTTAAAAAAATTTAGGGATATTTGGAGCTCTTCAAAACAGACATCAAATTATAGGATGGCTAAAAATCTGGTAATCGTGGAGTCGCCTGCTAAGGCCAAAACTATCGAGAAATACCTTGGTAAGGACTATACTGTGGCCTCAAGTTACGGTCATGTTCGTGACCTTCCCAAAGGTGACAATGCCATCGATATCGAGAACGGGTTTAAGCCCACATACGAAATCAGCAAGGACAAGGTTAGTGTGATAAAGGCCCTGAAAAGTATGGCCAAAACCGCGGATATGATCTATCTGGCCAGTGACGATGACCGGGAAGGAGAAGCCATCTCCTGGCATTTGAAAGAAGCCCTGGACCTGAAAGATGCCAAGACCCGGCGGATCGTTTTCCGGGAAATTACCAAAAATGCCATTTTAAATGCCATTAAAAATCCCAGGGGCATAGACCTGGACCTGGTCAATGCACAACAGGCGAGAAGAGTGCTGGACAGGCTGGTAGGATTTGAATTGAGTCCTATACTGTGGAAAAAGATCAAAACCGGCCTTTCGGCAGGTCGGGTACAGTCAGTTGCGGTCAGGTTAATCGTGGAGCGCGAAAGAGAGATTGAAAAGTTTGAACCCGGCATTTCCTTTAAAGTAACTGCAGAGTTTGATCTGGGTAATGGGAAATTGTTACAGGCAGAACTGCCCTCCAAATTTAAAACCGAAGAAGAAGCTGCCAAATTTCTTGAGAAATGCAATGGAGCAGAATTTACCATCCGCAGTCTTGAAACCAAACCTGGTATAAGGACTCCTGCCCCACCCTTCACCACCTCTACCCTGCAACAGGAAGCCAGCAGGAAACTCGGCTTTTCCGTATCACAAACCATGACCGTGGCCCAGCGCCTTTATGAAAACGGATATATCAGCTATATGCGAACAGACTCAGTAAACTTGAGTCAGGAAGCTATGAATGCCGCCAGCGCTGAAATCAGTGCAGCTTACGGTCAGAACTATGTCAAGACCAGGGCTTATAAAAACAAATCCCAAAATGCCCAGGAGGCACATGAAGCCATCCGCCCTACGAATTTTGGGGAAAAGAGTCTGGGTGCAAACCGAAACGAGCAAAATCTTTATGAACTGATCTGGAAGCGGGCTATTGCTTCACAAATGGCTGATGCTTCAATCGAAAAAACCATTGCCACCATCGGAATATCCACCATTCCCGAGACTTTAACCGCACAGGGCGAAATGATAACTTTCGACGGATTCCTGAAAGTGTATATGGAGTCTTCTGATGAGGAAGAAGATAATGGGCTACCAACCAAAGGTGTGCTTCCTCCTCTTACAGTTGGACAACAGTTGCTACTGAAAAGAATGAAATCCAGACAGGGATTCAGCAGGGCTCCTGCCAGGTATACCGAAGCGAGCCTGGTCAAAAAATTGGAAGAAATGGGTATAGGCAGACCTTCTACCTATGCGCCAACCATCTCTACCATCCAGAAAAGGGATTATGTGGTAAAAGAAAACCGCGAAGGTGTTGAACGCTCATACCGGGAAATCCTGTTGGAAAACGGAAGGATAACCAGCAAAACCAATACCGAAATCACAGGTGCTGAGAAAAACAAACTATTCCCAACCAACACCGCGATGGTGGTAAACGATTTTCTTACCGAGCATTTTGACAATATCGTGGACTATTCTTTTACCGCCCGGGTGGAAAAAGAGTTCGATGAAATAGCCAGGGGTGGAAAAGCCTGGGATCAAATGATTGACGCGTTTTACGAAAGGTTTCATCCAAAAGTTGAGAAAACCGAATCCCTGGAACGCGCAGAAGTAAGAGGTTCAAGGGAACTTGGAACGGACCCGGAGTCAGGAAAGCCTGTTTATGTCAAACTGGGTAAGTTCGGGGCTTATGTACAAATCGGAGAAAACCCCAAAGATGAGAATGATACCAAACCCAGGTATGCGAGTTTGAAAAAAGGCCAGTTGATGGAAAACATTAACCTGGAAGAAGCCTTGGAACTGTTCAGATTACCCAGGCCCGTGGGTTATTTTGAGGATAGCGATATAACCGCCGCTATTGGAAAATTCGGGCCCTATCTGAAACATGATGGTAAGTTTGTCAGCATCCCTAAAGATGAAGATCCATTATCGATCAGCGAGCACCGGGCAATAGAACTCATCCTTGAAAAAAGGAAACAGGAGGCTGAAAAATACATTAAAACGTTTCCCGAAAACGATTCTGTAATGGTCCTCAATGGTCGTTATGGCCCCTACATCAAGGTGGGGAAAAAGAATGTAAAAATACCCAAAGGAAAAGTGCCAGCGGAACTCTCTCTCGAGGAATGTCTGGAACTGGCTGAAAAAGCCCCGGAACGAAAAGGTGGCAAACAGACCCGCAAAAAATAACCCATGCCAAAGGCTAAACTGGTAGTGCTCTCAGGTGCAGGAATTAGCGCGGAGAGCGGAATTCCAACATTCAGGGATGCCAACGGCCTGTGGGAAGGCTACGATATTATGGAAGTGGCTTCGCCTCAGGGCTGGTCCTCCAATCCCCAACTGGTGCTTGATTTCTACAACCAGCGAAGGAAAGCTGCACTAAACGCCAGACCCAACCAGGGGCATCAGATCCTGGTGGAACTCGAACAATATTTTGACATCACCATCATTACTCAAAATGTAGACGATCTCCATGAGAAAGCAGGTTCATCCAGGGTCATTCACCTGCATGGAGAGTTGTTTAAATCCCGTAGTACCATCGATGAAGACCTGGTTTATGAAATGACCGGCTGGGAGCTTAAACTTGGCGATCTATGCGAAAGAGGTTCTCAACTACGCCCGCATATAGTTTGGTTCGGTGAGCAGGTTCCCATGATGGAACAGGCCCTTGCGATCAGCAGCCTGGCAGAGATCTTCGTAGTGGTCGGCACTTCCATGGTGGTTTATCCCGCTGCCGGACTTATTGATTTTATAGATCACCTGGTTCCAAAGTTTGTAATAGATCCAAAAAGACCTGATGTGGCGCCTGTGCCAAATTTGCACTTCATCCAAAAAGGAGGAGGCCGGGGTTTACAGGATTTAAAACAGAAATTACTGGAGGACTATGGCTTATAATTTAACAGGCCTTCAGATTGGTATAAGTTATACGGTGGAATATTATTGCAATAAAGTTTGCCGGTACCTAAACCCTGAGCAACCAGGGGAGCCAAGATGGCAGTAAATTGGGCTATAGCGTTCAAACCAATATTCGACTCCAGGGTTGAAGTAATCCACCATCCGATATTTCGCTCTTCAGCCAATCGGATCCATTGTTTCGTCGCTTCCAGTCCTCCCACTAAGGTAGGTTTTAATACCAGGAACTGCGGCATGATTTGTTCCAATAACGCTACCCGCTGGGAAGTTTCAGTTATGCCAATCAGTTCTTCGTCCAGTGCCACCGGGACCGCCGGATCCCGGCATAGTTTTGCCATTGCACCGAATTGTCCTGGCACTATTGGTTGTTCAATTGAGTGAAGCTGGTATTCGGCAAGTTTCTGTAGTTTTTGGTTTACCTCACCAACACTAAAAGCGCCATTGGCATCCACCCTTAAAATGATCTCAGTGCCATACCTTTTTCTAATGTATTCCAGCAGCCAGCATTCCTGTTCAAAATTCAGGGCGCCAATTTTCATTTTTATACAGCTATATCCTTCAGCTACTTTACGGTCGGTCTGGTCCTTCATAAAATCAAAATCACCCATCCATATTAACCCGTTGACAGGGATAGATCCCCTGCCTTCCGTAAAATCCCCGGGAAACAAAACCTGCCTGCCCCCATGGCCAAGATCCAGCAAAGCGGTTTCCAGGGCGAAACGAATTGAGGGTAAACCAGGTGCCGTCAGTTTGTCAACCAGTCCGTTTAATTCATCCGCGGTTTCAGGCTGTCGACAGCCTTTTATAGCCTCACAGAGAATGGCCAGTTCTTTTTCAACTTTATAGAAATCCGGACTGAGTCCTTTTAAGGGGCCTGCCTCTCCCCTTCCGATGTGCTCGGGATAGTGCTTGTCCCATATTTTGAGGATATATGTATTCCGTTCTTTGAGAATTCCACGGCTGGTACCGGCATCAAATTTAAAGATCAGCCGGTGTGATTGAAAAGCAGCCTCTAATGACATTGCATTCAGGAAAGTCCCTGGATTAAACAATCCTTCAATTTTGACATATCCTCCGGAGTATTGTATATGTGTGGCGATACCCTGATGGAGTTGCCTCTGAAGCTGACATAAATCTTAGACTCCCCTAACGCCTTCTTTGCTTTTTGAGAGTCATAACCGGAAGGTGGCCTTAAACCAAACAGGTGATAGGCCCGGGAACTTTCATTGGCCAATGTAAACCCATGGCTTTGCAATATCTCAAGCTCCTGAATGGTGATTTTCTTACAGTACTCCTGTATTCGATGTACACCCCAATCCTTGATTTGAGTAATTGCCTGTATCAACATTGGTATATGTATGAAACTGCTCTTTTCACCCATATCATAACGCGTGGCTAATGGACGGTATTCCTGTGTGTACCCAACCTGTCCCTGGAAATCATCACTATTGATCCTATTGATCCAATTCTCTTCCAAAGGAATTCCTCCATCGAACTCAGGACCAAAATAAGCCAGGCCAATGGAGTAGGGTCCCATAAGCCATTTATAAGCCGCACAAATAAGCGCATCCGGTTGCACACTGGTGATACTAAACGGAATTGCGCCTATTGCCTGGGTGCCGTCCAGAACCAGTTTGGCACCTACCTGGTAAGTTTTTTCACGTATGCCTGGAATTTGAAAGACTGTTCCGTCTGCCCAATGCAGAATTCCCATAGTTACCAGTACGGTGTCTTCATCTATGGAATCCAAAATACGCTGGTTCCAGTGGTTTTCACTGCCATATTCACCTGGACCCACAATCCTAAGCTCTAGTGAATACTTAACGCATAGTCTTTGCCAGCAATAGACGTTGCTGGGAAACTGTTCCTTAATGACCACCACATTTTGACCGGGTTTTACTGAAATATTATTGGCGATACTGGCGAATCCATAAGAAGCTGATGGAATGATCACCACACGCTGAGGATTATTGGTATCGATCAACTCAGCAAATTGCGTTTTCAACTCATCAACAGGCTGGAAGAAGTCTTCTGAACTTATTTCATATGGCCGGCTTTTTCGTTTTAGACCTTCATAACCGGCGACTATTACTTCATTGCTTAATGGAGACATATAGGCACAATTCAAGTAGCTAATGTCCTCAGGCAACGAAAAGAGATGTCGCTGGCAGATAAGAGGAGCTTTGGGGTCAATCGGTAATTTCATTGCTGCTAATGGTTTTAATTCCTGCCTGCTTCATGGTTTGTATTGCTAATTCCTGGTCTTCCGAATTTAGGTTGACCGCTTTAACCGCGTCTAAAATTATGGTGGTTTCAAAACCGAGTGAAACCGCGTCCAAAGCGGTAAATTTCACACAGTAATCAGTGGCAAGACCTACAATAAATAATTCATTTACCTGCTTGTCTTTAAGATAAGCTGCCAATCCTGTTTCGTTCTTTTTACCATTATCGAAAAACCCGCTATAACTGTCAACCCGGGGATCAGTACCCTTACGAAAAATCCTATGGATTAGCTGGGGATCAATTTCACTTGACAACTCTGCTCCTTCAGTATTCTGTATGCAATGATCTGGCCAAAGTACCTGGGCTAACCCGTGCAGATCTATTACTTCACCAACTTTTCTGTCCTGGTGATTACTGGCAAAACTTTCATGATCAGCAGGATGCCAATCCTGAGTAGCTACCACCAGGTCAAAGGAACTCATAAGTTTATTGACTACAGGTATTATCTCATTGCCATGTTTAACTGCCAAAGCCCCTCCGGGCAGGAAGTCATTTTGAATATCAACCACAATAAGTGTTTTCATGCCTTATTTCTCAAATTTAAGATTAACTCAGTTCTGAGATCAAATAAACTTCTTTCCAGACCTACTGAATATTGATGGGGATTCACTAAACGCTTACAACTGCTGTCCAATTGGGCCAGTTCCTGCTTAACGGTGTTTCTTATGTGATCCAGGTCCGGCTGCCGGTATACAGGTTTTCCCCTGCGAAAAATCGGTATCAGCAGGTCTTCATATTCATATTGGCCGGATGTAATTTTTTTCCTCCTGGTATGGTCTATGGGATCCACGATTACAGGGTTTTTTTCAAACCCCCTGTTCAAATCATAGATCATGTCAGCTACAAAATTACCGTTTAAAGAGTACCGGCGGACCTGTTGAATTCCCGGGTTGTTGATTTTAACAGCTTGCTCGGATAATTTAATTTTATACTCCCATTCAGTTCCGTTCCTGATCGCTGTAAGTTTATATACGCCTCCCAAAGCTGGCTGATCGAAGGCAGTTACCAGTTTAGTACCAATACCCCAATAATCAATGGACGAGTCCTGCCCTTTCAGACTGGAAACCAGGTATTCATCCAGGTCATTGCTGGCCACAATTTTAGTATTTTGAAAGCCGCTGGAATCCAGTAGCTTTCTGACCCTGGTACTAAAGTATGCAAGATCTCCTGAGTCAATACGGACTCCCAACAGAGATTTACCCCGCGATACCAATATTTTACCCACTTCAATGGCGTGTTTTACTCCCCGCAGGGTGTCGTAGGTATCGATTAGAAAAATGCAGTTGTCCGGTAATGCATCTGCATAATTTTTAAAGGCCTCCAGTTCATTTTCAAAAGCCATCACCCAACTATGAGCGTGGGTCCCTGCTACCGGTATACCGAAAAGTTTTCCTGCCAATACATTTGATGTGGCACTGCAACCTCCGATATAGGCTGCACGGCTGCCACAAAGGGCTCCGTCAATACCCTGTGCACGTCTTAGTCCAAATTCCAGGATCCGGGCATCACCGGCTATCTGGCTGATGCGGGCAGCCTTGGTAGCCACCAGGGATTGATAATTAACCATATTCAACAGGGCAGACTCCAATATCTGGGCCTGTATAATGGGACCCTGAACCCTGATCAACGGTTGATGCGGAAAAACCACTCTTCCCTCCGGTATGGCATCCAGGTCACAGCTAAACTTCATTTTCGAAAGGTAATCCAGAAAAGGCCGATCAAACATTGGAGTACCTGCAGGTGTCCTCAGTGTGCTTAAAAAATCAAGGTCCTGCCCTAAAAATTCAAACTGATTCAGATAGTCGATTACATAACCCAGACCACAACATACGGTATAGCCTCCTTTAAAAGGATTGTGACGGAAAAACAAATTGAAAACACTCTCTTGTTCGGCAACGCCTTTCTTCCAGTAAGCGTATGCCATGGTGAGTTGGTAAAAGTCTGTTAACAGCGCTAATGAACCTCTGTAGATGTCCTTAGTTAACTTCAATTTTAAACCTGCCGATGGGAAATTCGTCCGATGCCCGGATCAAACTAGATCAAAATCATTTGTTCGTCTTTTATATCGATGTTATGATATACTTTCTGTACATCGTCATCATCCTCAAGGACTTCAATCAACTTATAAACCTGGGAAAGTTGCTCATCATCCAAAGACACAGTAGTGTGGGGAATGTGCTCCAGTTCTGCGCTCTCCGGTTCAATATTCATTGATTCCAGCTTTCTTTGAAGGTTACCAAAGTCCTCCAGGCTGCAGGTTACATGGAAATAACCATCTTCGTTTTCTACTTCTTCCGCTCCTCCATCAATTAACTCCAGGGTAATTTCATCCGGGTCGGTTCCCTCTGGTGTAGGAAAAGAAAAAACACCCTTTCTGTCGAATATAAATTCCAGAGAACCGTTGGTGCCCAGACTTCCACCATATTTTGAAAATGTTGATCTCACTGATGATACGGTTCGATTCAAATTATCCGTAGTGGCTTCAACAATAACAGCTACCCCGTGCGACCCGTAGCCTTCATAAGTTGTTTCTATGTAATCGGCAGAATCTGCCCCCATCCCCTTCTTAATGGCCCTCTCGATATTATCCTTGGGCATATTGGCGCCTTTGGCGTTTTGAATAGCCAGCCTGAGTCTGGGATTTGCTTCAGGATCGCCACCCCCGTTCTTTGCCGCTATAGTCATCTCTTTGATCAGTTTGGTAAACATCTTTCCTCTCCTGGCATCCTGCGCCCCTTTCCTTCTTTTAATATTGGCCCACTTACTATGTCCTGCCATAATGGTGATTTAGGTACTATGCAAAAATAAACTATTTGACCTACAAAAGAAATGTACCGAACTTAGCTCCGGGTGGGTCCTTTTGACTTATACCACAGGTTGAGCACTACTCCCAACATAACCATTAACATTCCCAGGTAAGCAGAAAACGTGTAATGTTCATCGAAGAAAATAAAGCCATAGCACAGGGCGAATATAATTCCTATGTAACTGATCACCGAAACTTTTGACAGCTCCTCGGATTGGTAAGATTTAGTCATATAAAATTGGCCTAACTGGGTCAGCACACCTACCAGCAGCAGAAACAGCCAGTCCCAGGAGACCGGAAGCACCCAGTTATATAGTGTTATCAAACCTGTAACCGGGATGGACACCAAAGGGAAGTAGAATATAATAACCAGGGGGTGTTCGGTGTGTTTTAGCTTCCTGATCATATTGTAAGCCAGACCCGTGAATACCGCGGCGAAAATTCCTATCAGGGCATAGCCCAGCGTAATCCTGGTATCTACCCCCTGTATAATTATTATTCCAAGAAATGACATTAGAAAAAACAGATATTGCCAGGGGCCCACCTTCTCCTTTACGATTAAAATACCCAGTAAACTGGTGAAGATTGGGGCCATATAGTGAATAGTTACTGCTCCTGCCAAAGGTATTTTCTGCAGTGTTATGAAGTAAGCAACCAGAGAAATAGTCCCGGTGATACCTCGAATTACCAATATTTTCCTATTCGAGCCCAGCAGGTTGACCCGTTGTCGCATCAGTAAGGCCCCGGAAATGGTGAAGCTTATTATTGACCTGAAGAAAACTATTTCTACTGCTGGAATGTGAGCAACGAACTTTACACATAAATTCATTAAGGAGAAAAAGAAAATGGCCAGGATCATATCCCGTACCCCCGATGAAACTTGCATATTCGATTTAATGGTGGGTCAAAAATACAGGCAAAAAAAAAGCCCCGCCAATCGGCGGGACTAAAACCTAAATTAAATATGAAAAACCTAGTTAAAAAAGTTACCTAAAAAGGTAAAAATGAAGGTTAAAAAATAATGATGTTTCTGGTCAGTAGCCTTGCTTCTAAAAATCAATATTAAAAAATAAACATCATTGGAAAATCAAACTTTCGTTATCTAATCCGATATTTATGTATCAGTTAGTGTGCCAAAATAGACCTTATTTAAATGACATTTTCATATATTACTGATTATCAGATTATTATCATTAGATTAATTTTATATTAGAATATTCCGAATTTTGCATTGTTATCAATTTGATATAAAAAATTTCATTTTGATAAGATTTTTAGCCTAAAATAGTGCATTGACTTGCATTCTACCGGTATGGATTGTAGAGTCCCCCGGTGATTTTCTACCGTTATAGTGCAATTGAAGCTGTAAACCCGCAGCAATCTTCAGTTGCCAGTTGGCAGACCACAGCAGGTTATTTCCGGGTTGCAGCGCCTGTAACAGTTCATACCCCACGGCTGTATTGACCTCTCCAATAAATTCAATATTGGTAAAGGTAACATTAGCATTTAACGTGCTCTTTTGTACTTTTGAATGTCTGAGCTCCAGGGAAAACTCCTTTATATTGGCCCACTCACCATCACCTTCAATAAAGACATTCTTTCTGTCTGCCAATGAATATCTTCCACTAATCCTTAGTTGACTGGAAGGTTGCCAGGCAATTTCCGGACTGACGGTATGTTCACGGATAATATAATTGCGGCTTTCCAGGAAATCCGAAGACAGTTGTTTGGTTTTTTGGTGGCTGAACAATTGTAACAGAATGGATTTATTCAGGCTGTACCTGATATTAAAGTGATTCTCTGTAACATCCCCGGCTTCAAACCCATCCAATAGCAATTGCTTGTGCTTCAACAACAGTTTGCCAAAGTCAAAGCCAAATTTCGCCTGGGATCGATTATAAAACCAGGTAGTTCTGATTTGCTCCTTGAATGCAATCAGATCTTCATCTTCTATATTCCCAGCGAATGGTGAAAATCTTTGATCCAATGGCTGATCCGTAAGTTTTCTCTGGATATTCACACTGGTCTGGGAGGAAAAGCGACCCAGGAGCCCTCTTAATCCGGAAACATTTTTCCAATGCCTGGGCATTTCCAAGTTCAGCCGATAGTTGAAAGTATTAGAAAAAGCCAGTATATATTCATCCGTCGGTACGAAGAGCTTGGCATAATTTCTTTCATCGGGATTCAGCGCCAGGTAAAACTCGTTTAAATCCTGAACACCATCTTTATTTTCATCTCGCCAGGTATGCGTGCCTTCTCCTGTAGGCACCTCAATAAAGACAAAATCCCGTTTTAACTCCCGGCTGTTACCAGCCTGATAGTTAAGCTCGCTAACCACATGCCTGTCCAGAAAATTCCCCTGCCAGTCTAACCTGGCAGTAATGTTTTCTTCGTTTTTTGGTCCTTCTATCAATCTTAAATTTTCAAGATTCCTGTAAGTAAACATCAGGTCAAGTCGTTGGGTTGAACCTATGTCAGTCCCCACTCCTAATCTGAATGTTTGTGACCTGTCTTCAGGGACCATGGTTCCACTTTGTGGAATCCGGTCCTCCCTGATGTCAAGGTCCATAAGAAACCTGGTACCAATACTATCTGCGCTTCGCACATAAAAATTATGAGCTGAAAAATGCATGGCCGACCCTATAATGGAATCATTACTTATTGCGCTGATCTCATTGCGGTCTATCTGGTAACGGTATCCAGGGACTATCCATTTAAACCTGTGAAAAGCATCAAGTGTCCATCGGAACCAGTCAGAATGACTGTCCATTTTATCGCTGGACATTTTGTAAAGGTCCGAGCTAATCTGAAAATTTCCAAACCCTTTGGCCAGTTGAAACCGGTGCTGAAAACCATCTGCCACCTGACCTCTCTTGCGTCGAACCAGACTATATTTAACCAGGTTATCAAGATCCTTACCAACTTCTATCTCAGCATTTAATATGTGATCCTGTTCCGGAATCAATAGATCCTCGTTATTGATACTCCAGTCACGGTCAAATTCGATGTACCTGAATCTGTCAATTGGTTTAAAAAATCTGGAGGTATATTCATATTCGAGTTTACTGCTGAATAGATAGTCACCTCCGGCTATTTTCTTATTACTTCTGACCAGGCCGATTTTCAGTGCCCTGCCATTATTGTCTTCATCATCCAGTTCAGAGTATAGATTGAGATCGTTATTTGAAAAAGCCGCCTCGGCATATATAAAATCATCCGGTGATAAATCGTGAACTATTCCTACCGTTAGCATCTGTTTCACTTGTGGAGTAGCTACCATCACCTCCGGCTCATAATCTCCCTGAGGATTTCCGTCCTGGTCAACCCCCGCCCACTGAAATACCACGCCGTTTAAGGTACTGGTTGATTGCACATAACTTCCCTTTCCCCAACCAACCCTGGTAAAT